>Ga0182030_10005079_pt1 | contig 27980 bp, 26 predicted proteins | sample 812S3MmetaG_FD_121299 | JGI IMG/M metagenome (GOLD analysis project Ga0182030, IMG submission 121299) | Permafrost microbial communities from Stordalen Mire, Sweden - 812S3M metaG (Illumina Assembly) | ecosystem: Environmental > Terrestrial > Soil > Wetlands > Permafrost | place: Sweden... | reverse complement strand
TGGAAAACCTGCGCCGCCGCGCCGGCGATCATTACAAGTACGTTGCGCGCGACACGCCGCGCGCGGCCCGCCCGCTCCTCAGGCACCTGCTGGTCCTGGCGGCACTCGGCCATAAGCACTTGGGCACGCCGGGCACGGGGGGCCATTCCGGATTTGCCGCTCTGAAGGATATGCTGCTCGCCTGGACGACGGCGCGCAGAGCCGTTTCTTGAACTCGGAGTACTCGTGATACCCAAGGACTTCATTGCGCAACCAGGCTTGTTGGCGGGGCGTGTCATATTGATCACCGGCGCCGCCGGCGGTCTGGGTCGCGCACTCTCGCTCGAATGCGCACGCGCCGGGGCCAGCGTCATCGTGGCGGGTCGAAATTTGACCAAGCTCGAGAAACTGTATGACGAAATCGAAGCCAGCGGCGCTCCTCGTCCTGCGCTCGCCGTGCTGGATCTGGCAACGGCTACGGCAGTGGAGTACGACGCGCTCGCCGGCATCATCGAGCGGGAATTCGGCAAGTTGGACGGATTGGTGCATGCCGCCGCCTTGCTCGGCGACCGCACTCCGCTCGAGCAATTCGACGTTCCTACCTGGTGCAAGGTCGTACACGTCAATCTCACCGCGCCGTTCATTTTGACCCAGGTACTGTTGCCTGCGCTGCGAAAATCCAGCGACGCGTCGGTGATCTTCGTCAGCAGCGGCGTGGTCAAAAAATCTCGACCGTTTTGGGGGGCCTATGCCGTTTCCAAGACGGGATTGGAAGCGGTGCGCGCCATGTGGGCCGAGGAACTCGAGGGCGAGCCCAACATCCGGCTGAACAGCGTGAATCCGGGCCGGCTACGCACCTCGATGCGCGCCGCGGCGTACCCCGCCGAGGATCCGAATACGGTGCCATCACCACAATCGGTGAGCGGCGCGTTCTTATACTTGCTGAGCGCGCATGGTCGCGCTATTGATGGCGAATTCATAGATGCGCAATGAGCCAACCAGGAGCGATGGATGCGTCTAACACCAAGTTTTGTGGTTTTCGCGCTGTCCCTGATGGCCTTTAGCCTGCGGCTCGCGCTCGCCAAGGACGTCGCTCCGGCGCGTACTTACGATGGCTACTATGTCGCGCACGATTTCCACTTTGCTTCCGGCGAAAGTCTGCCGGAGCTGCGCATCCATTACACGGCGCTCGGCCGACCGCGCAAGGATGCTCACGGCCATGTCACCAATGCGGTGCTGGTGTTGCACGGCACCGGCGGTTCGGGCAACAGCCTCATCAACGAACGCTTCTCGGGCGAGTTGTTCCAGACAGGCCAACTGCTGGACGCCGAGAAGTATTTCATCATCTTGCCGGACGGCATCGGGCACGGACAGTCCAGCAAACCGAGCGACGCCCTGCATGCGCACTTTCCGCACTACGACTATCAGGACATGGTGAGCGCACAATACGCGCTGCTCACCAAGGGCTTGGATGTGGATCACCTGCGCCTGGTGATCGGTACCTCCATGGGTTGCATGCACACCTTCATGTGGGGCGAGACCTACCCCGAGTTCATGGACGCCTTGATGCCGTTGGCCTGCCTGCCCGCGCCGGTCGCCGGGCGCAACCGGCTGTGGCGTGACCTGATCATCGAGGCGATCCGCAGCGATCCTCAATACAACAAAGGCGACTATGTGACCGAGCCGGCGAGCGCACTGCGCACCGCCGCCGGCATGCTGTTGATCGCGGGCAGCGCGCCCATTCAAATGCAACTCGCGCTGCCGACACCTGATGCCGCCGACGAATTCCTGCAGAAATATATGGCGCGAGAAATTGCGGATCTGGACGCCAACGACTTGTTGTTCGCAGTAAGCGCATCGCGAGATTATGATCCCTCGGCCAACCTCGAAAACATCAAAGCCCCGCTGCTGCAAATCAATTCCGGTGATGACTTCATCAATCCGCCGGAGCTCGGCATTGCGGAACGGGAAATCAAGCGCGTCAAGAACGGCCGCTTCATTCTATTGCCGGCATCGGAACAGACCCACGGTCACGGTACGCATACTTGGGCTGCCGTGTGGAAGCAATACCTGGCGCAATTGCTCGAGGCCTCGAGGCCCGCGAACAACTAGCGCTTATGCCGGCACTGATGTGGTGTGTGCGGCACCCACACCCGCCGCAGCCTCCGCAGCGGCGGCAACCGCAGCATCTATCTCGTTGATCAGCGCGTTGCGTTCGCTCGTGAGCATGGAGCGAGAATGCCCGCGCGGCAGCTCCCGCGACAGATGAACCGGCCCGAATCGTATGCGCATCAGCCTGCTGACGATGATGCCGCGCGCCGCCCACCAATGACGCACCAGAGCGGATCGCGTGGCGCGGACAGTAACGTTGAGCCAATGGTTGGCACCTTCGCCGTACTGAGGATCCGCTTTGACGATGCTCATGGCCTCACCCTCGCAGTCCGTGGCGTTGCGAAACTCTTCGACCAGCAGGTCGTTCAATGCACCGCGCATTCGCAACACGTAATCCATCGTCAGCGCATGAACACCGCGCGACACACGGTTAGCCCAAGAGCCATCGTCGGTGAGAATTTCCAGCCCGCCGTCGACCGGCGGCATGGGCTGAATCGCCAGCCAGCGGCCCGAAGCGCGCGGCGCGTTGAGCAGTTCGGGCGCGCGCGCGGTGGCGGCCTTGATGTCCAGGTTCTCACCGGGGGAACGATGGAACAGCAACACGTGCGACTCCTTCGCATCGCCGCGCAGGCGCACGGGCCGGCCATCGAGCGTGATGCGATCGCGCTCGCCGAGCTTGACGCCCAGTTCCGGAACGCTGCCGTTGACGTGCAATCGGCCTTCGCGGATCCAGCGTTCCACTTCGCGCCGCGAGCCGATGCCGGCCGCGGACATCACCTTTTGAATGCGCGCGGCGGGCACCCGCGGGGCGGCCAACCGCTCTGTGGGGACTTTATCCTTGCGGCGCGAAGCAGGTTTGCGCGGGGCGGCCAACCGCGGTCCGGCGGCCTTGCGGGGAGGTCGCGCACGCATCAGTTCGTGTCGTCTTGCACACCACGCGCGACCAGACCCGATGAGCGCCGCGTGCTGCCCTGCTCGAGCTGCTCATCGTCCTCGTCGGAATGCGCCTCAATCTCGAAACCGTCCGGCGGCGCGCCAGCCTCCAGTTCAGGCGCCGCTGCATCGGGCGCCGGCGCTTCAGGCCCCGCTCCCGGCAATGTCAATTGCACGCGCAGCTCCTCCAATTCCTTCAACTGCGCCAACGTCGGAAGATCATCCAACTTCTTCAGACTGAAGTAATCGAGGAACTCGCGCGTCGTGCCGAGCAACTCGGGCTTGCCCGGAACGTCGCGATGACCCACGACGCGGATCCAGTTGCGTTCCAACAATGTCTTGATGATGTTCGGATTCACCGCGACACCGCGGATTTGTTCGATTTCGCCCCGAGTGATGGGCTGCCGATAGGCCACCAACGCGAGCGTTTCGAGCAGGGCGCGCGAATATTTCGCCGGGCGCTCCTGCCACAGGCGCGACACGGGCTGCGCGACGTCGGCCTTGATCTGAATTCGATAGCCGCTGGCGACTTCGAGCAATTCGATGCCGCGGCTCTCGTAGTCCTGCGCGAGGGACGCTATGGCGCCCCGCACGTCGTCGGGCCTGGATCCATCGCGCTCATCGAACACGCCAAGCAGCTCATCGATGGACAGTGGACGACCGGCGGCGAGCAACGCAGCCTCGATCACATTCTTCACATATTGATCGTTCATTGAGCTTTCTCGATGTCCTCGTTTCCTGCACCCTCGTCTGCCTCGTCTGCCACCAGTTTGAGATGGCGGCCGGGATTTCCTAGTCTGACATGCAGCGGCGCGAAAGGCTCCGACTGAGCAATTTCGACCAGCCCCTCGCGCAGCAGTTCCAGAATCGCGACAAAAGTGACCGTCACGCCGCGCCTGCCCTCGTCGGCATTGAACAAGCGCGAGAAGTCGACGAAGGCGCTGCTGGTCAATGCCGACAGCACCTCGGTCATACGTTGCCGCACCGACAAGGGCTCGCGCTGCACATGATGATGCGCGAACATGTCGCTCCTGGACAAGACGTCTTGGAATGCCAACAGCATTTCTTGCAGCGTGACCTGCGGCGGCAGGCGCACCACCTTACGGTCCACCAAGTCCGCGGAGGCCTGCCAGGTGTCGCGATCCAGCCGCGGCATCCGGTCGATACCCTCAGCGGCACGTTTGAAGCGCTCGTATTCCTGCAGCCGCCGCACTAGTTCGGCGCGCGGATCCGCTTCCTCGGCCTCCGCAGCACTCGCCATCCGCGGCAGCAGCATTCGCGACTTGACCTCCGCCAAGGTCGCGGCCATCAACAAGTATTCGCCCGCCAATTCCAGTTGCAGCACCTGCATCAGCTCGATATAGCGCATGTACTGACGCGTTATCTCGGCGATCGGAATGTCCAGAATATCCAAATTCTGCCGCCGAATCAGATACAGCAGCATGTCGAGCGGACCCTCGAATGCCTCTAGAAATACCTCCAAGGCCTGCGGCGGGATGTAAAGATCGCGCGGCATTTCGGTGACGGCCTGTCCTTCCACCACCGCGAAAGGCATCTCGCCTTGTGCAGGCGGCACCACGGGCGCTGACGGTACTGCGGCAACGTTCTGCACCAGCTTCAACTCCGGTTTCAACGGTAATTCATCCCCATGGCTTGACGTACCGCGTCCAGGGTATCACGCGCCGCCGCCCGCGCCCGCTCGCAACCTTCGGCGATGATACCGCGGACCAAATCCGGATTCTCCTCGAACTCCTGCGCGCGTTTAGCAATGCCGGAGATCTCTTCGACGACCTTTTCGATGAGCGGCGCCTTGCACTCGAGGCATCCTATGCCCGCAGTGCGGCAACCGCTTTGCACCCATGCTTGGGTCTCCGCGCTCGAGTAAATCTTATGCAAATCCCATACCGGACACTTATCCGGATCGCCGGGATCGGTGCGGCGCACTCGGGCAGGATCCGTCTGCATCGCCTTGAGCTTCTTGACCACCGAATCCGTATCCTCGCGCAAACCGATGGTATTGCCGTAGGATTTGGACATCTTTCTGCCGTCCAGCCCCGGCACTTTCGGCGTCGCGGTGAGCATCGCGTCGGGCTCCGGCAAAATCGAGATGCCCGCACCCTCGAGCCAGCCGAGCAACCGATCGCGATCGGCGACCGTGAGCCGGGCATTCGACTCGAGCATCGCGCGCGCCTTGTCGAGCGCATCGCCATCGCCCTTCTCCTGATATTCCTTGCGCAGCGCGCGGTACATCGCGGAGTTGCGCGAGCCGAGGCTCTTGATGGCCTTTTCGACCCTCTGCTCGAATCCAGTCTCCCTGCCGTAGATATGGTTGAAACGGCGCGCCACCTCGCGAGTGATTTCTACGTGGGCAACTTGATCCTCGCCCACCGGCACGAATTGCGCGCGGTATAACAAAATATCGGCACTTTGGAGCAAGGGATAACCAAGAAAGCCGTAGGTTCCCAGGTCGCGATCCGTCAACTGCGTCTGCTGGTCTTTATAGGATGGCACGCGTTCCAGCCAGCCTAACGGCGTAATCATGGAAAGCAACAGGTGCAGTTCCGCGTGCTCCGGCACTTTGGATTGCACGAACAACGTCGCGACGCCGGGATTGAGTCCGGCCGCCAGCCAGTCGATCGCCATATTCCACACGTTCTCCTCAAGCTTCGAGGTGTCCTCGTAGCCCGTGGTCAAGGCGTGCCAGTCGGCGATGAAAAAATAGCATTCATATTGATACTGGAGTTCGATCCAGTTTTTCAGGGCACCATGGAAGTTTCCCAGGTGCAATTGCCCGGTGGGCCGCATGCCGGACAGGACGCGCCGATTTTGCAGTGTGCTGCTCACGCTGCCGGGCTGATCCAAAGAGCGTTGATGACGTGTCCGATGGCCCGATAGGCTGGATTGAACAGCCAGCCGATGACATGCGTGGCCGACAGTCCGATGACGATGAACAAGCCGACCGGTTCGACCTTCTCCAAGCCGGCGCCAATGCGCGCCGGCAGCAATCCCGCCAGCACCCGTCCGCCATCGAGCGGCGGGATCGGCAACAAATTAAACAGGCCAAGCACAACGTTGGCGACGATGCCGGCCTGTGCCATCAGCACGATCCAATTGTTCAAAGTCACGCCGCTTTGCACGCGCAGTACTGCCGCCAACACCCCGCACCAAATGAGTGCCATGACGAAATTCGCCGCGGGGCCTGCCGCGGCCACCAGTATCGACGCGCGGCGAGGATTGCGCAGCGCGCTGGTCGCCACCGGTACCGGCTTGGCCCAGCCAAATACCGGCAGACTCATCGCCAGCAACACTGCTGGCACCAGCAGCGTTCCGATCAGATCGATGTGCCGCAACGGGTTCAAACTCAAACGGCCGAGCATTTCGGCTGTGCGATCCCCGAAGTACCTGGCAGTCCAGCCATGCGCAACTTCGTGCAAGGTAACGGCGAATAACAGGGGGATCGCATAGATCGAAATCTTGATAAGAAATGCATCTAAATCCAATGCTTACACTCGTTATTTAAAATAGCTGCGAACTTAGATGCCCGCGATCGCAGCATTATACGGTGACCGGCGCCGCAAAGGGGCTCACGTCGCCGCGCCCTTCCCGAACGACGGTGGCCCTATCCCCCGACAGATCGATGACCGAGGTCGGCGTCAGGCCGCAATTGCCGCCGTCCAGCACGAGATCCACGCTTTTGCCGAGCCGCTCGTAAATCTCCTTGGCATCCGTCAGCGGCAGATCCTCGCCCGGCAACAACAGGGTAGAACTCATTACCGGCTCGCCGAACTCGCCCAACAACATTGCCGTGACCGGATGATCGGGTACCCGCAATCCGATGGTGCCGCGTCGTTCGTGTTTGAGGCGCCGCGGCGTCTCGCGCGACGCCTTGAGTAAAAATGTGTACGGCCCGGGCGTGTAGGCACGCAGCAGCCGATACTGCCAATTCTCCACCATGGCGTATTTACTCACTTCCGCCAAGTCGCGGCATACCAGCGTGAAATGGTGATTGCGGTCGGTCTGCCTGATCTCGCGGATGCGTTCCAGTGCCGCCTTATCGCCGATGTGGCAGCCCAGCGCGTAACAGGAATCCGTGGGATAGACGATGACCGCGCCACCGCGTAATGCCTCGACCGCTTGCCGAACGAATCGCCGCTGCGGTGAGACCGGGTGGAGTTGCAGATAGATGCTCATGCGGTCGGATATGATACGCGCATGGCTCAACTCCTCGAATGGTCCCCGCTCATCGTATTTTTCGTCGCTTTCAAGACGCTCGACATCTACTGGGCCACAGCGGCGCTGATGATCTGCTGCGTCGTGGTAATGCTGGTACATCGCCTGCGCACCGGCAAATTCAAGACCATGCACGTGATCACCGCCGGTGTTGCGGTGGCGTTGGGCACCGCCACGCTATTTTTGCACGATAAGCGCTTCATTCAATGGAAGCCGACGGTTCTTCTAGGCGTCACGGCCGCCGCGTTCCTCGGCAGCATGCTCATCGGCAAGCAGCCCCTGGTGCGACGCATGCTCGAATCCGTATTCGAGGAACCCTTGCAGGTGTCGGCGCGCGTTTGGACCACCCTCAATGTGGTTTGGGCAGCGTGGTTTGCTTGTCTGGCATTTGCCAATATTTATATCGCGCGTCATTTCGCCGAGGAGGTATGGGTCAATTTCAAGGTGTTCGGCATCACGGTGGCGACCATGCTGTTCGTGATTCCGCAGGCGCTCTGGCTGAGCAGCAAGATCAAGCCCGTGGCACCCGAGCAGGCTTGATGCCTAAATTGGATCGAGAACACCACTTGCGGCAACGGCTCGAAAGCCGCTTTGCGCCGACATTTCTTCACATAGAGGACGAGGGCCACCTGCACGCCGGACACGCCGGCGCCGCCGATGGTCGCGGTCATTATCGTATCAAAATCGTTGCCGCTGCCTTCCGCGGCCTCGCGCCTTTGGCCCGCCACCGCTTGGTGTATGCCGCCGTCGCGGACTTGCTCGAAACCGACATTCACGCGCTGGCCATCGACGCAATGCCGCCGCTGGAGAGATAGGACGGTTACGGCTACACTGCCGCCCCTTGGGCGCCGCCATGTCGGCCATGGCGCCTATTTGCGTAAAGGATTCAAATGAGCCAATTTTCCATCGCCCCATGGGCACGCCTGTCCACCGTAGCGGCGATCGCTGTGCTGCTGGGCGCCTGCGGGAAGGGACAGCAGGCGCAAGCCCCGGCGACCGCGGCGACCGACAAGCCGGATCCGACGGCCGTTGCCACGGTGAACGGTACGCCGATCTCTCGTGCGACTTACGACATATACGTCAAGAGCTTGCTGCAGCAAAGCGGCAAATCCGCGGCTGACCTGACCCCCGAGCAAAAAGCCCAGGTCTTGGACGAAATGATCGGCATGGAGCTGATTTCCGCCGAGGCCGTCAAAGACGGCATGGAAAACGATCCGGATGTAATGGCGCGCCTCTCGCTGCTGCGCATGCGTGTGCTGACCGATGCGCAATCGCAGAAATACTTGAAGGATAAGGAACCCACCGACGCCGAACTGCACGCGCAGTACGATACGGCGGTCGCGGGCCTCGACAAGACCGAGTACAAGGGGCGCCATATTTTGGTCGCCAGCAAAGAGAAGGCGCAGGAACTGATCAAGAAGATCAAGGGCGGCGCGAAGTTCGAAGATGTCGCGAAGGCGGAGTCCACAGACAGCTCCAAGACGAACGGCGGCGATCTCGGCTGGTTCACGCCGAGCCGCATGGCCAAGCCATTTGGCGATGCCGTAAAGATGCTGAAAAAAGGTGAGATGACCCAGGAGCCGGTGCAAACGCAGTTCGGCTGGCATATCATCAAAATCGATGACGTTCGCGATGCGACTCCGCCGCCGTTCGATCAGGTCAAACAGCAACTCACCAACCAAATCATTCAGAAGAAGTTGCTCGCTTATGTCGATGGCCTGAAGAAGTCGGCTACGATCGTCAAACAACCGCTATAAAGTTCTACGCGCCAAAGAAGCGGCGGATCACTCGATCCGCCGCTCCTAGCTTTTCAAAATCCGCAGAAACGCAGCTTCGTCGAGCACGGCTATTCCAAGCAGCTGGGCTTTCTTGAGCTTGGAGCCAGCTTCCGCGCCCGCCACGACGTAATCAGTCTTCTTGGAGACGCTGCCGCTCACCTTGCCGCCTAGCTTTTGTATCGCCTCGCTGGCCGCCTCGCGCGACATGCTCGTCAACGTGCCGGTCAAGACAAAGGCCTTCCCCGTCAGCTCGCCCGGGCTGCTCACGGCGACGATGGCGGGCCATGTCACGCCGGCCGCCAGCAGCCGATCCAGCACGACGGCATTATCGGCGTCGCTAAAGTAGGCTGCGACGTTTTCTGCAACGACGGGGCCCACATCCGGGACTCGTTGAATTTCTTGTTGGGTCGCCTGCCGCAGAGCGCCGAGGTCCTTGAAATATTGCGCCAATGCCAACGCGGTCGCCTCGCCGACGTCGCGTACGCCTAAGGCATATAGGAAACGCGCCAGCGTGGTTTGCTTTGCCGCCGCGATGGAGGTTTGCAGCTTCTGCGCGGACTTCTCGCCCATGCGCTGCAATGTGGCAAGCTGCTGCGCTTCGAGGGTGAAAACATCCGCCGGGGTCTTCACCCAATCGCGATCTACCAGCTGTTCCACAAGTTTGTCGCCCAAGCCTTGGATGTCCATGGCGCGACGTGATGCGAAGTGCCGTATTTCTTCCTTGCGCTGCGCGGCGCAGCGTCTGCCGCCCATACAGCGGGCGACCGCTTGATCGAGTTCTCGCACCACCGGCGAGCCGCATACCGGGCAGGCGGCGGGCAGTTCGATCAGCTGAGCGCCGGCTGGACGCCGCTCCGGTACAACACGCGCCACTTCGGGTATCACATCTCCTGCGCGGCGGATGACCACCGTGTCGCCGACGCGCACGTCTTTGCGGGTCAGCTCATCCATGTTGTGCAGCGTCGCATTACTCACGGTGACGCCGCCGACGAAGGTCGGTTCCAAGCGCGCCACGGGCGTCAACGCGCCGGTTCGACCTACCTGAAATTCGATGCCGCGTACTACGCTCAACGCTTCTTCGGCGGGAAATTTGTGGGCGATCGCCCAGCGCGGAGCCCGCGACACGAAGCCGAGCTGCCGCTGCAACTCGACGTCGTCCACCTTGTAGACCACACCGTCTATTTGATAGGAAAGCTTGGCGCGCGCAGCGCCCATGCGGCGGTAATATTCGAGGCATCCATCGATCGACTCCGCCACCTCCGATTGCGGGCAAATCTTGAATCCCCAATCGCGCAATGCCCTCAGAGTATCGCTGTGCCGCGGCGCCAACTTCGCGCCTTGCACGCTGCCGATGCCGTAAACGAACATGTCCAGGGGACGCGCTGCGGTCATGCGCGGGTCAAGCTGCCGCAGGCTGCCGGCGGCGGCGTTGCGGGGGTTGATCAAAGCCTTCTCGCCTCGCGCCAGCGCCTCTTCGTTGAAACGCCTGAAACCTGCCAACGGCATGAAGACTTCGCCGCGCACCTCGAGCAGCGGGGGCGCCGACCTGCCGCGCATCTTGAGCGGCAGCGCCTTGATGGTGCGCAGGTTCTGCGTGATGTCCTCGCCAGTCTCGCCGTCGCCGCGTGTTGCACCCTGCACGAATATCCCGTTCTCGTAGCGGGCGCTGATCGCCAAGCCGTCGAGTTTCGGCTCCGCAGAGTAGCGCACCGGATCCTCGCCTAGCCTAAGACGTTCGCGGATGCGCCGGTCGAAGTCACGTACCTCCTGCTCGCTGAACGCATTGTCCAGTGACAACATCGCTATGCGATGTCGCACGGCTCCGAAGGCAGCGACCGGCGCAGCACCGACTCGTTGAGTCGGAGAGTCCGACGCTACTAGTTCGGGATGTTCCTTTTCCAACGTGCGCAACTCCAGCATGAGCCGGTCGTATTCCGCATCCGGGACTTCCGGATCATCGAGCGCGTGGTAGCGATAATTGTAGTTGTCCAGCAGAGTGCGCAACTCGACCGCACGGGCCGCGTCATCTTTTCCTGCCATGCGCTAGGCGACCGGTAGTGTCGCTTGAAAGTGCGCGACGTCGTCGCGCAACGCCGCCAGCTTTTGCGGGGACAGCGCCGCGCCTTTTGCGTCCTGCAGCGCGCCCGGCAATTCTCCGGCCAGGCCGCGGGCTGCGGACAGCATTTCATCGATGGTCAGCAACGGATCGACCGGACCGGGCAATACCGCAAATAGCGTTATGCCTTTGAACTCCTGTTCGGCCATGCGGGCGACATCGAAGGTCCCCGGTTCCACCAGGCTCGCCACGCAAAACAAGCTGCGGCCGTCCACATGGCGGCGATGGAATACCTGATAACGTCCATAAGCCAGACCGTGCAATTCCAAGGCCGATAACAACGCGCTGCCGGCCCATCGCGCCTCGGCCGGCGCGCAGACGCGCACGCTGACGATCTTCTGCTTCTCGCTGGTGTTGGGTGTGCGCGGAGCCTGGGTCGAGATGCGGTCGCTGCTGTCGTAAGGTGACGCACCGTAAGGTGACGCACCGTCAGGCGGCGCCGCGCCAGCAGTTGCGGCGGTCGGCGCGATGCTCTGATCGAACGGCTTGCCTGCGGACGGCAGCGCGACCTTTGTCAGGACCGGCGGCATGACGGGTCCGATGTCGGGATTGGGAATCGTCTCGGCGTCGTCGAAGAACTCCGGCTCCCGCGGCTGCGCCTCGACATCGACCATCATAGGTCCGTCGAGAATCGGTACTTGGTGGAAATCCGCGGTCTTGATGCTCAGCGGCTCGAACGGCGAGATTTCCCATTGGTGCGTTTCGATGTGCGGTTCGACGTCTTGCATGCTGGTTTCTTGGCGTGGCGGCTCCTTGGCGGTGGTCTCCCGCAATTCCGCGTTCCCCGGCGCTTGCGCGGAACGACGCCCGCCCCACCACCAAATGCCGGCAATCAGCAATAGTCCCAGTCCCAGCAATATCCATCGGAACTCCGCCAATTGCGCCTACCTCACATCGCCGCCATGCGGACGGCCTCATCGACATCGACCGCAACTAGACGCGATACCCCCGGTTCATTCATCGTAACGCCGATCAACTGCGAGGCGAGTTCCATCGTGCTCTTGTTGTGCGTGATGAAGATGAATTGCACATTGCGCGACATATCCTTGACGATATCGCAGAAGCGCCCGACGTTGTTCTCATCGAGCGGCGCGTCCACCTCGTCCAGCAGACAGAATGGCGCGGGGTTGAGATCAAAAATGGCAAACACCAGGGCCACCGCGGTCAACGCCTTTTCGCCGCCGGACAATTGGCTGATCGTGCTGTTGCGTTTGCCGGGAGGACGCGCCATGACGGAGACTCCGGCAGCCGAGGACTCCTCGCCCGTCAGTTCCAAATACGCATGTCCGCCGCCGAACAAGCGGGGAAATTTTTCCTTCAAACCCGCATTGACGCGGTCGAAGGTCTCTTGAAATCGCGTGCGCGTCTCTCGGTCGATCTTGCGCATTGCCGATTCCAAGGTTTCGAGCGCATCGGTAAGATCCTTGCACTGCCGGTCCAGGTATTCCTTGCGCTCTGATTGTTCCTTGAACTCGCCGATCGCAGCGAGATTGACTTGCCCGAGCTTTTCTATCTTGCCGCGAGTGTCCTCCAGTTGCGCCTCCCAGCTCTCCACCGCCGCACCTTCGGGCATTTGTGCGCGCAGCGCTTCGAACTCGAAGTTGGTGGCCGCCAACTGTTCCGCGACGCTTTCGCGCCGCACCCGGACTTGCTGGGTCGCCAGACGCGCCTCGTCCAGTGCAGCACGTGCAGCTTCGACACGCTCCTCCGCGGCCAGCCGCGCGGCGTCGCGCTCGCGCAACAAATTTTCGAGCTCGTCGCTGGCAATACGCGCGGCCTGCAATTCGCTCTCGACGGCCGCACGCCGCTGCAGCGCCAGCTCCAATTGCTCCTGCGCGGCAGCAAGCGGCGCCTCGCCCTGTGCCAACTGATCCGCCACTTCCTCGCGTCGCGACCTAAGCGCCTGCACCTGCTGCTCGATGCGCGACACTGTTGTGGTCAGGGCGGAATGCGACGAGCGGCGCGATTCGACCTGCAATGCCAACTCTCGTGCTTGTTGCTGCGCCGTCGACGCTGCTGTGCGCGCTGCGCCTAATTCTGAGCGCATGCGCTCGCGCGCTTCCTCCAGCTGGACGCGCTGCGGTTCCAACGCCGCCAGTGCATCGATAGCGGCTTCCATACGGCCGCGCGCGGCACGTAGGTCCGCCTCGCTGCTGGCCAGCACCGCTGCCACGTCGGCCAGTTCGGTTTCCAGTTGCGCCAGCCGCCGCTCCGCATCCGCACGTCGGCTCTGCGCGGCCCCGTGTTCCGCCTTGCGGTCGACGTGTTCGCGGTGCAGGCGATTGACGTCTGCCTGCAGACGGTCGCGCCGATCCTCGTGATCACGCGCTCGGTCACGGGTGATTTCCAGCCGCTGCTCCAGTTGTTTGACATGCTCGGCGAGCGCCGCGACCTGCGCGCGGATGTCGCGCAGATTCTCCTCGCGCTCGATGACGCCCGCATGCGCATCGGCATCGCGCGATACGCGCAGCCAATCCGCTCCCAGCCAAATGCCGTCGCGCGTCACCACCGATTCGCCCGCTCGCAGACGCGCCTGCAGGCGCAACGCTTCCTGCAACGACTCGGCGGTGAATACCGGCGCGAGCACCGAGGTCAGTACCGTGGCGCCTTGAATCTTGGCCAACAGCGAGCTGCCGTTGGCGGGCTCGGCGCGGCTGTGGCTGCTGACCACTGCCAGATGCCCGGAATCGAAGCTTGCCAGCAGATCCGTGACGCTCTCCAGGCCATCCACGCACACGGCTTCCAGATAAGAACCAAGCACCGTCTCAACGGCGCGCTCCCAGCCTTTGTCGACGCGCAATTGCTGTGCCACGCGCGGCTGCAGGTGCAGCGATTTGGACTTCAACCACTCACTGACGCTGCCCGACGCCTTGCCCAAAGCGGCTTGCTGCAAGGCTTCCGTGGATACCAGCATTCCCTGAGCTTCCTGATGCCGCGCCCGCAGCGCATTCAGTGCCTGCGTTTGCTCGCGTTCCGCGTCGCGCGTCACCGTCAATTCGGCGAGCAATTCCTGCAATTCCTCGCTCGCACTTTGTCCTGCGTCCTGCGCCTCCGCGGCGCGTTGCGCCAGCGCTTCGAGCGCCATCCCTGGCTGCAGTTCGGCGAGCGCGGCGCGCTCGCCCGCGAGCCGCGCCTGCTGCTGCAGCGAGCGGTGCTGCTGGCTATCCAACTGTTCGATGCGTGCGCGCTCGACTTGAGTTTCGCGCTGCCCTTCAGCCACGGCCCGGGCATGCACGTCCCAGGTGTGTTGCCATAGCGTCAGAGCCTGTTCGCAGCCCGCCAATGCCTGCGAAGTCGCGGTCTCGTGCTCGTGGGCGGCATCTAGATCCGGCGCCATGGTCGCCAATTGTTGTGCCAGTGATTCGAGTTGGCTGCGATCGCGTTGCATGACCGCGCTGAGCTCGACGACCTGCGACTCAGCCTGCTGCAGATCCGCTTGCTGGCGCTGGCGCATCTCGCGAGCGTGCTGAATGCTCTGCTCGACGCGCGTCACTTCCGAGCCGGCTTCGTAGAAGCGCGCTTGAATGACGTTCAAGGCATCCGCTTTCGCGGCTTGATCGTCACGCACCCGCTCGATCTGCGCCTCGGCTTCGCGCAAGTCGGCAATCTGTCCGTGCATCGCGGTCTCGCAGCTCATCATGGCGGCGTCGCGTACCTGCGCCTCCAGATCGAGGCTCTGCAGACGCAAAGCAAGCAGTTCGGCCAACATCCGCCGCTCCTCCTCCTTCAGCGTCTGGTAGCGACGCGCGGTCGCGGCCTGGCGCTGCAGGTGTCGAATCTGCTTCTCCACCTCCTCGCGCAGGTCATTGAGCCGGTCGAGATTCTCGCGCGTGTGTCCGATACGGCTCTCTGTCTCGCGGCGGCGCTCCTTGTAGCGAGAGATGCCGGCCGCTTCCTCGAGAAAGGAGCGCAGATCATCCGGACGCGCCTCGATGACGCGCGAAATCATGCCTTGCTCGATAATGGCGTAGCTGCGGGTGCCGAGGCCGGTACCCAAGAAGAGCTGCGTAATATCTTTGCGGCGCACCTTGGTCCCATTGATGAAATAATCGCTGCTGCCGTCGCGGCTCACCGAACGACGCAGCGCCACCTCGTTGTAGCTCGCGTATGCACCGCCGATTTTCCCGTCCGAATTGTCGAACACCAATTCGACCGATGCTGCGCCGAGAGGCTTGCGCGCCGAGGAGCCGTTGAAGATGACGTCCGCCATCGACTCGCCGCGTAAATGCTTCGCCGAGATCTCGCCCATCACCCAGCGCACCGCATCGATGATGTTGGATTTGCCGCAACCGTTGGGGCCGACGACACCGGTGAGGCTGCTCGGAAAACTCACCGTGGTGGGGTCCACGAAGGACTTAAAGCCGGCAATCTTAATCCTGGTCAACCGCATTATTTGTAGCCTCGAGTGAAAGCGGCCTGGAAGGGACGGTTGCATCCGCCAACTTGGCGCGTAGTGTAAAGTAAACGCTATTTTCGTAAACCCCCGATGCAACTTTTGCTATGCCGGCACCGAAACTATCTTTGGAAACTTTTGCCAATCCGTCGCCGGAACGCGACTACACCATTCGCATGTCGATCCCGGAATTCACTTGCCTGTGTCCGAAGACCGGCCAGCCCGACTTCGCCGCCCTGGAACTCGAGTACGTGCCTGACGAGCGTTGCGTGGAGTTGAAGTCCTTGAAGCTCTATATTTGGTCGTTCCGCGACCGGGGCACCTTCCACGAGGCGGTGACCAACGAAATTCTGCGGGAGCTGGCCGCCGCCACCGGCCCGAGGTTCATGCGGCTGACTGCCAGGTTCAATGTCAGGGGCGGCATCTATACCACCGTAACGGCGGAACACCGGGCCCCCAACTGGACCCCTCCAGCCCCCCTCAGCCTGCCCTGAACAGAGGCGCGCAGCTCCCCTCTTAGGGCCGCCGGCAGCCCGCTTCGTTTTGCTTCGCAATCATAGGCTTAGATTAATCAAATATGTTGCTTTACCGGTCTGTACAGGCGCCTTTGCGTCGGTATAATCGCGCGCTCTTTCGGTTAGCAGGCGGAAACTTCAAATGCCCTCGAAGAAACCCAATAAAGCGGCTAAGCGGCCAGGTAAGGCGACCATCAAAAAAGCGACTCCGAAGGTAGCCGCCCCTAAAAAGGCGGTGAAGCCGCCTGCCAAGCCAATGCCCATCGCAACATCGAAGGTGAAAGTGAAACAGTCCAAACAAGCTACCTCCAAACCCACGGCCGCCAAGCCTGCGCCGGCCGCGCCTGTGCACGCCACGCCTATACAGGCAGTGCCCAGCGCCAAAGCGGCGAGCCCCAAAGCGGCGGGCGCCAAACCTGCAGTCGTAAAGGCACTGCGCGAGACGTCCCAGAGTGGGGCGCGGCCTGCGGAAAAAGCGGCACCAATCAAATTCGATCCTCGACCCTTGGTCATGCCGCGCGCCCTGCCGGTCGATGATGACGGCGAAGACGGCGCGTCAGCCAGCTTGCTCGCCGGCCCGCGCAACGTAAAACCGTACATCACTCGCCGCGGCGAGCAGTACATGAACAAGGAGCAGTTGGAGCACTTCGCCCGAATATTGCAGAATTGGAAGCGCGACCTGATGGTCGAGGTCGATCGCACCGTGCTGCACATGAAGGACGAAGCCGCCAACTTCCCCGATCCGAACGATCGTGCTACCCAGGAAGAGGAATTCAGCCTGGAGCTGCGCACCCGTGATCGGGAACGCAAGCTGATCCGCAAGATAGATGAGGCCTTGAAGCGTATCGAGGACGGCTCTTACGGCTACTGCCTCGAGACCGGGGAGGAAATCGGCATCAAGCGCTTGGAAGCGCGGCCGGTCGCCACCCTCTCGGTGGAGGCGCAAGAACGACGCGAGCGGCGGGAAAAACAGTACGGCGACCGCGACGACCGTTACCGCTAGCGGTGCTGGAGGGCGGCATCAGGTAGTGCGCGCTGCGCGCTACGTGGGCCGCTTCGCTCCTACTCCGTCAGGTGATCTGCATTTAGGGTCTCTGTATACCGCAGCCGCCAGCTACTTGGACGCCCGCGCCAACTGCGGTCTGTGGCTGCTGCGTATCGAGGATCTGGATGCGCCACGCGCCGTTCCTGGCGCGAGCGAGCGAATCATCGCAACGTTGCAGCGTTTCGGTTTCGAGTGGGACGGCGAAATCGTGCGGCAGCGTAACCGCATCGAGCACTATCGCGCCGCGCTGCAGACCTTGCGCGATCGCGGCCTGACTTTCGAGTGCACCTGCAGCCGATCGCAGCTCGAGGATGAGCAATCTTATCCGGGCACCTGCCGCGCGCTCGCTCGGCTCCCGGGTGCGGATAGCGCAACGCGTTTGCGCGTCGACCCGGACCTCGTCAGCTTCTCGGACGAGATTCAAGGCAGCTTTCGCCAGAATGTCGCCGCCGCGGTCGGCGACCTGATCATCAAGCGGCGCGACCAAGTGTTCGCATATCTACTGGCGGTAGTGGTCGACGATGCGGCACAAGGTGTGAACCATGTGGTACGCGGCGCCGACTTGCTGGACAACACGCCGCGGCAGATTTATTTGCAGCGCCGCCTGGGATTCGACACGCCGCGCTATGCGCACGTTCCCGTGCTCACAGAGGCTGACGATACCAAGCTCGCGAAATCGCGCCGCAGTGTGCGCGCCGACATCGCGGCGCCGCTCGCGCAGCTTTTGTCGGTATTTTCCCTACTCGGCATGCGTCCGCCCGCGGAGCTGCAAAGTGCGGAATTGGCCGATGTGTGGCGGTGGGGGATCGCGGCCTGGAACAGAAATGCAGTCCCAAGTCGCCTGAATTTGCGTCTAATGACCTAAAAGATATGCGGGAAAAAGCCCGTCTTGCCTTAGCGCTGCATTGCGCTATTCTTGGCTCGATAATTGGCCAAGCGTGGTCTGGCACGAACCGGCATCTTCCGGCATCGCGTCGGCCAACACGAGCGAGGAGCCCTATGAGCGATCCGCGAGTGATTAAGAAGTACCCGAACCGTCGACTATACGACACCGTCGAGAGCCGCTACATCACGTTGGCTGATGTGCGGCGATTGGTGGTAGAAAGAATAGACTTCGTCGTTGTCGACAAGAAGAATAATGCTGATATAACGCGCGGTATTCTGCTGCAGGTGATCACCGAGCAGGAGCATCTCGCCGAGCCTGTGTTGAGTCAGGAGTTAATGGTGAGCGTGATTCGTACGTATGGCACCGCCATGCAGAGTCAGGTAAGCCCGCTTTTGGAGTCCACCTTAAGGCAGCTGGTGAACCAGCAGCAGCAGCAGGTCATGCGTGAACGTGTGAAATCGGTGGCGGGCGGTGAACCACCGCGCGCTCGACTGAGCCCGGACGTAATGCGCGACGGCGGATAAGGCCGGAGTGCGCGAGCGAGTCGGCGGCGACTCGCTCGCGCACAATGCGAACCTAGGCGGCGTCCACGTTTCTCATGGAGAGACGCACGCGGCCTTGGCGATCGACCTCCAGAACCTTGACGCGCACGACGTCGCCTTCTTTGAGTTTGTCGCCGACGCGCTCGACACGCTCTTCGGAAATCTGAGAGATGTGCACCAAGCCGTCGCGGCCGGGAAGAATGGTGACGAACGCGCCGAAGTCCATCAGACGCGCGACCTTGCCCTCGTAAATCCGGCCGACCTCGACATCAGCCGTGATTAATTCGATGCGGCGTTGCGCCTCGCGGCCCGCTGCACCTTGCACCGAGGCAATCTTGACGGTGCCGTCGTTCTCGATATCGATCGAGGTGCCGGTTTCCTCGGTGATCTGCCGAATCACGGCCCCGCCCTTGCCGATGACGTCGCGGATCTTCTCCGGATCTATCTTCAAGGTGATGATGGTTGGAGCCCACTCGGACATGTTCTCCCGGGGCTTGGACAATACCTTATTCATCTCGCCCAAAATGTGCAGGCGGCCGTCGCGCGCCTGGTCCAGGGCGACCTTCATGATTTCGCGCGTGATGCTGGTGATCTTGATGTCCATCTGCAGCGCGGTGATTCCGTCTTTCGTGCCCGCCACCTTGAAATCCATGTCGCCGAGATGATCTTCATCGCCCAAGATGTCGGTGAGCACCTGAAAGCGTGAGCCTTCTTTCACCAGACCCATCGCCACGCCCGCCACCGCCGCCTTGATCGGCACGCCCGCGTCCATAAGCGCCAGACTCGTGCCGCATACCGATGCCATCGAGCTGGAACCGTTCGATTCCAATATCTCCGACACGACGCGGATCACGTACGGAAATTTCTCGATGCCGGGCATCACGGCTTTAACGCCGCGCTTCGCCAGGTTGCCGTGTCCGATTTCGCGGCGCTTCGGCGAACCCATCATGCCGGTTTCGCCGACGCTGAACGGCGGGAAATTGTAATGCAGCATGAACGGCTCTTTGCGCTCGCCCGTGAGGCCGTCGATGATTTGCGCATCGCGGCCGGTGCCCAAGGTGGTGACTACCAACGCCTGAGTCTCGCCGCGGGTAAACAAGGCGGAACCGTGCGTGCGCGCCAATATGCCGGTGCGGATGTTGATGCCGCGAACCGTCTTTGTGTCGCGACCATCGATGCGCGGTAAACCTGCGAGAATGCGCTCGCGCACCAAGCGGTATTCAAGATTGAAGAATTCATTGCCGATCTGGTCCGCTGTGAACTTCGCCCCATCGCCTTTTGCGAGGGCTTCGATAGCAGCCCCCTTGATCTCCCCGATCTTGGCATAGCGCTGCTGCTTCTCGGTGAGCGTGTAGGCGGCCGCAAGATTCTTTTCGGCGAAAGCGCCGACGGCGCTCTTCAAGTCGTTGTTCGGCTCCGGAGCGACCCAAGACCATTTCGGCTTGCCCGCTTCCTTGGTCAGCTCATTGATGGCCTTGATTGCCGCCTGCATTTGTTCGTGTCCGAACATGACGGCGCCGAGCATCACTTCTTCGTTGAGGCCCTCGGCTTCAGACTCCACCATCAGCACGCCTTCTTCCGTACCGGCAACCACCAGATCGAGCTTCGACGTCGCGAGCTGCGTGGTGGTCGGATTGAGAATGTACTTGCCATCCAGATATCCCACCCGCGCCGCACCGATCGGCCCCATGAAAGGCATGCCGGAGACGGCCAGCGCCGCCGAGGCACCCAACAAGGCAGGGATATCCGGATCGACTTCGGCATTCACCGAGATGACCGAGGCGACCACCTGCACATCGTTGATGAAGCCTTCAGGGAACAGTGGCCGGATCGGCCGGTCAATCAACCGCGAGGTCAGAGTTTCTTTTTCCGTCGGACGCCCTTCGCGCTTGAAGAAACCGCCGGGAATGCGTCCCGCGGCGTAGGTCTTTTCTTGATAGTTGACCGTGAGGGGAAAGAAGTCGCGTCCCGGTGTGGCCTTCTTGAGGCCCACTGCCGTCACCAGCACCACGGTTTCGTTCATCGTCACCAGCACTGCGCCGTCGGCCTGACGCGCCAGTTCGCCCGTCTCGATGGTTACGGTGTGATCCCCATACTGAAAACTTTTTTTGATAGCGCCCACGTGGAGCCCCTTTGCATGATCGGAAAATGTATGAACGCAGGCGAGTAACCGCCTGCACAGGCGCTCTGACTTAGCGGCGCAAACCTAATCGTTCGACGACTTGCGAATACTTGTCCGGTGTCCTGCTCTTCAGGTAGTCGAGCAGTTTGCGACGCTGATTGACCATTTTCAGCAATCCACGACGCGACGCATGGTCGGCCTTGTGCGTGGAAAAATGCTGGCTCAGGCCATTGATGCGTTCGGACAACAGAGCAATTTGAACTTCGGGGGAACCGGTGTCTTGCGCGCTGCGACGGAATTTAGCGACGACGCCCGTCTTATCTTCGCGAGTGAGTGGCATTGAAATCAAACCTCAATCAATAACTTAGACCCTTTAAGAAGGCGCGCATTGTACGCGTCGCGGGACCTCCCCTCAAGCTCGATTCGCATCCGAGGAGATCAGGCGCAGTGGAATCAGGCGGCCGGCGGCCTCGATTTCCCCCAAACCCAGGAATCCTAAGCCCGCTGAGTAAATTCGCACCGTCCCGGGCGTCCCGCCGGTGTCACCCTGCAGCGAAATGCTCTTGCCTTGGCGGATGTCCACGACGCAGGCGTCCGATACTTCGAGGCGGCGCCAAGCTCCCAACGCGGCATCCACCGGCAGGAGCTTGCACCGCAGGCTCGCCGGCGACTGGCCTTCCAACGCTTCGAACGGCCAAATAGGCTCGGCGCCGAACGGCGCGACACTCAAGCGCCGCAGCGCTCGCAAGTAGCCGATGGTGCCGAGCTGGGCAGCCAAGTCATCGCCGAGTACGCGGATGTACGCGCCCTTGGTGCAGCGCACGTCGAACCTCAGGTCGGGCGTGTGCCAGTCGATCAGCGTCAGCTCGTGAATCGTGATGAGGCGTGCAATGCGCTCGCGGATAATGCCGGCGCGTGCATATTCGTACAACGGCTTGCCGTCCTGTTTCAATGCCGAATGCATCGGCGGCACTTGACTGTAGCTGCGCGGAAATTCCGCCAATGCCTGCTGCAGCTGCGCACGCGACAAGGGCGGCAGTTCGCGCGTTTCCACAACCTCTGACTCTCTATCCGAGCTCGGGGTGCGCTCGCCGAGGCGCAGCTCCACCCGATAGGTCTTGTCCGCATGCAACAGCTGCGCACCGAACTTGGTGGCCTCGCCGAAACAAATGGGCAGCATGCCGGAAGCGAGCGGATCGAGCGAGCCTGTGTGGCCGGCCTTGCGCGCGTTGAAGAGACTTTTTGCCCGCGCCACGGCGCGCGCAGAACTCATGCGCAGCGGCTTGTCGAGCAGCAGGATGCCGTGCACGTCGTCCGGCATGTCTAATCCTCTGCGCGCGCAGGTTTGTTGACCGAGTCGATCAACTGCGTCAACCGTACGCCGTGTTCGATGGAGGTATCGAGTTCGAAAGACAGGGTCGGTGTGTGGCGGATCATCAAGGATCGCGACAGCGCATTGCGCAAGAAGCCGGCAGCGCTCTCGAGCCCGCGCTGCACCTGCGGATCCGCGCCTTCCTTGCCGAACACGAGGTAATAAACCTTCGCAGTGCGCAGATCACCGGTGACATTGACGGCCGTGATCGTGACGTTGCCGATGCGCTCATCCTTGACTTCACGGCGCAACAGCTCTGTGAGCTCACGCTGAATCTGCTCTCCGAGCCGCCGCGCCCGCGGGTTGTCCTTGGCCATACTATTCGCGGCGCGCTATAGCGTTCGCGCCACTTCCACCCGTGAATAGCACTCGATCTGGTCGCGCTCCTGCACGTCGTTGTAGTTCTTTACGCCGATCCCGCATTCGGTGCCGGCGCGAACCTCAGTGACGTCGTCCTTGAAGCGCTTCAGCGACTCCAGCGCTCCCTCGAATATCACCACGTTGTCGCGCAACACCCTGATCGGAAAATTGCGCCGCACGTAGCCGTCGATCACCATGCAGCCGGCGACGGTGCCGAACTTGCTGGAACGGAACACACTGCGTACTTCGGCGAGGCCGACGATCTGTTCTTTGACCTCCGGCGCCAACATGCCGGTCAGAACTGCGCGAATGTCGTCGATGGCTTCGTAAATGATGCTGTAGTAGCGCACATCGACGCCGTGATCCTTGATCGCCGTGCGCGCCGCGGAGTCGCCGCGTACGTTGAAGGCAATGATGCGTGCTTTGGACGCCGCCGCCAGAGTTACGTCGGATTCCGTCAGGCCGCCGACGCCCGAGGAGACGACATTGACGGCGACCTCGCCCGTCGACAGTCCGTTCAGTGCGTCGCGCAATGCCTCGACGCTGCCCTGCACGTCCGCCTTGACCAACAGCTGCACGACGTTGGGCTTCATCTCGCCCATGCTCGAGAACACGTCTTGCATGTTGGTGGCGCGCTGCGCCAGCTTGACGTCGCGCGACTTCGACTGGCGGTGCATGGCCACTTCACGCGCCTTGCGTTCGCTCTCCACCACCAACAGCTCATCGCCGGCATTCGGCGCGCCGGACAATCCCAGCACCACCACCGGGATGGACGGACCGGCCTCATCGACCGGCTTGCCCGCTTCGTCGAACAGCGCTCGAACGCGGCCGAATTCCTGGCCGATGAGGATCGGGTCACCGAGCTTGAGCGTACCGCGCAGCACCAACACGGTCGCCACGGCACCACGGCCTTTCTCCAAACTGGATTCGATCACGTAGCCGGCCGCTAGGCCGGTGGTTGGCGCCTTCAGCTCCAGAACTTCGGCTTGCAGCAACAAGCTGTCGATCAATTGATCCACGCCCTGTCCCGTGCGCGCCGAGACCGGAACGAAAATATTCTCGCCGCCCCACTCTTCCGGTATGACGCCGTACTTGGTCAATTCCTGCCTGACCTTTTCCGCATCCGCCTCGGGCTTGTCCATTTTGTTCAGCGCAACGACGATCGGCACCTTGGCCGCCTGCGCATGTTGAATCGCTTCGACGGTCTGCGGCATGACGCCGTCATCGGCGCCGACCACCAAAATCACGATATCGGTGACCTGCGCGCCGCGGGCGCGCATCGAGGTGAATGCCGCGTGGCCGGGTGTGTCCAAAAACGTGACCATGCCTTTGGCGGTTTCAACGTGATACGCGCCGATATGCTGGGTGATGCCGCCGGCCTCGCCCGCCGCGACTTTGGTGCGCCGAATATAGTCGAGCAGCGATGTCTTGCCGTGATCGACATGGCCCATAACGGTGACAACCGGCGGGCGCGGCAGAACTTCGAGCGTGGAATCCGTCTCGCCCTGCAGATCGTCCTCGATGACATTTTCCTTGCGCAGCACCGGCGTATGGCCCATCTCCTCGACCACCAGCATGGCTGTGTCTTGTTCGATGGTCTGATTGATGGTCGCCATCACACCCATGTTCATCATGACCTTGATGACTTCAGTGGCCTTGACGGCCATCTTTTGAGCGAGTTCGGCCACCGTCATGGCTTCGCCTATCGCGACCTCGCGCACAACGCGCGCCGTCGGCATTTCGAATCCATGCTTGCTATCGGTGTCCTGGCCCATCGAGCGGCGGCGGCCGTCGCGCGACTTCTTCTTCTTATGGCGCGAACTCACGTCGCCGACGATATGCAGTTCCTGTCGACCGTAGCGGGTCGCCTTGTCATCGACAGGTTCGCGGACCGCCTTGCCCGGCTTCACCGCCGCGGTTTTGCGCTCGCGCTCGGCGGCTTCGCGCGCCTGTACCTCGGCGGCACGTCGCGCCTCTTCCTCGGCGGTGCGCTTGCGGTTCTCCTCATCGCTGCGGCGCCGGCTCTCCTCTTCGAGGCGCTCCTTGTCGAGGCGCTCCTTCTCGAGCCGTTCACGTTCGGCCCGTTCCACCGCGGCCTTCGCCTGCTCCTCCGATTCGCGCTGCCGGTCGATCTCCTCCTGCTGATGGCGCGCTTGATCCTCGAGCACTTCTCGTTTGACGTAAGTGCGCTTGCTGCGCACCTCCACGTTCACGGTGCGCGCACGGCCCTGCACGCTGGCGAGTTTCAGTTCCGACTGCGACTTGCGCCGCAGCGTGATTTTTCGCGGCGCCGCGTCTACCTGCAGATCATCGTGGCCGTGACTGCGTCGCAGATGCGTAAGAAGCTCGTGCTTGGCATCCTCGCTGATCATATCTTCGGCGCTGTCGACCTTGATTCCGGCCTGATCCAGCTGTTGCAGCAGCCGATCCACCGGTACCTTCAGCACCTCGGCGAATTGCGCGACGGTTACATCTGCCATACTTGCTCCTAAACCTTAGCTTCTTCCTCGAACCAATGCTTGCGCGCATTCATGATCAATTCTGCGGCTTGCCCCGCCTCGACGCCTCCGATCTCCACCAATTCATCGACTGCTAGATCGGCGAGATCGTCGCGCGTCTTCACACCTTTGCGCGCCAACGTCTTGGCCAAAGCTTCACCGGTGATTTCGATCAGTTCGGCGGCCGGCTCGCTGCCGGCCATCGACTCCTCGCTGGCAATCGCCTGGGTCAACAACACGTCGCGCGCGCGCGTGCGCAGTTCCTTGACGATTTCCTCGTCGAATTCCTCGATCCCGTTCAACTCGCTGGCCGGCACGTAGGCGATCTCCTCGATGGTCGAGAAGCCTTCCTGCACCAAAATACTGGCAACGTCCGCGTCCACGTCGAGCTGCTTCATGAAGGTCTCGCGCAAGGCCAGCGATTCGGTTTCGCTCTTCGCCTCCGCCTGCGACTCGCTCATTACATTCAATTCCCAACCGGTCAGTTCGCTCGCCAGGCGGATGTTCTGTCCGCCTCGGCCGATGGCCTGCGACAGTTTGTCCTCCGAGACTGCGATGTCCATGGAATGCGAATCCTCGTCCACGACGATGGAGGTGACCTCGGCGGGCGCCATCGCATTGATCACGAATTGCGCGTTGTTCTCGTCGAAGGGAATAATGTCGACGCGCTCGCCGGCTATCTCGTTGGAAACCGCCTGCACTCGCGAGCCCCGCATGCCGACGCAGGCGCCGACCGGATCGACGCGGGGATCATTGCTGCGCACCGCAATCTTGGCGCGTACGCCGGCATCGCGCGCCGCCGCCAGAATATTGATCAGGCCCTGCCCCACTTCGGGCACTTCGAGCTTGAACAACTCAATCAGGAATTCCGGCGCGGTGCGCGACAGGAACAATTGCGGCCCGCGCAGCTCGGTACGCACTTCCTTCAGATAAGCCTTGATGCGGTCCTGGGAACGCACCGGTTCGCGCGGGATCATTTCCTCACGCGCAATGAAGCCTTCAGCATTGGCGCCCAAGTCGACGTATACGCCGTTGCGGTCGACGCGCTTGACGATGCCGCTGACCAGGGTGCCGGAGCGATCCTTGTAGGCATCGACCACCTGGGCACGCTCAGCCTCACGCACCTTCTGCACGATGACCTGCTTGGCGGTTTGCGCCAAAATGCGGCCGAACGGCACGGACTCCATGGGTTCTTCGACGAAGCCGCCCGGCTCCACATCCTTGTCGAGGTCGCGCGCGTCGTCCAAGCGCAATTCCCGATCCGGCACTTCGAGCTCGGTCGACTCGTCGGCGAAGACTTTCCAGCGGCGAAAGGTATCGTAGCCGCCGGTTTTGCGATTGATGGCGACGCGCACGTCCAGTTCCTCGCCGTACTTTTTGCGCGTCGCGGATGCAAGCGCGGCTTCGAGCGCGTCGAATATGATTTCTTTGTCGACGCCCTTCTCGTTGGAAACGGCGTCCACCGCCATCAGTATTTCTTTGTTCATAAAACTCCAAGACTCCTGATTCACTCCGGCCGCAACCGAGCCTTCTGAATTCGATCGAGCGGCAGGCTGTACGCCCGTCCGTCGACTTCAACCACAATCGTGTCATCCGATACCGACTTCAATGCCCCGACGAAGCGGCGCCGTCCATCGATCGGCAATTTCAACTCCGCGAATACGCGCTCACCAACGAATCTCTCGAAGTGCGCCTTAGTGCGCAAGATTCGATCGAATCCAGGCGAGGAAACCTCGAGCGTGTAATGCCCCTTGATCGGATCCTGCGTCTCTAGTATTTGGCTGACCGCATGACTGACGCTTGCGCAGTCATCGACCGAAACGCTTCGACCCGTATCGCCCGTTCGGCGATCGATGTATATCCTCAAAACCCCGCCGCGCCCTTGCGGGCCGCGCCCTTGCCGCGCGAACTCCAAATCCACCAATTCATAGTCCAGCGCCTCGATCGGGGGCTCCAACAAGCGCATCAAGGCGTCACGCATTTTCTCTAGGACCATCGCCTTAAAAAACAAAAGGGGACCATCGGCCCCCCCTAATCTTCAAATTAAAAGGCTTCAAACAAAAAGCCCCATTAAGGGGCTTTTAGAACCACGCGGAGCCTTTGAAGTCGACGGAATATCCTTTCCGGACCGCAACGCCTGCCTACTAGCCCCCGTCGAGGGCCGCGATTATAGGCAATGATGCCTTGGCCGTAAACCCCTTAGGGCGTCCTTGCGGGCTGCCCCTTTAAGCGGCGTTCCCTAAATGGGCTCTGTCGAAACGACTGAGGCCGCATCGCTGCGGCCTCAGTGATCGTTCGAAACCTAAAACGCCTTACCAGCGTTTCGGTCCGCGCGATCCACCACCACCACCACCACCGCCGCCGCCACCGCCACCGGTGCGCTCTTGAGCCTCGTTCACCTTCAGCGCTCGCCCCTCGACATCGTGGCCGTTCAAAGCCTGCATGGCACGCGCTGCATCAGCGCTTGCCATTTCAACGAAGCCGAAACCACGGGGACGACCGGTATCGCGATCATTGATCAACGCCACCGATTGCACAGCGCCATGCTTTTCGAACAGAGCGCGCACCGCTGCCTCGTCCATCGAGAATGGGAGATTGCCAACATACATTTTCGTCATGTGAAGAATACCTACTGCAAAAGAAACTATCGGCCGGTCACGCGTGCCTATGTTTTGAAAACTTAAGCGGAATGCCAGCCACCCGGATCGAAGAAACCTGCTTTGTAGGTTGTGGCCAAGGTGACGCCTGAGCGGCGCGGTGACCAGAAACGGACCAAGTAGAAATTCACGAGCCGCGGCGGATACTACAGCAATCTGCTGTTAAATACGAATATCCGGCATATTTTAAGGGTCTTTGGCGTGCTGCCACCATGTCAGCACCGGTGGCGCCAAGCGGTAGTCGCTCAGCGCTCCCGGCGCCTCCCATAACCCCACCCGACTGAGTCCTGCTGCACTGCAGCGTTGGGCCGCCAAATCAGCCTCGCTCGGGCCATGATTCACCATGATGAACAGCCCGTTCCGTCGCAGATTATGTTTAATCCGAGCGAACAGAGATTCGGGCTTGAGCAGCGACAGGGGCAATCGCCAGGCCAGGATGGCG
>Ga0182030_10005078_pt1 | contig 27981 bp, 22 predicted proteins | sample 812S3MmetaG_FD_121299 | JGI IMG/M metagenome (GOLD analysis project Ga0182030, IMG submission 121299) | Permafrost microbial communities from Stordalen Mire, Sweden - 812S3M metaG (Illumina Assembly) | ecosystem: Environmental > Terrestrial > Soil > Wetlands > Permafrost | place: Sweden... | reverse complement strand
GTGGGAAAAAACGGGTGGACCTGGCTTAGGAAAATGATCTTCCAACCCTCGCGGGAGATCGCCTCATCCAGGCGCGCCCATTTGGCCCTCTTGAGGATGTGCTTCTCCACCCATGTGCGCCCCAGCAGACGGCCGATCCCGAATGCCACCGCCGCGCCCAGCACATTGCCGCACAGGACGAGGAACGATCCCCACCAGAGCCCGAAGAACAGCCCGCTCCCCAGCGTGAGTACGCTCCCCGGCAGCAGCAGCAGATTGCACGCGGCCACCAGCAGCGGGTAAAGCAGCGCGCCCCACCACTCCATGGCCCCCAGGCGCTGCTGCATCCGCGCCAGCACGTGGACGAGGTCGTAGTGATGCGCCAGCAACGCCCCGACCCCCAGCGCCAGCGCGAAGCCGGCGGCTTGCATTGCGACGGCTCGGGAGATTTTGGACATGGAAAAAAACTCGCTTGAGCCGCCGCTACGAGCCGTCGCGGATGAACTGCGAGAGTTCCACCGTCGTGTCGTAGTGAAGGAACGGAGTAATCAAATACACCGCGGGGAAAAGGTCCAGCGTCGCGCGGCACACATCCTTGGCCAGCTCGATGCCCTCCTTTCGCCCTTCGGCGCCTTCCTTGCCGGCCATGCGGGCGCGCACGTGCTCGGGAATCACGATCCCGGGGACCTCGTTGTGCAGGAATTCAGCCTGCCGTCCGTTCAGCAGCGGCCAGACGCCGGTAAAAATCGGGACGCCCAGGTGGTTCGTCCGCCGGTGCATCTCCTCCACCAGCCGGGTCTCGAATACCGGCTGGGTCATCACGTATTGCGCGCCGGCGGCGATCTTCCGCTCCAGCCGCGATACCTGCGCATCCAGGTTCTTCGCATTCGGATTGAACGTGCAGCCGATGATGAAGCGCGAGGTGATCTTGATCGATTTTCCCGTGTAATTCACCCCCTCGTTCATCCGCTTGATGATGCCGATCAGCTCGATGGAACTCACGTCGTAAACCGACGACGCCCCCGGGTGGTCGCCCGACTTTGCCGGGTCTCCCGTGAGGGGCAGCACGTGATGGATGCCCAGCGCGGACATCCCCATCAGCTCGCTTTGCAGGCCGAGCAGGTTCTTGTCCCGGCAGCTCAGGTGCAGCAGCGGGTCGATCCCGAAGCGGTCTTTCAGCATCGCGCCGACTGCCAGATTGCTTACGCGCAGGATCGCCAGGGAATTGTCCGCGAGCGTGATGATATCGGTCCCCGCATCGACCAGCGCCCTGGCGCCGGCAAAATATTTCTCCAGGTCCAGCGTCTTTGGCGGGTCGAGTTCCGTCATTACCACCGTCTTTCCCTGCTTCAGCAGTTCCAGGATGCTCTGATCCTCCGGCGCGGCGGTCGCCACGGGCGCGGCTACCGCGGCCAGCGTCTCTTCCACGAACACCTTCGTCCTCACCGGCTCCAGACCTTTCAGCGCCTCCACCATCGCGGCGATATGCTGCGGCCCTATCCCGCAACATCCGCCGATCAAACGCGCCCCTTCGCCCGCCAGCGTCCGCGCCGCATTTGCAAAATATTCCGGCGAGGTAAAATAGAGGTATCGGCCTTCGTGGTACTTCGGGTAGCCGGCGTTTGGGAAGGCGGAGAGCAACCCCTCGACCGGCAGCCGCTGGAAGAGCTTCAGCATCGCCTGCGGACCGTTGAGGCAATTGGCGCCGACGATATCCGCGTCCGCGGCGCGCAGTTTTTCAAACGCCTCGGAAAGCGCCAACCCGTTCGGCAGGCGGCCTTCCTCCGAGCAGGCCATCGAGCAGATCACCGGGCAATGATGCAGGGATTGCTTCACGTTGAGGGCCAGCAGCAGCTCATCCAGGTCCGTGAAAGTCTCGAGGAAGATCACATCGACGCCGCCATCCAGCAGCGCCCCGATCTGCTCCTGGAAAACCGCTTTCCGGTCGATCCCCTGCTCCTTTGCCTCTCCCGCCGTCAGCCCCAGCGGCCCCACGCTGCCGGCCACGAAGATATCCCTGCCGCGCACCATCTCGCGAGCCAGCTTTGCCGCCGTCCAATTGATCTCGTTGACCCGGTGCTCGCAGCCATGCCTCGAAAGGCGCACCGCATTCCCGCCAAAACTGTTCGTCTCGATGAGCCGCGCGCCGGCCGCCACGTACTTCTCGTGGATGCCCCGGATCAAGTCCGGCTGGCTGACGCACAGCTCCTCAAAGCACCGCTCCATCGGCACCCCCGCCTCGATGATCATGGTCCCCATCGCCCCGTCTCCGGGAACGATCTTCTCCTGCAATAATTCGATCAAATCCATGGCGCGCTCCCTTTCTCTAGACGCAACTGGAGGAAATGAAAACCTCTGGTTTTTTGGGGGTCCCAAGGCCTACCGCGAGGACCTACAGATCCTCCGGCGTCAAGCCCGTGTGCTTTGCGATGCGCCCCATCATCTTCGATCCGATTTCTTCACCATCATGGAAGGCAAAAACGTAGTCGGGCCAACCATTTCGGCTTAGAACCCGATGCGAGCCGGTTTGGCGAACTTCTTTCCAGCCGAGCTTTTGCAGGGCTTTGAGAACTTTGCGAGCCTTGCTGGAAGGCCAGGAACTCACGCCGGGACAGGAACAAATGCCCCAGCGAGTTCCGGCACGTCATCACCATTTTCCAGCCGATCGGCAAGAATGCGAAGGGCGAGGGCTTCAACTTTTCTTGATGCCTCGTCCTTAGTCGCGCCGTAGCACAATGCGCCGGGAAGCGCGGAAATTTCCGCAATCCACCGGCCATCGGTCTCGCGATCCAGATCGACCGTAAACTGAGTCATGTGCTCGGTGAATACGCCAAAAATCGATACGCAACAAGTTTTAACCCCTCGCTACCGGCGGGCCCGCGGGTCCGCGGCTTCGCGGATCGCGTCTCCCAGGAAGTTCAACGCCAGGAGGGTGACGCACATCGCGACCGCCGGGAAGACCAGCAGCCACCAGTTGCTGCGGATCGGGTTGATCACCTCCGCGCCGTTTGCCAGGAGCGATCCCCAGCTCGCCTGCGGGGGCTGGATGCCGAGGCCCAGGAAACTCAGGAATGATTCGTCGAGGATCACCGCGGGGACCGTGAGCGTCAGGTAGACGACGATGATTCCCAGCAAATTCGGCAGCAGATGGCGTGTGAGGATTTTGAAATGGCTCTGGCCCAGCGCCTCCGCCGCCGCGACGAATTGCTGGGCCTTGAGCGCCAGCACCTGCCCGCGCACGATCCGCGCCATCGTCAGCCACTCGATCAGGCCCAGGCAAAGGATCAGGATCACCACCCGCGAGTCGGCCACCAGGCCATTGAGGCCCGCGCCGGCCATCCAGTCCTTGAGGTGCTTGTCGAACGCATTGATGAAAATGAGGATGATGATCAGCCGCGGGATCGAGTAGAGAATCTCCACAGCCCGCATCATTCCCGCGTCCGTCCTGCCTCCCGCGTACCCGGCGACCAGCCCATACGCCGTGCCCACGAAAAAGGAGATCAGCGCCCCGGAAAACCCCACCAGCAGCGAGACGCGCGCTCCTTCCAGCACCCGGTAAAGGACATCGCGCCCATCCAGGTCCGTGCCGAAGAGATGCGCAAGCGTCGGTGGGCTGAACTGGTTCCCGCTCACCTCGGCCGACCCCGCCGGCATCACTGCCGGCCCAAAGATCGCCGCCAGCGTCACCACCGCCAGCACGATGAGCGCGGTGCGCGCCACGCGGCGCCGCCAGAGGCGCTCCCAGATGCCGGGCGTCTCAGTTAGAATACCGGAAGTCTCAATCATAGAGCCGTATCCTCCGGTCCAGTCCCATGTACACCAGGTCCACGATCAGATTCATCACCACCAGCAGCGCGCAGTAAACAATCACCACGCCCCCGAGCAGGAAGCCATCCCGGTTTTGGATCGAGTTCACAAAGAAACCGCCCGCGCCGGGGATATTGAAGATGCTTTCGACAACGATCGAACCGGTCAGCAGATTCGCAGCCAGCGGTCCCAGGAAGGAAACCACCGGCAGCACAGCCACCTTGAGCGCGTGCTTGAAAATGATCGGCCCGTCCGCCAGCCCTTTTGCTCTCGCCGTGCGGACGAAATCCAGGCCCAGCACCTCCAGCATACTCGTCCGCATCAGCCGCGCTATGTAGGCGACATACGGGCTCGCCAGCGTAATGGCCGGGAGGATCAGATAGGACACCCCGCCCCAGCCGCCAACTGGCAGCCAGTTGAGCTTGAGCGCGAATACCAGGATCAGCAGCGGGCCAATGACAAACGTCGGGATGGATATCGCCAACAGCGCCGCCAGCATCGCCAGCGTATCCGCCGGCCTGTCGTGGCGCACCGCCGCGAAAGCGCCCACCCATATCCCGCCCGCCGTCGCGATGAGAAACGCGATTGCCCCCAGCGTCCCCGATACCGGGAGCGATTGCGCCAGCAGCTCATTCACCGAGCGGTTCCGGTACTTCGTCGAGCGGCGCAGATCCCCGTGGAGCAAGTCCCACATATAGCCGCGGTATTGGACCCACAGCGGCCCATCGAGCTTGTACTTTGCCAGCAGCTCCTTCTCGATTTGCGGGGGGATCTTTCGTTCCCGGTCAAACGGCCCGCCCGGCGCCAGCCGGATGAGCAGGAACGTGATCGTCACCACGCAAAACAGCACGAACAAGAGCGAAACCACCCGGCGTAAAATGAAAGTGGCCATTGCTGGAGGCTTGATTTAACCTGAAATCCGAAGTTGATCGGGGCGATCTGGCACAATCTGCTGGCCGCGAGTGCCATTCGTCAGGCCTTCGACGTATTTAAAAATACGCCTCAGCCTTCCTCATGTCATCTCGGCTCAGCATCTTGCGCCATCTCCTCCCCTCCAACATCGGAATTCAGGTTTAAAGAAAACCGCCGTTAGAACCAGCCGAAATTCATTCCCCCCCAGGATTGAGACGCCACCCGCCCCCCGGTGTGGCGCGAATCCAGCTATCTGTAACCCATGGCCATCATCCGACCTGTCCCCCTTATTTTCATCGTCCTTCTCGCCGCCGCCGTCTCCGCGCGCGCCCAGGGCTATTACGCCTACTACCAGCCGCCGGCCTACGACTCCAACCGCCCCTACGGGTCCGACGAGGATTCCCCCCGGGGCGACGTTATTCACGGCGGCAGCCAGCCCATCGTGCGCGGGAGCCGGGCCATCGTCCGCCACGGGGTCGCTTACGCTCCCTCGAGTGCCCCCGACTCCGTCAAGCACGCCATCTGGGCCACCAACGCCCTTCGCCGGAAGCCCTACAAATGGGGTGGCGGCCACGGCTCCTTTTCCGATTCCGGCTACGACTGCTCCGGCACTGTCTGCTTTGCCCTGCACAATGCCGGCGTCCTGGGCGCGCCCATCGCCTCCTCCGATCTCCTGAACTACGGCCAGCACGGCCGCGGCCGCTGGATCACCATCTACTCCCGGCATGGCCACACCTTTGCCGTCATCGCCGGCTTGCGCCTGGACACCACCGGCTACTACGGCACCGAAGGTCCCCGCTGGCACGACGATGGCCGCGACACCTGGGGCTACGAGGCCCGGCATCCGGTCGGGCTTTAAACCGCTATCGACAACCGTTTTGCTCGCGCCGGGAAGCGCTCGGATTTGCCTGATCGTAGAAAGGACTCATCAGGTTGCCAGACTTATCAATTGAACCCGGCGATTATCCTTCATCGCTGATTCTGGTTCTTTTAGAAATATGGAATTCCCCTAGGATCGTCATCCACGCTTGATGTAGTTTTCCGGCGGTGATCGAAAATCGTTTCAAAATTCCGTTCGTTGCGGAGCTCGCCCTTAGGGAAAAGCAGATTCAGCAGAATTATCGTCCGGTCATCGCCGTTCACAAATGGTTTGCGCGCCGGCCCGGCACGCTCTTTCGCGCTCTTTTGCTCTCGGAATTCTGTGACGAGGACCTCGCAAAGGCCTTTTTTGAAAGCCAGAAGTTCAAGGGAATTAGAGTGGCGGACCCGTTTATGGGAGGCGGCATACCCCTGCTCGAAGCCAATCGAGTCGGTTGCGGTGTTTTAGGTTTCGATATCAATCCGATGGCTTGGTGGATTGTAAGGGAGGAAATCGAACATCTCGATTTGGAAGCCTATCGGGAAGCTGCGAATAGCCTGCGGCTATACCTGGACACAAAGATTGGCCGATTCTACCGGACCCGCTGTCTTATCGACGGCAACGAGAACGCCACGGTGAAGAGCTTCCTTTGGGTGAAGGTTCAGCCGTGTTCACGCTGCCACGTCGACTTTGACTTATTTGCCGGGTATCGGCTCGCGGAAAACGTGCGGCATCCAAGGCATGTGGTGGTTTGCGCGCACTGTGGAGACTTGAATGAGGTGAACTCCATGCAAGCCTTGGGTCGTTGCGAAAGTTGCAGGGCCGCGCTTGAACTCAAGGGCAATGTTACTCGCGGAAAAGCAACCTGCCCGCGATGCAAGCATGTCCATCGCGTTCCGGATAGCCATGCCGTACCCTACAAACACCGGCTATTTGCCCTGGAGTATGTAAATCACTCCGCCGTCTCCCTTCCCAAGGGACGCCTGTTCAAGAAGCCTGATCAGAACGATTTGGCAAACGTAAAGCTTGCGGAAGAACAGTGGCTCAAAATGAGACCTAGATTCGTTCCGGATGATGCAATTCCACGAGGTGACGAAACCGACCGCCTTCACCGGTGGGGCTATCAGCATTACCGAGAAATGTTCCATCCAAGACAACTTCTTGGTCTCGAACTTAGCGCTCGTTGGATCGACGCATTCAAAAATGAGCGAATTCGCCGAGCCCTGGCCACGAATCTGTCGGACCTGTTGCGATATCAAAATCAGTTATGTCGTTATGACACAATGGCTCTCAAAGTCCTCGACATATTCTCGATCCATGGCTTTCCGGTAGGTTTGGTCCACGCCGAAGCCAATCTCCTGGGAATAGTGAATCCATCCACGGGAGCGCCTGTTGGCAGCGGTGGATGGGCAAACATCGTCGAAAAATTCGAAAAGGCAAAGAGGTACTGTGACGCCCCGTTCGAGATTCGAGCAAGGGGAAGCACCCGAATCCCAATGTCCGATGAGTGGATAGGCGAATTTAGAAACGGCACTCGCTCGCCGGAGGCCCGCGAAGTGGATATTCGTTGTGCTGACTCCGCCAGGATATCGATCGCGACGAACAGCCTGGATGCGATTCTTACTGATCCGCCATACTTTGGAAATGTGCAGTACGCGGAATTAACGGACTTTTGCTATGTTTGGCTTCGCAAGCTTGTTACAAACCAGGAAGGGGCCTTTTCCTTTCCCTCGACACGGAACTTACGGGAACTTACCGGGAACATTACCCTTCAGCGTGGAATTGAGGAATTTACAAGCGGTCTGTCCGAGGTGTTTTGTCGCTTTGGCCCAGCCCTCAAGCCAGGCCGCCCATTTGCTTTTACATTCCATCACAACGCTCTTTCCGCCTATCACAGCATAGCTGTCGCAATTCTGGACGCAGGCCTGGTATGTTCAGCGACTCTTCCCGCTCCTGCGGAGATGGGCGGATCAATCCATATCAATGGCACCGGATCGTCGATCATTGATTCTATTTTCGTCTGCCGGAGCACTGGAAGAATTGCCCGTCGCACATTAGCCGAAACCTCCGCCGACTTGAATAGAATCATCGATTGGGATGTTGCTCAATTACGCTTGGGCGGAGTAGTGGCGACGGCCGGAGACCGCCGGTGCATCGCGGCCGGCCATCTAACGCGACTTGCCGTTTGGAAACTAAGGCAGGGTTGGTCCCGGCAGAAGTCGGTTGCCAGGCGGCTGCAAACGGTAAGCGAGTGGATGGAAACCTTTGGCAATTTTGATCAAACGCTCGTCCGGGCCAACGATTGCGCCGGTGAATTCGCATTTCCAGAAACCGCTCGTGTATGTGAGGAACCACCGAATTATGCCGCCGATGCATTCATTTCCTTTTGAGGCTGATTTTGAAGAACTGCGGACGAGAACCGACAGTTATGTCGATGGTGTTTTTGCTTCCCTTGAATCCGCGTTTTTGGTGATGCCGCGCGGTTACGGCTTCATTTCCTTTCCTCAATTTGAAGACGGGTATGAAACCTTGAAGCGGGCGACGGCAAATTTTTCCACACTCAATGAGGAAAGTATTTACGCGACCGCCCTTCGCGTCCCGTTGGTTCTGATAGTCATGCGGGCGATGTTGGGATTTACACCTTCAGAATGGGCGTATGTCGCAGGACAATCGGCGGGGATCGAGATCACACAAGGATTTGCCCGCTCGCTGGATCGCAAGATTCGGTTGAAACCATTAAGCCCATTAAGTCCTTCTCCGGTCGTGCAACCGAGGGTGCGAGCATTGGTAAAGGTTGCCTGCCAAATGCTACAGCAGGGGCTCCCGGAAACACCTCCGGAACTTATTCATCGGCTGGACAAGGCTGATACCAGGGACGGACTTTCCGCCGCGAGAGACCTTGCTGGGATGGGAGTTCCTTATGCGATGTTACTTTATGAGCGATTTCTTGGCAGACCGTTCGCGGGCCATCGCGATTCCGTCAGTGAGTTGATCGGGGATGTGCTCGAAGTAGCAATCGAAACCGAACTGACAAATGCAGGAATCAGCTTTCGGAAGACGCGGCGGGCGGAAAGGGTCGTGGGATTTGACCAGGCGCCTGACTTTATTATTCCAAGCGAGTTTAACCCTCAGGTGGTGATTGAGGCCAAGATCACCGAGGACGATGGCACTGCGCGCGATAAGGTTACCCGTATCCAGCACCTGGCGTCGCTCAGCGCGACCGGCGGGATATCTTTACAGCCGGGGTTTGAAGTCATCGCTTGCATTGGCGGACGAGGATTCAAACAACGCCGGGAGGATATGAAGAAAATGCTTTTGGCTACGCAGGGAAAAGTCTTCACGGTCAAAACGCTGACAAGGCTGATTGATTGCACCAGGCTCAAGGAGTTTCGGTCCAATCAGCCACGGCCTTAATTAGCCGTCCGGAAATTTTCTTCCCCCTACAGCTTCTCAGGCTCTGCCAGGAGCGCGGCGATTCTGGCCAGGAGCCGCCCGGCGCCGCCGCCGTCCAGGACGCGGTGGTCAAAGCTGAGCGTCATGTTTGCTTCCGTGATCGGAACGAACTGGCCCGCTTTCGCGTCCCAGCTTGGCTGCACACGTCCCGCGCCCAGGCCCAGCACCAGCGTCTGCTCTGGCAACGGGATTGGTGTTGCCCATGTCAGGCCGAAGGTTCCGAAATTCGTTACCGTCGCGATTGATCCGCCCGTGGCGCTTGGCGGCAGGCGACGCTGACGCGCCAGTTCCACCAGCTCGTTGTACTTCGGTGTCAACTCGGCCAGCGGCGTCTTGTCGACCGCGCGCATCACCGGCACGAGCACCCCGTCCTCCGCCTCCACGGCAAAGCCGACATCGATGGCCGCCGGGTGCACGATCCGGGTGCCCACCAGGCGTCCCGCCGGCGCGGAATTCTCGGCAAGCGCGAGGGCGAGCGCGCGCAGCGCGTAAAGCGCCGGGCCTGGCTTGAGGGTCTGTGCCTTGCGGTGGGCCAGCACCGTGTTGAGATTGATCGGCAGCGCCACTGTCGCCAGGGGGCGGCTCCAGCTTCGCCGCATCGCATCGGCCACGGCGACGCGCATCGTCGAGGCCGGGCTCATCTTGCTTTTCTCGATCTGCGAGATGAACTTCTCGAAATCCTCGATGGTCACCCGCCCCGCGGCTCCGCTTCCCGCCACCCCCGCCAGGTCCACCGCGTGGAGGCCCAGGTCATTCATTCGCGCCCGCATCCGGGGCGACATGTAACTTGCGCCCGCGGCGTGCGCTGGCACCGGCAGCCCGCGCACCGTTGGGGCCACTGTGTCTTTTTTCGCGGGGACCGGGGCATTGTATCCATCGCGTTCCGTGTGCTCATCTTGTTCCTCCGGGACGGGAGTCTCCGCCGATTCATCCACAACCTGCCCGGGCGAAGGGGTATCGAGGCCCACCCGCGCAGCCTCCTCCTCCGTGACCTCCAGGTAGCCCAGGACCGCTCCCACCGCGTAGCTTTGCTGCACCTGGGCGGTCCATGTCTGCACCGTTCCGCGGCAAGGGCTCGCGACTGCCATTACCGCCTTGTTCGTCTCGACCTCCAGCACATCCTGATCGGCATCGACGGCCTCCCCCGGCTTCACCGCAATGGTTACAATCGTGGCCTCGGCAATGGATTCGCCGAGTTGGGGCATGATGATCGGAATTCTTGGCATGGCGTAAATCAGGTTTTGTCTATCGGCGCAAAAGATCCTTCACCGCCCGGGCAATCGTCCTGGCTGTGGGCCGATGCGTGCCCCAGAGATTGGGATGGAAGGGCACCGGCGTATCCCGGGCATTCAGGCGCATCGGCGCGGCATCGAGCAGGTTGTAACCGTCCGTGGCCACGCGGGCCACGACCTCGGCGGTCACGCCGCCCCACGGCCACGCCTCACCGACTGCCAGCAGGCGCCCCGTGCGCGCCACCGAGGCCAGCACGGTATCGGTGTCCAGCGGCTTGATGGATCGGAGGTCCACCACTTCGATTTCGATCTGCTCCTGGGCCAGCTCTTCGGCCATGGCCAGCGCCTCGTGCACCATCGCGCTGTAGGTTACCACCGTTGCATCCCGGCCCGGGCGGGCGATGCGCGCCTTGCCTGTCGGCATCGCCTCCGTCGGCAGCGCCTCGGCCTTCAAGTGGTAATAAAGATACTTGTGCTCGCAGAAGATCACCGGGTCATCGATCTCCACCGCTTCCAGCAGCATGCTGTAGGCATCTTCCACCGTTGCCGGCGTCATCACGATCAGCCCCGGGTAAGTCGCGTAGAGCGCCTCCATGCTCTGGCTGTGGAACGGGCCGCTGCCCGGCGTGCCGCCCGAGGGCAGCCGGACCACGATCGGGCAATTGACCTGCGTGCGCCAGAAGAGCGTGGCCGCGTTATTCACGATCTGGTTAAAGCCCACGATCGAAAAATCCGCGTATTGCATCTCGATGATGGGGCGCATCCCCTCGATCGCCGCGCCGATCGCGCTTCCCATGATCGCATCCTCGCTGATCGGCGCATCGATCACGCGCCCGGGAAATTCATTGGCCAGATTCTTGGTCGCCTTGAAGGCGCCGCCGAACGCCCCCACATCCTGCCCATAAATATAAACACGCGGGTCTTCCGCCAGGGCCCGGGCCTGCGCTGCGCGGATTGCTTCCAGGTACGTAATGCTCATTCGTGGATATCAATGGCAACCGCCGTCATACGCTTCCCCCAGGCGGCGCGTCGAGAGCGCGCACCATTCCTCTGTGTCCGGGTCTGGCGCCGGCTCGCGCTGGACCGTGGCGACCACTTCCTCCACCTGTTGCACCGTGGCTGCCCGCCAATGCTCCAGGTCGGCCGCGGTTGCCAGTCCTTCGGCCAGGATAAATTGCTCCGTAACTTTCAGGCAGTCCGTGCCCGTCCTTGAGCGCTTCAGGCTGTCCAGGATATAATGTCCGTCGTCGTGCTCGCCGTGCCCGCCCAGGCGCAAAATCGAGGCCACCACCAGTTGCGGACCGTGGCCCGCGCGCGCCCGCTCCCCGGCCGTGCCGATCACCTTCAGGCATGCGGCGAGGTCGTTCCCAAATTCCAGGGTGTAGCCTTCGATGCCATACCCCGCCGCCCGCTCCACGAGGTTCTTGCAGGCAAATTGACGGGACGTCGGCGTCGAGTACGCGTACTGGTTGTTCGTCACCACGACCACCAACGGCAGCTTTTCCACCGATGCCTGGTTGAGCCCCTCGTGAAAGGCCCCTGTCGAGGTCGCCCCTTCTCCCGAGGATACCGCGCCGATCACCCCGCTCTCCCCTCTGGCCCGACGGGCCATCAGCGCTCCGGATACCACCGAAATCATCGATCCCAAATGGCTGATCATTGCCATGGTTCCCTCCCGCGGCCTGCCCCGGTGGACATTGCCATCCCGCCCGCGCATAGGTCCCAGCCGCGAGCCGAGGTAGGTCCGCGTGGCATCGAGCAAGCTCTCGCCAAAGGCCAGCCGCCCCGCCTGATCGCGAATCAGCGGCGCAAAGATATCCCCTCTTCGCAGAGCCATCGCCGTGGAGACGGAGATCGCTTCCTGGCCCTTGCCGATGAAGACGCCGCCGTAGATTTTTCCAGACCGGTAGAGGCTGGCGTATTTTTCGTCGGAGATGCGGGCCAGCAGCATCCAGCGGTACGCTTTGAGATATTGTTCGCTCATCATCAGGCTTTCAGAGCCGGGTTGGGAGACGGTTTGCAACACGGTCGGGAGTCTACTCGCCGAATTTGCGCCCGTGCAATGCGGATTTCTGATTGCGGATTTCGGATTTTATTAGCTTCCCCGCCGCGCCTCATCGTAGAGCGACTCCAGCACGCGGGTTTGCGCATGGATTTCCCAGTTTGCCGCCACCGACCGCGACGCATTCCAGCTCATGACGCCGTAGACTTCCGGGTCCGCGGCCAGCTCCAGCATCGCCGCGGCCATTTCCTCATGGGCATGCTCCGCAACCAAGAGCCCGGTTTCCCCGTGCTCGACCGCCTCCGGGATGCCTCCGTGCCGCGTCGCCACCACCGGCAGGCCGGAGGCCATCGCTTCGAGCATTGCGTTGGGGACCCCCTCGCGATCGCCATCGGGCCCGGTCACGCTCGGGTGCAGGAAGAGGTGGGACTGGTAAAACAGGTCCCGCAGCTTTGACTGCGAGACAAAGCCTGGGAACACCACTCGCGGCGCGATGCGCAGCTCTTCGGCAAGTCTCTGGAGCGACTCCGCAAGCGGACCCTCCCCGGCGATGGTCAATTTCGAGCCCGGATATCTCTCCTGGAAAATGGCGAATGCCCTCAGCGTCGTCTCCAGCCCCTTCTTTGGGATCAACCGGGAGGCCTGAAAAAGCCGCCATTGGCCGTTTTCCGGCAGATACCGTTGGGCGAATGGAAAGCGGTCCAGCGGAATGCCGGTCCGGTGAATTTGAATCCTCTCGATCGGACATCCCAGTTCCATCAAGTCTTCCGCGATCGCCTGCGAGCGCGGCAGCACCAGCGCCGCGTGACCGAAGAGCTCCTGGAGCGGCTTCAGGCAGGCCGGCTTCGTAACATCGACCCCCGCGTCCGCCCCGTGGAATGAGACGATCACCGGGAGACGCGCCCGCCGCAGGTAAGGCAGCAGATGGACCCCTATATGGCCAAAATAAATATGCAGCAGCGCGGCCTCCGATTCCCGCAGCAGAAAATCGAGTTGCCGCGCTTCGCCGCGCGAGATGAGCAGAGGCCCGCCGAGAAGCGTCTTTTGCCAGAAGCGCCGGAACTCGCGAGTCCACGGCCGGCGCAACGTGGCCACCGGCTCGAACGGGAAACGGGTCGCATTTTCGCGCCTCTGGGTCAGCACCAGCGGCTGGTAAGTGCGCAAAGCCGTGATCTGCCGATAAACGTGCAGCATCTCCGGCTTGAGGAAGGTGGCGCAGTATTGGGCGGCGATTGGCTTGCCTGTGTCGTTCACGCGTCAGCAGGTTTCCTGCAAACGGGGCCGGCAAGCAAGCAATCCCGCTTTGAAAGGGTCGCAGTCTTAGAACGCGATTGAGACCAGCCGCAGCCCGACGGGGAACGCCCGGGACCTGTCGCGCGGGCGCAGGCCGGGGTCTTGATCGCGCGGGGCCACAAAATCGCGTCCGTCCCCGTACTCGCGGGGAGCGAAGGGATTGAACATCTGGACCGGATTCCCGAGGCGCACGCCGCGCTGAAGGCTGCCTTCGGACTGGGCGGCGGAATTGACCGGCGGAAGGGCGTTGCGCCGGACCGTTGGCGCGGTGATATTCCCTTGCCCGAGAGCGGAACCGGCCAGAATGGCGCCGGCGGTAAAAATGATGAGCTTTTTCATGGTGATTCGCTGCCAATATGAAACGAAAACCAACTCCCATGCGACCGTGTGCGATGCGACTGGAGATTCTTGTTAGTTCCCATTGAAATGATTGAACACCAATATGAGGCTGAGGCTGCTCTTATGGAGAGGGAACTGACCATCTTGAACAAGCTGGGCCTGCATGCCCGGCCCGCGGCGGAATTCGTCCGGTGTACGCGCAAGTTCAAGTCCACGGTCATGATCAAAAAAGATGGGGAGGAGTATTCCGCCGAGAGCATCCTCGATGTCCTGAGCGCAAACCTCGACTGCGGCTCCCGCATGGTGCTGAGCGCCGAAGGCCCCGACGCCAAAGCCGCCCTGGATGAACTGGCCGGCATGCTGGAGGAATTCCGGAAGCAAGAGGACGAGGAGTAGTCGCGGCGCCTATGAATACCTTTGGCTCCCGGGGGAGCGGGCCGCGGGACTAACCGCCGGCGGCGCCTTCGCCACCGGGCCTGGTCATCTCGACAGGGTCGAGGGCGGCGGTGAGTTGCGCGGGGGGAAGGACTTTTTGCTCCTCGCAGATCTGGCGGACGGTGCGGCCGGTCTCTGCGCTTTCATGGGCAATCTGGGCGGCCCGGTCGTAGCCGATGATGGGCGCCAGGGAGGTGACCATGGCCATGGAGTATTCGACCAGCTCCGCGCAACGGTCTTTGTTCGCGACGATGCCATCGACGCAGCGGTCGGCGAAGAGGGTGACGGCGGAGGAAAGGAGGCGGCTGGACTCGAGAATGTTGTGGGCCAGGACCGGCATCATCACGTTGAGCTCGAAGTTCCCGTTGGCGCCGCACCAGGAGATGGTGGCGTCGTTGCCGATGACCTGGGAGCAGACCTGCATGAGGGCCTCACACATGACGGGGTTGACCTTGCCGGGCATGATCGAAGACCCGGGCTGGGTGGCGGGAAGCTGGATCTCGCCGATGCCGCAACGGGGGCCGCTGCCGAGCCAGCGAATGTCGTTGGCAAGCTTGAAGAAGCTGACGGCAATGGTCTTGAGGAGGGAGCTGGCCTGGACGAGGCCGTCCTTCGAGCCCTGGGCTTCGAAATGGTCGGCGGCTTCGCGGAAGGAAATGTCGGTCTCCATGGCGATAATGGCGATGGCGCGGCGGGCAAATTCCGGATGGGCATTGAGGCCGGTGCCGACGGCGGTGCCGCCCAGGGCCAGCTCCTCGATGGCGCTGATGGCGTTGCCGGCGCGCAACCGGGCGTACTCGACCTGTTTGGCGTAGCCGGCGAACTCCTGGCCCAGGCGCACGGGGGTGGCGTCCATGAGGTGGGTGCGGCCGATTTTGATAATGTCCCAGAACTCGGCTGATTTGCGCCGGAGAGCGTCCTCGAGACGCTGAAGGGCGGGGATCAGACTCCTTTTGAGAGACTCGGCGGTGGCGACGTGGATGGCAGTGGGGATGACATCGTTGCTGGATTGCGCCATGTTGACGTGGTCGTTGGGGTGGACGGGGTCCCGGGAACCGATGGGGCGGCCGAGGATCTGCGAACAGCGGTTCGCGATGACCTCGTTTGCGTTCATATTCGTGCTCGTGCCGGAGCCAGTCTGGAAGATATCAAGCGGGAAGTGCTCATCGAGGACGCCGGCGGAGACCTCGGCGGCGGCCTGGGCGATGAGATCGGCCCGGGCTGCGTCCAGCTTGCCGAGGTCCCGGTTGGCGCGCGCGGCGGCCATTTTGACGAGGCCCAGGGCGCGGATGAACTCGCGGGAGAAGCGATACCCGCTGATGGGGAAATTGAGGACGGCTCGCTGGGTGGAGGCGCCGTAAAGGGCGGAGACGGGGACATCCATGGCACCCATGGAGTCCCTTTCGATGCGGGTACTAATGCCTGTGCTTGCCGTTTCCGTTCCCATTGCCATTGCCGTTGCCGTTGTGAGAGGCGCTGCCGTTGCCGTTGAGGGCTTGCTTGAAGAAAACGGTGACGAACATAGGGGGGATGTTCTGGAGGCAGTACTCGCTCTGGACGCGGGGGAAGAGCTTGGCGTGGCCGCGCAGTTCATTGGTCACCTGGTAGATGATGAAGGCGGAGTGGGCGTTCGGGGCCAGGGACTCGTGGATGCGCTGGAGAAGGAGGCGTTTCTTGCGGATCTCCATGGTGGAGAAGGGGATGCCGGAGACCACGTAATCGCAGTACTGAATGCCCAGGTTCACCAGCTCGGTGGGCAGATTGGCGGCGTCGGTATTGAGGACGGAGATGCGCGGGTCATCCCGGAAGCAGTGGCGGAGATGGTTGGCCAGCTCGGGATCCAGCTCGAAAAGGAGTAGCCGGGACTCCGGGTGCATCCGGCGGATGATCTCGCGGGTATGGCAGCCCTCCCCGGGACCGAACTCGGCGATGGTGCGGGGAACCGAGAAGTCAAACTTGCCCGTGACCCGGTCGATGAGGACCTTTGAACTGGGGACGATGGAAGCGACCTGCATGGGGCGCTGAAGGAATCGCTTGAAGAATAGTGCTGCGCTCATGAATTGGTGCGTATTTTATAAAGCCGAAAGGAAAAAGGGTGCGCAGAGTAAAGGGAATCCGAAACAGATGTCGAGCTTCGTGTGAGAGGGGGTCGGGCAGGGTGGGGGAGGGGAGGGTTCAAGAGGAGAGGGAAAGCTGGGTGGGAGTGTGGGGTTTTTGACAACCGCGGAGACAGATTGTCGAAATGTAATCACGGGAAAACCACAGGGGGAACGCCGAAAACGATATCCACTTGGGTCGCACGCAGATGGGGAGGGGATTGGCACATGCTCTGCTCCGGCGGCAGCGGGAAAATCGCCCCGTCTTTTGTCCGGCCCGCCAGCGTGCGGAACGGCCTTGGAAGGGGTGTCAATTAATTCCATTGCCACTGTGATGTCCTGATATTAAGACGCTTAACCAACTGTCTCCCCCCCGGACGGTCCGGGACGGCAGGAAGCGAAACCAACATCAAAAAAAACATCCAATGCCAAAAGATTTCTCTCCCTCCGATGTAACCAAACTGGTCAACGACCAGGGAATCAAACTGGTGGATTTCAAGTTCTGTGACCTGCTGGGCACCTGGCAGCACTTTACCACCACACTCAACGAATACAGCGACTCGATTTTCGAGGACGGCCTCGGCTTTGACGGTTCTTCGATCCGCGGCTGGAAGGCGATTGACTCGTCCGACATGCTCGTCATCCCCGATCCCACGACGGCCTGGGTCGATGTGTTCAATGCGGAGCCGACTCTCTCGCTCATCTGCACGATTGTGGACCCGATCACCCGCGAGCCGTATGAACGCGACCCGCGCGGGGTGGCGGAGAAGGCGGAGGCGTACCTGAAATCGACGGGCATCGCCGATACGGCGTTCTTCGGGCCGGAGGCCGAGTTCTTCATCTTTGACGATGTGAGGTATGACTACAATTCCAACTCCTCCTTCCACTCCGTGGACAGCAACGAGGGGGTATGGAACACGGGCCGGGAGGAATTCCCGAACCTGGGCTACAAGGTGCGGCATAAGGAGGGGTACTTCCCGGTGGCGCCCACGGACTCGCAGCAGGACATCCGCAATGAGATGTGCCTGGAGTTGGAAAGGGCCGGCGTGCCGATCGAGCGGCAGCACCATGAGGTGGCGACGGGGGGCCAGGCGGAGATCGATATCCGCTTCGCGCCGCTCAAGATCATGGGCGACTGGATGATGTACTACAAATACATCACCAAGAACGTCGCGCGCCGGCACAACAAGACGGTGACCTTCATGCCTAAGCCGCTCTTCGGCGACAATGGCTCGGGAATGCATACGCACCAATCGCTCTGGAAGGACGGGAAGCCGCTCTTCGCTGGCAACGGGTACGCGGGCCTCAGCGAGATGGCGCTCTTCTATATAGGCGGGCTCATCAAGCACGCGAGGGCTCTGACGGCGATCACCAACCCGACAACGAACTCCTACAAGCGGCTGGTGCCCGGGTTTGAGGCGCCCGTGAACTTCGCCTACAGCGCGCGCAACCGCTCGGCGGCGATCCGCATCCCGACCTACTCGCCCAACCCGAAGGCGAAGCGGGTGGAGTTCCGTCCCCCGGACCCGGCGGCGAATATCTACCTGGCCTGCTCGGCCATGCTGCTCGCGGGCCTGGATGGGATTCAGAACCGGATCGACCCGGGCGACCCGCTCGACAAGAACCTGTACGACCTGCCACCCGAAGAACTGGCCAAGGTGCCCCAGGCCCCGCCTTCCCTGGAAGGGGCAATCGCGGCGCTGGAGGCGGACCACGAGTTCCTGCTCAAAGGCGATGTGTTCACCAAGAACTTCATCGAAAACTGGATCGAGATGAAGCGGAAAGAGTGCGATGCGCTGCGGTTGCGGCCGCACCCGTACGAATTCGCGATGTATTTCGACGTGTAAGCCGAATGGGAGCCGACATCGACTGAACCAATTCGAAGGGGCCACGCTGTGTCCACGCCGGCGTGGCCCTTTTCGTGTACTAAAACCTTATGCCGCTGCTGAAAAACTACGCTTCCGAAGATTTCTTTGACGAGATGGTGACGCGGGACTCGAAGGTGCGGGCGCATTACCAGCCGTTCGTGGACCGGTTCGGGATGGTGGACATGCCCGAGTTTGAGGCAAAGCGGCGCGCGGTGGACCTGGCCTTCCTGCGGCAGGGGATCACGTTCAATGTCTATGGCGACTCGCAGGGGACGGAGCGGATATTCCCCTTTGACCTGATCCCGCGGATCATTCCTGCACATGAATGGGAGCACCTGGAGCGGGGGCTGGAGCAGCGCATCACGGCGCTGAACCTGTTCCTGCACGATGTCTACCACGAGCAGCGGATCATGAAAGACGGGGTGGTGCCGCCGTTTTATGTGCTGTCGGCCAAGCACTTCCGGCGGGAGTTTGTGAATTTTGAGGTGCCGAAGGACATTTACGTGCACATCTGCGGGACGGATCTGATCCGGGACAAGGATGGGACCTACATGGTGCTGGAGGACAATTGCCGTTCGCCCTCGGGGGTGTCCTATGTGCTGGAGAATCGCCGGGCCATGAAGCGAAGCTTTCCGGGCATCTTCGAGAGCGTCGGGGTGCGCCCGGTGGATTCGTATTCCACGGACCTGCTCAAGACGATGGAGTACATCGCGCCCGCGGGAGTCGTCGATCCGACGGTGGTGCTGCTGACGCCGGGGTCGTACAATTCTGCGTACTTCGAGCACACCTACCTCGCGAGGCAGATGGGCATCGAGATCGTCGAGGGGCGCGACCTGGTGGTGCGGGACTCGCACGTATTCATGAGGACAACGCGGGGCCTGGAGCCGGTGCATGTGATTTACCGGCGCATCGACGACGACTTCCTGGATCCGACAGTGTTCCGGAAGGATTCGGCGCTTGGGGTGCCTGGGTTGATCAACGCCTACCGGGAGGGGAACGTGTCGCTTGCCAACTCCATCGGGACCGGCGTGGCGGATGACAAGGTGGTCTATTATTTCGTCCCGAAGATCATCAAATACTACCTCGATCAGGACCCGATCCTGCCGAATGTGCCGACCTACCTGGCCTCCGAGGACCAGGACAAGGCGTACATCCTCGAGCACCTGGAAGAGCTGGTGGTAAAAGCGGCGAACGAATCCGGCGGATACGGGATGCTCATGGGGCCGAAGGCGAGCAAGGAGGAGATCGCCGAATTCCGAAAATTAATCGAGGCCGACCCGCGCAACTACATCGCGCAGCCGATGATCTCCCTGTCGCGCCACCCGACGTGGTGCGAGGAGTCCGGGTTCGAGGGGCGGCATGTCGATCTGCGGCCCTACATCCTGTATGGGGAGCGGACGACGATCGTGCCCGGAGGCCTGACGCGGGTGGCGCTCACCAAGGGATCGCTGGTCGTGAACTCCAGCCAGGGCGGCGGGAGCAAGGATACGTGGGTGCTGTATGACTAATCCCGGACTTACCTAACCATGCTTTCCCGCGTTGCAAACTCGCTTTACTGGATGAGCCGTTACATCGAACGGGCGGATAATGTCGCCCGCATCCTCGATGTGAACCTTCAATTGCTGCTCGATTTCCGCCGGCTCGACGATGAGCACCTTGCCCGGCACTGGACCCCCATTGTGCAAAGCACCGGGGACGAGGAGGATTTTTTCGAGATCTACGACGAGGCGAACGGGCAGACGGTGACGGAGTACTTCGTTTTCAACCGGGAGAACCCGAATTCGATCGTGTCGTCGATCTCGCAGGCGCGGGAAAACGCGCGGATGGTGCGGGACCAGATCACCATCGAGATGTGGGAGGAGATCAACCGCATCCACCTGTTTGCGCGGTCGCCCCGGGCGCTGGATATGTGGATATCGAGCCCGGCTGAGTTTTTTCACGAAATCCGGGCCAGTTCCTGCGACTTGCAGGGCCTTATCGACTCCACAATCCCGCGGAACGAGGGATGGTATTTCCTCCAGGCCGGGAAATATATCGAGCGGGCGGACAAGACGACGCGCATCCTGGATCTGCGGCACGAGGGGCTGCCGGCGCGGGGCGTGCCGGCGATGGTGAACCAGACCGACGCGCTGGAATGGTCCGCGGTGCTGCGGTCCTGCAGCGCGTGGGACGCCTACCGGCACATCCATGGAGTGGACGTCGGACCGCGACGGGTGACCGAGTTGCTGCTGCTCTCGCCGGAGTTTCCGCGCTCGGTGCGGTTTTGCGTCGCGGAGCTGGATGGCGTGCTGAGGGCGCTCTCCGGCGTGCCCGCGGGACGGTTCTGGAACGACGCGGAAAAACGCTCCGGGCGGCTGGTATCGGAGCTTCAGTTCAGCGAAGTGGACGACATTTTCAAAAAGGGATTGCATGAGTACCTCGACTATCTGCAATTGCAGTTGAACGAAATCGGCGAGGCGCTCTGCTCCATCTATATCCACCATCCGTATCACGACGGATTCTCCGACCTCCAACAGCAGCAACAGCAGCAATCAATTATGAAGGATCAAGGAATAGCGGCTTCCGCCCTTCATAATTCATAATTCATCCTTCATCCTTTTCTTCGATGAAGCTGCACATCATCCATCGCACCCGGTACGAGTACCCGGCTCCCGTCATTGAAAGCTTCAATGAGACGCGGCTGCAGCCGAGTTCCGTGGACGGGCAGGTGTGCCATTCCTTTTTGCTGAAGGTGCTCCCCTCGACGCGGCTGGCCCATTACCTGGATTTTTACCTCAACTGCGTGCACTTCTTCGAGATTCCCGAGCCGCACACCTCGCTGAGCATCGAGAGCAGTTCCGTCGTGACGACCGTTTCCCATGCGCTGCCGCCAGACCAGGTGACCGTGCCGATGGACCGGCTCAAGGAGTGCCTTGCGATGGAGCAATGCTACGACTTCCTGCAAACAAGCAAGCATGTGGAAATGGACGCCTCGGCGTGGCGGCTGGCCGTGGACGCGACCGTGGGAGAGCCTGACGCATGGCAGGCCGCGGTGAAGGCGATGCAGTTTATCCATTCGAATTTTGAATATGTGCCGGCAGCGACCACGGTAAATACGCCCATCGCGGAAGTGATCGAGCATCGGAAAGGGGTGTGCCAGGATTTTACCCACGTGATGCTCGGGATGTGCCGGGCGCTGAGAATCCCGGCGCGCTACGTGAGCGGGTACCTCTATAACGGCCCGAAGGACGAATTGGAGGGTGCGCAGGCGAGCCACGCGTGGTGCGAGGTTTACATCCCGGACTATGGATGGCGCGGATTGGACCCCACGAATAATCAGCAGGCGGATGAGCGTTATATCAAGGTGGCCGTCGGCCGTGACTATGCGGACATCGTACCGGTGCAGGGGTCCTATCGCGGGACGGGAATGAAGAAGATGACGGTGGAAGTAAATGTGACGCTGGCTTAGTGAACCGCAGATTGAATGCCTCATCCATTCAATCACTGATTCCTTACGGGCGATAATAATGAAGGTAAGAGTGAAAAAAGAATTATACTAGTATCGGTTCCGCACTTCATCCTTCATAATTCATACTTCCTACTTGGCATTCGCGGCGGACTTCGTCCATTCTCCGCGACGGTTTCGGCTGCTGTAGCCGTTGCCGGCTCTTTAATCCCACCCTTCTCTTCGCCTGTTGCGAATGTTTTCGACCCGCAATCGATTTGTGTCCATTGCTCTAGCCGTATTGGCCGGGGCGGCTTCGGCGCGCTGCGCCGCCCCCCAGGCTTATAAGTGGTCGGTCCAGTATTTGATCGATAACAGCCAGTCGGTGTTTGGCCGTTCGCAGGAGGTGTATCCACGGGCAAACCGGGCGCTGGCGATTTCGCCGGACGGAAATTATTTATATGCCGGGTATCACCAGAGTTTTAACCAGGGTTATCAACTGGCCTCGAAAAACAGCCGGTTGACCAATTCGGGCGAGGTGCGAAAAATTGACCTGCGGGTGGCGGATTACGAGGATGCGACCAAGGCGGTGCTGCAGTTTCATCAAGCCAAGGCGATCGCCGTGGATGATCAAAACCGCGTTTACCTGGCGGACGGAAGGACGATCGAGGTCTATGACGCGGACCTGGCCAATCAACTGCTCTCGATTCCGATGGACGATTGCAACGGCGTGGCGACGACGCGCGAAGGCGGTGAGACGGTGCTGTACGCTTCGGAGCGGACGAAGGGGGAATTGCACCGGTTTTTGATCGACACGCGGATTCTGAGCAGCGGGTCCAAGGCGACGGCGGCCGGATTGGGAGGCAACGGGGTGATGGCGATCCCGGGAGCGAAGAGCCTGCGCGGCGTGGCGGTCGATCCCAAGGGGCGGATATGGATCGCGGACGAAGAGGCGGGCAAGGTATACCGGGTGGAAACGGACGGGTCGAACCTGGCTTCGGTGGACGTGAGGAAGCCGCTGGCGATCGCGTTTTATGATGATACGGCACTGGTCACGCGAGGCACGGATATGGAGATCGCGCTGATCACGATGGATATGGTGGTGTCTGGAAATCTTTCCGTGCCATGGGAGGAGCTGGAGTTGGCGCCGGTAGGGAACAATCGCGACGGGGCGCTGGCGGGGATCGCGGTAATCCCGGGAGGCAAGGGTTTTTTCGTGGCCAATGAGCACGGGCAGACATCCAACCAAAAAAGCACCTATGGGCGGACCGACCAGAACAGCGAGGTCATTGACGGCAAACTTTATACCGACGCGTTCCAGGACGACAACGAGCCGATCCTGAGGGCGGTCCCGGTAGAGGTGCAGGAGGCGACGATAACGAGTGCTCCGGCTCCCTCGACGCCGCCGTAACACACGACGCGTGCTCCCGACCGGGCAAGGATGCCTCGCTTATTGATTCGCCCGGCGGTGGTTGCGCTTGCGCTGGCCGCGAGCGGGATCGGATGTCATCGAGCCCCGGTGGAATCGGGGCGGTCGCGGGAGCGCGGTTATCTCTGGCAGCGGGATTGGACCCCGGCGGTGGCGGCCGGTTTCCGGGAAGCGGAAAAGCGGATGGACGGTGTGGTGGTGCTGGGAGCGGAAGTTGAATTGCGCGCGGGTCGGGTGCAGGTGGCGCGGGCCAGCATCGTCTGGGACGTTCTGAGGGGTCAGAAGGTGGCCCTGGCGGTTCGCGTGGCGCCATATGAGGGTCCGTTTACAGAGAATGACGGGCCGGCAATGGCTGTGGCCAGCGAAGCGCGGCGATTGCTGGACGAGGCGCGCGCGCATGGCGTGCAACCCACGGAACTACAACTGGACTTTGATTGCGCCCAAAAGAAGCTGGCCGGCTACCAGGTCTGGGTGAAGGCGCTCCGGCGGGCGGTCGCTCCGGCGCCCCTGGTGATAACCACGCTGCCGGCGTGGCTGGACGAGGGCGGCTTCCCCGCGCTGGTTCGGGAGGCGGACGGCTACGTGTTGCAGGTGCACTCCGTGCCGACGCTTGCGGAAGGCGGGCACGCGGTATTGTGCGATCCGGTGCTGGCGCGGAAATGGGTGGCAAGGGCCTCGCGGCTGGGCATTCCGTTCTCGGTGGCGCTGCCCGCGTATTGGTGCGTTGCGGGATACGACGGGCGGGGGAAGCTGCTGGGCGTGGCGATGGACAGTGTCCAGCCCGCATGGCCGCCCGGGACAAGGATGCTGGAATTCTCCGCCGACGCGGATGAAATGGCGAAGCTGGTGGCCGAATGGAAACGGGAACGCCCGGCAGGGATGAAGGAGTTGCTCTGGTACCGGGTGCCGGTGGCCACGGATCAGCGGGCCTGGCGCTGGCCGACGCTGGCCGCGGTGATGGACGGCCGGCAGCCGGCGCATCGTCTGGAAGCGATCTGCGAGGGAGGCAATCCCGTGGACGTATCAATCGTGAATCGTGGAGAAGCCGAGGAGAGGGGTGGCTGCGCGGTGACGCTGAGGTGGACCGGGGCGGGGGTGGTCACCTGGGATGCCTTGCCGGGCTGGACAGGCTCCGTGGACACCGGGCATGCGGTATTTGCGACGGCGCCGGGAGCAGGCTTGAGGTTGTCACCGGGAGATCGGGCGAGTATAGGGTGGATCAGATATGACAAACTCACGGCGCCAGGGTGCCAGGTGGAGGAGCAGGGCGGTCCTGCTCGTCCTGCTCGGTAGGGGAGCGTTGGTTGCGCTGTGCAGCGGTTTGACCGGGCATGCGCTCGGCACCGGTTATTATGGACCTACCGAATATCTTTCCGGTTGGACCAATCTGAAGGAGACGCCGGAATTTTACTGGGAGACGGAGGTCAAACGGCTGGCGAAGGATTTCGACCCCAAGGAAAAGCCGGCCCTCGTGCCGAGAACGCGTGCGGGTGACGACAACAAGGTGGACACGGCTCCCATGGAGCAAGCGACGGAAGCCGCGGACACGGCTGATTTTGCCGCGGCGATCAAGGACGGGGAGATCAAGCCGCCGGACACAACCGCGGCGGTTGCACAGCACGGGGACGTGCGGACAAAATTAGTCACCGCCGACGAGAAGACCGCGGAACCGCTGCCGGAGGAATTTAACTCGGAGTTCGCCGATTACGACCGGGGCGCCTATGCCTACCGCCGGGGAAAAGACCACTGGGACGAGGCTCGCAAGGCGTGGCTGGGGCTGCTGGACCGGCCGGCGGCGGAGCGGCATTATCGCACGATCTGGACGGCCTTCATGCTGGGAAGGCTGGCGCTCAAGAACGGGGACCCGCAGGCGGTGGAATGGTTCCGGAAGACGCGGGAACTGGCCGGGCAGGGGTTCGCGGACTCGCTGGGGATGGCGGCGGACAGTTATGGATGGGAAGGGCGCAGTGAATTGAAGCAGGGCCATCCCGGGAAGGCGGCGCCGTTATTCCTGACCCAACTGGCGCTGGGGGATGAGAGCGCGGTCGTATCGCTCAAGGCGTTGATCCCGGATCGCGATGACGTGGACGGGATGCTGAATTACGGAGAGAACGGCGAGGAGATTTATCCGAAAGAATATGAGCCCGGGGGACCCCCGCAACAGCCGACCGAGGAGCAGAAAAAGGCTGAAGAGGCCCGGACCATCAAAAGGCTGGCCGCCCTCAAGGCTGCCGCGGCGGACCCGCTCTTGCGGCGGCTTGAAACGGCGCACATCCTGGCGACCGAGTCGGGAGCGGCCCAATGGTATCGCGGTGATACGCTGATGGGCGCGGTGCGAAGTGCGAATTGGATAAAGGTCATCGAAGCGGCCAGGCCGGGGAAGGTGGAAGATGCGGAATACCTGGGCTGGGTGGCGTACACGACCGGGAATTATAAGCAGGCCCAGCGCTGGCTGGACCTGAGCGCCGGGCAGACCCCGGCGGCCAACTGGCTGCGGGCAAAGCTGGAATTGCGGGCAGGCAAGGCCAAAGAGGCCGCAGCGAGCATGGAGCAGGCATGGGAGGGGATTCAAATCCCCGCGACAACGGGCTCGGATCAACGGGCTCTGGCGGAAGCCTCGATTTACGTGGTTTCGCCCGACGACGGCAGTTTCTCGATGGAAGAGTGGGCAAGTGGCGATATGGGTGCTGTGCGGCTTTTGCGCAGCGATTTCGTGCAGGCCCTGGATACCTTCCTCAAGGGTGGCCTTCGGAACGATGCCGCCTACGTAGCGGAGCGGGTGCTGACAGCGGACGAATTGAAGGCGTATGTAGGCAAGATGCCGCCAGCACCAGCGGCGAAGCCAGATGACGCCTCCGGCAGAGCGCAGGACGACACCACCTGGCTGAGATACCTGCTGGGACGCAGGCTGGTCCGCGAGGATCGATACGCGGAAGCCGGGCCGTACCTGCCGCCCGCCTACGGCAAGCTGTTGGTGAAATACGTCGAAGCCCTCAAGAACGGCGCCGATTCCAAACTGCCGAAGGCCAGCCGCGCGGCGGCGTGGTCCACCGCGGCCTGGCTGGCGCGCAATGACGGAATGGAACTCATGGGGACCGAGGTGTCGCCGGACGGGTTTGATACCGAGGGGGCGTTTGAAGACACCGATCTGGCGAGTTACCGGATCCAGGGCGTTTACCCCTCGAACGTGAGCGGCACGAATACGACGATTCGCATGCCCTTTCGCCCGGCAAAGACCGAGGTGGAGCGGCTCAAGAAGAATCAAATCCGGCCGGACCTCCGCTATCACTACCGGATCATCGCGGCGACGCTGGCGGTCCGGGCGGCGGCGTTGTTGGAAGATAATACCGAGGAGCTGGCGGACGCGCTGAACACGGCGGGCCTTTGGGTCAAGGACCGGGACGAAAAACTGGGCGACCGGTATTACCAGATCATCGAGAAGCGATGCGGAAAGACGAAGATCGGCCGGGAGGTAATTGCGAAGCATTGGTTCGTGGAGGAGACCGGGCCGTGGAGCGTGCCGTTGGATGCGGCGGAGGATGCGCTGCACAAGGAATTGGGCATTCAGGGCCCTGGGTGATGGGGCGTTGTTTATAGTCACCGAGGGCAAAAAAAGGTGAGCTTGTGAAATTTTTCACAAATAGCACTTGCCAAAATTTTTCCGTTTTTGTCTTATCCCGCTCGCCCCGTGGCACACCGGCGGCTCGTGGCTCCTCCCGCAAGCCAACGGCCTGTTTTTGTCCCCCGGAGTCCCTTCGAAAAAGAGAGATGAAAAGGCTTTGCCGTCCGATCTTGTTGACCGTTCTCCTGGCGATGACCGTCGGGGCGCCCCTCGCTGCCCGCGCGGCTGAGGAGGCGGAGAAAGGACTGCCACTTAAATCGCCGACTTTGTTCGAGGTCGGGCCGCTGATCGTGACCAGTTCCATGCTCGTGACGTGGGTGGTGGCGATCGCGATCATCGCCTTTGCGCAGATCGCTACGCGCAACATGAAGGAGGTGCCCGAAGGGATGCAAAACTTTGCGGAGTGGCTGGTGGAGGGCCTTTACAACCTTCTCGAAGGCATCATCGGACACAAACTGGTCAAGAAGACCTTCTGGTTTTTCGCGACGATCTTCATTCTGATCCTGTTCTCGAATTGGTTCGGGCTCATTCCCGGCGTGGGCACGATTGGCTTCGGGAACCCAACCGGACCGTGGAGCATCGAGCGGGTCAACGAGCCGATTTTCCGGGGAGCGAACGCGGATTTTAACATGACGTTCGCGATGGCGATGGTGTTCTTCGTGATGTGGACGATCTGGGCGCTGCAATCGAATGGGTTTGGCGGATTCATCATGCATCTGTTCGGACCCAAGGGAGACACCAAGGGGCCGCTGAAGATACTGATGGTTTTCATTTTCATCGTGGTGGGATTCCTGGAGATTATTTCGATCCTCTTCCGTCCGGTTTCTCTCAGCTTCCGTCTTTACGGCAACATATTCGCGGGCGAGAACCTGATGGACGCAATGGCAAACCTCGTGCAGCACCCCGAGTGGCTGAAGATCCTCTGCGCCGTCGTCATTCCGATCCCGTTTTACTTCATGGAGATTCTGGTGGGCCTTGTGCAGGCGATGGTGTTTATGTTTCTGACGGCCGTATTCACGCTCCTGATCTGCCAGCACGACGACGAAGGGCATGGAGTCCATCCCCACTGATGCTTTTTAACAAAAAACACTTTTTCGGTCTGACCGTGGCAGGACTGCGGGGGCCGGAAAAACCACAACCAACCGAAAGTTAATATGATTACACCAATCCTGGCAGATGTGGCCGCTGGCACAGCGGCCGCAGGTATCACAGGCAGTCTTCACGTCGGGCT
>Ga0182030_10005077_pt1 | contig 27984 bp, 19 predicted proteins | sample 812S3MmetaG_FD_121299 | JGI IMG/M metagenome (GOLD analysis project Ga0182030, IMG submission 121299) | Permafrost microbial communities from Stordalen Mire, Sweden - 812S3M metaG (Illumina Assembly) | ecosystem: Environmental > Terrestrial > Soil > Wetlands > Permafrost | place: Sweden... | reverse complement strand
CTTATCCCAGAGGCCGCGAATTTCGACCCACTCCATGCCGAACTCGTTCGCGGCGATGGCGCAGGCATGATCGAAATCCTGGGTGATCTCGTCGGTGATCACCGCGATACGAAATGGCGAGCGCAGACGGGACACGCTTACCTTCTCCGTTGCCAAACCGGGCAGGGCGCTAGCCGTGACCAATGCTCCCGCGGCGGCCAAGAAACTTCTGCGTGAAAAACCGTTCATGCTTTCTCCTTATTGAGATGCCCAGCGCACCCGATCTCAGCGGGTCCAGTCGACTCATTCTTGTCGTCACGATCGCGTATTCCCGTCAGATGGCTGCTGGCTCGTGGAAACAGCCGTCCCCACATAGTCCGAAAACGCGATTCGGCGGCCTTCTTCCAGAGCACGGTTGCCAAGTGCGACCGTAACCCCTTCGCTCCATCCCATGTTCTCATCCGCCTCCGGACGCCGCCGATTGCGAATGCAGTCGATGAACTCCCGGCAGGCCAGCAAATCCGCATCTTCCGCCTCTCCGCCGATCGGACTCTCGCCCTTGCCGTGGTAGGGCTGTTCGGCACGGTAAGTAGGCCCGGTAACGAGCTTGCGTTGAATGGCGAGTTCCGGCGGCACGGCCGAGTAGGGATCCGAAGGCTCTTTGAAATAAGTGGCGTCGGTGTGCGTCAGTACGACACTGCCACCGGTGCCGAAGATGCGCTCCTGCGCGCCGTCCAGCCGGTTCGTGGTGATATAGCTTGCTTCCAGGGTTTGTCCGCCGGGATAGCGGAAGATGACTTGCATATTGTCGGGGATCTCCCGGCCGTCCTTCCAGTAGTCGATCCCACCCGAGGCGATCGCAGATTCCGGGGGGGCGCCGAAAACGGCGTTGGCGAAATTGATCTGGTGCGATCCCAACTCAGCCAGCAATCCTCCCGACCACTCGCGGTAGAGCCGCCAATTCAACAGCCGCTCCAGTTGGGCCTCCTGCCCCCGCGGTACCGGACGGCGCCAACTATGGTTGCGGTGCCAGCAAGCGTAGATGTGCGTGACCTTGCCGATGCGGCCCGCAGCGATGCGGCGCAGGGCCTCCCGATACCAGGGCGCGTAATGATATTGCAAGCCCACCTGAAAGATTTTGCCCGTGCGGCGAACCGCGTCTCGAATCCGGTTGCAATCCTCGACTGTGCGTCCCATGCTCTTTTCGCCGTACACGGGACGTCCGCTATCGAGTGCGGCGATAACGTGCTCGGCATGAAGCCCAAGCGGTGTGGCCACCAACACGGCGTCGATGTTGCGCGCTTCCAGCAGTTTGCGATGTTCGGTGTAAATTGCAGTCGGCTCTCCGGTGACCTTGCGGCCTTCGGCAAACCTGGGTTCGTAGATATCGCACAGACCGGTGATGCGCACCCCTGGAACGCGCAGCAGCATGCGCATCATGTGCTGTCCGCGTCCGCCAACGCCGATTACACCAACGTTGACCCAATCGCTCGGAGCAATCGAGTGCGGCGATCTGCAGGCTTCGAGGCCAAGTGCAACTGCCCCGAGTCCCGCCGCGGTAATCCCGATAAATTCCCGTCTGTCCATAATTTTCCGTGTCAAGCTATAAAGTGCCCGGGCCAGTGGTGGTCCATGCACAGGATGCCGTCTGCATCGGAGTAAATCCAAAGCGCGCTGCAGTCCGTGAAGTGTGCCAGCGCAGCGCTTCCATGCTCGTGGCCGAGGACGAGCATCGCCGTGGCAAGCGCGTCGGCCAGCACGGAACTTGGCGCCAGCACCGTGACCTGCAATGCCTGTCGCGCAGTCTCATACGTTCCCGGCGCCGGATCGCGCGGGTCGATCAGATGACTATACCTCCGGCCCCCTTGCACAAAGCTCTGCTCGCTGACCCCCGAAGTAGAAAGCGCGCGCGCGCCGAGTTCCACTTCGCAAATAGTCACGCCGCGATCCATGGGGCTGGCGACGCTCACCTTCCAGCCGCTTGCGAACGTTTGACCGGTAGCCGCTATACTGCTCGATCCAGCATCAATCAACGCGGACACGCCGGCGGATCGTAGCACCTCAATCGCACGATCGACCGCATAACCCTTAGCAATCGCACCGAGATCGAGTTCCAGCTCGGGCCGTGCGAAAAAAACCGTGCGCCACTTCGCGTCGAGCTCCACGTTTCGCCAGCCCACGTGCTCTCTTGCCGCCGCCAATTCCCGGCCATCGGGAATTTTCCCCTGCCGCTCCGCAAAACCCCAGGCGCGAGTCAACTGGCCCACGGTGATATCGAAGGCGCCGCCGGTCTTTTCGCTCACGTCAAGCGCGAAGGAAAGCAACTGAAAGACTTCGGGATCGGTGACTGCCGGCCCCTGGCCCGCGTGACGATTCAAGCGCGAAAGCTCGCTCGCCGGAAGGAAGCGGCTGAAGGTAAGTTCGAGGCGACCGATTTCATCGAAAACGGTATCGAAGCAGGCTTGTGCCTGCACATTGTCTGGGGCGTCGAGATAAACAGCAAACTCTGTGCCCATGGCGCGATGCGAGCGGACACTCAGAGTCTCGGCATCAGCAATGACGGGAGTGTCTGCGCCGCGAGGGCTCGGGAACGTTCCGCGACGATGAGAGCGGGAGACGCTGCGATTGCCTGCGCCGTTCCGGAATGGCTCATCAGTCTGCACGACGCCCCCCGCCTGTTTCCGCGATGAAATCGTCTCCGATTATAAACACCCACAGCAGCGACACTTAGAATGGCTCGTGCTGTTTAAGTGCGTGACGGAAAATCTATACTGGTTCGACTATGTCTTCCCGCCGAGAATTCCTCACCGGCTCCGCCGGCGCAGTCACCGGGGCACTCGCTACGTCGACGTGCTGGGCATCTGAAAAAAATGTTTCCCCTTGCATCACCAAGACTGCCAGCCTGTGTGGTGAATGGTTGTTCCGCACTGATCCTGACGATCGGGGCATCAAGAGCGAGTGGTACGGGGTAAACCCTGCCAATGACGGTTGGCGGCGCGTCACAGTGCCACACACCTGGCAGGTGGAAGCATTGCTGGCCGATTATCGTGGAGCAGCCTGGTATCGCCGGAGCTTTGATTTACCGGCAGCAGATATGCTCGCCGGTTTGCAGGACTGCGCTGTGCGTTTGGAATTTGAAGCTGTATTCCACACCGCCACAGTTTGGGTCAATGGCCAGCCCGCCGGCGAACACGTGCGCAAGGGGTACACCGCGTTTACTCTCGACATCACCAAACTGCTGCAAGAAGAGCGAACCAATACGATCGCGGTCCGTGTAGATAATGCTTTCAACCAGCACATGGCGCCACGGGGACGATCGAGCGATTGGGCGAATGACGGCGGCATTTACCGTCCGGTGCAGCTGTTGGCTACTCCCAAAGTATTTATAGAGAGCGTTGACGTTGACGCGGTCCCCGATCTTGCTAGCGGGGACGGAAAGCTGGCCATTACCGCCCGCATCCGAAATACCAGCCGAAAAGATTGGCGTGGCCAGGTTTCGTTTCTGGTTGCGGAAGAACAAGAACCGCTGACTGTTTTGAGTGATGGGCCGGGCAAAACTTTTTCTGTCAAAACCGAAGCGGCCGGGACGCTCGCCTTCCAAGCGACTTTGCCCAGGGCCAAGTTGTGGCACTTTGACCATCCCCATCTGTACCGCCTCGAATGTTCGATTTCGGATGGAAATCACGAACACCGGTTCACAACAAATTTTGGCATACGCAAGTTCGAAATTCGAGACGGCGCTTTCCACCTGAATGGCGAGCGCGTACGCCTCATGGGCGTCGAACGCATGGCTGGAAGCAATCCAGAATTCGGCATGGCCGAGCCAACGGACTGGATTGCCCACGATCACGCTGACATGAAGCACCTGAACTGTGTTTTCACGCGCGTCCATTGGCCCCAGGACAAGCGTGTTCTGGATTACTGCGACCGCCACGGCATGATGATTCAAACCGAGGTTCCCGCTTGGGGACCGGACACGTTCGAGGGAATGACCGCCCAACCGGATGCAGACATCATGGACAATGCTCTGGAGCAACTGCGCGAGATGATTGCCCGGGATCGCAACCATCCCTCGGTTGTGGTCTGGGGGCTATGCAATGAAATTGGGGGACAGGATGCCCCCGCGTATCAGTTTGCCCGGAGGCTATTCGAGGAAGCCAAGCGCCTTGATCCCGGCCGTCCTTGTTCTTACGCATCGAATTCTCTTGAGGGCGCTCTGCGGCGGGACGTCGCGGGACTGATGGATTTCATAGAGGCCAACGAATACTACGGAAGCTGGTCCCCCGGAACGGCAGCGGACGCGGCGCACTATCTGGATGAAATTCACGCCGCATTTCCCGGCAAACCGATCGTAATTTCAGAATATGGATATTGCGCCTGCACGCCCGACCGCCCGGAGGGCGACGAACAGAGGATGGAGGTTCTGCGCTCGCATGACGCCGTAATCCGCTCGAAGGACTTCGTCGCTGGGGCCATTTTCTTCTGCTACAACGACTACCGTACACACGTGGGTGATCGTGGTGTCGGTCCTTTGCAGCAAAGGATTCACGGAGTCGTGGATCTCTACGGTACGCAGAAGCCGTCCTATGAGCTTCTCCGGCGGGAGTCAAGCCCGATTGAATCTCTTACTGTGGAACGGGAGCTGAACAGATTCCAGGTAACGATCAGAGTGCGGCACGACCTTCCGACGTACACACTCAGAGGTTACAAGCTGCGAGGTTTGTTTTTCGAGCAAGGCCAGATTCCGGTTGAACGGCAGGAAATGGAATTGCCAGAGGCTGCGTCCGGTAGCGAGACGGAGCTGGAACTGGCGTTCACCACGTCTGCAACTCCTACTCGCGTCCGATTTGACGTTCTGCGGCCTACTTCTTTCTCAGCGTATTCGTTGGATTGGAACCCTTAGGCAACCACTCGGGCGAAATGCAACCGCCGCGAGCGGTGTGCCATGGTGTGCGGAGCCAAAACATTCCGAGGAAGTCTTGGTTCTCCGCGACCCGTTTGGATTTTCAGGGCGCGGAAGAACCCCTAGTAAATTCCTTCAGTTTGCAGCCACAGAGTAAATAGTCACGGGTCCAAGCAGGCCCGAAGGAAGTAACGGCGATTCTGCCTTATACGGTTTGAAATCCGTATAGGTGTACTTCGTGGTAACACCTGGCTGCAAATCGCCGATAAGACGATTCACCCATGCATTCGTCACTTTGATCTCTAATGCATTTGCGCCCGGCTTGAGGGCGGCGGTCGCGTCCACTCGATAGGGCGTATGCCACACAATACCGAGGGACTTGCCGTTGATCGTGACTTCGGCCAGGTTCTTAACGTCGCCGAGGTCAATCCAGATACTGGCGCCCTTGGTGAACCAACTGGAAGGCGCGTTCACGGTGTTGACGTAGGTTCCGGTTCCCGAGAAATACTTCACACCACCATTGATGTTGTTGCTCCACGACGACAGTTTATCTATTGTGATCGACGGCGGAGCTCCACGGCCGGGTTGGAAGTTAACTTTCCAGGGTTCGGTTATGGTAGCAAGCTGCGTTTCGGTCACGGCAGGGAGGGTGCGCGAATCTTCCCGAGCCGGGCTGCGGAAGACCACAAAAACCGTACCCCAGGGTTCTAGCGTCAAAGGTACAGTGGTGCGGCCGCCTGCAATTTTGAACGACGCGGGCTTCATTTCGCCAGTCTCGGCATACCACAATTCCGGGACTTCGCCCGTCACGCGGAAGCTGGCCTCGACCTGCTCACCACGGTCGTTGCGGTTATCGACAAAATAGAGGTCGCCGTCGGCGAGCTTACGGTGAACGAAGAGAAGAAGCGTGTCGCTTTCGCGCTTGGTGTAGTCGAAATCTGGAGCTATTGGAAGAGCGCCGACTACATCGGCGAGACTATTTCCCGCATAGACGGTGCCCCTGCCAACCTGGTGTACACCTGTGCCATTGCCGAACAGTTCGCCAGCTAATTTGTGGAATTCCTGCTGATCGTCAGCAAGGCTGGGATCGTCGAGTGGCTTGGGACCGGCAACGGTGGCACCGTCTTCCACAAGTCTGTGAATGGCTCGCAGAACGGGCAGGGACATGTGACGGCTGTAAGGGTCAAGGCCAAGCACCCGATAGCTTGTGCCCCCCGGCGTTGTAATAAGCCCTTTTTCCACGCGCAGCACATGGATGAGAGCGTCGGCATTGACATAATCAAAGCCGTATCCTGCGGGCACATCAGGCGCCTTATTGGCAAAGAGCGCGGTCAGGTTCGAATCTTCGCCATAGAAGTAGACCACGTCCGCGGCAAAGTGTCCCTGTTGCAGCAGATAACTACTGCGCGCCAGATACTCGATCCAGGGGCCGGCTTGCTCGGCCCAGGTATCGTTGCGATTGAACCACTGGCCGAAAATGCCGAGCGTCAGCCCCGGCACTTTATCGAGCACAGGCTGGTGGGCCGACTCGTGGATGACAATGCGGTTGATGCCGTTTAAGAACTCTTGATCCGCAGTCGGCTTGAGCGTGGCCGGCGACCATGCCCAAGCGCCGGTGTCGGCAGTCATCGATTCAGCCGCGACCAGATTCTGGCCGTAGATATGGGCGACTGATGCCGATTCGCGATCATCCGCGTTGTAGCCGAATTGCTCCCTATTGACTCCAGGCGACTGGGTCCACATTGCGCTCATGGGCACTTCATTGAACTTCTTCACTTCCATGCCATCGGCAACCAATGCGCGTCCGCTTTCGTGAGATTCCCCGTAATGGCCCATGTGCCATTCGTGCAGCGTGGCTTCCAGCTGACCGTAGTGCTCATCGGCAATCAGATCGGCGATAGTTTTGCGAAAGTCCCACAAAAATCTGTCGCTGGCTTCCGCGCTTTCGACTACCCTGCCGGTGAGAACAGGCATCCAAGGAAGCGGGTCGTAGCCACGCCGCTTCGTGAATTGGGCAATCATATTGTCAGTCCAGTTTTGCGAACCGGCCTCCCAGCTATCGTTGATGACGTAACGAATGCCGCGCTCGCCCATAAACCCGGCACCGACCGCCTGCTTGTAACGATCGAGATAGTTTTCCATGTATTGCTTGACGTAGCGGCGGTCGAGTTTGTCGACTTCCAGGCCGGTCGCCTCGGCAGTGGCAGGATGATTGGTAATTCCCAGCAGCGAATATCCGAAGCGAAGCACGGTCCAATCCCCGGCAGGAGGAGTCCAATCCAGTGTGCCATCGGGATGCATCTTTGAAGTCAGATCGACGACGTCGGCCTTCGCGATCGCATCGCTTGCCGCAACCGGAGATGTAGCCAGCTGGTAGAGGTCGCCTTCCGCGCCGAACGCCGCTTTCTCTTCAAAGCGGTTCACGCGCGCACCGGGGTAAAGAACCAGTTCGGCAATTTCATAGTTGGCAGGTGGCGAAGCGGTACTGATCCCCAGCTCAGCAGCATCAACACTGTTTGACCACGCGGGAACGGGCGGAGGCTCCACGTGCCTAAAAACAACACGAAAGAATTTGGCTGTCGCCGCCGGGAATGAAATCGTATGTTCGGGTTCGCCGTCATCGAGCAATCTCGCGACCTGCCAGAAATTCTGGCCGTCGTCACTCGCCATAAAGAATTTTGCCGGCGGGTAGATCCGGCTCACGATGGAGGCGAGTTCAGCCGGATCCTTCATGGCACAGGAGACCGCGCGGATTGTCGTGGGCGCCGCAAATTCGTATTGGATCCACGCCTCTTGGCCGACGGGTGGAATCGGTAACTGTGTAGTCCTTTCCAAGTCTCCGTCGCTGAGCATGTCAACATTGGGATGGCCGCCACTGGCGGTAATTTTGGGATGCAACGACATCACAGAGACGTCGCTTGTCGCTCTTCGGAAGGCAAGAACGACGGAATCGGCGTAATAGTCGCGAATCGGAACGGCGGGCAGAGTGTCGCCGGGATCTGGGCGGATGACGATGTTCTGAAAAGGTCCGGTCGCCGACGGAGGCTGAACTAGTTTGCCTGAGAAAGGCTTTCCGCCCTCGACGAAGGTTTCGCTCCAGACATATTTCTTCATCGCCTGAGATGACGGGACCCAAGGGCCTCCTGACTCGCTCCAGCCCGGCGAACCGGCGATGGCTTCCTCCATGCCCAACTGATCAGCCAGTGTGGTTGCAAATTGGAAAGCATCCTTCCACTCCGGCGTCATGTATGCGAGCCGGTGCTTTACGACCTGCGGCGTGGCGAGGGCTGCGTCAAAGTTCTGGAAGCCACCCAGGCCGGTCCGATGCATCCACTCAAGATCCAGCTTGATGCCCTCTTTGGAGATATTGCCATTCATCCAGTGCCACCACACCCGAGGCCGGGCACTCTGGGGCGGGTTCTGAAATTCGCTCTTGAGAGGATCGGGGGTATTCTGCGCGGCGGAGGTCGCAACGACGATCGCCATTAGGCCAAACGCGATCAGATTCGATACCGTAGTTTTCATGTTGTGCCGAAATCTCCTTCTTGGCTTCAAAACCGGCTGTGCTCCGCGGAAACGAGGTACACCAGCCAATATTCATGAGCAGCAGCAGGCTGTTCACGAACCGTGGTTCACGATCGCTTCTCGTGCAATCTCCGGGTTCAGGTTGTGTCACCGGATGCGGGAGGCGTCTGGAGGAGAAGAGTCGCCAAAGTATCACGCACAGAAAGGGAATGATGGATAAAAGACATTTGGATTTACCAATCTCCATATAGTCCGAATGTGCTGATCGTAGCTGTTGCGGATGCTTGCTGCAACCGGGCGATTTTCGCCCATAGCTCCCTCGGGTTTTTCGACTGGGGCGGCCAGTACCCTATCGGCGTCATCCTCCGCCGAGGACCTCAGCAAGACGAAGGAACCCAACGGCACGATTATCGGCCCCTGCGGACCAGAGCGTTCCTGTGCTCGCAGCCATTCGCGCCGTTCCTCACGTTCACGCGCAACTTGTTCCGTTCCTCAACAGAAGACGTGCCGACTGCGATCATGAATCCATTCGGAATCTGCGGCGACATCGAGTTTTCATCGTGAGCAGGTCCACCACGAACTGAGCGGAGTACAATTCGCACCGTGAGCGACGCCGAGCCTGGGTTATTTGTCCCTGCCCATTCGTATCCGGCGTTATGCGCAGGGAGGCGCGGAAATTCGTGAAGCAGGAATTCTTTTTGGGACGGCGGCGAGTTTTACGCGGGCTGGGGCTGGCGGGAGGGGCGATGCTGGCTGAGTTGGCTACGCCTTGGCGGTTCCTTGCGCTGGGGCAGGCGAGAGCGGTGGGTGCGGGATCCGAGTTGGGGAAGTCCGTATTTCGCGTGGGCGAATTTCGCAAGATCTACGATCCGTCGTTCGTGAGAGCGGACGGAAAGAAGGAAAGCTGGTACATCAACGACCATACTTTCATTCGGGCGGCGGATGGGCAGTGGCATCTTTTTGGCATCACGCATAAAGAGCCGGCGAATCCGATGCATGAGAGATTTTTGGCGCATGCTACAGCTCCCGATCTTTTTGGGCCTTGGACGAAACAGGCGCCGCTGCTGCAGTCGGACAAAAAGGCGCATGAGATTGTGACGTGGGCGCCTTATGTGCTGCGGCACGATGGCATGTATTGGATCTATTACTGCGCTGGCGGCGGAAGAGACGGCACGCATTATCGGATTCATCTGGCGACATCGAAAGATTTGTGGAACTGGACGCGGCATCCGGCGAATCCGATGCTGATGGATGGATATAAATCGCGCGACCCGATGGTGATGAAGTTCGAGGATGGATGGCTTCTGTATTACGTGGCGACGAGCACGCCTCGGGGCGGAAACCATACGGTGAAGGTGGTCAGCGGCACGGACTTAAGTCATTGGTCGAATCCGCGGGAGGTGTATCGCGACGCGGAGACGGGCACGGATGGCGGGCCGACGGAATCTCCTTTTGTGGTGGTCCACGATGGCAAGTACTACCTTTTTGTATGCACAAATCACGACTACAACGAGACGGCCGTATACGAGAGCGACACGCCGTTCCATTGGGACGCGGTGAATCTGGTGGGGAAATTTCCGGCGCACGCGGCGGAGGTGATTGAGACTCCGGAGGGGAAATGGTATGTATCGCGCGCGGGATGGGGTGAGGGCGGGGTGTATCTGGCGGAATTTACTTGGGAGAGGTGAGGTGCGGCTTGCGCCAGAGGGAGGACCGCAGCACGAAAGCCTTTCGGCGATTGGCAGTCGCAATCGCAGATTTGGGTGGGATGATTCGCAAACAAGGAAGGTTGCAGTCGCGCATTTGAGGCTCGCGACTACAGGATTTCTCGGATGCTTTGTTCCGACGCTTAGATCGGCATTGGCAACTAAGTGTGGTGACTCCGCAAGGATTGAGATAATACCTTGATGTCAGAAAGGGAAGATGCCGGAAAGGAACGGAGCCGTCTCCGGCGCAATCGGTTGAGTGTTCCCTGGCGATGGGTCGCCGGAATCGCTCTGCTTGTAGCCGTGGCGCTCGCCATCCTGGGAATTGTGGTCTACCGCGCCGAGCCCACCCTGCGCGCGATGGCGATTGAGACTTTATCAACCCGATTCAAGAGCAGGGTTGAGCTGGACGCTTTCCATGTCTCGCTGCTTAAGGGACTCCAAGTTTCGGGCGCCGGACTCAGGATCTTCGGAGAAACAGATCCCAACAGTTACGAACCGGGATTCCAGCCCATTATTAATGTTGCAGAATTCCAGTTCCACATGGGAATCCGGGATCTTTTTCATTCTCCCATCCATGTTGACACCGTGTATGTAAAGGGATTGCAGCTGAATTTGCCGCCCCGAGAACATCGCAGCGAGATGAATAAGATGGCGCCCAAAGGGGGAAAGATAGAAATCATCGTGGACAAGCTCGTCAGCGATAAAGCGAAACTGATTGTCAACACGCAGCGGCCGGGCAAGCTGCCCTTGGAATTTGACATTGAGAATTTGAAGATGACGAGGATCGGGGCTGGTTCCCCCATGCATTTCGATGCGAACCTGACAAATCCCAAACCCCTGGGGCAGATTCAATCGAGCGGGCTGTTTGGCCCGTGGGAGCCCGACAGTCCCCGGGACACGCCGGTCAGCGGGACCTATTCGTTCGAGCATGCGGATTTGGGCACAATCAAGGGGATTGGCGGAATTCTCTCGTCTACGGGAAAGTATGCCGGCGTTCTTGACAAGATTGCGGTCGATGGAGCGACCGACACTCCAGATTTTCATCTTGCCATCAGCGGGCGTGCAGTTCCCTTGCATACTGACTTTCATGCCATTGTGGACGGAACCAGTGGAGATACATACTTACAACCGGTCAACGCAAGAATTCTCAATTCCTGGTTAGTGGCCAACGGCTCGGTGGTGCGCACGAAGGACCCTAATGGGCACCGGGTGGAATTGGATGTCGTGATGCAAAAAGGCGAGATCGAGGACTTGCTGAAACTAGCGGTCCGGACCGACCCACCCATCATGAGCGGCTCCATTCGTCTGAAGGCGAAATTCGATCTGCCGCCCGGCCAGGCCGATGTTGCCAATCGCCTGAAGCTCGCGGGGAACTTTCAGATATCCGGGGCACACTTCACGAATGAAAAGATCCAGGGGAAAATCGATGCGCTCAGTATGAGAAGCCAAGGCAACCCGAAATTGGTTCAGGACAACAATACCGGCGACGTAAACTCCCAAATGAAGGGCACATTCAATCTCAGCAACGGGCTTATATCTTTTTCGAAACTGCAGTTCGAGGTTCCGGGCACCCAAGTGAATGCGACTGGGACTTACAGCCTGGATGGGAATGTGTTCGATTTCCATGGCAAAGCTCGAATGGACGCGAAACTTTCGCACATGGTGACCGGCTGGAAATCGATATTGTTGAAACCGGCGGACCGATTTTTCAGCAAGAATGGCGCTGGAACTGAAATTCCGTTCAAGATCGGCGGCACGAAATCGGAACCTCACTTTGGCCTCGACCTTGGCCGCAAGGATTGAGTCGCCAAGGAGAGAGAGAAACTGTGACCGCTACGCCCGCGCAGACCGCCCTCAAGGTGAAACGCCTAGCAGCCTCTGGCGGCCATAGTGCCGGCGGTAGTATTCGAGGAATTTAAGCGTCGGCGAGAGAGCTTGGCCAGTGTTGGATACGTTCCGCTTCGACCCCTATAGTGCAGATACGCATCATTATGCTCCTGTGTGTCTAAACAGCCTTCTCTACAAGACTGAAACAGATATGGAGAAGATGAGCGTGTGGCTGGGAGACAGGCAGGGGGCCCGGAAATGGCACGCACGGGCGGAGCGAAGGCAGAAGATTGTTCGGAACCTGCTTTGGAATGCAAGGCGTGGCTTGTTCTTCGATTATGAGTTCCAGAAAAGAAAACTGTCATCCTACGATTACGCAAGCACTTTCTACCCGCTTTGGGCGGGCTCGCGAGCACGGCTCAAGCGCGGTCGGTCGCCAAGAATTTAGGGCTATTTGAACAAAAGGGCGGCTTGGCGATGAGCACCAAGGACACGGGAGTGCAATGGGATTATCCGTACGGCTGGGCGCCGATCCAATTGATCGCGGTCGAAGGGCTGCGACGCTATGGATACAAAACCGACGCCGACCGTATTTCTTACAAATTCCTCTCCATGGTGCTTGATAACTTCGACCGCGATGGAAACATCCGCGAAAAATACGACGTCGTGACCGATGCGTCCAACATTCAGGTGACGGAGGGCTACCGGAACAACATCATCGGTTTTGGGTGGACAAACGCTGTATTCGTCGAACTTCTCAGCCAATTGCCGCCGAGTTTGGTCAGGCAGCTAGGTGGCAGATAGTCGTTTCGTGGCGTAGGCGTACAAACTTCCGCCAGTAAGACTGCGCCCGCGATCCCGCGCAACGAGAGCGGATTAAAAGTCCTGTGTAGATCACTATCAGGGGTGCCGATCGGGGATAGATATGCGGCCGGGGACTCGGGCATAATAACTCACTCATCCGAGTTTCAAAAATGGGGTTCAGCACTTGCAGAAATTAAGATCGCGCCTAGCGTGTGGTGTTGTCACGTGTGCTTTTCTTTTGCCGACTGTATTGTCGTTCATCCTTTCCGCCTCTGCCCAGCCGGTTCCGGCGGAACTCGTCAACGGGCTCAAATGGCGGCTCATTGGGCCCTTCCGCGGCGGACGCGCGGTCGCGGTTGCCGGTGTGCCAGGCGACTCGACGACTTTTTATTTTGGCTCGGTCAATGGCGGGATATGGAAAACGACCGATGCCGGAGTCGTCTGGAAGCCGATTTTTGACGGCCAGCCAGTGGCTTCGATTGGCGCATTGGCCGTGGCACCCTCCGATCCTAGGACGATTTATGCCGGAACCGGAGAGTCGGACATTCGAGAGGATCTCTCGTCCGGCAACGGCGTGTACAAATCCAGCGACGCTGGAACAACGTGGCATCACATGGGTCTGGAAGACACGCGCCAGATCAGCCGCATCGTAGTTGACCCGCAAAATGCGAATGTGGTTTACGTGGGAGCTCTAGGACACGCGTTCGGTGCGAACGATCAGCGCGGAGTGTACAAATCGGTGGATGGCGGAGAGCATTGGACGCGGGCTCTCGATTTGGGACCGGAGATCGGCATATCAGATCTGGCCATGTGCCCGTCCGACCCGCAACTTCTGTTTGCCGGCGCATGGCATGTGCGGCGTCCGCCGTGGAGCGCCTATGCTCCGATTGATGGACCCGGCAGCGGCCTTTACCGCTCGCAGGATGGCGGCAAGACGTGGGCGCGTCTCGACAGAAACGGGCTGCCACCAGGCGATTGGGGGCGCGTAGGCGTTGACGTTGCCTCGGACGGCAAGCGTGTCTATGCGTTTATCGTTCTGCAGCCGGAGTCTCAGACTCTCGCCCAAGATCGAAGATCTGGCCTTTATCGCTCTGACGATGGTGGCAACACCTGGGTTCTCGCCAACTCCGCTCCTTCGCTTACCAGCCGGGCGTGGTATTTCAATCGCATCACGATCGATCCACACAATCCGGACGCGATCTACATGCCGAATGTTGCTCTTTACCGATCAGAGGATGGAGGAAAGACGGTCTCGGTGTTACGTGGAGCGCCTGGCGGGGACGATTATCATCAGCTTTGGATCGATCCGAAAAACTCTGCAAGCATGGTTCTCGGAACCGACCAGGGAACCACCATCAGCCTTAACCGCGGCCAAACCTGGAGCAGTTGGTACAACCAGCCCACGGCGCAGCTTTACCATGTGACAACCGACAACCAGTTTCCCTATGCCGTCTACGGCGCGCAGCAAGATAGTGGCAGCGCGGCGGTTCTAAGCCGCACCGATCACGGTGAGATTACCGGGCGGGACTGGTTTCTTCCCGGCGGCAGCGAAAGCGGATACCTGGTGATTGATCCGAAAGATCCCAACGTTATTTATGTAAGCGGCACTTACGGTTCCGTGGCTCGCTTCAACAGAAGCACCGGCCTCAGCCAGGACATTACTCCATGGCCCGCTATGGCGTTTGGTGTCGAAATCGATCAACGCAAGTATCGTGACCCGTGGACGCCGGCGTTGGCGATTTCGCCGGTTGACCCGGAAAAACTCTATCTCGGAACCCAGTATGTGATGACGACCGTCGATGGAGGTCTGCACTGGCAGATCATCAGCCCCGATCTGACTGGGTCCACTCCCGAGAAAACGCCGCCTTCGACAACTCAAAGTCCGCCAACTCTTGAAAACGCCGTGCGCGAGGGCTACGGCGTGGTCTTCACGATCGCACCATCGCCGCTCAATCGCGATTTGATCTGGGCGGGCAGTGACACTGGATTGATTCACGTGACTCGCGATGGTGGAAAGAACTGGAAAGACGTAACGCCGCCAGGATTGAGCGCCTGGAGTCAAATATCACTGATCGAGGCTTCACATTTCGATCCCGCAGTTGCTTATGCCGCGGTCAATCGGAGCCGCGTCGACGATCAGACACCTTATCTCTATCGCACACGCGACTATGGAGCCAGCTGGCAACCGATTGCGAACGGCGTCGTCGCGCCCGCATTCCTGCGCGCTGTGCGGGAAGACCCGCAGACCAGGGGACTCCTCTTCGCCGGAACCGAATTCGGAGTCTACGCATCGTTTGACGATGGCGATCACTGGCAGTCTTTGCAATTGAATCTGCCGGTGACCGGAGTTCGCGATCTTACGATCCACGGCGATGACCTGGTCATTGCCACCTACGGGCGCTCTTTCTGGATTCTCGACAACATCACCCCGCTTCGGCAGGTGCGGACGTTGGCTGCAAATAAGACGGAAACACGTTTGCTCTACCATCCAGCTACAGCCATTCGCGTGGATAACGACTCGTTTCTCGGCACGCCTCTGCCTCCGGAGGAACCCGCGGCCCAGAATCCGCCGAACGGTGCGATGATTGACTACTTCCTTCCATCTCAGGCGCGTGATGTTCAGCTGGAAGTTCTCGATGCGCAACAGAATCTCGTCCAGCGGTTTTCTTCCGGAGGTCATTCCGAAGAAGAGCAGATACCGGCGAAGTACCTGCCGCTTCCCGTTGCCGAGCGCTGGTTCTCCAAACCGGAGGTCATCGAGAAAACTCCCGGCATGCACCGCTTTGTCTGGGACCTCACCTGGGGCGGTTCCGGAGGTCCGACCGAGGATGAAGACGCCGACTACCATCGCCCGAAAGGCCCAAAGGCAGTGCCAGGAATCTACCAGGTCCGGCTGACAGTCGATGGAGAGGTTCAAAGCCAGTCGCTGACCGTCGTCATGGATCCGCGCTCACCTGCTACTCCCGAAGTTCTGGCGCAGCAGTTGCAGCTGGGACGACAAATCTTTGCCGAGACCATGGAAGCGCGGCGCGCCCTGGCCGAAATAGAGTCGGTTCAGAAGCAGCTTGTGGACATCCAAAAAAAGCTGGGGCAGGGGAAGCTGGACGCACAAAATGGATTCGTTGCATCAGCGCTCACGGCCGCTCAAGCCACAATCGGCAAGCTTGTCATCAACAAGGAGCATGCGGCAGCTGAGGGGCCCGGGCTGCAGGATGCTTATACCGGTCTGACGTCTGCTCTACGAGTCGTCGAAAGTGGGGATCGTACCGTGCCATCGCAAGCGATTGCGGTTTATAAAGAATCGAGCCAGCAGGCGAAGATCTGCATCGCGGAGTGGAGCCAGTTCAAGCGAAGACAATTGGCGGAACTCAACCAACAATTGGGTAAAGCGAACCTCGCTCCCATCGCAATTGCCGAGATTGAGCGGGAAGTCGAATTCCTGATGTCGCGCTAGAGGGCGGGGGTGGCGGAGGAGCGCTTCCGAGTGCGGAACGCGATTTGTGATCTTCTTATTGGACGGAGAACCTGTCGGGGCGGAGGCACTACTCGGGTGGGGAGAATCGGATCTCGACCAGCTCGTGGGATTCGTGGGCACTCGGCTCCCACTTCCATTGGCGGACGGTGGTTATGGCGGCCTGGGCGAGGACCGGGTGGCCACCCTTGATGCTCACTGTTTTCACGCTGCCGTCAGGAGCCACCACGGCATCGACTTTGACGACACCGGCCAATGCCATCGAACGGGCTAAATTTGGATAGGAAACAGGGACGCGGTTCAAGAGCTTACGCTTGGAAGCGGCGTCCGTTTGAGCAGCGGACCATGCACTGGTGAGCAGAAAACAGGCAAGGGGCAAGACGAGCGAAATACAGCGTCCGACATTCAAGGATGAATTATCCCGGGTGCGCGTATCCATCAACGGGAGTGTAGATGGGCAGAAACCGAGGCTAAAAGAGTACCAGGGTAATGTTTGTGGCGGAGAAAAGGCGGCAGCGGCCAGCCGTTAGCGGATGGCGGGCTTGCTGGCGTTAGTCTTTCAGGGGGACCATCACTTGATCGCCGCGGCAAAAGGTAGCTACTTTGAGAGGAAAGCCATCAGCCTGGGGCACCATCATCACCGGGCCGTAACAATAGACGGCGTGCCCATTCGCGGCGAAGTACCAGCGTCCGCCCTTTGCCTTTGCTGGCTGCTGGGTAGCGGCCGAAGAGAGATTTGCAGGGGGCTGCAACTTCGGGACTGACAGCGACAACATCAAGGCTAGGGCCAAAGTCTTCATGACGAGGGTCTCACCTCAACATCCCTCCTACCGTGAGGGCTGCTTTACCGCATTACTGACTGTCCAAGGTCGTTTCGGGGGCGCGATCCTAAGGACAGTTCGAGACGGAGCGAGCCCCGTCCGTCGATCAAAGAATGCTGTTCATGCGCCGTACATCTTGCAGGTCCGACTCAGGCTGCCCGGGAGCTTCTTTCGTATTGTGCTCCGGTTTGGCCGGTTGCTTTCCGTTCTTACCGGAAGCCTTCGGGCCTCCGGTGGAATCCTTTTGCTGTTCCGCCGGACCCGATGCGCCTTCGCCCGCTCGTGATTTCTGGCGGGAATGCAGGCTCTCATCTCGCGCCATCTTGCCTTTCAGGGCTGCGAGCTGGTTGCTGTCTTTCAACATCTCGCGGATCAAGCTGCGCTGCGACTCGATGACGCGCCCCTGTTCAACGACGAGCAAAGTCAGGATCGCGTACGAGATCACAAACAGCACGATCAGAATCGGGAGCATTCCCTTTGATTCCGATTTCTGAATCGCTTTGCACTCATCGCTGTAAACGAGGGTCAAGTTTTCGCTCCCATACGCGCCCGGCATCTGGGCTCGCGAAGATATAGTGCACCCCGGAAACCATACGGGTTACTAATCGTAAGTGGTTGCAGTAAATTGAGTTAGCTGGAATTGGCGGGGAGTGGGCGAGTCGGCGGGTGAAAGCATCTGCACTTTATGCGTAACAGTCCTTGCGGGCTGGAGCGCAAGAAAGGTGCGCTTTAGGCGGGTTGCGCCCCGGTTTTGGGCTTGCTTTTGGACTCCGCTAGCAAGGTGGAGGGTGTAGTTACAAGGTGGTCGATTCCGACATACTGGCCGCAAACCCGCGCCCAGCGGGCACTGTGTGGCCTGGTGTCGAGATGAAGAAAGCTGCTGTCGTAAACGCCAATTCCGCCCTGGAGGAACACGGGAACTTGAAGAGCGAGTTCATACATCTGCTGGAGCGACAGACCGGGGATGGATATGTCGGCGGCGTTGCCGCGAGTATGTTCGCTATCGGGGACGCCGCCTACCTTCTGGTTATGCTCGGGGCAGCGATAACCGTCATGGACGACGACTGGCTTGCCTGCCAGGGCGCGCAGCTGCTCAAGGCCGTCGACCAGCGCGGTGTCGATCTTAAGTTGGCCGCAGCAGTGGCAGGCCAGCTCGGCCTTCGAAAAATGTGCGCTCAGGTCGCCCAAGGAATCGTGCCCTCGTATCTTGGGGATCATCGGCCAGAGGCCGGGCGGTGGCTGTGAGCGCCATCACTTTGAAATTGGTCGGTTTCTCCTCCACACGAATCTGGAGGACAGGGAAGGAAAAATGGCGTGGGATACTCCCGGTTCGGGGGACCCCACGCCTTCGCTGCTTTGGATCACTATCGAGTTCCATGCCGTCTTCACGGCTAGGAATTATTCGGGTGTAGCAACAAATCCGTCATTGGTCGGCGAAGTCCCGTAGAAGCCGACCAGCACACCACTGTCGTTGATGCCGTTCACGATGGTCGTGCCGATGCCGCTGGGATCGTCGATTGTCTCCCATGTTTTCGAACTCACCGTGTACACGAATCCGTGGCTGTTGCCCGAGCTATCGGTGTAGGAGCCGACAACCTGGCCTTCGTTGTTCAAGCCCAGGGCCTGGGTCGTCCCCACGCCGTTCGGATCGTCGAGTTGCGTGAAGTGCCCTCCAATCAGCAGCCAGCCGTGCATGTTAGTCGAGCTGTCAACGAAGAATCCGCAAACATCGACGGAATCGTTGATGCCGGTCGCCTGCGCGCTCACCGAGCCCGGAATGTTGAACAACTGGAAGAGGCCGCCGAACTCGTCATAGATGTAAGCGAAATCCGGGCCGGATCCATCGGCCTTGGTGCTGTAGTAACCGGCAGCCTGGCCAAGATCATTCTGGCTGAGCAGTTGGTTGAAGGGCGTTTTCGGGTAGTTCACAGTTGTAAACGCACCGGCGACATCCGTGAAGCCTTCCGTCTTTCCGCTCTCGGTGATGTAAAAACCGCTGGTCTTCGGACCTTCATGGTTGATGCCAATGACCTGGGTCTGCGCCGAGCCCGGAAAGTTTTCGGAAGTGAACTTCTTGGAGGCCACGTTGTAAGTGAATCCCTGGTTGATGCTCACTCCGTGATACCCGGCGACGATGCCAGCATTGTCAATCCCCAGCAACTGGGTGAAGGTATCGCCGGGATAGTTAACGGTTTGGTAGCTGTAGGTGGTTGCGGCGAAGGCCGAGGACATGCAAAACAGCGCAGCCAGGCTCAACAGGAGGGCGAAGTTTCTCAGTTTCATGGTATTTCCTCTCATGGTTGTTCCCGAAGGAACGGAAATTCGATCATTCTTCGGACTCTGTTCGCCGCACCGGGCGCTTCAGTTAGTTCCGAATCCCGCGCAAACCGGGCGGCGGAGGTTATAATTTCCGGCCAGAAGGCCAGTTCCCCAGCGACCAATTTCTGCGCTCACCCTGTTAAGCGACGGCGAGCGCCGATTTCCCTCACGGCACGTAAGATTTTTTGGGGGTAAGGGAAACAGCATGTCGGCCTGCTACACCGGACGAAAGGAATCACCATGAACTCCGATCGGCAGCACGTCACACAGCTCCTGCAGAAGTGGGGCAGCGGCGACAAAGAGGCGATCGACCAGTTGATGCCCATCGTCTACGACCAGCTGCACAAACTAGCCCTGAACTGCCTGCGGTCGGAACGGAGAGAGCACACGTTGCGCGCCACCGCGCTGGTGCACGAGGCTTATCTTCGGCTGGTGGAGTCCGATGTGACCTTCCAGGACCGGGTGCACTTCTATGCGGTCTCGGCGCGCATTCTGCGCCGCATTCTGGTCGACTACGCCCGCTCGCAGAATCGGCAGAAACGGGGCGGGGAATTCGACAAGATTCCTCTCGACGACGCAGTCCTGGTCGGGCCCCAGGCGGACCACGGAATTGTTGAACTCGACGAGGCGATGCAGCGGCTGGCCGCGCAGGACCGGCGCAAAAGCGATCTGATTGAGTTGTTATTTTTCGGGGGCCTTACCTACGACGAAGCGGCCGAGGCGCTGAAGATCTCTCCCGCTACCGTGCACCGCGAACTGACCCTCGCCAAGGCCTGGCTGCACCGCGAGTTGAGTGGTGGCGCGGCTTAGGACGCGACCGGCTTTCAGTCCGAGCTAACGATGAATGTGGTCCTGCGACCTTTTGCGCGGCAATCGCATCTTATTGCGGGAGAATAGATTATGACCGAGAAAGTGACTGAGAAGGCCGCGAAGATCCAAAAGACCGCAGACGAGTGGCAGCAGCAGCTGACGCCGGAGCAGTATCAGGTCGCCCGCCAGTGTGGAACGGAACCAGCTTTCACCGGCAAGTATTGGAACAACCGCGAAGACGGCAAGTACACGTGTGTCTGTTGCGGCGCGCCACTGTTCGACTCGGAAACCAAGTTTGATTCGGGTACTGGCTGGCCGAGTTTTTATGATGCCGCCGAGAAACAGAATATTGCCGAGCACACCGACCGGAGCTATGGCATGACCCGCACGGAAGCGCGCTGCGCCCAATGCGACGCGCATCTGGGACACGTGTTTCCGGATGGGCCCAGGCCGACGGGCATGCGGTATTGCATCAACTCGGCGTCTCTGGATTTCAAGCCTAAGAAGTAACCGGCTCTTGGCGCTTGCCCGGAGTTCCGCCTCCAGTCAGCAGTCTCTTGACATCTTTAACAGCGTGTTATCAGGACGTCCTTAGCAGTTTGGTTGAGTCTAGTGTTGTGCGTCGGAAATAGTGAACGTTAAATATTGTGTCTCGATCCGCGTGATCGGTGGTGTCCGGCGATAGGAGTTCAAAGGCTTCAACCACAGAGGGCACAGAGGATCACAGAGGAAACCGGCGCCTCATGAATGTCGATCTGTTTGACGGCCGCGCCGCTCGATCAGAGCCTTCTCAGCGCAAATTCGCGTGTTTCTATGCGATATCCTGACCGTCGCAATGTGAGATTTCCCCGCGTTTAACCGGATATTCAACGAACGTTCATCGGTTGTTAACAATCCTGGTTTTAGGATCAATCCTTACAAATACGTCGATGCCTCTCCGAAATCTAACGGCGGGGTTCTGCCCCAGAATCCATATTTTCACTTATTAAGGAGAAGAACAATGAAGCAAGCGTTGGCTTTGGCGCTGTCGATGGCGCTAGCAGGGAGCATGTTCGCTGCCGAGCCTCCGCAGGACGCACAGGCGCCTGCGGCAAAAAGCACAAAGATGCACGCGAAGACGCCGTCCGTTTCGGCTCAACTAGGCGAGTTGAAGGAGGCGATCGAGGCGCAACAAAAGCAGATCGAGCAACTGGGCCAGCAGATCCAGAGCCGCGATCAGCAGATCCAGCAGTTACAGCAGAGGCTGGACCAGAGCCAGACGGCAGCGACTCAGGCGCAGTCCAAGGCTGATGCCGCCGCTTCCCAAACTGCCGAGCAAGGCCAGGCGGTGACCACGCTCAAGACCGACGTCGCGGACTTGAAGTTGAACGGAACGAATATGGCGCAGACTCTGCAGGACACGCAGAAGTCTCTCCACGATCAGTTTGACAGCCCGCTCGCGATCCACTTCAAGGGAGTGACGATTACGCCGGGCGGCTTCCTGGCGGGTGAATCTGTGTACCGCAATCGCGCGCTAGGCTCCGATATCAACACGCCGTTTAACAGCGTCAACATGCCAAACGCCGGTTCAAACTTCGTCTCGGAATTCTACGGGTCGGGGCGTCAATCGCGCATTTCGATGTTGGTGGAGGGCAAGGTGAAAGACCTGAAGATGACCGGATACGAGGAAGCCGACTTCCTCTCAGCCGGCATCACCTCGAACAGCAATCAGAGCAATAGCTACACCCTGCGGCAGCGGCAGGTGTGGGGGCAGGTGGCGAACAGCGAATGGAGCCTGACGGGCGGCCAGATGTGGAGCCTGGCGACCGAAACCAAGAAGGGGATGGACAACCGGAGCGAAGCTCTTCCGATGACGATCGACCCGCAGTACACCATCGGCTTCAGCTGGGCGCGGCAGTATGGTATCCGCGTAGTCAGGAATTTCAACAATCGCTTCTGGCTGGGGGCGTCGCTCGAGAATCCGCAAACCACATTCTCAGCCCGGAACGCGTATTCGAACTTCGCATTGGGAGGCCAAGGCAACGGCAGTGGTCTTTTCAATTCCGGGATCACGACTTGCAGCACGAACTCCAGCGGCGTCACGACATGCACCAACGCCGCCAATTATGCGTTCAACGCCATGCCCGATTTTATTTTCAAGGCGGCGGCTGAACCGGGGATCGGTCACTTTGAGGCCTTTATGATCCTGAGCCGTTACCGCGACCGTGTATATCCGTGCGAGACGCCGCTCAGTTCGGGCCTGCAACCTGCTAACTGCAACGGGACGACGTCGACGTTTGGCGCTTATAACGATTCGCAGACTGCGGCCGGACTGGGCGCCAACGCCCGGATCACCCTTGCCAAGCAAATCGACATTGGAGCGCACTTCCTTACCGGGCAAGGCATTGGCCGGTACGGTGCCGGCGGTCTGCCGGATGCGACCGTCAATCCCAGCGGCACGCTTGGACTGATTCGGAGCACGCAGGCATTGGCCACGCTCGAGTGGCACGCCAAGAGACTCGATGTCTACCTAAACGGCGGCGAGGAATACGCGCAAAAGCACTACGGGTATGACGCTGCAACCGGCACTTACACAGGCTACGGAGTTCCGAGCGTCAATGTTTCAGGTTGCTACACCGAATCGGCTCCCGGCTCGGGTGGCTTCGCATTTGGAGGAGGATGCAGTGTCGACACCCAGCGCCTGATAGAAGGCACAATGGGCTTCTGGGTTCGCGTACACCAAGGGCCTCACGGGAGGCTGCAGTTTGGCCCGCAATATTCCTACGTTGTGCGAGACGCGTGGACAGGAACGCTTGCGGCGCCATTTTCTGCCGCGCCACATGGCATCGACAATATGTTCTTCACGTCGTTCCGTTATTACTTGCCGTAGGTTAGTGGAACTTGCCCCCGCCGGAGTAGTACTCAGGGCGGGGGCATCTTTTTTTGTGGAAGATGCTTCGACTCCGCACGACATGAAGTAACCCCGATGCAGTCGGCGTGACATCTCAAATCCCCGTAATCTTTTAAGTCAGAATGGCGAGGCTGAGGCGATAGTCGTCATAAGCTCCGACATTGCAGATTTCAGCTTGCGCTTCCTGTAACTGCGCGCGACTTCCGCTTCCTGACGGCTGACGTTTGCCTTCAGGCTTCGAATTCTGGTGGCAGCGCTTTGCATGACTAGAGTCCCACAATCGAGTTGTTCGGCTTTCTGCTTCCGTCCCCGCTCTTGCGGACAGGCAGCGGAACTGCGTATTGTTACCGGGTGAAGTTCCCTCGCAGCAGCGGAATCCTGCTTCATATTACTTCTTTGCCTGGCCGTTCCGGTGTCGGCGACCTCGGTCTCCCGGCTTTCGAATTTGCAGATTTTTTGGCCGATGCCGGTCAGAAGCTGTGGCAAGTGCTGCCGCTGAATCCCACCGGATACGGCGACTCGCCGTATCAGTGCTTTTCGGCGTTTGCCGGGAACCCGCTGCTGCTGAGCCTGGAACGCCTTGCCGAACGCGGGTTATTGCAAGCGTCAGATTTAGCGCATGCGCCGCAGTTTCCCGAAGACTCGGTTGATTACGGGCTGGTGCTCACGTACAAGATGCCTCGCCTCCGACGTGCAGCGCAAGTTTTTTTCGCCGATGCCTCTCCCTCCGATCGAGCCGCATTCGAGCGGTTTTGCGAGGGTTCCAGTACATGGCTCGACGATTATGCGCTCTTCATGGCAGCGAAGGATGCGCATCAGGGAACAGTCTGGACGAATTGGGACACCAAGCTTCGCCGCCGCGAAGCGAACGCATTGCGGGAGTGGTCGAAGAAACTGGCGCCCGAACTCCAGACATTCAAATATTGGCAGTTCGAATTTTTTCAGCAGTGGGAGCGGCTGAAAAGTTATTGTCAGGATCGCGGGATACGCTTTATGGGGGACATACCCATCTACGTTGCGCACGATAGCGCCGATGTGTGGGCCCATACCGGTCTTTTCCACCTCGACGAGCAGGGAACGCCAACAGTCGTTTCCGGCGTTCCGCCCGATTATTTCAGCGCGACCGGCCAACTCTGGGGAAATCCAATTTATCGGTGGGACGTGCTGGCGGCGAACGGATATAAGTGGTGGATCGATCGCTTCCGCGCTTCGCTGGCGCTTTTCGATCTGGTTCGACTGGATCACTTTCGAGGATTCGAGGCGTACTGGGAAGTTCCGGGCGGAGAAAAGACTGCCATCAACGGCCGCTGGGTCAAGGGACCGGGCGAGGATTTTCTGTCGGCGCTACAGAACGCTTTTGGCGGACTGCCCATCGTGGCGGAGAACCTGGGCGTGATCACTCCGCCAGTCGAAAAACTGCGCCAGCAGTTCGGGCTCCCCGGCATGAGCCTGCTGCAATTTGCCTTTGGCACCGACCCGCAGGGTCCAACGTTTCGTCCGCACAATTACAGCCGCGACCTGGTTGCCTACACAGGCGGCCATGACAACGACACGACGGTTGGCTGGTGGAGCAGTTCGGGCGCGCAGGACTCGACCCGTACTCTCGAAGATGTGCGAAAGGAGCGCGATTTCGCACGCGCCTATCTGAACCTTCACGATGGCGACGAGATCAACTGGGTCCTGATCCGAGCCGTGCTGGCTTCGGTTGCCGATGTTGCCATCGTTCCGCTCCAGGATGTCCTGGGCCTTGGCACCGAGGCGCGCATGAACCTTCCGGGCAGCATCGGCCATAACTGGAAATGGCGATATCGTCCTGGCGCGCTGACCAGGGAAATGAGTTCGCGTCTGCGTTCCCTGGCGACTCTGTATGATCGTTAGCGAGGCGCGGCGCTTTGTGGCCGTGATGGTTCGAACTTTTTGCGCGGACCAGTGATCGGGTTTTTCCGGGAAAGTGTCGACAAGCATGGACAAGCCACCACGCACCTTTTGGCAGATCTGGAACATGAGCTTCGGCTTTCTCGGCATCCAGTTCGGCTGGGGATTGCAGATGGCAAACATGAGCGCCATCTACGAATACTTGGGCGCGCGGGCCGATCAGATTCCCATCCTCTGGCTGGCCGCGCCGCTCACGGGGCTGATTGTGCAACCGATCATCGGCCATGCCAGCGACCGCACCTGGGGCCGTTTGGGCCGGCGCCGGCCCTACTTTCTGGCGGGCGCGATTCTCAGTTCATCGGCTCTGATTCTGATGCCACGCAGTTCGGCTTTGTGGATGGCGGCCGGACTTCTCTGGGTGCTCGACGCCTGCATCAACATCAGCATGGAGCCGTTCCGCGCCTTCGTTGCGGACTTGCTTCCCGAATTTCAGCGCACGCGAGGCTTTGCCATGCAGAGCCTGTTCATTGGTTTGGGCGCAGTGGTCGCCTCCGCGCTGCCCTACTTGCTACGCAACGTGTTTCACGTAACGGGTACGGGCGTGGGAGCGATTCCGTTTACCGTCCGTCTTTCTTTCTACATTGGAGCGGCAGCATTTCTTGGTGCTGTCTTGTGGACGGTTTTCACGACGAAGGAATATCCGCCGGATAACCTGGCGGAATTTCAGAAGCAAAAGTCCGAGCACACTGGCTTGCGCGCCGGCGCGCGAGAAATTCTGGTTTCGATTGGCGAAATGCCGCGCACCATGCGCCAGCTTGCCTGGGTGCAAATCTGCACGTGGCTGGGACTGTTCTGCATGTGGCTGTATTTTCCGGTTGCGGTGGCGCGGAATGTTTTCGGCGCTCCCGATACGAATTCTCCGGCGTACGCGGCGGGCGCCGAGTGGGCTGGAGTCTGCTTCGGAATGTACTCGCTGGTGTGCTTCGGAGTTTCTTTCGTCCTGCCCGCACTGGCCCGCCGATATGGGCGCAAGACCACGCATAGCGTCTGCCTGATCTGCGGCGGACTCGGACTCCTCTCAGTCGCATTGATTCATGACCGCTATCTTCTCCTGCTCTCCATGACCGGGGTGGGCATTGCATGGGCGAGCACACTCTCAATGCCTTACTCGATTCTGGCCGGCTCGCTGCCTCACGGCAAAACGGGCGTCTATATGGGTATTTTCAACTTCTTCATCGTGATCCCGGAGATCACCGCGTCGCTTCTGTTTGGCTGGGTTATGGGACACCTGCTGCATAACAACCGCTTGACGGCTGTGGTCGCGGGCGGAATTTTCTTTCTGCTGGCGGCCGCACTGACGCAGCGTGTGGAGGATTTGTATGACGCACGTCAGCCCAGCGGTTCGCTCCCGGGCGGCGCAGTCGCAGCGAAAGTCTGAATGCGCGACATCAACGGGGACGCACGGCGACCAGTTCCGTATCGAGCGGCACACCGCGTGTGATTTTCACACGAACCAGCGCTTCAAACGGTTTCATCTCTTTCGCCGAGCCCGGCAATTCCTGCAACAGCTTTTCCACCGAATCCGGGCGGGAAACGAATTCCACCACGCCCTGGGTGCCGAATGTCGTCGTCCCCGCGAGGATCATGACGAGACGGTTCGGCGCCATGCCCGCCACCAGTCCTATGATCGCATAATCTTCCGTTAACGGTGCGGTCGACGGGCTTGCCAGGTAAGTGCCGGACTCTCCCGGCTTGGGATACCGATTGACGATCGAAAGATCGCCTTTGCGCACGCCGGAGGTCACTCGCTGAAAGACGAATTCCTGCGTTCCTGGAATATCGAGCAGCGAGAGGTTTTCCGAGGGTGAGCCGACAAAAATCAAATTTGTATCGTTGGCATCGTCGAGCGAAAACAGGCTGCCTCGCTTGACTCGAAGAGTGCGACCCAGCGCCCCAAAGACTTCGTCGAGCGAGTGAACGGCCAGCACCTCGCCGACGCCGGTGTAATGATCGTAGACAGCGGTTTTCGAATCCTGTCGCGCATTGTAGTAGCGCATGCCAGTCTCGGGGCGGCCAACGAAGGCGGCGTTGCTGAAGATCACACAGGGCTCCTCGGGGCCCGAAACGAATGGCCGCCAGAACTCCGCTAGCGGTCCATTGGCGGCGAGCGACTGCGTTGTGACAATCGCCGGTCCGGCTTGCCTGCGGTTCCACAGCAAACCAGCGACCACCGCTAGCGAGACCATCAGGCAGACCGCGAGCATAATCAAGGCGATGCGCCACGACCTCGGTGGTACTGCTTCCACGGGAGAGCCCGCCGCCGGGTTCTCAAGCGGTGGTACGAGGTGGGGATGCGATCCAACCTCCTTCGGCTCGAACACCAAGTGATAGCTCCCTTTCGGGATTTTCACCACAATGGGGTCGTTTGCTCCCTCGGTCGCGTAATAGTCCAACAGTTTCAAGCGCAGGCGGCCGGCTTGCACACGGATGGTCGAATCGGACTGGGGATCGAAACTTGCGCTCCTCCCGAAGACCTCTGTGGCAATTTGATACTCCTTAAGCGGAGCGTCGGGGTGTTCAATCGCCTGCTTTGCGAGATATTGCAATAGCTTGCAGAGGGATTCCGATCCCCGCAAACTATGACTTTTTGTAATGTGATCTATTTGTTGGAAGAATTCTTCCGAATCAGCGGCGATCGTGCGTGTCACAGTCATGTAACAACGACGTAACAATAAAAGGGATGGTGGTGCAAAGTCTGAATTTTACTATTGTAACGCTATAAAACCTAATGAAACATCCGGTTGGGCGTATTTTGCAGCACGAGTGCAGGATTATATGGTTTTGCGCAGGGACCTCGTGCGTCCCGGAGCCGCACTCTTCAACTCTGCCGCACGTCGATTCTTGCCGACCACGGGCTTCTGATCGCAACGAGCTAATCGATTTTTCTCAGGGACGACCTGATTTGAAGCGTCCCAAATTGGAGGAAACATGAAGAGCAGGCTCTTATTAGTACTGGTTCTGGTGCTGGGACTGACCAGCTTTGCTTTTAG
>Ga0182030_10005076_pt1 | contig 27984 bp, 28 predicted proteins | sample 812S3MmetaG_FD_121299 | JGI IMG/M metagenome (GOLD analysis project Ga0182030, IMG submission 121299) | Permafrost microbial communities from Stordalen Mire, Sweden - 812S3M metaG (Illumina Assembly) | ecosystem: Environmental > Terrestrial > Soil > Wetlands > Permafrost | place: Sweden... | reverse complement strand
ATCATCTCCGGCAGTTCGCGTGCGCAATACTTTTCCAATTCGTTGAAAACTTCCCACGCATGATCGCCGCGGTTGGTGAACTCGAGCAGGCGGCATCCTCCGGCCAGGCAGGCGGCGGCGACATCGCGCGCCACTTTGAAATCCGGGTGGTAGAACACGGGTACCATCCCGGTATCGATCATGGTGTTGAGAACCTTCAGTCTGGGATAACGTGCCATCGTTTGCTCCGTTGAAACCGCTCCGTTGAAATCGCTCCGTTGAAAACCCAGACTAGCATCTATCGCGTCAGGGTTTCGACGTGAGTGCGCACTACGGTTTCGATGGACGGGGCATGCAACAGAGTGTTGTGGATGAGGCAGGCCTTTACCGCGCGGAGAATGCCCGCTTCGTGTTGCGGATCGAGACCGGGGACCGTGACTTCGATGCGAAACTGGCCTACGCGCGCCGGCTGCACCGCCTTCTCCGCATGGACCGTGACCTCAAGCCCGGCCGACGGCAGATTCCTCGTTTTCAAATACTGCGCGGCGTAGAACCCGGCGCAAGTGCCCAGAGACGCTAGCAGGAACTCCGGTGGTGTCATGCCTTCGTCGGCGCCCCCATTGGCGGGCGGCTGGTCGCAAATCACGCGATGGCCTCGCGTGCTGGCTTCGAACTTTACGTTCCCAAGATGTCGAACTGTGACTTCCATAATGGCCTTCAATCTCAAAGATGCAATCGAAAAGGAAAGGTGACACCGTCTGGATATGTCAAAGTAGAAGTGCGTATGCGGACTATTATTCTTGGTATCGCTGTTGTTCTGACTGCTGGTCTGGCGGCCGAGGTGGCGCTGGTTCAGCCCAATGAAGTGGCCTCCCAGCTCGCGGCAAAGGGCGCGCACCCAGCCATCTTCTATGTTGGCCCGAACGTGCTCTATCGCGGCAAACACATTCCAGGCGCGGTGTATGCCGGCCCAGGATCGCGGCCGGAGGGACTGGATCTGCTCAAACAGGCCGTCGAGAAGCTCCCTCGCGATGGCGAAATCATGATCTACTGCGGATGCTGCCCCTGGGGCAATTGTCCCAATATGAAGCCGGCTATGGCGCTGCTCAAAGAGATGGGATTCACCCACGCGAAAGGCATCTACCTGGAGAACAACTTCTCTAAGGACTGGACGGAAAAAGGCTATCCCGTGGAAGCCGGCACACCCAAGTAGCCTCAACGTCCGGCGACTGCCAGTTGGTCTTAGTGTGAGCGGTGGGAGCGGAGGGGCCGCCTCAACGACCGGCGACTGCCTCGCTACCTGCCAGAGCGGCCGTCAATTCCTCCATGCGAATGGGTTTGGACAGATAGCCATCCATCCCGGCTGCCAGACATCTTTCGCGGTGGCCCTTCATGGCGTGGTACGAAGATCCACCAACTGCGCCAGGCGATCCGCCCGGTTGCGCAAACCTCGGTGGCGATGCCCGAATACCCGGTAAACTCAAGAAGATGGCCCTGGCAATCGACGCAAACGACGTGCGCGCCGCGGCGGAACGCATCCGCCCCCTCGCGCGCAAAACTCCGGTGATGACCTCGGCTGGCTTCGACGCTGCGGCCGGCACGCACGCCTTCTTCAAGTGCGAGAACCTGCAGCGCGGTGGCGCCTTCAAAATCCGCGGCGCGGCCAACCTGATCCTCTCCCTCACTCCCGATGCTCTGGCGCGCGGGATTGTCGCCTATTCCTCCGGCAACCACGCCCAAGCGACCGCCATCGCCGCGCAGCACGTGGGCGCACACGCCACCATTGTGATGCCTGAGGACGCCCCGCGCTCCAAGATGGAAGCTACCCGTGCCCGCGGCGCCCGCATCGTGACTTACAATCGCTTCACCGAGAACCGCGAGTCGATTGCCGGAGGCTTGTTGAAAGAAGCGGGCGCAACCCTCGTGCCGCCCTTCGACCATCCCATGATCATGGCCGGACAAGGCACCGCCGCGCTGGAACTGCTCGGCGAGGTTGGCCATCTGGACGCGCTCATCACGCCCGTGGGCGGCGGCGGACTGCTCGCTGGCTGCGCCACTATCGCGAAGGCCATCAACCCGGCCATTCGGATCTTCGGCGCGGAGCCGGAAGGCGCGAACGACACATTCCTCTCGATGATGGCGGGCGAGCGTGTGGCCGTGCCGCACCCCGATACCATCGCCGATGGATTGCGCTCTCCCAAGCCCGGGGAGTTCACGTTCCCAGTGGTGAAGAGTCTGGTGGAGCGCATTGTCCTGGTGAGTGAGGACGAGATTCGCGCCGCCGTGAAGTTCCTGCTGCTGAGATTGAAAATTCTGGTGGAGCCGAGCGGAGCGGTCCCCGCGGCGGCAGTGTTGTTCCGCAAATTGCCGAAGGAAATCGGCTCCGTGGGAGTGGTGCTTTCAGGCGGAAATGTGGATTTCGAGGACTTGGCGGGGTATTGAGGTAGGACATGCTTCAGCTTGTCCGGGCGAACGCAGTTCGCCTCATGGCCGGGCCTTCGCCCGGCGGGCAAGCTAAAGCATGCCCTACCGCTGATTCGATTTCAGAATCTTCTTCCGCAGCCGGATCGACTGCGGCGTGACTTCCACCAGTTCATCCTCGCGGATGAATTCGATGGCCTGCTCGAGATTCAAAATGCGCGGCGGCACCAGGCGGATGGCTTCATCCGCCGTGGAAGAGCGCATGTTGGTCAGCTTCTTCTCCTTGACGATATTGACGTCCAGGTCGGCATCGCGCGAATTCTCGCCCACGATCTGCCCTTCGTAAACCTCCACCCCGGGGGCTACGAAGATCTCGCCGCGTTCCTGCAGGTTGAACGTGGCGTAGCCCGTGGTCTTGCCGGCGCGATCGGCCACCAGCGAACCGGTGGGCCGCATCGAAATCTCGCCCTGCCACTCGATATAGCCGTGGAATAGCGAATTCATGAGGGCCGTGCCGCGCGTATCGGTGAGGATTTCGCTGCGCAGCCCGATCAGCCCGCGCGACGGAATGTGGAATTCCAGGCGCACGCGGCCCGAACCATGATTCACCATCTTGATCATCTTGCCTTTGCGTGAACCCAATTTCTCGATCACCACTCCCAGAAAAGTCTCCGGGCAGTCGATGATCAGATGCTCCACCGGCTCTTTCAGTTTGCCGTCCTCGGTCTTGGTGATGATCTCGGGCTTGCCCACGCCCAGTTCGTACCCTTCGCGGCGCATCATTTCGATGAGGATGGCGAGTTGCAATTCGCCGCGGCCCATCACCTTGAAAGTGTCGTGCCCGAGCTCTTCCACCTTGATGGAAACGTTGGTGAGCAATTCCTTGTCGAGCCGGTCGCGCAGGTTGCGCGACGTCACCCACTGGCCCTCGCGCCCCGCGAAGGGCGACGTATTGATGGTGAAGGCCATGGCGATGGTCGGCTCGTCGATGTGAATGGGCGGCAGCGGCGCGGGTGTTTCGGCGCTTGTCACAGTCTCGCCGATGAAGATGCCCTCCACGCCGGCGATGGCCAGAATATCGCCCGGGCGGCCGATGGTTTCATCCACGCGCTTCAGGCCTTCGAACGAATAGAGCTTGGTGATTTTGGTGTTGTGGAAGGATCCGTCGCGCTTGGCGATGGCCACCGGGTCGCCGTATTTCAGCGTTCCATCGAAGACGCGCCCGATGCCCAGACGGCCCAGGTAATCGCTGTAATCCAGGTTGGCGATGAGCATCTGCAGAACGGCGTCGGGATCGCCGAACGGCGCGGGGATGTTCTCTACGATGGAGTCGAACAGCGGACGCAGGTCCATCGACGGGTCGTCCATGGTTTTCTTGGCGACGCCAGTCTTGGCGATGGTATAGAGCACCGGGAAGTCGAGCTGGTCTTCGGTGGCATCGAGATCGATGAACAGGTCGTAGATCTCGTTGAGCACTTCGGGCACGCGCGCGTCGGGACGGTCGATCTTGTTGATCACCACGATGGGCGGCAGATGCGCTTCGAGCGCCTTCGAGAGCACGTAGCGCGTCTGCGGCAGCGGACCTTCGCTGGCGTCGACGAGCAGCATGACGCCGTCGACGATCTTGAGCGCGCGCTCTACTTCGCCGCCGAAATCGCTGTGGCCGGGCGTGTCGACGATGTTGATCTTGACGCCGTGATAACGGATGCCCGTGATCTTGGCGAGGATGGTGATACCGCGCTCGCGTTCCAGGTCGTTGGAATCCATGACGCGGTCGACGTGCTCCTCGTGGGAGCCGAAGATGCCGCTCTGATTGAGCATGGCGTCGACGAGAGTAGTCTTGCCGTGGTCGACGTGGGCGATGATGGCGATATTGCGGATGCCGGTGTTGCTGCTTTTCATGAGAGGGGGAATGACGTTGGAAGTGCTACTCTTCGAGTCTAACACGGGGCGTGGAGCTCTCAAGTTTCAATCGTGTTTACGAAGGCAGGCTGCCTCGCTCCGATTACTGGACTTGAGTGCCGTGAGGCGCCATGCCTGGAGTGAGAAATGTTTTGGGCACCTCGCCTTCGCCTGCGAGAATGAAGTTCGGAAATGCTTTGTACCATTTCCCCGGCGGTACGTCCGGATTGGAACTCAGCCAATCCTGCAACGCATCGAAGTCGGTTACCGAAATCCGGCCATCACGAAAGCGATCCACTAAATGTTTCATGAAGTAAGGCGGCGGCTTCTTAATTTTCGGCATTCTGGTACTGCCGGTGGAACACGATCCTTTGCAGCTCTTCGGTCAAACGACGCAGTTCGCTTTCGTTCTCGGCCTGTTTAATACGCTTCAAACAGAGGTGGAGAGCCTTCTTTGATGTGTCGAGGGTGGTCGCGGCAGGCTTGGCTTCATTTGCCTGCTTGAGAAGGCCCTTCCCCCATCGTGCCTCGACGGCCTTCCGGGCGCTCTCGCTACGTTGCTCGGGGGTAAGCTTGGCGGCTCTGGCGGGACCGCCCTTCTTGCCGCCTTTCCGCCCCAGGGCGACGGCGGCTGGATTCTTCCTCTTTGCGCTAACGGGCATATTTGCATTATACGTGAGCGGTCACGCTTGGGCCTACGCCTCGTGGTTTTATGTTTAGCATCATGCTAGCGTTGGTCGGCGTCGCCGATCTTCAGTTGGTCATCAACGCGGGTGGTCGATTTGCCCGTGAATTGCCGTAAGATTACTGCACTTTCGGATCGCTCGCGGTCGCGGCTTCCGGTCCATAATGCTCGTGGATCACCATTGACTGGTCGGAGATGAATGTGCGACTGCCACTCTCATTGAATATCGTGGGAGCTGCGCTGACAGCGCACTCCTTAGTGGTGAAGCGGTAACCCGCGTGGGTGCCAGTTGCCAGTTGTGCGTCGATTATGCCTGCGGCCGCGAGTTCTTGGAGCGATCCGGCGCAATGGCCGAATTGGGAGCGATACTGAGTCTGGGCCGTTAGAATCGTACGGATCGCTGTGATGGCCATTATTTCCTGTGCGTACATTTTGGGTTGAGTCGCGATGCAGCCGATCGCGAAAAGCCATACGAGGCAGACGCCCCCAAGGCCGAGTACAACTGAGGTTCGTCTCATTCGGAAAACCTTTCCGAATGCACTGACGTGAGGTCGGCAAGAATCGTGCAGTCAAAAGACGGTCCTGGCGTTTGCGCCCTACTCTGCCGCCACCACTTTGAGAGTAAGGGCGACCGAAGGCGCGTTGGCGCCCAACCATGTGGAAAATCGAACCGACGTACGATAAGTTCCGGGCGCAAGATTCTTCGGGTCTATTTCCAGCGAAACCGAATCGGATGCCAGTCCCGAGCCAGTGGCGGGGGTGGCACCGGCCCGCACCTTGCCGGTCAACCACGGAGCGTCGATCCGCATCGAATACTGCAAGTCTGGCCAGGACCCGGAAACTCGCACGTTGAGCGGCGCCGGACCCGGCTCGCCGGCGCGATACTCGCAGGTCAACTCTTCCGGAGAGACTCGCAGAACGGGTTTCCCCGTGACGATGAGTTCAAATGCCTTCACCGCCGACGAACATCTGTTCACTGCCCGCACAGAAAATGAAAATCGCCCGATTTCCTTCGGGGTCCCCAGTATGTAGCCGCCCCTGATCTCGAGACCGCGCGGGAGGCTTCCCTCGTGCAAGGACACTTCCACGTCGCCATCCGGGCAGCGGGCATCCAGACCAGTTTCGATCAAGGACCGATACCCCGCGTTCACCACCGCCCAGGGAAGCTCCGACGTCCGGACGTCAATGATCTCGGCGCGGATGACCGGGAGTGCGGCCAGAAAACACAGGGAAAGTATACGCACCGACGTTCTCATCGCGCGGGGAGCCGACTGCCGGGCAGGCTCTCCTCCCCCTTGTTGTCTGCGCTTTGCGCCACGGCACAGAATTCGCGAACAGCCTTGGGCAAAGCCCGCTCCGATCCGAAGACGGTATCCCCGCTGTGGTCGAACACCACCATTCGATTGGTCGCGGGATGGAGCAGTTTCCCCGGGGTACGCTCCAGGACAACCAGAAACGCTGCCGCGTCCTTGCGGTTGGTCACTATCAGCCCTGGGCAGCCCGCGGAGAAGGTATGCACGATCCCGGCAGTTTGGGCAGTTCGCGCTCCCGGGGTTACCTGGACGAAGACTCGGATAGGTTCTGTGCGGCCATCGAACTCCGGTTTGGCAGCGGTGCTTGCGGAAGCACGCGGGACCAGCATCGCCCGAATCACATCTTCTTTGACACCGTGCTTTTTCAGCTCCGCGATTGCCTCCGCACTACTGTCGAATTCGTGCCGACTGGCACCGATCCTCTCCACGAGGAACTCTTGACTGAAGCCTGCGTCCGCCAGTGTTTCGACGTCGCGATTGGTCAGCACCGGCCGCGAGGTTCCAGGATCCTGTGCCATGCCCGCGGCCGCACAGAGGACGATTACCATCAGAAGACGCATTCTCATTTCCCACTAGTGCATATCGGCACTGGGGGAAGAAACACGAGCCGTTCAGCGTTTGTCTGCCGGCCTGCCATCCAGCAGCGCTTTCACCCAATCCGTCAGATCGTCCTCGCGATGCGCCGTGCTACGTGCCATTGTCAGGGCCTTTTCCGACTCGCCGGGATAGCCGTACTGTTCGCAAATACGCGCATATGCCACCCACGCCACAGGATGCAATCGCGAGTAGTCCTCGTCGCCAATGCTGCGGATGAGAGAATCCGGCGCATCTTCAGGCTTGTGCAGGATGGCCTCCAACAAGGCCTCAGTATATTGATAGTCCGCCCGGTGGACTGCAGTTTCTGATCGACGACCGCCGCGTAACGCGTGGCGATGCCTTGCCACGATTTTCCGGTGGAGAACGCCAGGTACGGGTAGCTGGGCACATCGCTCGGCAGGTGTCGCTGCGCTGGACGGCATTATCCGGCATCAGCTTGGTGACGAAGCGCAGGTTCACCCCGGCCTCGGCGTCCACCACCACGTGGAAGCGCTCCAGTGGAACGAATGTCTCCGCCGCGACCCGTCGCGCGACGCCTTCGGCCAGAAGCGGCGCAGTCTCTTGCACCGCAATCTCGTATTCCACCACCGAGTTGGCCGCGACCGAGGGCAAAGGCGCCCGTACCACGCGCGCATCCGAGTAAATGGTGGCGTCCGAATCGCCCGCCGGAGCGTCGGCCACCGTCTTTGAGTCCAGCAGATGAATCTCGCCATCGGGACCGATCACGCGGGCGCGAATTTCCGGCCTCTTCTGATACCAGGGCTGGTAGCGCTCCTCCACGCTGGACCACTCGTCCACGGTGTCCTGCTGAGTTACGCGATATACCTTGCGGTGATTGAGATCCGTCCGCCCGTCGGCGTGTACCACATAGCGGTAATCGTCGAGGAGCACGATCGCGCCGGGGTTATCGGCCCGCGCGATCTGTCGGGCCGCTTGCGCGATGGCTCGGGTATCTTTCGCGAAGGGTTCATCCCAAGGTTGGGCAGCGTGTGCGCAAGGAAGTATCGCCAGAGCGGAGGCGATCCATGCCGAAAACAGCTGGATCTTCATGACCGGAGAGTATAGCAAAGAGCACTGACAGGCAGATTACAGCGCCTAATAAGGGGTGCTACTCTTCTTGAATCGCTTCCATGGGATTCATGCGCGAAGCTACCCGCGCTGGGTTAACCATCCAGACCAGCATTACCGCGCTCGCCAGCAGCGTGCCGGGCAAGCAAAACTGAATGGTCCACCCAAAGCTTTGGCGATTGACCACAGAACCCCGGCGCCGACCTTCTTCGAGCGAGGGATATCTCCCACGTGGGCCCGTTGAAAATGCCGGGCTTAACCGCAACTTGCCGAAGCAAACGATCCCGCAATAGTCTCGCTAACACAATGGTCATCTGTGGTAGGTGTTCGCTGGCATCGGCTTTGGCGCCAAAAAGCGGCTGTTGGCAATTCGAGGGTCCGAACCAGCCGGAATCGACACTCGACTATATCCAGGAATCGAACTGAACCTCCGGTACTGCTTCTCGAATAAACCGCATCTTGTCATGGGTCAAGACTATCAATCCATGCTCCCAGGCACTCGCCACCAACCACACGTCATTTATGTCAATGCCCAAACTGAGCAGGTGGGAATCGGTGCCAATGCGACTATTGGCGGGCTTGTGCTTCCCCCATACTCTGCCCATTATCGAGGCGTAGTACGAAGTTGTCGATGCCGTGACCTCCAGCGAGACATGCAGGTATTGATCAATGACGAACGTTTCGAAGTCGTGCCGTCGCTGTTCATTAGTCGTCGTCGACATTTCATGACCCGCTCGGATCTCCCCAAGACTAACTGCGCACAGCGACAAAAGATCGCTGGCTGGAACACTCCTTAGTCTTGCGAAAAAGGCAGCACTCTTATCAAAGTGCGCCTGGATGTGATTGACATCCACGAGGTAGCCTCGCACTTATGGACTCTCCGTCCGCTTTAGAAGGTTCTCGATCCTCGCGTCCGCGAATCTAGGCGAAAGGAAGTCCGACAGAGAAAAATATACCTCGCAATCAACAGGGAAATACCTGGTGAAGCGGTGCGAAGTCGGTCGTGGGGAATCTCCGAAGAAATCGAGAAGTTTACGCTCCAGCCGCGGCGTTAGCCGGTAAGCAGATAGTACTACTGCGTCGAGCCTCTTTAGGATCTCCTCCGAAACCTGGTCCGACGAACCCCCATATAGTTCCGGCTCTGTCGCAGCTTGATACCGGACGATCAACTCGCGCGCTTCGCGCGCCTGGGCTTCGGTAAACCGCGGTACCGGGATTAATCGCAGTGTTTCTACGGTCACGTCGGTCTTGCCTTCTCGCGCCGCAACAAATGCATTTGCCACGGGAGAGTTCAGAATCGCGGTTAACAACCACTCATCGAAGCTCTCAGACGTCGGCCAGACACCTATGAATGTCTGATAGCAGGTGACTCCTTCACTATCTGGAAACGCGGCTAGCCTCCAAGGGCCTCGCGATCGCGCTGACTTGTTCAGAATAGCTTTGGGCTTGCTCCAGTCGTGCTGCCAAGCATTGACGCGTTGGTCGCTGGGTTTCATGCTTAGATAGGCCAGTTTCGGAATCCGATAGATATCAAAAGTAGCCCGCGGGGCTAATCCGCGCATGAAACCTGAAACTGGAGAATCTCTGATGAATTTTGCCCGGTTGCCCGTTTCCACCCCATCCACTGTCAATGGCTCATTCCACTCCAGCCCTCGCCGAAGGTCTGCATGCTCATTAAGCTGAGGATAGCGCGATAGAAATTCCCAAACCTCTGGAAGGTCAGGAATAGGGAGTCCCCGCTCGATTTCGTTCGAGGACATATGAACGCTGTGTTGCTGAGAAAGCTCGTGCCTGAGTTCGAATTTGCGCCAGTCCTCCGCGGAGTCATTTACCTTGCGGGTAACGACGTGGCACAGCTTATGCGGGATGGGGTCGGTAGCTATGAGTAACGCGACCTCAACATCTGCCTTGAAAGCCCGGTCGGGTAACGCCGTGATCTGGAGCGAGGCGAACCGCTCAGCCAAGCGTTTTCGGATTTCGGCATAGCCGTGCCCGTCGATGAAGAGCCGCGGCAAGACAAATCCCAAGACACCTCGGGGATGTAGATCATCAAGAACACGCGTAAGCAATTCTACCGGTTTCTTCGTCGAAGAAATGTCGTATTGGACCCGCTCGTCTTCATCAAACGCCTCAAATGGAGGGTTACAAAACACCACTCCCGCGCGCCTTAGTTCCCGCATTAAGACGCCCGGCTGGAATACGTCACCACGTCTTACGTTCCAGCCATTTGGATTCGGAAAATCCGCCAAAGTCAACGCTAGCGTGCTGATTTCGACACCGAATGGGTCTCGCTCCACTGCCGCAAGGTGAGTAGTAAAGTATTCGTGCCTTGCGGTTGGCGGCATACCAAACCATTTCTGTCGGAGCGCGTTCATGACGCCAACCAAAAAGACAGCGCTTCCAGCGCAGGGCTCTAGGATGATCAATTCCTCGTCCCCGGAGCCTTCCAACGGGATTTGATCGATGATGTACCTCACGATGGTCCGCGAGGTACGGTGGATGCCTAATCGCAGCCTTATGCTCGGATCGATTAAGGTAGTCGACCATATATGCGAGAGCACCTCGACTGAGAGGTTTCGGAAATCGAGTGAGGCCCAGATGTGATTTGCGGCGACCTGCCTAGCATCTCTCGTAAGGAGAGGAGGCACTTCGCTGCCGTAATGCGCAGCGACTGTCGATAGTGCTTGATCAGCGTCCCGGCCAAGTGACGCGAAGCCTCGCACACGTCGATCGCGGAACACCTTTGCGGTAAGTAGCCAAAAAACTAGTTTGAAAAGCTTGGATTCGTCCGGATCTCGCCCAGTGTCCTTACTGTACGCCTGCTTCGTCGCTGACATCGTCTCGCGGAGCAGCGGATCCAACTTAGCTTGGATCTGCTCTTCAAGTTCTGGCACTAGACCCGAGAACAGTTCAAGCTGTCTAAGCCAATGAAAGTCTCCGATGCTCTTCGCCCTTAGAAAGGTGTCCGGCTTCCAGGCTGAAGCCCGGCTCGTCAGCAACTCGCGTATCTGATTCAACGGATGGCGGTTGATGAGCCCGTGAGCATTTTCGTTGCGAGAGACAGCCCACTCGCGGATTTCGGCCCGATCGATCTCTAATATCACTGGTGCTCCTAGAGACCGACATTGGTTGACAAGGGCCTGCTCTCGCAAGCCGTTTGCCTCCACGACACCTATGAGCGCCGAATCGTAGGCAACCGGAGTCTGGCCGAAGGCGGCAGCCAAGACTTCTCGCTTTTCACATCCCGGGGTGAACCAGTCGCAAAAGCCGTACTTCTCCTCTAAGAGCGCCCCACGGTAGCCGATGTCCCTGAGCCCCGCGAGAAGTTGCGTGTATGCGTTTCGGGAGCTTAACATCCGTCATCACTCGGCGCTGCTGCGAGCGCTCTGGGCAGTATAACAACTAGAAACCCTGCATGCAAGCATAAGTTGCTGCAAATGCGGGATTTAGACTCGTAAGTCATTCATTCGTCAGCGGTTAAGCCGGAATTCTTGTTCGCCTCATCTTCGCCGGCGCAGTGGGGTGAACACGAGTCACTCCTCTTGAATCGCTTCGATGGGACTCATGCGCGAAGCTACCCGCGCGGGGTAGAGTCCGGCGAGCACGGTAACCATCCACACCAGCATTACCGCGCCCGCGAGCAGGACGCCGGGCAGGTGGAACTGGATGGTCCACCCGAAGCTTTGGCGATTCACCACGTATATCAGCAGCAGCGATAGCGCCAGTCCCAGTGCCAGCCCCAGGATCGCCGCCAGCAGCCCCAATAACGCCGCTTCCGTGAGGATCATGCCGCGCACCTGCCTGCTCGACGCGCCCAGGAATCGCAAGAGTCCCAACTCGCGGCGCCGATCGAGCACCAGCGCCAGCAGCGAATTCGCCGCTCCTAACATCGCCACCAGGATCGCCACCGCTTCCAGTGCCCAGGTAATGGCGAAGGTGCGGTCGAAGATCTCGATCGACGCGCGGCGCAGGTCGGAGTTCCGCGCGATCGCGACCCCATATGGGGCGGTGCGCAGTTGTATCTCCTGCCTGACTCGCTCGGCATCCACTCCGGGCGCAAGATACACGGCGGCGTTGGTAGGTGCTAAGTCGGGTAGATATTTCAGGACGGTCGACTTGTCGACAATCACAAATCCCTGACTGCTGGAGTAGTCGTAATAGATTCCCGCCACTGTAAGTTCCACCGTGCGGGCGCCGAGAGGCACGGTAAGTCGATCGCCAGCCCTGACCTTGTGCTTGAGCGCGAATGGTTCGCTGACGACGGCGCGGTCGCGGCCAGGCAGGGAGCTCAGAATGGCTTCGCGATCTCCGCTGAGAAAGCGCAGACGGCCATAGCGGCGAACGATCTCCATGTTGCCGGCGCCCAGCGTGGCGCGCTCGCCGTGGTAGTGGAATTCGGAGCCGCGGAAATCATCGACGGCGGCGACTCCGGGGACGGCCGCGAGCAGCGCCGGAATGCGTGCGTCCATCGGCGGATAATCGCCCGCGCCTGAGCGGACGGCCGGGCGCACGTACAAATCAGCGCGCAGTTGGACGTCGAGCCAGAGTGCCACCGTCTCGCGAAAGCTCGCCACCATGATGCCTACGCTGGCCATCATGGCGATGGCGGTGGCCAGCGCCGCCACCACCACCGACGTGCGCGCGAGCGACGCCGTCAGGCTCCGCCCCGCCAGCAGGCTCTCGGCGCGCCGGCGCGTAAACCCTCGGACGCCGCGATTGACGGCCAGCACCAGCGCGGGCGAAGCGAATGCCGCTGCGCCGATCGCCAGCAACGCGGATACGTACCCGCCCACCGGATAGCCGTTCCACGCGGGCGCCAGCGACATCGCTCCGGCGGCCATCGCGAACAGCGCCGACCACGCCAGGCTCCGCCGCCAATGCACGCGCGCCTGATGCTCGTGCGCGCCGCGGCTCATCGCCTCGGTGGGAGCTACCTGCATCGCCTCGCGAGCGGGCTTGAGCGCCGAGACGAACGCCACCACCATACCTGTCAGGATTCCCGCCCACGCCTCGGCGGCCGTCAACTCCACCGGTGTGGGCCGACTGCTGGTGTAGAGCGCATTCACGGTAACGGCGATCAGCCCCACTAGTCCGCCGGCCAGCAGGCGTCCCAACAGCACGCCCACCACCGACCCAACCAACCCGAGAAGCAACGCTTCCGTCAGAAAGAGTCCGAATACCGTGGCGCGGCTGGCTCCCACCGCCCGCAGCGTCCCGATCTCCGCCCGCCGACGCACCACGCTCACCGAAATGGTGTTGTAGATGAGGAACGCGCCCACCACCAGCGAGATGTAGCCCAGCACGCGTAAATTCCAGCGGAATGCGCGCAGCATGCGCTGATTTTCCTGATTGCGCACGCTGGGCTTCTCGACGAGGTACCCGGCCGGCAGCGCGCCGCGCACCGCCCTCTCGACGCGCGCAAAATCTTCCGATGGCGGCACGGTAACGTCGATGCGGTCGAGCTTGCCATAGCGCCCCAGAAGCTGTTGCGCGTCGGCAATATCGAGCACCAGAAACTCGTCCGCTCCGGCGTCGATGATATCGGCGATCTCGACTTGCCGCTCGCTCGTGCCGATCGCGACGGCGAGCGATGCCGGCGGCGTCAGATGCAGGCGGCCAGCGAGGGCTTTGGAGATTCCCGCGCCTGAAGGCGCGCCCGACGGCCGGCGGCGCGCGAGAGGCACCAGGTCGACTCCATACAACGGAATGCTCCCGATACCCGCGAGGAAGCCCTGCGCTTCGATCATCGGCGAGAATGTGGCGTTCACCGGCAGCGAATCGAGCACCCCGATCCACGTTTCGTCGATGCCGCCGTTGGCCAGAATCTCCAGGTCCGTCTTGCCCGACAGCGTCTCCATCGACGAGCGAAAAGAGCCGGTAGCCGCATCGCCCGCCAGGTCGATCGCCACCACCACTGCCACTCCCAGCGCCACCGCTAGCACGGTCAGCAGGGTGCGCGCCAGATCGCGCCGCAGGGGGCGGAGGATGAGCCGGCGCAGAAGTTTCATGGCACGGATTGTATGCGGCCGTCGCGCAGATGTACGCGTGCGTCGGCGATGGCGGCGGCTTCGGCACTGTGGGTGGCCATCAGGACGGTCGCGCCGAGCTTCGTCGCGGCGTCACGCAGCAGGCCGAGCACCTGGTCGCCGCTGGCGGTATCGAGATTGCCGGTAGGCTCGTCGGCGATGAGAATGCCGGGCGAGTGGACCAGCGCGCGGGCGATGGCGACGCGCTGCATCTGGCCTCCGGAGAGCTGGTAGGGAAGGCTGGCGGCTTTGTCTTCGAGCCCTACCCAGCGGAGCCGGTCGCGCGCCGCCTCGGTGGAGCCGGAAACGCGCGCCAACAGGAGCGGCAACTCCACATTTTCGAGCGCGGTGAGGGTCGGGAGCAATTGGAAGAACTGGAAAACGAAGCCGACCCGCGTGCGGCGTAGCGCCGTGAGTTCGGCGTCGGAGAGCGATCCGGTGGCGCGCCCGTCGATCAGCACTTCTCCAGCGGTGGGAAAGTCCATGGCGCCTGCCAGGTGGAGAAGGGTGGTCTTGCCGCACCCGCTGCGGCCCACCAGCGCGGTGACGGCGCCGGGAGCGGGCGCAAGGGAGATATCGTGCAGCACTTCGGATGGCTGGCTGCCGTTGCGATAGGTCTTGGAAACTCCGCGGAGTTCCAGGCGGGAAACGAGCATCTTGCTCTTTGATGCTAGCGCGTCCACAAGATTTCCGCGGTTTGAGGAAAAAACAATTTGCATGTGGAATGTTTTCTGATATTCTGGAATCGCTCTGGAACTCAATCAACCGCGTCTCGTATGGACACTACCGCTGAAAGCATACTGACTCGCGACGAAATGGAGAGCAGGCGCCTGTTAGCCGCACAGGACCTGCAAAGGGGACTCTCGCAGTCTCAGGTTGCACGTAAATTCGGGGTCAGCCGCACAACGGCTTCCCGTTGGTATCGGTCCTTAAGTGGGAAGGGAATGGAGGCGCTGCGCAAGCGGCGTGCTCCTGGGCGTCCCAGCCGTCTCACTTCCACCCAGCTTACCGACGCCGCTGAAGTCTATCGCGCGGGTGCCCGGGCTGCCGGGTTCGAGTCCGACCGTTGGACTACCGCCCGCTTCGCCGACGCCATCTTTGCGCGTTTTGCCGTGCGTTACGACCCCGATCACGTGGGGCGCATTATGCACCGGTTGGGTCTGCGTGAGCGTACCAGTCAGCGGAGCCATGTCAGCACGGCGGTTTCGTTCCCGCAATATCTCCCGGAGGTCATCACCCGCGCTTCGTAGGATTGGCGTCATGTGACACCGCTTCCTTTGGTCGCGGCTCAGTATCGGCATACTGCGTTTCCGAGCCGTGACCAAAGGGAGCGGTGTTTATTTATGAACGCGAGATCCTGCGCGCCTTCAGGAATGAGGAAATGCCGAACGCGGCCATCACCAGCCCCACAACTCCGGTGAGCACCACGCGCAACAGATGGCTAAGAGCCTCCGCCGGCGGAGCTTGCGTATAGATCTTGTAGTAAGAAATAGCGCGGAAGCAGAAAACCGATGCAAACACCAGGAAAAAGAAGCCAATCACTTCATTCCATAGGGAATGCATCGGCTTTACGATAGCCGGAACCATGTGCTTGATGAACTTGCCGCCGTGGCGGATGGCCTGACGCTGCCACACGCCTTCATCGTAACAGAGTTATTGGAATATCTCGGTTAGCACGCGCCCCATGGATCCGCTCGGCTCGTTGGTCCCCAGCAGTGCCGCCAGAGTGGGGGCGATGTCGTTCACGGCAATCGCACCTCGGTAGGTACCCGCCTTGATGCCTGGCCCCAGGAACAGCACCGGCACGTGGTTATCGTAGTTATACGGCACACCGTGGGACGTGCCGCTGGCATCGAACAGGTAGTAAGGTTCCTGCAGGAGGAACAGGTCGCCGGAGCGCGGTCCGTAGTAGCTCAGGGTGAAGGCGCGGGAGATGGCGTCCTGCTGCACGGCGCCGGTAGCGAGATCCTGGGCGGTGTAGACGCGGGCGATATGTTCTACGCCGGCGGCAGCGGTGGCGGCCACGTGTTGCACTTCCGCCAGATTGAGCTTCAGAGTGCTCACCAGCTTCAGGTCCAGGTAAGGCATGTTCGCGGGGCTGCCGGGGACAATCCAGGCGCCCGGCCCGAAACGCTTGGTGAGCGCCTCGGCGATCTTGCCGTTGATGACGTCTTTATCGAGCCGCCCGCCCGGCATGTTGCGCTTCCGATTGACCTCCGGCACGGGAGCAACGCCGTGGTCAGCCGACAGTACCACAAGCGTGTTGCCGTCGCCGGCCTGTTGATCCACGAAGTCGAGGAGTTTGCCCAGCAGGATATCGGTGCGGATGGAGATATCGCGAATGGCCGGGTTGTCGGGGCCGACGGCGTGGCCCACGTAGTCGTTGGAAGAAAGGCTGACGGCGAGAAAATCGACCCCGGCGTGATGGCCGAGATTTTCGGAGCTGATGGCCCGCTCGGCCATCTCTTCGATCATTTCGTTGCCCCAGGGAGTGGCTTCCAGCGAGCCGCAGTAGCGGACTTCGGTACCGGCCACCATGGTGCAGAAGGGCTTAGCCGAGTCGTCCTTGGCGTCGAAGGGAAGCCAGTTGGCGCCGATAAATCGCCGGTAGGGATGCTCGGAATTCAGCTTTTTCACCCATTCCGGGAGTTCCGCGCGGTAATACGTGCTGGTCACCCAATTGCTGCTATCGGAGTCGTACCAGTAGGCCGCGTCGGCCATGTGCCCGGCGGGCAGGATGGCGCTGCGATCTTTGATAGAGATGCCGATGGTTTTCGACTCGGCGCCCTGCATTTTGACTTCGTCCGGGACGGTGCTCACCAGCAGCCGGCGCGGCGAGGATCCGGTGGCCCCGGGAATACCGCCGACCACTTTGGTAGCGGCGTCGGATACGCTGGTCACGGTCGCCCCGGTCGCGCGGTCGTACCATTCGTTGGCGATGATGCCGCTGACGGACGGTGCGGCGCCGGTCAGGAAAGTGGAATGGCCGACGGCGGTCACGGTGGTAGCGTGGAGGTAGTGGGCATCGGTGAACACCGCACCCTTATCGAGCAGGCGGGCCAAGCCGCCATGGTACTCGCTGCGGAAGCGCAGGAGGTAGTCGTAGCGGAACTGATCGATGACGATCGCCAGCACCAGGCGGGGCTTGCGAGGCGGCTGAGGGGGAGCGGCCCAGAGCGCGGATGTTATAAGAAAACAAAGAATTAGGCGGAGTTTGCGGTTGGCGGCCATGCCCTCCAGACTGACATACCCCGGGGTGGGATAGCAATGAACAGACGGTTACAGTTCGGGCGCTCACTCATGAACATTAGCTAAATCGCCGATACTACATTTAGTTCCGCTTGTGAACCGGGTTTCGGTCCACTACAATCGGAACGGGTGGGTTGGAACGCCGGTTGCATCCGGCGCATCCAGTATTTAGGGAGTCACTCTGTGGAAGAGCCATTGAAGCACCTCATGCAGGAATTGGGAAACGCGATTAACGATTCCCTTTCCGAGTCCGATCGGATCGCCGAAGCGATCGGCGAGATCAAGAAGGCAGGTTATGACGTCTTTCTGGTCCTGGAAGCTACCATCGGATTCAACCGCCGCGAAGAAGGGGCCGAAAACGAGGAAGAGGAACTTGAGGTGACCGAGGAGCCGAAGCGCACCAATTTCGAGGCGACCGGCAAGATCAAATTCACCTCCCAGGATCACCGCTTCCTGCGTGCTCTGAAGATCGCTGTGGATGACGAAAACCGCTGAGCGCCCCGCTGTCCCTCAGCCCAACAGTTCCCGGTAGACTTCCCAGGTTTCCGCGACCGCTTTTTCCCAGGTAAACTGGCGGGCTCGATCTGTGCCCCGGCGCGCCACGCTCTTTCTGAGTTCTTCCCCTTGCGTCAGATCCCGCAACGCCTCCACCAGTTCTTCAACGCATTCGGGATTTACCAGCAGCGCCGCATCGCCCGCCACTTCCGGCAGCGCGGAGCGGTTCGAAGTCACTACCGGAACCCCAGCCGCCATCGCTTCCAGCACCGGCATGCCGAAGCCCTCGTCGAGCGAGGGAAAGGCGAAAATCGACGCTTTGGCGTACCATGCGGCCAGTTCCTGGGGCGAGATGTAGCCGGTGACCGTGATCCGCCTGCGCGCGGGGCTTGCCTCGATGCGCGCCAGAATCTCCTCGCTGCCGTAGCCCGCGGACCCAGCCAGAACCAGTCGCCAGGAAGGGTCGACCGCCTCGAACGCTTCCACCAGTCGCGCGATATTCTTGCGCGTCTGGATGGCGCCTACGTTGAGGATTACATTCTGCCGCTCCACCGTGGGGAATTCCAACCGGCGGGTGCCGTGATGCACCACGCGGACTCTCGACGGCTCCACGCCCAACAGCGAAATCACCTGTCCGCGAGTGAACTCCGAGACGGCGATAATGACGTCGGCCCGCTCGGCGGCGTCGCGCGCCTGTTCGGTGAAGCGGGCGCGGAATTCCGCCGTGGAGTACTCGCCTGACATGACGAAAAGGTCGTGAAATGTGGCCACCGCCCGGCGGAGTCGCATGCGCGGCAGTCGCTGATTCAGTCCATGGAAGAGATCGCCGCCGCGAGGCATAAACGGCTCCAAAATCAGGCGCCTTCGCGCGTTGGGAGGCAGTTCGACGCGGCGGGTCCGCAGGTAGCGATGGGGGCGATAGCAGAAATGGAAACGCGTGTCGGAGTGGGCCGCCGCCGTTCCGAAGAGGATTTCATGAGAATATAGCCCGACTCCGGAGAGTTGCTCGCCCGTGCTGTAGGTCGCGTCCAGTGCGATGGTCAATCGAATCCGTATTCTTTCATCTTTCGATACAAAGTGGTACGGCCAATTCCCAAAAGGCGGGCAGCTTTAGCCCGTTCGCCGTGGGTGGCGGCGAGCGCGGCGCCGATGGTCTGCTTTTCGCTATCGGGCAGGGAAATCACCGGCGACCGCGGCGAGAGCGACACTTGAGGCAGATCGGTGTCCCATTCCACCGCGTTGGAAAGGCTGTCGAGCCCGGCGGATGCCTGATGATATTGCAGTGCCGAAGGCAGGTCCGCCATCTGCAGAGCACCTTCCGATTGCATGGCCGCCATTCGTTCCACGCAATGCTTCAGTTCCCGCACATTGCCCGGCCAATCGTAGGACTGGAGCACGTCCAGGATCTCATGGCTGGGTTCGAATTCGTAGCCATTGAGGAAGTGCCTCACCAGCAGCGGAATGTCTTCCTTGCGGTGCCGCAGCGGCGGCAAATGGACCGTGAAAACGTTGAGCCGGTAGTACAGATCCTGGCGGAAACGGCCGGCAGCCACCTCCGCTTTGAGATCGCGATGGGTGGCCGCGACGATGCGGATGTCCACCTTGTGCCATTGCGTGGAGCCCACCGCGCGGAACTCGCGCTCCTGCACCACACGCAGCAGTTTGACCTGCATTTCCATGGGCATGTCGCCGATTTCGTCGAAGAACGCGGTGCCGCCATCGGCCACTTCCACCAGGCCCTTCTTGTTCTCGGTCGCGCCGCTGAAAGCGCCCTTGACATGGCCGAAAAGCTCGCTTTCCATGAGGGTGCCGACCAACGATCCGCAGTCGATGGGCACAAACTGACCGCGGGCACTGGCATTATAGATGGCCCGCGCAGCCACTTCCTTGCCCGTGCCGCTTTCCCCTAAGAGCAATACGGGCAAGCGGTTACGGGCGGCCTTGTCGATCAGCCGGCGAAGCGATTCCACCTCCGTCGACCGTCCCAAAAGGCCATGTTCAAGCGCACAATTCATTGAGGATCTAGTCGGACGGCGAACGCCTTCTTCTCACCGGTTTCGCGCTCGATTCGCTCCCGGAGAGCGTTGGCAGCGTCCAAGCTGGCTTCGTTCCCCACCAGCACCCGCCAGATACCGGGATTTTCCCGCCGCTCCATTACCCGAGTCTGCCCATAACGCTCGGCCATTTCCGCCTGGACCCGCTCGGCAGTCGCGCGACTTTGGAACGCGCCCACCTGCACCACGTAGATTGCCGCTGCAACGCCCGCTGGGACTGCAATCACTTCCATGCGAACATTAGCGGTACCCGGCCCGATCATGTCGATGGCGTTGGCGGCGGCGCGGGAAAGATCGATGATCCGGCCGTCGACGAACGGGCCCCGATCGATGATGCGGACTTCGACGGTCTTATTGGTATCGAGGTCGTAGACGCGCACCCAGGTGTCGAACGGCAGAGTGCGATGCGCGGCGACCAGGGTTTCCATGTCGTAGATCTCGCCGTTGGCGGCGGGGCGGCCGTGATAGGGATGGCCGTACCAACTCGCCCGGCCAGTCTCGGTGTAGCCCGGGCTGACGGACTTCATCGGCACGGGAGGCGGCACCGCTTTGACATGCTTCTTCTTGTGCCCGCAGCCGGAGAAGGCCACCGCTGCGAGCAGGAGCGCGAGCGCACATTTCATGCCAATGCATCGATTATGGCATGGGCGGTTATTGCACGTGCGTCGCTGCCAATCGTCTACGGCGCCGTGGGGCGGGCCCGAGCGCGCCGCGGTCGAAGTGGTCCGCGTTCGAAATCCTGAAGATTATTGGGAGGGCAATGTGGGGCTGCCAATCGTGGCTGTAGCCGGCTTTTCAGCCGGCCTCCTCAGCATACGAACGCTCACAGCCGCCTAAAAGGCGGCTGCGGGCAAAATTGCCCGCCCCACGGTGGCAACATAATTGATATTCTGCTTGCCGCACTACACTAGCATCCGGCCGAATTATCAGTCTTTACGTGAGAGACACATTAGTAGTGAGTGGCCCCGGTCCCGCGGTTCGGAAATGCCGGGCTTACCAACTCCGTGCGCCAAATAGGACCGTCCTCAAAAGTCGGTCCTTCTGCGCTTACGAACGTGGGGCAGTCGCCTTGCAGAATCCACAAGCGGGTGTCGGGAGGCTGTTTGCCGATCAGATTGGCCACCACCCCTTTTACGCCACCGATGTCGACATGGACGTTGTAGCGCGTGGCCTTGTGTCTACCCGAACCTGCAGTGAACGAATCTTCGCCCTCGGCATGAATCTGGAGTTTGATCAGCATCGGCTTGGGGGTGGCCACCACCATCGATTCCGTGACCGATTGCTCCTCTGGAGTCAGATTCTTGAGCAGTACCGGTATAATGCCGTTGGCCAAGTCGGGCGGCAGGTTCATGTGCTCACTCTCGGTCTTTTGCTCGCCCTTGTCGTTGGTGTGAACCACCGTCACCTGGCCGGATTTCGCGTCAATGGTCATCTCCAACGGATGTTTGAAGGTGGGCCCTTTTTGCACCATGTGGTCGCTGATTACGCGAAAATGACCGCTCTGGGTAAAGACCGTAGTCTCATCCATCAGCGATCCGTCTTTGAAATGGATGGTCGAGCGATAGACAATCTGATTGCCTCGGGTGGTCTGCAGCGAGTCTTCATCCGCGACGACGGTGCCATCTTCGCTGCGTAGTACAAGGAATCCGCGGACCTCGCCCTCGGTCTGGTGAACGGTCACCGGTTGTGCCAGCAGGGAGGCCGACCATACCGTCGCAATTGCTATGACAGTGCGCATCATGCAAGAGTGCAGCAGTCTATTGGCCCATGTACTCTCGCGTGCATGTAAGCTGAAGAACATCCGGTGGGGCGGGTCCCCTGACCCGCGGCCGAGTCCCCCGGTTCGGCCTTTGCCGGACCAGGGGGTCCGGCGCGGACGTGGGCGTCCGCCCTACCACAGAGAGCTTCATCCACTTTGGTGGCCGGCAGGCGCCATGATGCACTTCCTAGTCGATAACCTGGATCTCCGGGTACCGCGGTGAGGGAATCGCAGGCCGCGAATGGCCCGCGCCGGTGAGGTACGCATCGAAAAAGCTGTCGACGCAATAGGCTGTCACGACGAGTTGGCGGCGGCCGTCGATGCCCAGCCCGCCGAACAGCCGGAGCGCCCCTCGCATCACGCTGCTCTTCACCAGCGCGCCGTCGTCGCTGAAGGTGAAGTGTCCGGCGCCGCGGATCGCGACGCGCAGCCTCGCATCGGCCGGCAGACGATCGTACACCGATTGGATCTCAGCCCGGAACTGACGGTTCTCCGCGTCGGACGAAAAATCCCCCTGGCTGCTTAAGAGGAACAGGAACGGTTTGCCGATGCCCGTCTCCATGACGCTACCGTGCAGCGAGCCGTCGATATCGATGCCGGCCTTGCAACGCGAATCCTGCGAACAGAATTGCGCAGCCGTCGCGCCTCCGAAGGAATGGCCGAATACGCCCACGCGTGTCAGATCGAGCCGGCCGGCAAACCTACCGGAAGGGTCGGAGACATTGAGCTGCGACAGCCGGTCGAGAACGAACCCAATGTCGCCAGTCCAGGCGGCCAGCAATTTGTTGGCGAGGACGGTCAGTTGTTCTCCCGACACGAGTTCAGGATTGTTCTCCGGCCTGCGATCGAAAACCCTGCCGTCGGGGAAAACCACCTGGATGGTGCGATAGGGCGCATCGAATCCCACTACGACGTAACCGTGACTGGCCAGATCCTCGGCGAGCGTGGAGTAATTGACGACCGCACTCGACGCGCCCGCCCGCATGATCGCCACCGGGTAGGATGGCTGCCGCGGCGAGACTTCGGCATTGCGAAGGCTGTGCCCATGGACCAACGAGTGGTCCCGCGTGAGAAGTCGGAAGATCAGCGGCGCCCCCGCGCTACCGGCCGGCGGCTGCGTTTTCGCGGGTAGATAGTCGTCGATGACCGCGCCGGGCTGCCCAGGCGTCGCCGGGTACCAGATCCAGACCAGAAGCTCGCGCTTAACGCCTGGCGTGGGTGCGAGGTCGTCTGTGTGCGCATCGTCGACCCAATCGTAGAGCACGCGGCCTACTGCGAATGGGCCGGTGGGCGCGGGCAGCGTTACCGGGGTTCGGTGTTCGAGCCATAACGCCCCGATCAGCACTACGACTGCAAGAATCCCCGAGAGCATCAGGGCTCTGAAGATTTTAAAGATTCGACGCATCATATGCCAACTGGAAAGACCTTTGCATAATAAAGTACATTTCGATGACTGTCAAGCAAACTCTGTCAAGCAAACAAAGTGAGGCGGGATTACCGGGCGGCGCGGTGGCGCCCGCGGGAGGCCGTAGCGGCCAGCGCAATCAGCAGCCACCACGCGATGGGAAGCATGAGAAAGGCCGACGCTGGTTTGGCCCGGGGAGGGCCGAAGGCGACAATCCCGTAGACGAGCAGCGAACCCAGCGCCAGAACCAGAATCAAGGAATAAAGCGCCGTGCCGCCGCGCCTCCAAACAAGGTCGGCCAGTAGCAGCGCCAGGAACGGCGCAATCACCCAGACAGCGAAAATCAGCAAGAGGACGACAGAACCGCGATGTCCCACCACGAACACCAGGCCGGCCGATCCGGCACCGCCCGCCAGCGCGGCAATCCTGGCGGCCGCCTTCAGCACGCTACCGCCCACTAGCCCCGCCCAGCTTCAGCACCGGCGCCGCGCCGGAGTACTCGAGCTTCGGAGCCAGCTTGCGAATACCGTTGAAGACGAAGAAGCGCGCCCCATCGTCGATGGCAACTCGCCCGGTCACGACGCCGCGATCGCGCAGGCCTTCGACGATGCGCAGGTAGGGGCTTTCGTCCTCCTGCCAGACGCGGATGTCGTCGCCCACGTGGATCAGCTCTCGCGCGCGCCCTTCCTCGAAGCCCGGCAGCACCCACACCGGCTCGCCCTTCGCCGGCAGCACCACCGCGAACGTGCGCTCGCTCTTACCCCAATGCACTCCCGTCAAATACGCCATCGCCGGACCGGGTTCGAGCACTACCGCTCCAAATCCCAACTCCTTCATAGCCGCCTGCAATTTCTCGATGCGCTGGCGATACGTGGTTACCGATACTTCCGCGGTTTGTTGCATCCCTCGTAATCTCCTACCCGAACGGCTGGTCGATCGCCGGGCTCTGCTTGCTGAACATGCGCGCGCCGCCTTCGGCGATGTACATGCAATCTTCCAGGCGAATGCCGAACTCGCCGGGGATTGCGATCGTCGGCTCGTTGCTGAAACACATGCCGGGCGCGAGCGGTGTTTCGTTGCCACGCACCAGGTACGTCCACTCGTGGCCGTCGAGCCCGATGCCGTGGCCGGTGCGATGCGGCAAGCCGGGCAGCCGATAGCCCGGTCCGAACCCCGCGTCCACGATCGCTTTGCGCGCCGCGGCGTCCACCGATTCGCACGTTGCGCCCACCTGAGCGGCGGCGAGCGCGGCATCCTGCGCTTTGCGCTCGAGGTTCCACACTTCACGCTGGCGCGGCGTTGGCTTGCCGAATACCGTGGTACGCGTGATGTCCGATTGGTAGCCCTCCACGGTGCAGCCGTCGTCGATGAGCACCACGTCGCCCTCGCGCAGTTTTTGCGGCTGGATGCTGCCGTGCGGGAAGGCGGTGTACTTGCCGAAGATCACCAGCGCATCGCCGCGATAGCCCAGCGCGCGATAGGCCGCGTCGATAGTGGCGCTCAAATCGGCGTTGGTCATGCCTTCGCGGAGTGAGCCCAGCACCGCCTTGTAGCAGGCGATGGTGACGTCGCTGGCATGCTGCATGAGCGCGATCTCGGCCGGCGATTTGATCGCGCGGCAACCGATGGTCACCGGATCGGCGCTCGCCAGTGCCAGCGACGGCGCCGCCTGGCTCAGCCCCTCGAAGACGGCAAAACGCGCCCGCTCCTCAATGCCGATGACCGCGTCCGCGGTACTGCGATCGATCAGGGTCCGCGCCAGCGTCTTGTACGGCCCATCGTTGTCGCCCCACGTGCGCACTTCGCCGCCCATGTGGATGGCCTCATGCGCGCGCGCCTCATCGGCCTGCGAGACGATCCACGCCGGCTCACCGGATGCCGGGAGTACCCACGCGAGGAGGCGATCGCCCACCGTCCAGCGCGTTCCCGTGAAGTAGAAGAGACTCGTGCCGCCTTCCATCACGATGGCGCCGAGCCTGTTCTCGCGCATCAACCGGCGCGCTTTCTCCATGCGGGCGCGCCGTTCGTCGTCGCCGATTGGTTGGACGCCGGCAGTCATGGGACGCAGATTCTTAATGGCGTCGGGGACGGAACTCTGCGCCGCCAGTTTGGCCAGTCCGAACGCCGCGGCGCCCAGGAATGTTCTTCGCTTCATATGCGTCACCGAATCGCCGTTTATGCCATCAGGGTGGGCGTCTTCTTGTGCCACTCGGTGGCCTGCTCGAACGCCAGCGCCAGCCGCAGCGGCGACCCCTCATCGTAAATCCTGCCGAGGAACCCGAGCATCGACCAGGGCGTGCGCGGCGTGGTCCCCTCAGAGTATCCACAGCGCACCACCACCTGCGGATTGCCGGTGAGATTCGTAGTGGTCAGCGGACCCGACCCAGGCACCACGATCACATCCCAATCGGCCATGAACTTCTCGAATTTCTCCACCAGCAAAGTGCGAATGCGTTGCGCGCGAATGTACTCCACCGCCGGAATCAGGCGCGAGCTGCGGAACGAGTTGGGCCAATCGCCGGGAGCCTGCCCCCGCAAGGTGCGCACCTGCCCATCGCGCGTGATGTCGTCGAACGCCGCCGCGCCTTCGGCTTCCAGCAGGTAGCGAATGCCCGCCAGATCTTCCTGGTATTCCACCGGAGTCAGTGTCGCGCCGGTATTCTCCAGGTCGGAGATTGCCTGGTCGTAGATTTTCTTTTGGGTTTCCGGCAGGCGTTCGAAGCTGGCCTGCAGAATGCCGACGCGCAGGCTCTTCACGGGCTTTCGCGGCTCCCAATGGAACGGGTCAGCGCCGACGGTACGGTCGTGGCCGTCGGGACCGTAGATGGCGTTCAGCACGATGGCGCAATCTTCCACTCCGCGGCATAGGGCGCCGATCTTATCCATGGTCCAACTCAGCGCCATGGCTCCGTGGCGGCTCACGCGTCCGTAGGTGGGGCGCAATCCGACGGTGCCGCAGTTGGTACTGGGCGAAACGATGGAACCCAGCGTCTCGGTACCCAGCGAAAACCCGACCAACCCGGCGGCGGTAGACGAGCCTGAGCCGGCCGACGAGCCGCTCGACCCACGGTCGTACTCGCCGCGCTCGCGGGCCTCCGCAGTAGGCCAAGGGCTCTTGGTGGTGCCCTTAAACCACACGTCGCCTTGCGCCAGCGCGCCCATTGACAGCTTGCCGATGAGCACCGCGCCGGCCTTATAAAGCCGTTCCACGCACGTCGCATCGTATTCGGGGACGCGCTTCTCGAACGGCTCGGCGCCCCAGGTGGTGGCGATGCCCTTGGTGTCGAAAAGATCTTTCACGCCGAACGGAATACCGTGCAGCGGTCCGCGATACTTGCCCGCCTTGATTTCGCTGTCGGCCGCGGCGGCCTGCTGGAGCGCCAGGTCTTCGGTGAGAGTGATGAGGCAGAGCAGCTTGGGCGAGTACTTCTTCATGCGCGCGAGGTACATCTTGGTGAGGTCCGTGGATGAGACCGCGCGCGAGCCCACCAGCGGCGCGAGTTCGGTGACCGGGAGGAACGCGAGTTGTTCCAGATCGGACGGCGCTTTGGCTGTGCTCGCTTTCGGGATGGTAGTCTCGAACCGTTGCGGACCTTCGATGGGCGTGCGGCCGGGCAGTCCCGGATGGAAGGCGAAGGCGGGCTCAGTGTCGTATGGGATGTCGATTTTGCGGACGGCTTCGTAGCTCGCGAGCGCGTTGTCCACATTGCGCAGCATCATGTCGATCTCAGTCTCCTGAAATTCCAGGCCGAGGAGCTTGAGTGCCGCCTGCACTTGCTCACGCGTCACGCGTAGGGGGCGCTGCTGACCGCGTCCTCCGCCTCGCCCTGCGCCGGTTCCGCCACCGGTTCCGCCAGCCGGCGGTTGCGGGTTGGCCGGAGGCTGGGCCTGCGAGAGTGCCGGCCGCGCGGCGGCGAGGACACCGATGAGTTGCATCCAGGTGCGTCTGTTCATAGGAAATGCTCACTATGATACCTGAAGCGGCTGGGGGATCGGCGCGCGGTCAAATTGCTGCGGCAAGTCGCCTGCGCTGAGGCTCCAAACTCCTGAAGTCACGCCGGCAAATTGGGCGGCTGGGGAAATTGAGGTGAGCCAGACCTGTTCCGTGACACCGGACGTGGCGCAGACACTCGTGTCTGCAGCGCCGAGACTCATCTCGGCGTTTCCAGCGCTGGCTGTAACTCCTGACGAGGGTCGAGTCTAGTCTCGACCCGGCAGGCAAGAGTGCCTGCGCCACGAAAACAGGCTCGCCTCAAATTCCGCGACTTCAGGAGGTCGGAGGCTCAGTCCACCATCGGCGCGAGCCTTTTCGGCCAGGCGGGAGTCCCCTTCGCTCAGTTGGCCGCAACATCTCGTGTGCGGCGCACTTGTTTGCGCAAGGCATAGCGGCCTTCCAGGGCCAACCTGAGTCGAGCCGATACCCACCCTCGGCCCTTGGCCGGCGCTTGCTGCCTGAGGAGCCATGCGGCGAAGCGTACTCTCGCGGCAATGCGCAGGCTTGAGTGATTTAGCGGCACTTATTAGAATTGACTTGAGTTTGACGGTGAGATGCTGGAGAATTGTGCTCTAAGAGAACTCCTGGAACGGACGACTTGGTCTTCGGCTATACGCCTAGGAGGACGTTCGATGATACGACGTTTACTGGTTATCGGATCGTTCGCGTTGTTTGCCCGCCTTGGCAACTGCGCACAGCCTCTGCAACTCGTCTTCTACACTCCCCTGAATGTAGACGGCGGGAACACTACTGCGTCCACTACCCTGCAACTCCAGAATCCCAATGGAACTCCCCTCAAGTACACTTTAGTCCTCAAAGACTTCCGTTGGCTAAATACCGGCAGAGACGCCGACTCCGTCGCCAGCTTTTACGGGCCGGATAATAAGCCTGCCGGGCCGGTCCTCATCGCGGAAGCTTCGGCGGGCCAAGCCTTTTCACTCAAGGTCGACATTTCTCATCTGGTCGACTCAGGCGATTCCGTGGCGGAACTGCAATGCAACGGAACGAAGATCGGCGAGCTGAAAGTAAGGAAGATT
>Ga0182030_10005073_pt1 | contig 27997 bp, 26 predicted proteins | sample 812S3MmetaG_FD_121299 | JGI IMG/M metagenome (GOLD analysis project Ga0182030, IMG submission 121299) | Permafrost microbial communities from Stordalen Mire, Sweden - 812S3M metaG (Illumina Assembly) | ecosystem: Environmental > Terrestrial > Soil > Wetlands > Permafrost | place: Sweden... | reverse complement strand
GCGCTCGGCTCCAGTGTGGTGATGTTGTCACCAAAATTGACGGATCAGCTGGCGACGTGTTGCTCGTACTACGAGGGAGTGGCGATCAAGGTGCGAGGCGGCGCGGCCAATGCGCCGCGCGTTGTCCAGGAGGTCGCCAAGGTCGACCCGATTTCCAAGTTCGGCATTGCCGGCGGCGGCAGTGTTACTCAGTCCCTCGCCAAAGGGCAACAAGAGATCAAGCCGGAGGCCATTGCGCTCGGCGTGTTCGGACTCATTGCGGGCATCGCCGTGCTCTTGATAGGCGGTCTGACCATCGGTCGAATGTTGCGCGCCGGTGCGGCCGAGACGCGCACGCTCCGGGCGTTGGGCGCCAGTAACTCGATGGCGATCGGCACCGAGTTGCTCGGTGTGGCGATCGCCGTCGTCATGGGAGCATTGCTCGCCGTGGCCCTCGCAATTTCATTGTCGCCGCTCGCGCCACTCGGTCCGGTGCGCTTCGTCTATCCGTACCGGGGGGTCTCGTTCGACTGGACAGTGCTCGGATTCGGCGTCGTGGCGCTCGTCGCCACGCTCGGGTCAATCGCGTACGTACTCGCGCGGCGTGAACTCCGTCGATTGAGGCTCGGTCGCCACGTCGATCACCGGGCGGAAACCTCTTGGGTCACGCGACTGACAACGACGTCGTGCGTTCCACTCTCGCTCGCAACCGGGCTGCGATTTGCCCTGAAATCCGGTCGCGGAGCAAACGCCGCTCCCGTACGTTCAGCCATCCTTGGCGCGGTTTTGGCGGTCGTGGTCCTCGTCACGACCGTGACCTTCGGCGCCAGTCTTGACAACCTCGTCTCGCATCCGTCGTTGTACGGATGGAACTGGAACTACGCACTTCTTTCCGGATTTCCGGGTCAGGAGGACTTGCCCGCGCCCCAAGTCGCTACGTTGTTCGACCACGATAAATACGTCGCGTCGTGGTCGGGCGCCAATTTCGCCACGGCTGCATTGGACGGACAATCGATGCAGATGATCGCCGAAACGCCCGGTGCTCGCGTGGCGCCACCAGTGTTGACCGGACACGGCTTGGAGGCCGCGAATCAAGTGGTCCTTGGCGACGCGACGTTGGCCGCACTTCATAAACGAGTGGGCGATACGGTCAGCTTCTCCAGTGGCACAAAGTCCACGACATTGACGATCGTCGGCACTGCCACGTTGACGCCGATCACCAAAGGTCTGGAAATGGGTTCGGGAGCTCTCGTGGCCTCGAGCGACTTCTCGGCGGCGGTGCTCAATGCACAAGAAAGCTCGATACCCGGTCCCCAAGCGGTTCTCATTCGATTGCGCTCCGGCACGAATACGACGAAAGCTCTTCGGAGCATCCACGAGATCATTTACAAATTGAATCGAATACCCAATGATCCCGGTCCGGCGGGCGGATTGGTCGCGCATCTGCGACCGGCGGAGATTGCCAATTACCGGTCCATGGGCACCACGCCCGCAATTCTCGGTGGTGGACTGGCGCTCGGGGCCGTGGCCGCCTTAGCTCTGACGCTGATCGCCTCCGTTCGCCGTCGTCGCCGAGAAATTGCTCTCTTGAAGACGCTGGGATTTGTTCGTCGCCAACTCGCCTTCGCCGTGGCGTGGCAGTCGAGTATTGCCGTCTCGATTGGCGTGGTGATCGGGGTGCCGGTGGGCATCGTGCTCGGCCGGATCCTGTGGGATCTCTTCGCGCACGAAATCGATGCGGTGCCCGTGCCGAGCGTGCCCGGACTGATAATCGTCCTGATCGTCGTGGGCGCGCTCGCGCTCGCCAACGTCGTCGCCGCAATTCCTGGTCGAATGGCAGCGGGCACGTCGACGGCCCTCGTATTACGAGAAGAGTAAATGGGAACGACAAGCAGCCCAGTAGTTTGGAGATATGCCGGAGTTCGCCAATGAGAGCGTCAAAGCCATTGAATCGTCGTTGAACGATGTGGACCGCGCACTCGAACGACTGCGCAATGGAACTTATCGAACGTGTCAGGTGTGCCAGGCGCCGATCGAAGAGAACGTGCTCGTGGTCAGTCCTCTACTCGCCAACTGTCCAGCCCACCCCGAACTCGCCTAGCGATTCGACAAAAATCGCAGAGTCTGAAACCTCCGCGATCCTTCGTCCTTGGACCTACTTCTTCGTGGCCCAGAAGAGTTCGGCGATGGCGTCGATCTCGCTCAAGAGGCGGTCGGCAACCGTGACGTCGTTGGTCTTCTTCGCTTCGCCGGCGCTCTTGGTCGCCATCCAGAAGAGGTCGTGCAGGTTCGGGTAGGCCTTCAGGTGCTCGACCTTGAAGTAGTCGGTCCACAACACCCAGAGGTGGTGCTTCACGAGGTCGGCGCGCTCTTCTTTGATGAAGGTCGCGCGAATCTTGAAGTCCTCATCGCTCGACGCGTTGTACTTCTCCATGCAGGCCTTCACTGACTGCGCTTCGATCTTGGCTTGCGCCGGGTCGTAGACACCACAGGGCAGGTCACAGTGCGCGGACGCGACGAGCGGCTTCGTCGATGCGTCCAGTAGTGCATTAATACGTGTCAGAAGCGTCACGGCTTCACCTTTCGATTGTCGTTCGTTGTGGTAATTGCACAAACCGTATTTCCAATCGAAGGTTAGTCACGGCCCTCGTCTATCGTTCACAGAAATGGAACGGCTGCTGGAGTTCTTTCTTAGACGCGTGACCGTCGAGGGTTCGTCAATGGCGCCGACGTATCTCCCGGGCGAGCGGCTTACGGCGTTGCGGCGTTGGCGTCCGGTTCGAACCGGTGACGTGGTCGTGGTTCGTGACCCGCGCGACGCCAATCGGTGGTTGTTGAAGCGCTGCGTCGGGCGCGTCGGTCGGCGCCTGGACTTGCGCGGCGATAACGCCGCGGCCTCGACCGACTCCCGAGATTTTGGCCTGGTCGATGCCCGCGACGTGGCCTACATAGTGCTCTCGGCGTCGAGCACTTAGGAGATTCCCCCGTTGAATCAGGGCTAACGCCGGTAGGATGCCCCCGTGGCTCGACTCGCGGTCCTCTCGTATCACACGTCGCCCCTGGCCCAGCCCGGAACGGGCGACGGTGGGGGCATGAACGTCTACGTCCGTGAACTCTCGAGCGCCCTGGCCCGCCTCGGGCACGACGTGGACGTCTATACCCGTCGCGACAACACCCAGGTTCGCGACACGGTGCACGTGGAGCCAGGTTTTCGCGTCCACTACGTCACGGCCGGGCCGGCCGCCGCGCTCGATCGCGAGGGCCTGACGAATCACGTCGCGGAGTTCACTGACTCGGTCGCGACGCTCTTTCGCTGTCACGGGATCCCGGACGCTCTCCACGCGAACTACTGGCTGAGCGGTCTGGCCGGTCACCGGCTCAAGCACGAGCTGAGTATTCCACTCATCATGACCTTTCATACGCTCGAGCGCGTGAAGGCCGAACTTTACGAAGGCGAATCCGAGGACCGGGCGTTCCAGGAAGCGGCGATCTTCGCCTGCGCCGACGCCGTCCTCGCCAGTTGCGAGGTCGAGGCCGAACAGTTCGTGCGCTACTACAACGCCGATCCCGCGCGCGTGCACGTGGTGCCCCTCGGCGTCGAACACGCGTTTTTCGCTCCCGGTTATCGACCCCAGGCCCGACGCGCGCTCGGCATCAAAGGTGAAGACTCGATGTTGCTCTTCGTCGGTCGCCTTCAAGCGCTCAAGGGTGTCGACCTCGCCTTGGAGACGTTGATCGAGCTGCGCGCGCGTGGCCGCAACGCCATGTTGGCCATCGTCGGAGGACCGTCGGGGCCCGATGGCCGTGCGACGCTCGCCCAACTCCATCATCGGGTCGAAGAGGCGGGCGTGATCGATCACGTGAGTTTTGTCGCCCCCCAGTCCCACCAACTCCTTTCCACGTGGATGCGCGCATCAGATGTCGTGCTCGTACCGAGCCGCTCCGAGAGCTTCGGACTCGTGGCGTTGGAGTCTTCGGCTTGCGGTACGCCGGTGGTGGCCAGTGACGTTGGTGGGCTCATGACGTTGATCGAACCAGGAATCACGGGATTCTTGATCGGCGAGCGTGACCCCAAGGTCTGGGCCGACGCCGTCGAGGTCACGCTCGATGCTCAGAACGCGACGACGATGTCCAATGCCGCGGTCCTGCTCGCTCGGCGCTACACCTGGCGTTCGGCCGCGAAGTCCCTCGCTGACCTGACCGAGGAGTTGGCGCTTTCGGGGCTCGTGCGCTGTTGACGTGACTCGCGCCCCCTTAGGCGATTCGTACTCCGCGCAACAACTTGATCAGACCGTGTCGACGTGGGCGCAGCAGTGGCACGCGAGTGCACTTTTGGGTGTTGAACACCAACCGCTCCCCGATGACCGGGGACATTTCCACTGGCTCATTCGCCTGAAAGGTGAAGAAAAAGACGTCATCACCCTGTGGCTATCACTGCGTCAGCGAACGGTCCACGTCGAAACGGAAGTCACGCCGGCACCGGAAGAGAACCGCGAGACGTTGTATCGCTACCTGATGGTGAAGAACGCCGAATTGCGCGAGTTGCACCTGGCCATCGGTCCCGAAGACGGCATCTATCTCATGGCGCAGATTCCGATCCTTGAGTTGACGAAGGAGCGACTCGACGAAGTTGTCGGCGCGACGCTCACGTACGTCGAGGAGATTTATCCGACCGCGATGACGATGGGTCTCCCGGCGCTCTATCGCCGTCGAAGGAAGTCCTCGTGACAACCTTGTATCGTTCAATCGTGGCGTACAAGTTGATCATTGTTGGTGGTGGGCGTATGGGCTCGGCCCTCGCCGAAGGACTCGTGGACGCGAAGTGGTGCCCCCCGGGCGAACTGGCGGTCGTCGAGACCTCGCTGGAGCAGCGCGACGCTCTCGCGGCTCGCCTCCCGGGCGTCGCGATCATCGCGTCGCTGGAGATCGAGCACATCGACGAGGCGAGCGGGGTCGTCCTCTGCGTCAAGCCCGAGCACGCCGAAGCCGTCGCGAGATTGGCGGGCGCGGTGGGCGCCACACGATTGTTGTCCGTGGTCGCCGGTCTCTCGACCGCGCGCGTCGAAGCGCTGCTGCCGTCACCGATTGCGGTGATTCGTTCGATGCCCAACACTCCGGTACTCGTGCGAAAGGGCGTGAGCGCCATCGCCGGTGGCGCGCACGTGACCAAGGACGACCTGGACTGGGCCGAATCGATACTCGGTGCCGTCGGCACGGTCGTTCGCGTGACTGAACGTAACATCGACGCCGTGTCCGGGCTCTCTGGGCCGATGCCGGCGTACCTGTACCTCGTGATTGAGGCGTTGATCGAAGCCGGTGTGCACCAGGGCCTCTCGCGCGACGTCGCTTACAAGCTCGTCGTCGGGACCTTCGAAGGTTCGGCCGCGCTCCTGACGTCAACGGGTGAGACGCCCGAAGAGCTTCGCCATCAAGTGACGTCCCCGGGTGGCACGACCGCCGCGGGACTACGCACACTCGAACATCGCGCCGTTCGTTCGGCGTTCATCGACGCCGTGGCCGCGGCGGCGGATCGCAGTCGACAAATGGGTCGCTGAGGGTCCAAGTAACGTTACGACATGGCGACCCCGCGGCTTCGACCGAGGAAACTCTCCGAACCGACCATCGCGCGTCTGCCGGTGTACCAACGCATCGCCGAGAGTTGGTCGTCGCGCGGTCTCAATCGCATTGACTCCCAACAGATCGGCGAACTCGCGGGCGTCACCGCGACGACCGTGCGACGCGACCTCGCGGGGCTCGGATCCTTCGGCACTCGCGGTGCTGGCTACGACGTCCAGATCCTCAACGAACGCATCGCCGAAGCGCTGGGTCACGACCGCCAGTACGACGTGGTCGTCGTCGGTGTCGGCAACCTGGGTCGCGCGCTGGTGAATTCGACCAATTTTCTCATCCGCGGCGCGCGACTCGCCGCGTTGTATGACAACGACCCTGACGTCGTGGGCACGAGCATCGTCGGCCACGTGGTGAAGTCGCTGGACGATCCGATCGTTCCGGCGACGGTCGCCGTGATCTGTGTGCCACCCGAGGCGGCCCAAGAAGTTGCCGATCGCTTAGTGAACGCCGGGATCCACGCGCTGCTCAACTTCGCCCCGCAGGTCCTCAACGTGCCGATCGGCACCGCCGTGCACTACGTGGACTTCTCAATCGAATTGCAGATTCTGATGTATCACCTCAACAATGGCACGGGACCGCTCGGCGGGGGACTGCTGCACTCGCTGGGTATCGCGACGCCAACTCAAACGCCAATGCCGATGCGCGGCGCCCTGTGAGAGTCGAGGTGACGTCATGGCGCTGATCTCAGTCGGCATCGACCACGAGCACGCCTCACTCGATCTTCTCGAGCGCGCCAGCGTCCCGGAACACGAATGGAGCAAGGTACTTCGAACCTTGATGAGTCAGCGAAACATCCACGAAGCGGTATTCGTCTCAACGTGTCTGCGCACCGAGGTCGTCGCGGTCATCGACCGATTTCACGGCGCGATCGAAGAGATTACCCACACCATCGCCGAGGCGACGGGACTGGCTCCAGTCGAGTTCTCCGATCACCTGACGGTCAACTTCGATCGAGCGGTGGCGACGCACCTCTTCAGTGTCGCCTCCGGTCTCAAGTCGGTCGTGCCCGGAGAGTTCGAAGTGCTCGGACAACTACGCCGCGCACTCGAACTAGCAATTGAAGAACAGACCGCCGGTCCGGAGATCACGGAACTATTCCAACGCGCAGTCGCGTCCGGTCGACGAGTTCGCATTGAAACTCCGATCGCGCGCGGTAGCACGAGTTTCGCGCAGGTGTCGGTCATGATGGCGACCGATGACCTCGGTGTTGATCTCGAGGGCGCCGACGTTGTCATCATTGGCGCCGGTCAGTTGGCCGGTGGAATTGCACGCGCGCTCTTGGAGCGACCGGCGCGCCTTCGCCATATGACGATTTGCAATCGAACGTCCTCGCGGAGCGAACGGTTGCGAGACGAGTTGGATGATTCGCGCGTGGCGGTCGGCACGCTCGGGGACGTGACCACGCTCATCACCACGGCGCGGTTAGTCGTGGCCGCCGTCGAGGTCTCGTCGCCGGTCATCACTCGAGGTGACCTCGAACGATGTTCGACGGATGTGCTTTTCGTTGACCTCGGACTGCCACGAGCGGTGTCCAGTGACGTCACCGGTCTGAACAACGTTCGTCGCATCGATATCGGAGACCTTCGCGAGCGGGTCGGTCAGGCGCTGGGCGATCGCCGCGACGCCATTGACGACGCGCAGCGAATCGTCGCCGAAGACGTCGAGAAGTACCTGAGCGATCAGCGTGCCCGTGGCGCGTCGGCGATCGTGAGTGAATTGCGCGAATACTTCGACGACGTCGTGGCCGGCGAAATGTCGCGCCGCGACGGCGATCTGGACGGTCTGACGCTGGAACAACGCGAGAAGGTTGCGTCGATTCTGCGCTCGGTCGTGGCCAAGATAGCCCATCGTCCGACGGTGGTGTTGAAAGAAGCGGCCGGCACTGATCAAGGGACGCGATTGAGCGAGGCCACGCGCACGCTCTTTGATCTATGAGCGAGTTGCGCCTCGCGACCCGTCGCTCACCGTTGGCACTCGTGCAGGCATCGCTGGTCCAACGTCGTCTCAGTGAGAGTGGTGTGGCGTCCGTGCTCGTGCCACTCGAGACTCGGGGAGACCGTCGGGTGGACGTGTCGCTCGATGAGATTGGCGCACAAGGCGTGTTCGCCGTGGAAGTACAACGAGCGGTTCTGAACGGCGACGCTGACGTCGCACTACACAGTGCCAAGGATTTGCCGAGCACGACGCCGGAGGGTTTGTCGCTCACGTGCGTGCCGGAGCGACTCGACCCCGCTGACGTTCTCATCGGTCGCTCGCTCGCCGGACTCGGACCGGGCGCTACGGTCGCCACCGGTTCGCCCAGACGACGAGCGCTCTTGCTTGAACGACGACCTGATCTGCGCGTCGTGGGTCTACGCGGCAATATGGCCACGCGTTTCGCCGCCGCCGGTCACGGCGACGTCGACGCGGTCGTCGTTGCGGCGGCCGCGCTGGAACGGTTGGGGGAGGGCGATCGGGCGGTCGAACGACTCGACACCGAGTGGTTCGTTCCCCAGGTCGGTCAAGGCGCGCTCGCGCTCGAAGTTCGAGACGGCGACGACGTCACGGCCGCGCTGTTGGCACCTCTCAACTTGCCCGACGCAATGACCGCGCTGGTGGCGGAGCGTGCGTTCCTCGCCGAGCTCGGTGCCGGGTGCTCGGTACCTTGCGGTGCGTACGCGAGCATGTCGGGCAGCACGATTTCCCTGAGCGGCGTCATGGTGGGCGTCGATGGTTCGCGAAGCGTACGCGCCGTGCTCAACGGCGAAGACGCCGACTCGCTAGGCCGCTCGTTGGCGTGTCACCTTCGCGATGAGATGGGCGGCGCCGCCCTCGCTGGTTGGCAACGAACGACGTGAACATCGTGGTGACGCGCGAGGAAGGAAAGAACGACACGCTGATGGCGTGGCTGCCCACGGGGGTGACGGTCGATGAAGTGCCACTCACGACGACGTTCTACATTGACCCCGACGACGTGCGCGCCGCACTGATGTCGTTACCGGCCTACGGAACCTTTCGTTCGCTGGTCGTGACGAGCGAGCGCGGCGCCGACTACGTCGAGATCGCTCTTCACGCGTCAACGTCGGACGTTGTAGTGTTCGTCGTCGGACCGACGACATCGAGCGCGCTGACCACGCGTGGCCTACGAGTGCACGTCCATGGTGACGGCTCGGCCGATGCGCTCGCGCCCCTCGTCTCGCGGGGTCCGGTGCTCTTGTTGGGCGCGCGGGCAATGCGCAAAGAACTGATTACGACTTTGCGGGAGAAGGGCCTCGAAGTGGAGACGGTCGCCTGCTACGAGACAGTCGGCGTCGCGTTGGATTCGAGCGACGAGGCGACGCTGCGAAATGCCGATGTCATCTTCATTGGCGCGCCGTCGGCCTGGATGGTCGCGCGCGAGTACGTCCAGCGCGACGCCTGGGTCGTGGTCCCGGGCGCGACGACCGGCGCGGCAGTGCGCTTGGATCACCCCCACGTCATTGAAGGCTGGGGAGCGCAACTTACGACACGCCTCGCCGAGCTCTCGAACTAACCGGTAAGGCGACATTCGCGCTGTCCTAGGCTGGGTCCGTGTTTCCCACCGAACGTCCCCGCCGGCTTCGGCGCACGCCGGCCCTTCGCCGCCTCGTCGCTGAAACGACTCTCGCCCCGGATGACTTCGTCGCGCCGCTCTTCGTTGCGGAAGGACTGAGCGAGGCGCGTGAAATCACCTCACTCCCGGGTCAGTTCCAACACACGCTCGAATCACTGCGTAAAGAGGTCGAGGGGTTGGTGCGCGTCGGCGTGGGCGGCGTCATCCTGTTCGGTGTGCCGTCGACGAAGGACGAACTCGGCAGTGGCGCGTGGGATCCGCAAGGTGTTGCCCAAGTGGCGCTGCGAACCCTGCGCGCCGACTTCGGCGACGACGTGGTCCTCATGGCGGACCTCTGTCTCGATGAGTACACCAGTCACGGCCACTGCGGCGTCCTTCGCAGTGACGGCACTGTCGACAATGACGCGACACTCGAACTTTACGGACGCGTCGCCTTGGCTCAGGCCGACGCCGGGGCGTCGGCCGTCGCCCCGAGCGGCATGATGGACGGCCAAGTCGGCGCAATTCGGAGCACTCTCGACGCGGCGGGATTCGACGAGACGATCATCGTGGCCTACGCGGCGAAGTACGCCAGTGGACTCTACGGACCGTTCCGCGACGCGGTCGGCGTCGAGATCATCGAGGGTGGCGATCGCAAGGGATACCAGCAGGATTACCGCAACCGCCGTGAGGCATTTCGCGAAGCCCGTGCCGACGTTGAGCAGGGCGCGGACATCGTCATGGTCAAGCCGGCGATGTCGTACCTCGACGTGTTGAGTGACCTTCGACACGAACTCGACGTGCCGCTGTGCGCGTATCACGTTAGTGGCGAGTACGCGATGGTGAAGGCCGCCGCCGCCAAGGGTTGGATCGACGGAACGGCCGTCGCGCTCGAACAGTTGACGGCGGTGCGCCGTGCCGGCGCGGACTTCGTCTTGACCTACTTCGCTCGCGAGATCGCCACGGAGCTCGCGCGTTGAGCTCACTCAATGAGGCGTGGTTCGAACGAGCCCAGCGTGTCTTGCCAGGTGGCGTCGACTCACCAGTTCGCTCTTTTCGCTCGGTTGGAGGTACTCCCTACACGGTCGCTCGAGGCAGTGGCGCCTACGTCGAAGACGTTGACGGTACGCGCTATCTCGATTTCGTCCAGTCCTACGGTGCGTCACTCCTCGGCCACGCGCACCCCGACGTCGTGCACGCCCTGCGCGAGGCGACGGGCGACGGGACGACGTTCGGCGCGCCGACGCCGGGCGAGGTCTTGCTCGCCGAAGCGATGACCGCGCGAGTGTCCGGCCTCGAACAGGTACGACTGGTTTCGTCGGGTACCGAGGCGTTGATGAGCGCCGTGCGCCTCGCGCGCGGCCACACGGGTCGCGACAAGATCGTGAAATTCGACGGCTGCTATCACGGACACTCCGACGCGCTGTTGGTGGCGGGCGGGAGCGGCGTCGCCCAATTGGGCCTGCCCGGGTCGGCCGGGGTCACGAAGGGCGCCGTCGGGGACACGGTCGTCGCCCCCTACAACGAAGTACCGACGCTGGACGTCGATGTCGCGGCGGTGTTGGTCGAGCCGGTGGCCGCCAATATGAATCTCGTCGCTCCCACGAGCGGATTCTTAGAAGGACTTCGTGCCGAATGCACTCGCGTCGGGGCGTTGCTGATATTTGACGAAGTGATCACTGGTTTTCGACTCGCCTTCGCTGGCGCGCAAGAGTATTTCGACGTCACGCCCGACCTGTGGTGCTTCGGCAAGGTCATCGGCGGCGGGCTACCCGTGGGCGCGTTTGGCGGGACTCGTGCGATCATGTCCTCGCTCGCACCGCTCGGCCCGGTCTATCAAGCCGGGACCCTGTCAGGAAATCCACTGGCGACCGCGGCCGGCACGACGGTCTTGAATCTCGTGACCCCGCGCGACTATCAGGATCTCACCGCACGGGTCGCCACGTTCGCGAAGAATCTCGAAGGAGCGATCGCGGCGGGCGGCCTGTACGGGCGTTGTCCGACGCAGGGACCGTTGATGGGTCTCTTTCTCTCACGAGAGCCGTTGGAGTCGCCGACGAACTTCGTCGAAGCCAAGGCGCTGTGTGAGAACGGGCTGTACCGGTCGTTTTTCCACGCGATGCTCGAACGCGGCGTCGCGCTCGCGCCCGGCGCCTTCGAGATTCTCTTCGTCTCGCTCGCGCACAGCGCTGACGATCTCGCGAGCACCGTCGAAAAAGCCGTTGAGGCCACGCGGGTTGCCGTGACATCATGAGTACGCAACTACGCAGCGAAGGGTGGTCGGTCCGACCGAGTTTCGTACCCCACGGCGCCGTGACGCCCGTCACGCTCCTCGCGGACGAAGATGCGCTCACACAGTTAGTGGGCGATCCCACTGTCGCGTGGCAAACGCCGTGGAGCGAGCTGTCCAATATCCAACTCGTGCGCTTCTCGCGCGGCATGGCGCTCTTCGCGACGGCCGCCGGCGTTCGCTACTGCTGGCGCAATCCCAGCCGCAATGACTTCGAGGCGCTGCGCGCGATGGTGATCGCACACGGTGGGGTCCTCGCGCGCCATCGCCGCCGCGCCGGCGTCTACAGCGTCGCGATCATCGTGTTGATCGCGGCACTCGCCGGAGGAATTGGTTCGTGGCTCTTTCGAAACTCGTCAGGTTCCAGTGAACTCGCCGATGCACGCCACGTGAACCTGACGTTGAAGGATCTGCCGATCGGTTGGTATCTCGCACCAGCGACCGAGACTTCGCCATTGGCCGATATCTTTACTGCGGCGGGGAAGGTCGAGACCATACCGACCAAGCCCGCGAAGGCGAAGAAGCAGAACGCGGTGTTGACCGAGATCTTTGGGGACTTCGCGAAGTGCCTCGGCGTCGCGGCCGCGCGTGATCGCGTCTACGGCGCCGCGGGACAACTACCGGATTATGAGGTGTCGTCCCAGATCTTCGCCTCCACGTCCTACGGTGGAATCGAAGCGGTCTCGGCGTCGCAGTATTACCACACGACCACGATGGTCCATAAGGACACCGCCGAGATGTCGCGCCCGAACTTCGGTTCCTGTTTCGTGACCTCGAACGTGGCGCTCGTTCGCGCGATCAATGACGCGAAGCTTCCCACCGCCAACGTGGGTGTGAACTATCGACCGGCGACATTCTTGCGCGGTTGGTCCCGTGGTGGTGCCGCCGTTCTGTCACTGACGAACCAGTCCGGTAGTCCTCATCTCGTGATGGTCGAAATGACGAGCGGTCACTACGAGGTGACGCTCGGTGTGCTCGTCAACGATTGGCCGAAGGCCGAGACCTTCGTCTCGAGCCTGACCAGTACTTTGTTGTCACGCATCGTGTCGTCGTCATCCAAGCCGGCCTAGTTCGACTGACAGCGCATTCGTCGCGGTGCGAGGTCTTGACTCGGTGAGGTCAGTCTTTCGATTTCTCGCTGTTCAGCAACATCGCGTACGCGCGCTCGGGGATGACGCCGGAAAGTCGTAGGAGCGCGCGGTAGCCGATTTCGGCCGGACCGTTCTGGTCGTTGCGCATCAGATTCGCCATGATGGCGAGCAGTTCGTTCATCAGCGGTTCGATTCGTAGACCGACCCCGACGCACGCCGACAGAATCTTCGGCTCCGAGATGATCCGGACGAAGGCGCGCGCGACCTTGAAGTAGTCGCCGTATGCCGACTCGAGGCGTTCGTCGTAGAGGCCGATGAGTGACGAGTCGTGGTGCACGAGCGCCTCGCCGAGCACGGCGGCCGCGATTCGTCCGGTCTCGTAGCCGTAGGCAATACCTTCGCCATTGAAAGGGTTCACGGTGCCGGCGGCGTCGCCGATCGTCAGCGTGTTGGGACCACTTCGTGGACCGAGGGCGAGGCCCATGGGAAGACGGCCGCCGGTCGCCGGACCACAACAGGACTCGTCACTCAGCCCCCACGCGTCGGCCGTCTGCGAAACGAAGTACTCCTGGAGCTTGGTCGTGTTGACGCCCTTCCACGCACCGCCGGTCGAGAGGAGACCGACACCGACGTTCACGCGGCCATCACCGAGCGGGAAGATCCATCCATAGCCCGGAACGACGGCGCCATTGGGGTCACGGATATCAAGGTGCGAGTCAATCCACGGTTCGTCGTGACGGTCGCTCGTGTAATACCCGCGTAGCGCCATGCCCATGGGCCACGATTTGTTGCGCACCGTGCCGAGCTCGCGTCCGAGTCGCGAGTTCTGTCCGTCGCCGACGACTACATACCTCGCGCGAATCTCGCCCACGACGTCACCCTTGTCCTTGACGACCACTCCGGCCGCACCTTTGAGACCGACGTTCAGGTCGTGCGTCGGCTCCAAGAGAGCGACCGCTTCGACGCCGTTGAGCAGCGTGGCGCCGAGGCTCTCGGCGCGTTCTGCGACCAGACCGTCCAGATTGAATCGGGTGATGGTGTAGCCGTAGCCAGGGAAAATAGGATGATCGGGCCAGTTCATCTCGAGCGTGGCGCCGAATCCGAAGGCCCGAAGTCCCTTGAACTTGTGGCCGTGGGCCGCCACTGATTCCTCGAGACCCATCTCTCTGAGTTGATAGACCGATCGCGGCGTCAGGCCGTCGCCGCAGGTCTTCTCGCGCGGGAACTGTTTCTTCTCGATTAAACATACCGACCACCCCGCGTGGGCCAACCAGTACGCACAGGCCGATCCGCTCGGTCCCGCGCCGACGATGACGACGTCAAAGACGGTCGGTTTCGATACGACATCACGCAGGCTCGTCACCGGAACAGCCTAGGAGGTTCGCGTCGACGCCCATCGGCCGAAGGTGTCGATTCAGTCTGGTAGAAATGATGTTCGTGGACCAGTACTTACCAATACTGGGGCTCCTGATTCTCGGAGTGCTCTTCGGTGCAGGTTCGCTTGTGATGTCAGCCATGCTGGCGCCTCGAAAGCGACCCTCTGACGCGAAGTTGGCACCGTACGAGTGCGGGATTGTCCCCGAAGTCGAGCCGCCACAGCGATTCCCGGTTCGTTTCTATCTGGTCGCGATGATCTTCGTGATCTTCGACATCGAAGTCGTCTTCATGTACCCCTTCGCCGTCGTCTTTCGACAACTCGGTCTCTTCGGTCTCATCGAAGTGCTGGTCTTCTCCTTGACCGTGTTTGGTGCGCTGCTCTTCTTAGTCTCTGAAGGCGCGCTCTCGTGGGGACCGGTGAAGCACCTCGTACCCGGGATGCCCGCGCGCACCAGTTCTTCGACGATCGTTCGCATCAACTCCGACTCGGATCAGGCGGCCTAAGTGGCCCTAGAAGATCTGCAACACAACTTTCTGACGGGTCCGTTGGAGGACATCGTGCGCTGGGCGCGTCGCGCGTCGGTCTGGCCGGCCTCGTTCGGTCTGGCCTGTTGCGCCATTGAAATGATGGCGACCGGTGGCGCCGACTTCGACATCGCGCGTTACGGCATGGAAGTCTTTCGCAACTCGCCGCGTCAGGCCGACCTGATGATCGTCGCGGGTCGCGTCAGCCAAAAGATGGCGCCGGTTCTTCGCCAGGTGTACGACCAGATGATGGAGCCCAAGTGGGTCATCTCGATGGGCGTATGCGCCTCGACCGGGGGACTGTTCAACAATTACGCGATCGTCCAGGGGGTCGACCAGATCGTGCCGGTCGACGTCTACGCGCCGGGGTGCCCGCCCAGCCCCGAGACGCTGATGCACGCAATTCTGACGTTGCACGAACAGATTCGCACCGGCGAGATCCTGAAGCGCCGTCACGAGGGCCGACCGGTTCACCTCGACGGCACTTCGGAACTCTGGACCCCCGAGGTCCCCGTCGCCGTGAGGGTGGGCACGCCGAAGTGACGTCCCTGTCGTCCATGGCCCCCCCGGGCGTTATCACCAGTGACGGACTGGCCGCGGACCTGTGCTGCTTTCCCACGCTCGAGCAGTACGTCGCACTGGTGAAATCGTTTCGCGACGACGGTTTCGAGATGTGCGTCGATCTCTGCGGCGTCGACTATCTCGATCACTTCGATCGGTGGCTGCCCCAGGGCGTCGAGGGAAGCCGCTTCGAGATTGTCGTCAATTTGCTCAGCCTGTCGAAGAAAGAGCGAGTTCGCCTTCGCGTCCAGGCCGGCGACGACGCGCCCGAGGTCGACTCGTTGTTCGCGCTCTACCCCGGGACCGAAGCGATGGAGCGAGAGGCCTTTGACCTCTTCGGCATTCTCTTCACGAACCACCCAGATTTGACGCGCATCTTGATGCCCGAAGAGTGGGAAGGACATCCACTGCGCAAGGACTACGGCGCCGGGCGCGTCCCCGTGCAGTTCAAAGAGTCGCCGGGGCCGCGATGAGCGATCCGAACGTACGAGCGGCCGATCGCCTCGGTCTTCTCACGGCCGAGACCTCCGAAGGCGCCCAGGAGCTTCAGCGACGGGCCGCGACCAACGTCGACGAACTCAGTCGCGAAGTCGGGTCCGTCCTTCGTCTCGACGGACTGACACTCGATCCCACGTCGATCGACTTCGACCGACGCGACGACGAAACCATGATCATCAACATGGGTCCGGCCCACCCCTCGACCCACGGGGTCCTACGCCTGATGCTCGAGCTCGATGGTGAGTTCGTGCTGCGCACGAAGCCGATTATCGGCTATCTGCACACGGGTATGGAGAAGACCGGCGAGGAGTTGAGTTACGTCCAGGGCGGGACCAACGTGACGCGCATGGACTATCTCAGTCCGGTAATCAACGAACTCTGCTACTCCATGGCCGTTGAGAAACTGCTGGACATTCAGATTCCCGATCGCGCGGTGTGGATTCGAATGCTGATGAGCGAACTGAATCGCATGTCGTCGCACCTCGTGTGGATGGCGACCAACGGTATGGACCTCGGTGCGTCGTCGATGATGATCTACGGACTTCGCGAACGAGAGTTGATCCTGGCCTTTTTCGAGAAGACTGCGGGACTTCGTCTTAATCTGAACTACGTGCGCCCCGGCGGCGTCGCGGCCGACTTGCCCGACGGCTGGCAGGATGACGTGCTCGTTATTTGTGACACCATTTACGCGCGTACGTTCGAGTACGACGAGCTCTTGACCGGCCAGCCAATCTTTCGCAATCGCATGATCGGTGTCGCGCCCCTCGCCGCCGAGGAGGCGTTGGCCCTCGGCGTCACCGGGCCGTTGCTGCGTTCGACCGGCGTCGCGTGGGACCTGCGTCGCGCGATGCCGTACCTCGCCTACGACCAGGTCGAATTCGACGTCATCGTCGGCACGTACGGCGACAACTTCGACCGTTACGCCATTCGACTCAACGAGATTCGTGAATCGATTCGCATCGTTCGACAGTGCATCGAGAAGATGCCGAGCGGCGACTACCGCAGCCAGGACCCCAAGGTCACGCCGCCACCGAGAGCGCGCATCGGCGAATCGATGGAAGCGCTCATTCACCACTTCAAGCTCTTCACTGAGGGCTTCCAGGTCCCCCCCGGCGAGGTCTACTCGGCCGTCGAGTCGCCGCGCGGTGAACTCGGTTGCTACATCGTTTCGGACGGAACCGCGAAGCCGTATCGCCTGCACGTGCGCGCGCCCAGTTTCGTCAACCTGCAAGCCGTGTCGTTGTTGATGCGCGGAGGATCGATGTCCGACGCGATAACGGTTATCTCAACGATTGACCCGGTCTTGGGCGAGGTCGATCGTTGAGTCACTTTCGAATCGACATTCGCCAACGGGCCGAAGAAGTGCTCGCGCTCTATCCGCGACCGCGCTCGGCCATGCTGCCTCTTCTGCACCTCGCCCAAGAGCAGGACGGCTACGTGAGTGACGAGGGGATCGCCGAGGTCGCCGAGTTGACCTTGACGACACCGGCCGACGTGCGCGGCACCGCGCTGTTCTACGACATGTTCCATCTCGAACCGGTCGGTCGCTACGTCGTGGGGATTTGCACGAACATCGCCTGCCTGTTGGCCGGCGGTGACGAACTGCTCGCGCACGCCAGCACATCTCTCGACTGTCCGGTCGGCTCCACGTCCAGTGACGGACTCTTCTCGCTGGAAGAGACTGAATGTCTCGCCGACTGTAACTTCGCGCCGTGCGTGCAGGTGAATCACCGCTACGTGCGAACCATGACAGCGGACGACTTCGACGCCGTCGTCGCGGAGCTTCGCGCCGGCACGTTGGATCATGACGTCCCCCAACACGGCACGCTCATTCGCGTTCGACGCGCCGGGGGACTGCACGCGCCACGCGCCGAAGTGGCGGCCGAGCGTAGCGCGGCATCGGCGGCCCGTGAAGCGCGTACGCCCAAGGAGACGAAATAGTGGCGACCCTGACCGCTCCGCGAATCGTCCTGTCGCGCGCGGACTACGCCGACTCACATACCCTGACGCGTTACCTCGCGACCGGTGGTTACGACGGACTGCGTAAGGCGCTCACGATGTTTCCCGAGGCCGTCGCCAGCGAGGTCGATCAGGCGTCGCTCCTCGGTCGCGGCGGTGCCGGCTTCCCGGCCGGTCGTAAATGGTCGATGCTGCGAAAGTCCCCCATCTCGTACCTCGTGGTGAACGGTGACGAATCCGAGCCGGCCACGTTCAAGGACCATTTACTCCTCGAACGTGACCCGAACCAGTTGGTCGAGGGTGTCATCATCGCGGCCTACGCTCTTCAGGTCTCGTCGGTCTTCATTTTCGTTCGCGGCGAGTTCGCGCTCGGTCTCGAGCGCGTGCAACAGGCGGTGAATGACGCCTACGAGATAGGGGCCCTGGGAAGCAAGATCTTTGGATCGGACTTCTCTATCGACGTCGTGGTGCACCCCGGTGCCGGCGCCTACATCTGCGGCGAAGAGACCGCGTTGATCGAGGCCCTGGAAGGCAAGCGCGGCTTCCCTCGCATCAAGCCGCCGTTCTTCCCGGCCGTCGCCGGTCTTTACGGTGAGCCGACGGTCGTCAACAACGTCGAAACCATGTCGAATCTTCAGTGGATCGTCAACAACGGCGGCGCGGCGTTCGCGGCACTGGGCGGTGGTCGCTCGACCGGCACCCGGCTGTTCGCGCTCGCGGGGCGCGTGAACAATCCCGGCGTCTTCGAAATCGAGATGGTGAAGAACACCTTCCGTGACTTGATCTACGACCCGCAACTCGGCGGGGGCGTGATCGGCGACAAGAAGATCAAGGCGATCATCCCCGGCGGCGTTTCGGCGCCGTGGTTCGGTCCCGACCTGCTGGATTTGCCCCTCGGCCAAGACGAGGTCGCCGAGAAGGGATCGATGCTCGGCTCCGGTTCGATCGTCGTATTGGACGAGACGACGTGCGTCGTGCGAGCGGCGTGGCGGATTACCAAGTTTTTCTCGCGCGAGTCGTGCGGACAGTGCACGCCCTGTCGTGAAGGTTCCGGATGGATCGAGCGCGCGATGTACCGCGTCGAACACGGTGGGGGCCGCATGGAAGACATCGATCTCCTGCTCGATCTCTGCGACAACATCGCACCGGGGCTCACCTGGCCGCCCCAGCAGACAACGATCTGTGTGTTGGGCCCGTCGATTCCATCGTCAGTTCATTCGGCGATCCAGATGTTCCGCGACGACTTCGTCGAGCACGTGACGAATGGCGGGTGTCCTCATGACTGACGTGATTCGCACCACCGTCACGATCACGGTGAACGGTCGAACGATCGAGGCCACGTCTGGTGAACTCCTCATCGAAGCGGCCGAGCGCGCCGGGACCTACGTACCGCGCTTCTGTTATCACCCACGCATGGAGCCCGTCGGGATCTGTCGCATGTGCCTGGTTGAAGTCGACTCACCACGCGGCGCGACTCTGCAGCCGGCCTGTTACTTGAAGGTCAATGACGGTATGAACGTCGTCACTGACTCCGAAAAGGTCAAGAAGGCCCAGGACGGCGTTCTCGAATTCCTGCTCGCGAATCACCCGCTCGACTGCCCGGTCTGTGACAAGGGCGGTGAGTGTCCGCTGCAGGACCAGACGCTGGCGCACGGATCGGGAGAGACGCGCTTCATCGAGGAGAAGCGTCACTTCGTGAAGCCCGTCGAGATCGGTGCGCTGGTCCTGTTGGACCGCGAGCGATGTATCCAATGCGCGCGCTGCACGAGGTTCGCCGCCGACGTGGCCGGTGACGCCCAGATTGCCTTTGCCGGTCGCGGCGACCTCATTGAAGTGGCGACCTCACCGACCCAGCCCTTCGACTCGGTGTTCTCGGGCAACACCGTGCAAATCTGCCCGGTCGGCGCCTTGACCGCCAAGCCCTATCGCTTCCACGCGCGACCGTGGGACCTGGAACAAATCGAGAGTACCTGCACGACGTGTGCCGTGGGCTGTCGAGTCGCGGTGCAATCGTCGGGCAATCGTCTGACGCGCGTCCTGGGTGTCGACAGCGAGCCAGTGAATCACGGATGGCTGTGCGATAAGGGTCGCTTCACGCTCGAGTCGATTGACGCCAATGAAGAGTCGTCCGATCCACTGAACGCGGCCACCCGGATCACCGAACCGCTCGTTCGCCGAAACGGCAACCTGGTCGCCGTGAGTTGGGGTGAAGCGCTCGTCGAAGCGGCCGAACTGTTGCGAAAGGCCTCGAACAGCGCCGGTGGGCTCGGTGCCATCGGCGGGGCGGCGTTGACGAATGAAGGCGCCTTCGCATGGGAGCGAGTGCTGCGAGGCGTATTGCGTACCGAGCACATCGACGCCCAGTACGGCGACGGGCTCGACGCCGCGCTCCTTCAGGCGCTGCCTCGCGCGACGATCGACGAGGCCGCGAACGCGCGCGTCGTCGTGACCTTGAGCGGCGACCTTCGCGAAGAACTCCCGATTCTCTTCCTTCGTCTGCGCGAGAGCGCCGTGCGCTATCAACGCGCGGTCGTTGAATTGGCCTTCGGCGCCAGCGCCCTTCGCTCGGTGGCACGGATTTCGCTGCCCGTTCGACCCGGGGAGGCCCATCTCGTCGCTCGAGCGCTCGGTGACGGCACGCTCCCGCTGGGCGTCGTTTTCAGTCAGAGCGAACTGAACGACGCGCGCGACATCATTGGCGACAGCGGCGAGGGCGTGGTCTTCGTGATCGGCCGACCGAACATTGCAGAGTCATCGGAAGTTATCGAGAACGCCATACGACTCTTGGCGACGCAGTTCCCACAGGCCACGTTCCTCCCGGCCCTTCGACGCTCCAACGTGATGGGCGCGCTCGACATGGGATTGGCCCCGAAACTTCGTCCCGGACGCGGTTACGACGCCGAAAGGGTCGGGCGCGACACGCTGGCCCAACTCGAGGCCGTTCGTTCCGGCGAACAGACCGCGATTCTGCTGCTGGGCGGATGTCTGCTCGGTAACGTGCTCGACGTCGTCGGCGCACGCGAGGCACTCGACACCGCTGATGTCGTCGTGGTCACTGGTCACGGAGGCGCGTCGCTCGCTTACGCCGACGTCGTGTTGCCGGCCGCGGTGCAACACGAACGACTGGGCACCGTGACGAACATCGAAGGGCGCGTGACCGCGGTCGCGCCGAAGATCGTGGCCCCCGGTTCGGCGTGGCCTGACGTCGCCATCGCCTCGGAACTGGCCGAAGAGTTGGGGCAGAGCATTGGGCTCGCGTCGGTCGAACTGGCCGCCAAGACAATTGAGGAGACGACGGGCTATCCGGCGCTGTCAGTCCTCAACGACTCGACGAGCGACGGCGTGGTCGCGGGCGACGTCGCGGAGCGCTCCGCGCGTCGACCGCTGGACCCGATGGCCTTCCCCGGCATTCGATCGACCGAAGCGGTCGGACTGGGCGCGAACGCGGGAACGACCGTTGTGTCCGACGTGGCCTCGATGACGTCGACCTCGCCGGCGACTTTGGACGACCTCGGCGCCAGCGACAAGCTCGATGTCCCGCTCGCCGACGCATACTCGTTGCGAGTGAATCTCAGTCGGCGGCTCTACGACGACGGCGTCGCCGTGCAGGGTTCACCGTCGTTGGCCACTCTGAAGGCAGTGAGTGTGCTGCACCTCAATCACTTCGACCTCGACCGTCTCGGCGTCGCCGTCGGTGACGTCGTGGGCGTGAACGGTTCGCGCGGATCGGTTCGACTCCCGGTCGCTCTCGATGACGCCGTGCCGCGAGGCGTCACCGAGATTGCGTTCGGATCACTGGACGCTGATGGCAACGACGTCGTGCGACCGATTCTTGACGGGAACGACGTCATTTCGCAGGTTCGATTGGAGAGCGAATGAGCTGGCTCGCCGTGGTCGACCCGCTGTTCGACCACGGTGTGAACTTCGCCGTCGTGTTGATCGTCGTGATCAAGTGTCTGGTGGGCCTGGGGCTCTTGATGGGCTCGGTGATCTTGATGATCTGGTTCGAGCGCAAGGCGATCTCGGACATGCAGAGTCGCATCGGTCCTCAACGATGGGGCCCGTTCGGCCTGCTCCAGACATTGGCTGACGGTTTGAAGTTGATCTTGAAGGAAGACCTGATTCCCTCCGAGGCCGATCGCACCGTCTTCAAGCTGGCCCCGTTCCTCGTGCTGGTACCGGCCATCATCACCTTTGGCCTCGTTCCGATCGGCGGCGAAATGACGATCGCCGGTCACAAGGTCCTGCTCCAGGTCGCCAATCCGCCCATGGGCATCTTGTTGTTGTTGGCGATGTCGGGCATCTCGGTCTACGGCGTCATGCTCGCCGGTTGGTCGTCGGGTTCGAAGTACCCGTTGCTCTCATCGGTTCGCGCGAGTGCGCAGATGATCAGTTACGAGGCGGCCCTCGGCATGACGATCGTGACGGTCGTGCTCGTGACCGGATCACTCTCGGTACACAACATCGTGACCTCACAAGCTGACGGCATCTGGCACTGGAACCTGATTCGACTCGGCGTCGTGCCCTTTGTCGTCTTCGTCATAGCGATTACGGCGGAGTTGAATCGACCACCCTTTGACGTCGTCGAAGCCGAGAGCGAATTAGTCGGCGGATTCCACACGGAGTACTCCTCGTTTCGTTTCGCGATTTTCTTCTTGGCCGAGTACATGAACACGATCACGATGTCGGCCATCATCGTGACGCTCTTCCTCGGGGGACCCGCCGGCTGGGCGCCGAACGTGGCGCACCTGAAATGGCTCTTCCCGATCGCGTGGTTCCTCATCAAGACCATCGGGTTCGCCTTCTGTTACATCTGGTTCCGGGCGTCGTTGCCGCGTTTTCGCTACGACCAGCTCATGGACCTCGGTTGGAAGCGTTTGATACCGCTCAGTCTCGGGTGGATGCTGATCGTGGCCGGCTTTCTCGTCGCCAAAGGCTGGGGCTTCATGATGGGCGCGGTCGTACTGGTCTCGTACTCGGTGCTGACGCGAGCGTTTTCGCTCGGACAGACCCGCGAAGTCGGCGCCGACTCGGTGTTGCCGATCGTGGGTGCGCGACCGTTGCCCGGCGACGTACTTCGCTCAATGACCGATGAGGAGAGCGACTGATGGGCGCGCTCGACTTCTTCGGCGGCTTCAAGTTGACCTTCCAGCACCTCACGCGACCAACGGTGACGACCAGCTACCCGAAGGCCAAGCGTCCGAAGCAACCTCGTCAGCACGGACGCCACGTACTGAATCGCTACGAAGACGGGATGGAGAAGTGCATCGGCTGTGAGCTGTGCGCCGGTGTCTGTCCCGTCGACTGCATCTACGTGCGAGGACTCGACAATCCTCCGGACCACCCGGTCAGCCCCGGCGAGCGCTACGGCTACATCTACGAGATCAACTACCTGCGTTGCATCCACTGCGACCTCTGCGTCGAGGCCTGTCCGACCCAGGCGATCACCGAATCCAAGATGTTCGAGTTCTCCTTCACCAACCGATCCGACGCGATCTACACCAAGGCCGAGTTGTTGGTCGACGATCAGGGTTTCCCGCAGCGCCTGCCCTGGGAGGACTGGCGCGAAGGCGAGGCGGCGATGACCGGCGGTTGGATGCGCGCGACCTCACCGAACGGTGACGCCGCCTACGAGGGCGTCGTGCAGTGGACCGCCGACCTCGGCGCGGGCGTGCGCGCCGCCGAAGCCGGTCAGTCGGGCGTGCGCGACGACGAGGCGACCGGCTCCAAGCAGATTCGCAACATCTTCCCCAAGCACTTCGAGCCCGTGGACGTACCGCTGCAGTTCCGTGGTCTCCAGGGCAAGTTGAACGAAGCCCGAGAGAAGATCCCGAAGCGCAAGCGCAAGGACAAGTCGTGATAGCGACCACCTACGCCATCCAGTGGGTGCTCGTGTTCGCCACCTCGGCGTTGCTCATTCTCATTGGGGCCATCGGTGTGATCTCGGTGAAGAACCCCGTGCACGCGGCGCTGTGCTTGATCATGACGCTCATCGGCGTCGCGGTCGCGTTCGTCGCGCAGTCGGCCGACTTCTTAGCCGCGGTTCAGATAATCGTGTACGCCGGCGCCATCGTCGTGCTGTTCTTGTTCGTGATCATGTTCCTTGGCGTCGATCGCCGAGAGCACATCCACTTCGAACCGCTCGTGGGCCAGCGCGTCTTCGCGGCGGTCGGCGTCGCGATCACCATTGGCGGGCTCATTGCCTTGATGGCCCGTTCGAACTGGGTCAGCGGCGCGTCGTCGGTGACGACGAAACTCTCTACCGGCAACGGCAACGTCCGTGAACTGGGCACCGCGGTTTTCACGACGTACCTCTTCGCCTTCGAAGCGACCGCGGCACTGCTCATCATTGCCGTCGTCGGCGCCGTCTTGCTCGCGCGGCGCGAGCGCCCGACCCAAAGTGAGGAGAGCGCGTGAACGTCCCCGCCGCGTGGTACCTCATCTTGGCCGCGGGACTCTTCGGCATCGGCGCCTTCGGACTCTTGACTCGGCGCTCGGCGCTCATCATGTTCATGTGCATTGAACTGATGCTGAATGCCGTCAATCTCACTTTCGTCACCTTCGCCCGGACGCTCAACGACATCAGTGGTCAGGCGATCGTCTTCTTCGTGATGGTGGTGGCAGCGGCCGAGGTGACCGTCGGACTCGGCATCGTGGTGTCGGTCTTTCGTCGTCGTTCGTCGACGTCGGTCGACGAACTCTCGGAGATGAAGGGCTGAGATGGCGCCGATCGCGACGCTGATCCTTCTCTTGCCGTTGTGCGGCTTTCTCTCCGTGCTCCTCCTCGGTCGCTACCTGAGCGAGAAGCAAGTGGGCGTCGTCGGAACTGGCGTCGTCGCCGCGAGCTTCGTGCTTTCGGTCATCTGCTTCGTGCTGTTGGTGCACCACTCGTCACGCGAAGTGACGGTCAATCTCTTCTCGTGGATCTCCGTCGGGACGCTGCACGTACCGGCGGCGTTGCTCGTCGACCCGCTCTCGATCACCATGTGTCTGTTCGTCACCGGCATCTCGGCGCTGATCCACCTGTACTCAACCGGCTACATGCACGGTGAGAAGGACTTTCGCAAGTTCTTCCTTTACATGAACCTCTTCGTCTTCTCGATGTTGTTGTTGGTCCTGGCGAACAACCTGGTGCTCACCTTCGTGGGCTGGGAGGGGGTCGGGCTCTGTTCCTACTGGCTCGTGAGCTACTACTTCGAACGCGACGCGGCCGCCTCGGCTGGCAAGAAGGCCTTCATCTACAACCGGGTGGGTGACGTCGGCATGTTGATTGCGATGTTCTTGCTCTTCTCACGACTACACACACTGACCTACCTCACCATCTTCGAGCGCGCGGGCACGCTGACACCGCTCATCGCGACGTTGGTCGTCCTGGCGTTGCTACTCGCGGCGACCGGCAAGAGCGCGCAGATACCCCTCTTCAACTGGTTACCCGACGCCATGGAAGGCCCCACGCCGGTCTCGGCGTTGATTCACGCCGCGACCATGGTGACGGCCGGGGTCTACCTGCTCATTCGCATGTCACCGGTCCTGGCGCTGTCGCATTCGGGTCGCATGACCATCGCGGTCATCGGGGGAGTGACCGCCTTCGTGGCGGCCACCATCGCGACGTCCCAAAAGGACATCAAGAAGGTGTTGGCCTTCTCCACGATCTCCCAGATCGGCTACATGGTCCTCGCCGTGGGCGTCGGCGCCTACGGCGCCGCGATCTTCTTGATGATCAGTCACGCCTTCTTCAAGGCGCTGCTCTTCCTTGGTTCGGGTTCGGTCATTCATTCGCTCAACGGCGAACAGGACATGCGCAAGATGGGTGGCCTGGAGAAGTATTTGCCGCTCACGTTCCCGACGTTCCTGGTCGGCTGGCTGGCGATATCGGGGATCCCGCCCTTCGCCGGTTTCTGGTCGAAAGGTGACGTCCTGACGAACGTCTTCGAGCACAACAAGGCGCTCTGGGCCCTCGGAGTCCTGACCGCGATCTTGACCGCGTATTACATGACCCGTCTGTTCATTCTCACGTTCCGCGGCACCGAGCGATTCCGCGCGGACACCGAGGGACACGACCCGCACGAATCGCCGTGGGTGATGACGACACCGCTCATCGTGCTCGCCGCTCTGACCGTGCTCGGGGGAATCCTCGACTTGCCCTGGGTCCACCACGACTCGTTGGCCGGATTCCTCGCGCCGACCTTCGGCTACGTCGCGGCCGGCGGCCACGCCGACACGGTGGCCCAATACGGGCTCGCGCTGGTTGACGTCGCCGCGGCGCTCTTCGGTCTGCTCGCGGCCTATTCGATCTGGCGCAACATCTCGGAGTCCAAGCGCTGGGAGTCGCCGTTCCTCGAGCACGTCTGGCACTGGGACGACTTCTATGACGCGACCATCGGTCGACCGTTGACCGAAGCCGCCCAGTTCGGCGACGACGTCATCGAACCCAAGGTCATCGACGGCGCGATCACCGGTCTCGCCGTGAGCGTGCGCAGAAGCGCCGAGGGACTACGAAAGGTGCAGTCCGGCTTCGTGCGCCACTACGCCCTCGCGACCGTCCTCGGCCTCGCGGTCGTGATTGTCTACCTCGTGGCGAGGGTCGGCTAGGCATGCACTCTTCGTGGTGGCTCACTCTCTTGCTCGTGGTCCCGCTCGTCGGGGCGATCGGGGCGGCGTTGACGCGAAAGCGCGAGGGCCGGGCCTACGTCGTCGCGATTGGCGCCTCGGTCGTCGAACTCGTCCTTTCGCTCGTGGTGGCGTTGCTCTACAACGATCACATCGCCAAGGCCCAGACGTTCGACTTCGCGACGCGTCACGTGTTGGCGGCTCCCTTCGGCCTCGCCTACGACGTGTCGATCGACGGCATCTCGTTGTTGATGGTCGTCTTAACGGCGCTCACCGTGTTGCTGGCGTTGCTCGGCGCGCGCGAGCGCCGTCAGGAGCCGGCCTTCGTCGCGTGGATGCTGTTACTCACGTGTTTCACGATGGGCAGCTTTCTCTCCCACGACCTCCTCGAGTTCTTCATCTTCTTCGAATTGACGCTCATTCCGTGTTACTTCATCATCAGTCAATGGGGCGGCAAAGAGCGGTCCAAGGCGGCGCTCAAGTTCTTCATCTACACCTTCACCGGCTCGGCGTTCTTGTTGATCGGCATCTTGTACCTCGCCTTCGCGCACCAGCACCAGATCCCGGGCTCGGCGCTCACGTTCTCCTACAGCGCGCTCTCGGCGACGGCGATGTCCCACGGCACCGCCGTGTGGCTCTTCATCGCCTTCGCGATCGCCTTCGCGGTGAAGGCGCCGATCTGGCCCCTGCACACGTGGTCGCCAATCACCTACGCCGAGGCACCCACGGCTGGATCGATCGAGATGTCGGCGCTGCTCGCCAAGCTCGGCACGTACGGACTCCTGCGCTTCGCGGTTGGTTTATTCCCGCTGGCGTTGGTGAACATGCGTCCGGTGGTGATGACGCTCGCCGTGATCGGCATCCTCTACGGCTCCATGCTGGCCTGCACGACGCCGGACCTGAAACGATTCGTCGCGTACTCATCGCTCGCCCAAATGGGTTTCATCACGTTGGGCGTCATGTCGGGGTCGACGATCGCCACGGTCGGCGCCGTGTTGTTGATGTTCAACCACGGCGTCATCACGATCGGCTTCTTCTTGATCATCGGCTTCATCGAGAAGCGCCGAGGTTCGATACTGATCAAGGACTTCAAAGGACTTCAGGGTCCGGCCCCGATCATGGCAGCGCTCTTCACCGTGGTCATGCTGGCCTCGATCGGCCTGCCCGGACTGTCGGGGTTCGTGAGTGAGTACCTGATCCTCATCGGCACCTTCGCCACGCATTCGTGGTGGGCCGTCGTCGCCACCTTCGGCGTGGTCGCCGCCGCGTTGTATCTGCTCTGGGCCTACCAACGGGTCTTCCACGGTAGGGCCGAGGGCGCCAACGCCGAGATCGCCGACGCGACGACGCACGAGCAGTGGGTGCTGGTGCCCGTCGTCGTCCTAATCGTCGTGCTCGGCGTCTTCCCGAAGCCGGTGCTCGATCGCATCACGCCGTCGGTCCAGCAACTCATCCACCACGTCGCACCGAGCGGGGTGAACAAGTGAAGCTCGTGATCCCCTCCATTCACTACCTGGCGATCCTGCCGGTCCTGATCTTTTTCGGTGCGGCGCTGGCGCTCGTGCTCGCCTCGGCACTGGTGCGTGGCAAGGTGCCGCTGGTCGTCGCGACGTCGACGGTGGTCGCCGCCGCCGCGGCGAGCATCGTCGTCAACTACTTCCAGTGGCGCTGCGTCGCCAGGGCCGGCGCCTCGGTCACGATCGCTCACGCGGTCGTGCTCGACGACTTTTCGGTCATCGCCTCGGGTGTGATCGCGACCAGCGTCATCATGACCGCGTTGGTCGCGCACGACTGGGCGATTCGCGAACGGGTCTCGGGCGTCGAGTTCCACATCCTCGCACTCGCGTCGAGCGCCGGTGCGATCCTGATGACGCAGGCGAACGACCTCATCGTCATCTTCCTAGGTCTCGAGATCTTGTCGATCGG
>Ga0182030_10005072_pt1 | contig 27998 bp, 20 predicted proteins | sample 812S3MmetaG_FD_121299 | JGI IMG/M metagenome (GOLD analysis project Ga0182030, IMG submission 121299) | Permafrost microbial communities from Stordalen Mire, Sweden - 812S3M metaG (Illumina Assembly) | ecosystem: Environmental > Terrestrial > Soil > Wetlands > Permafrost | place: Sweden... | reverse complement strand
CCGCTGCCCGTCGGCTGCCCACATAGATGTTGCAGTCGTCCGCGTAGCGGCTAAAGGCCAGTCCCCTCCTCTCCAGTTCCTTGTCCAGCGCGTCCAGATAGATGTTGGCCAGCAGCGGGGATAGAAGCGCGAGCGCAGGAGATTCGGGCCTGGATACCGAAGCATCCGTCTATTGACTTTATCGTCGCGGCAATTCCGTGTTTAACCTTCCCTTTTCAGGTGGTCAAAATTGGCCATTTAATCAATTAAACAAGAGAATGCAGTAACATGTTACTGGTCATGTTGCCACTTAACTCATTGACTATCAAGATCTGTTGCCGTGCAACAGGCGCTACATCGTTGATTATAAGGCACTTAAGGTGCAACATTTGACTGGTTGCCGATTCCCGTATCATAAAACAGGCATTGCAGAACAAGTCGCATCCTGAGCAAGATGCAGGACCTGACGATGGAATTGGTTCCAAGAATACCTTGTAACAGGCATGTGCGTTTCCTGGCGCGCGTATTGTGCGTTTGTCTGCTCCTTTTGAAAGCGACGATGCCGGCAGCGGGCGCAACCGACACAAACGGATTTCTGCCCGACATACCGGCCGGTTACTTTCTTCATTCATATGACGACTGCGACGTTCCCGCGCGCCAACCGCATGTGCAAATGGCTGATTGCTATATTTGGACCTTCCAAACGACCGATACGGACGCGAGCCTCAAGGAACGGTCGGCTGTATTCGGCTACCACGGGGTACAGGCCGCCTATACGAATCTCGACCCCAAACTTTCTTACGTGCTGGCGCTGACATACGCGAACGACCACGTCTATAACCGCGTCCAAAGTCTGGAAACCGCCTCTGGGATTGTCTTGCACGGGCCGTATGTATTACCGAAAGGCAAAGCGACGCGCGTTATCGTCAAGGTGCCTGCCGAGGCAACGCGCGATGGGCGGTTGGCCTTGCGATGGAAACTCCTGGGCGAAGCAAACGTAACGGTATCCATCATAGAATTGTGGGCGAACTTACCCGTGACGAACGATTTGCAATTCAGCTCTCTCGTTGGTGCGCAGGACAGCTTGCGTGGACAAGTGGTTAATCTGGCTTATGACGGCGTACCCAACGCGCAAGCCACTCTCTCCGTTCCGGGCAACAACAACGAGCTGACAACGAACACTGACTCAGCCGGATTCTTTAGCTTTAATCGCAAAGCGATAGGCGCGCTGGCAGGCCGCGGCGAGGCGATTTTGACCGCCCGACTGGGCCAGCGGGAAGGCCGCTCATCCATCGAGATTGCGAACTTGTTTTTCGATCCTGTGCATTATCGGCCCATGCCGGAAATAACGGCGGGCCTGGCCAAAAACTCTCTCGCGCTCAATGGCGCATGGCGGCTCAAAACTGCGCCGGGCAACGATCCGCGGGCGCAATCTTTAGATGAGTCAGGTTGGGCTGCCTTCAAAGTCCCCGGCCAGTGGCTGCAACAGGGATTCGACGTTCCCCGCGACCAACCCGTGGCGATGGCCAAAGAATTCCTCATTCCCAAAAAATGGGCCGGATACAGAATCTTCCTTCGCTTCGATGCCATCCATGGCGGCACTCATTATTGGCTGAATGGACGGCGGCTGGGTTATAGCGAGAATCTATTTACGCCGGTGGAATGGGAAATCACCGACGCGGCCCGCCCCGGGGAGACCAATCGGCTCGATCTCCAAATGGTCGTAGCCACGGATTCTGAGCGCTTGTCGTATTCCAGCGACTATGCGCAGCACAGTCTGGGCGGGATCGACCGCGCGGTGCGGATTTATGCGCTGCCAAAAATGCACATTTCCAGCATGCACCTCAACGCCGGGTTGGACACTGCGTACCGCGACGGCGAACTCCAGGTTGATTTTAATATCGATAACCCTGATCCATTGCCTCAGTCCAACGTCGAGTTGCGTCTGCGGATTTACAATTCCAGTGGCAAGGAGGTGAGTCATTCCACTCCGAAAACGAAACTTGGTCCGATCAAACCCGGCGTCAATGCCATCAGCCTTGCCTCGCGCGTGGAAAATCCACTCAAGTGGAATGCAGAACAGCCAAATCTCTACAAATTGGTAATCGAGTTGGCCAACAACGGCAAGGCCCTGGAAAAAATCGAACGCAATATCGGTTTTCGCAAAATCGAAGTCAAAGACCGGCAACTTTATGTCAACGGCGCGCGCGTCAAACTCGCCGGCGTCTGCCATCACGAAATTGATCCGCTGTCAGGTCGCGCTGACACGATGCGCCACGCCGAGGAAGACGTTAAACTCATCAAGAGCGCCAATCTGAACGATGTGCGAACCTCGCACTATCCACCGACGCAGGAATTTCTGGATGCGGCAGACCGTTACGGCCTCTACATCGAATCGGAGGCCCCGCTCTGCTGGGTGGCCCCGGCGGATGATTTGACCGATCTTAATGCCGTTCTCCGGCCCACATCGGCGATGGTTGACTACAACCACGCGCACCCCAGTGTGATTATTTGGTCGCTCGCCAACGAATCTCATTGGAGCGGTCTTTTTGAGGAGTCGGCCAGAATGTGCCGGCAACTGGATCCGACGCGGCCAACCACCATCAATCACGCGTTCACCCAGGAAGAGAAGGTGATTTGCGACATCATGAACCGTCATTACCAGCCCCTGCCCTATGACCAGATTCTGAAGGATGATCCGCGGCCGTTCATGCACGGCGAATGTTTTTTTCTTGTTTACCATGAGCGAACGGACGTGGCCATCGATCCCGGCTTGCGGCAGTGGTGGGCGGCGGGAAGCGCAGATCCAGCCTCCGATTGGGGGAAAGGCTGCATCGCGAATTTAAACGCGCACGGCGGCCTGCAAGCCGGCGTTTTTCCCGGAGCCTGGAGCTACATTTACAAATCCGACCGAGTCATCGGCAGTGAAATATGGGCCGGGGTTGACGATATTAGTGTTCTGCCAGGCGGCAAGATCGTCAGTTCGGAAAGCGGCAATGCTTATTGGGGATTGATCGATGGCTGGCGCCGGCCGAAGCCCGAGTTGGAATTGGCCAAGTTCCTGTTCGCCCCGGTGTGGTTTCCCGTTCGTTGTCTCGATTTTACAACCGGCCAGGCATCGGTTCGAATTCCAGTTGAAAACCGATCCTCGTTTACAGACTTGGGCCAGTTCGATTTTGCCTGGGAGCTTAATGGCGCAAAGGGCAAGGTCCATAAAAGTATTGCGCCGGGAAGCACCGGCGAAATTGAAATTCCTGTTCCGAAAGGAACCCGGCAGGGAGGCGCACTGCTCGTCCGCGTCAAGAATGGAGCCAATGAAATTGTCAACGCTGCCCTTTCACTTGGCAAACGAGAATCCCGCACTCTTCCCTTGCCGCAGGCCGGCGCGCCCAAATGGACCGACCACGGCAATGTTATTGTCATCAAGGGCAAAGGTTTTTCACTGGTTCTCGATCGAACGACGGGCGATTTCGACGCCGGGAACCCTGAGCATCATGCGCCCATCTTAAGCTTTCCCACCCTGCATGTGACACGCCATGACTTCGGCGATCTGGACGGCAACAAACCCCGCTATGCGGAGTTTCCTGACGCCAAAACACGAGTGGTCGAAAGTGTGACCGCAGTGGAGAACGGCGGCGCTCTTGAGTTGGCCGTCACGGATCATTACAAGGACTTTGCCGGTTCCATCCATTGGCTGATTGACAACAACGGTGTCGGAACGGTGAGCTTCGACTACACCTACACAGGCAAGCCCTTTGATTCCCGCGAAATTGGCGTCAAGGCGCTTCTCGCTCCTGATTATGATGAGGTCAAGTGGCGGCGCTGGTCCGAATGGGGCGTTTTTCCCGAGGATTCGATCTGCCGGACGGAAGGTTCCGCCAGAGCTTACCGCGATAATAAATGGCCGAATGTTCCACCGACCACCAAACCCGCGTGGCCGTGGTCACAAGACCAGACAGAACTCGGCACCGCTGATTTTCGTTCGATAAAATTCAACATTTACGAAGCATCGCTGAGTTCGCCGGATCATTCGGGAATTTGTGTGGAAGCCAACGCTGACGTCCATTTTCGTTCATGCCTGGCGAAAAACGGCGTGATGATGCACATCCTTACCCAATGCCCCCTGGCCCAGGTAGTGTTAAATAAAGGCGACCATCTTGCCGGAAAATTCGCTGTCCGGCTCATAAACAAACCCTAACCGTGCAGAGGATAGCCGTCGGGATCTTTGCCTCGCATCCGCCGCCACCAAACCTGGAAATTGGGAATGTTCACCGTAACAATGAAAAGCTTCCGGTAAACGTCCTCTTTGGGAGATTGCAACGGCATTACCCCGTGCCATGAATGTTCCGTGCGCTCAAAGAGCAGGCTGCCGTTTTTGCGCAAATCCAGCGAAGCCGCCACCTTGAGGTCTTTGAACGTGGGCGCCGAATGGGCCTTATATCGCCCCTCGTCGTCCAAAATCAGTATGTCGCCGCCCCATTCCCGCGGCCAGTCTTGGTCCGTGGCGAAGAAGAAAATGTGGGTGGCCAGCTTTCGGCGGGCGTCGCAGTGCGGCGAGACGGAACAGCCTTGCCAGGCGTAATACCACTCCATCGTAAGAATGATCTCCTGGTCCGGTTTCAAATTCAGCATACGGCGCAAGAACGATTCATACTCTTTGCCTTGCAATTCGGCGATAAACGCCTTCCACGGTTGCGCCACGTCCATGCCTTCCCAATAATGCAGCAGACCGCGATTGTGCGGAGCTTGTCCGTAGCCCCGTTTCACACCCACCATGCGCTTGAAATCCGACATGTCGGGAAGCGCCGCGCGCAGGCCGTCCCAGCCCTGCGAAGTCAGCGTGTCCTGCATGTGCGCCCAGGGATACGGTTTTTGCGCCCGGAAGGCGCTGGCCGAAACATGGTCGATACAATTCAGATTGAGATAATTCATAGTTCCTCTCCGGCTGGGTCGCAGACCAATCGGGGCTCGCGCCCGAAAAGGGCAAGTAACTGCTTCCGATTGGGTGGTTGTTCGCCCGATGCCTTGAAGTTGCGCCAGGCGGTCAACCACAGTGCGGTTTCAGCCTCGCGCTCAGTATTAGACGCTCTGACAGAATCGGCAAGTGCTATCAACAACTATTATCCTTTGTGATAAAAGGAATCAGGAGAGTCCGATTGCAACAATGCTATCGTTCAACAGGTTGGAATGGCTTGCCTGCCTGGTAAAATTTCAATTCAAGCTGAAGCTGTGCAGCCAGCGCCGTATTGGATTGCGCTTCGGCCAGGCGCAAAGCGTGCTGCGCCGTTTCCGCTGCTTCGGGAAACCGCCCGGCTTTGGCCAAGGCGGTGGCAAGGGTGTGGAGAATGACCGGGTTTTCTCCGCCGGTCAGCTTATTGGCCTGCTGGGCCAGTTCCACCGCGTTGCTGCCTTTGCGTAGCGACGCAACGGCCAATACCAAGCCCAGATTACTTTGGACCTTTGGGTCAGACGGCGCCAGTTGCAGCGCCTCTTCGTACTGGGAAATCGCTTCGTCCACTTTGCCCTTTTGAAAAAAGGCCTTGCCAAGGTAGTAGTGTGCTTCCTCATAGTCAGGGTAGATTTGCAGTGCCCGTTGGAAATGAGTGATGGCTTCGTCCAGCTTCCGCTTTTGCAAAAGAGCGATGCCGAGGTTCTCGTGGGCTTGTGTATAGTCCGGCTCGATTTTCAGAGCCTCTTGGTATTGGGTGAGGGCTTCATCCACCTTCCCCTTTTGCAAAAGAGTGATGCCGAGGTTGTTACGGGCTTGGGCATAGTTGGGGTTGATTTGCAGCGCCTGTTGGTAATGGGCGATCGCTGCGTCCGCATCTCCCTTCCGCAGCAAAACGTTGCCGAGAACCATGTGGGCGACGTAGTTGTCTGAGGTGCAGGCAAGCGCGCGCATCGACAAGGTTTCGCTATTTTGCCAATACGCAGTCTGTTTCCAAGCGCAGACCATCAAAGTGCCCAGCACTGCGGCTGTCAAGAATTTCAACACCGCGCGCCGATGATTCCACCCCTTGCTCCAATCTGCCACCGCCCATGTCCCTGCCATGACCAGCCCGATTGCAGGCAAATAGGTGTAACGGTCCGCATGGGCGTGGTACGATATTTGAACAAACCCAATCACCGGAACCAACATTCCCAGATACCAGAGCCATCCCACCAGCAGGTAAGGGCGCTTTTTCAAGCAAGCCAGGGCACAGATGAAAATTGCGGCCAGCAGGGCCAGGGCCAGGCCAACTTTCCAGAGGGGCTGGCCACTCGCTGGAAAAGGATAAGGGATGGCCAAGCCTGCCGGGCAAACCACTTGCCCGAGGTAGATGCCATAAGAAACGACGGCGTTCCCGAGGCGCTCAAGGAAAGGGATTTGAGTGGAACTGCCGGCTTGTTGCTGCCAGAGAACAGCCACCACGCATGAGCCCGCCGAAATCAAGAACAGTGGAATCTTCTCCTTCACCAATCCCCCAAAAAGGGCCACAAACTTCGCGCTACCTGGCCCATCCAGCTTCAATCGATGGAGCGGCCACCAGTCCAGCAACAGCAACACAAACGGAAGAGTCACCAGTGTGTTCTTGCATAAAAGTCCAAAGCCAAACAACAGCGCGACCGCCGTGTAGCGCCAGCGGGAGGGCTGGCGCGCATAATGCGCATAAGCCCACAGCGTCAGCATGAAAAACACCCCGCTCAGCACGTCCTTGCGTTCCGCAATCCAGGCCACCGACTCCACCCGCAACGGGTGGATCGCAAACACCGCCGCCACAAATGCGCTGCGCCACAAGCTCCCGGTCATCGCTCGCAAAGCCAGAAAAAAGAGCAACACTGTTGCCGTGTGCAACGCCACGTTGGTCAGATGATGCCCCCCCGCCCACAGGCCATACACCTGGCAGTCCGCCATGTGCGAGAGCCACGTCAGCGGCAGCCAGTGATCGATTTTGTAATTGGTGAACGCCCAGACGGCGCCTTTGAATGTCAGGCCTTTGGCCACGACCAGATTTTCATACACATAGTCGTTGTCATCGAAGTCAACAAAATCGTAAGCCCGCGCCTGGACGAAAACAGCGATGGTGATCGCGGCCAGCCCGAGACAAACCAGGGGCACAAGCCAGCGTTGCAGGCACCGGCCTGCGCCGAGCGGGACTTTTGGCGGAGATTGTTGGCCGTTCATGTTTTGCGCGCTTGTGTCATAAACAAGTAACCCATTTCGACGAGTGTATTACAAGGCAGACTGCAGCGGGATGGATATTTGACTTCACATCAGATAACTTGATGCAAGCAATGCCTTTTAATTACTTCACGCTGGCGCGCTCTAAAAACACAATGTTTGCAAGACCAGATCCTGCAGTTTTTCACGCAAATCGGAGTCCTCTGCTCTCACAATAATTGAAATCCGGATGGCTCCTCTCTTTCCAGCGTGGAAAAAGAAATCAGATAACAACAGGCGCTCATTTCCAATGTCCTTCTCGAACACCACCACATATCCGGATTCTCCAGCTTTTGTCTTTATTGGTGCCAAAACCTTTTGGTGCTCGCCGTAGCGTTTGCGGGTGGCCTCGGCATACTTCTCGGCGCATTCCTTTGCGGCGGTTTCAGTCGTTCGCCAGATAATGATGCGCGCTTCATCAGGAGGAACGGTATTGGAATAAAAGGCGCATACCGGTCCAGCATCGTGTGCAAGCCCGCTGTTTTCAGGACTACTATTATCGCTTCGCCTCCAGCCTTTCGGGTAACCGATGGAAAAGGAGACGGGGAATGCATGTGTAATCGCAAACTCGTTGATCGTGCAATTTTCCGCCTCAAGCCTAGATGGCGCCTTCACCTGGCCATGGAGGGACGTAAAGAGAAGGAGAATGGCGGCGACTGTGATGAACTGACGCATGATCAATACAAGTTACCTTTAAAATAAAACCGCAGGTTCGTTATTGAAACACAAAAATCCGGTCCTTCCACGCAATGTCCGTCTGACCCATTTGCCTTTTTAAAATCGGCGCTGCTGTCCTGCAGTCAATGTGGCCGATTTGCAGCGAAAATCGAGCGTTTTCCATAATGCGCCAGCAGCGAGGCAAACAGCAGAACCGGAAGCAAGCCATTCAGATCGCCGGTCCTGCGGTTGAAGTTCGTTTGGGGCAAAAACCTCGCGAGGACCGCATACAATACTCATGAGCCCGCCGCCGAACACGCCTTCCCGGAATGCGGGCGGCTTGTATATTGCCCGTTAAACCTTTATAAAACGCCATGATCAATATTGCTCAATTCAAGAATATCGTTCTCGCCAGCGCCTTCGCGTTGCTTTTGCCCGGTGTCACTCCAAGTCTGCAAGCAGCGGATACCAAGCCGCTTCGGGTTTTGCTCGTTACCGGCGGTTGCTGCCACGATTATGCCAGCCAAAAGGACATTCTCAAAAAAGGGATCGAGGCGCGGGCCAACGTTGTGATTGACCAAGTTCATACCGGCGACAGCACCACCCATCCGCCCCTTGCGATTCTGAGCCATCCCGATTATGCGCAAGGTTACGATCTGGTTATTCATGATGAGTGTGCGGCGGACATATCCGATCCGGCTTTGGTGGAAGGAGTCTTGAAACCGCATCGCGACGGCTTGCCCGGCGTGAACCTCCACTGCGCGATGCATTCCTATCGCATCGGCAATCCGAATGACCCGGTCAAGGCCGGCACGCCGCATGGATTGTGGTTTGAATATTTGGGGTTGCAATCCAGCGGACACGGACCGCAGGAACCCATCGCACTGCATTTCACGGACAAGGACAACCCGATCACCACGGGTATGAGCGATTGGACGACCATTCACGAGGAGCACTACAATAATGTTCATGTGTTCGATACCGCCCATGCGTTGGTGTATGGGTTGCAGGTGGTTGGCACGAAGACAAATGATTTTGTGGTCGCGTGGGTCAATGAATACGGCCCGAAAAAAACCCGCGTCTTCAGCACAACGATTGGCCATAACAACGAGACCGTGGCCGACCCGCGTTATCTGGACCTTGTCACGCGCGGGGTTCTGTGGGCCACCGGACATCTGGAGGCGGATGGAACCCTCGCCAAAGGCTATGGTCCGCATGGAAATTAAATGGAGAAATTTGATAGTTGACCGGTGGGGCCGTGCTTGTTACCTTGCGCGCGATGAAATTTTTGGCCGGTCTGCCGCATCAGTTCGCTCGCGTGGTCGTCGTCGTTGACTAACGCGGCCTGAGGCATTGTTCCGGCTCACAGGTCGCCCGCCGTCCCCAGAGGACGCGGGTTTTTTAATTTATGCGACATACAATATCAGTCCTGGTTGAAAACAAGTTCGGCGTGCTGACGCGTGTGGCGGGCCTCTTTAGCGGGCGCGGCTACAACATCGAGTCGCTCAACGTCGCGCCCACGCAGGAGGCGGACATTTCCCGCATGACCATCGTGACCGTCGGCGACGACGCGACGCTGGACCAAATCGTCAAGCAGCTCAACAAGCTGGTCAACGTCCTGGAAGTGCATGACTTTCGCCAGGCTGAGTTTATTGATCGCGAACTGGTTTTGGTGCGCGTGGCTGTCGATGCCAAATCGAGGGCGGAGATCATGCAAATGACGGATATTTTCCGGGCCAAGATTGTTGATGTGCAGTCCAAGAGCCTGACCATCGAATTGACGGGGGATGAAGGGAAGATCGAAAAATTTCTGGGCCTGATGAACACCTTCGGCGTGCTGGAATTGTCCCGCACCGGAAAAATCGCGCTGTCGCGCAAGTAACACTCAACTCAAAATTCAATCATATTTATGCCAGCAAAAGTTTATTCTGACAAAGACGCGAACCTGAAATATCTGCAAGGCAAAACATTGGCCGTCCTGGGATTCGGTTCCCAGGGCCATGCCCATGCGCTGAACCTCAAGGACAGCGGCTGCCACGTCATCATTGGCCTTTACGAAGGCAGCAAATCCATTCCTGTGGCCAAATCCAAGGGCTTCGAAGTCTTCAGCACCGGCGAAGCGGTGAAGCGGGCCGATGTGATTTTCGTGGCCGTTCCTGACACCAAGCAGGCGGCGGTTTACACGCGGGACATTGCGCCGAATCTGACCCCGGGCAAAACTTTGCTCTTTTCACACGGATTCTCCATCCATTTTAAAACGGTCGTGCCGCCTAAAAACGTCAACGTGATCCTGGTCGCGCCCAAAGGCCCCGGACACATTGTCCGGCGCCAATATCTGGAAGGAAAAGGCGTGCCGTCGTTGATCGGGGTTTATCAGGACCCGGGCAAAAAATCCAAACAAGTGGCGCTGGCCTGGGCCAAAGGCATTGGCGCCACGCGCGCGGGCGTCATTCAAACCAGCTTCAAAGAAGAGACCGAAACTGATCTTTTCGGGGAGCAAAACGTGCTGTGCGGCGGCGCTTCCGCCTTGATTCTCGCCGGCTACGAAACATTGGTCGAAGCGGGTTACCAACCGGAGATGGCTTACTTCGAGTGCCTGCATGAATTGAAATTGATTGTTGACTTGATGAACGAAGCCGGCATCAGCGGCATGCGTTTTTCCATTTCAGAAACGGCCAAGTGGGGCGATGTCAGCGTTGGGCCGAAAATCATCGATGCGAGTGTCAAGAAACGGATGAAGGCGGCGCTGAAGGACATTCAGTCGGGCAAATTTGCCAAGGGCTGGATCAAGGAATACAACGGCGGCTACAAGAGATACAATGCGTTGCTCAAAGCCGGACAGAACCATCCCATCGAGCGCGTCGGCGAGCGCCTGCGCGGCTTGATGCCTTGGATGAAAAAGCACTCCGTCAAAGGCGTGCAGGCGGCGTATTAAGGGGCTGTGCCGGCAGTCGTCCTGCGGGCGATCCAATCCAGCAGAAAAAAGGCGCAGACGAAAAACGGGAATATTCCGCAGAGCATATCGCTCACGGAATGGGAGTGCCTGTCAACCGCGTTGAACACCGCGAGGGAGACGAGGGCGGCTGCCAGGCACACGACTATTCCGGGAGCGGATACGGGCACGCAAAACCAGCGTGGCAATGTACTTTTGATCATAGGAGGCGAATGAGACGTTGCACTTCATCATGGCTTCCAACAAAGAAAACTTCCAAAGCGTGCGGATTGGCGCGGAACAAGAGACGGACTTTCAGGCCGGCACGGCATTCGAAAACATTTCTCCTTAACCGCCGGATTGAAATTCCAACATGGACGTGCGGCTGACCGAAGCAATCCGGCAGAACTCGCAACGCGGCTTCCACGCGGATTACATCAGCATCGCTTAAGTGTCGGATCGCCGCTAAAAAGCGAGGGTTTAGCAGAATGGCGGGTTTAGCCACGTTTCAATTTTCCAGTAAACGGCTTGAGACGGCGGGCTTTGCGATCGGCGTCCAATTCTCGGTTGGCCTTTTGGACGAAGGCATCCAGTTCCTCCGGCGTCGCGCCATATTCTTGCACGGCGTAATCCTCGGAATAAACCTTGACCGGACGGAAGGCCACCACGGCACCGTCAATCATCACTCCAATATCCTCTCCTTGCAGGGTCTTTTTCAGCCAGACCCCAAGATTTTGCCGGGCGGCGGTCACAGTCAGAGTTTTCATAGTGTCATTATAATGTCACTTTAGAAATCGTCAAGTGTGCGCCGTGATGGGCGTGAGGAGAAATCCGGCCTCTGCCCCCGACACCGTGATTCGCCATCTCAACCGAGCATTAGAGAAAGTTGCGCAGATCTCTCCTTCCTTCGCTCCGTTGGTTAATTTCGCCAGGCGTCCAAGCTCGTTCATCACGTCCGGGAGAATGGAGGCAGGAGGCGGCGACAAGTCGTACCAGGTGCCATCGACTTTGTATCTGATCGGCGCGCTATCGACGCTCGCGGGGGCGAAGATTAATTCCGTGGCACGATCCTGCTGCGCCTGAAACAGCACCAAAAGGACAAATCGATTGATGGGATCGTCCTCCATGTGACCCTACACCAAATTTTTGTATTCCCTGGTTTCGGAGAGTTTCTTGACCAGTTCCTTGACCTTTTGGGACTGGCTCTTGTGGGCCAGGAGGACGGCGTCGTCGGTTTGGACGAGGATGGCGTCGCGCAGGCCGACCACGGCGATGGGGGTTCGGTTTTTGGTCCGTGCGTCAAATATAATATTGCGCGCGCCATCGACGTGGATGAAATCTCCGACCGCGCAGTTTCCTTCGGCATCGGGTTTGAGATGGCGGGCGAGGGCGTTCCATGATCCGAGGTCGTCCCAGGCAAAAGAGCCGTCGGCCACGACCACGTTCTGGGCATGTTCCATCAGGGCGTAGTCGATGGAGATTTTTTTCAGCGCGGGATATTCTTTGGCCAGAACGCGGTCGAGTTTTGGCGTGCCGGCCACTTTGAACCAGCGCTGGCAGGCGGCAGCCAATTCGGGCTGATGCTTTTCCAAACCCTGCGTGATGGTGACAAACGACCAGAGGAACATGCCGGCATTCCAACGGTACTGGCCGCTGTTGACGTATTCCAGCGCCCGTTCGAGGTTCGGTTTTTCGACGAATTGTTCGGCTTTGGAAAAGGTGGTCTTGTAGGGTTTGACGCCACTGGGCGGGGGAAGAGTGTTGCCAAGCCGGATGTAGCCATACCCCGTGGCGGGCTCGGTGGGTTTGATGCCGATGGTGACAATCACCTGCCCCCGCCCGGCCAAGTCAAACGAATCGGCCAGGACTTGCTGAAATTTCTTTTCGTCGGGAATGACATGGTCCGCGGGCAGAACCGCCATGACGGCGCTGGTGGAGCGCTGGCCGACAATGGCCGCGCCCAGCGTGACGGCGGCGCAGGTGTCCCGCCCGATTGGTTCGGCCACGACATTTTGCCGGGGGAGTTTGGGCAATTGCCGGCACACCTGGGGCGCCTGGACAGCGTTGGTGATGATGTAAATATTTTTAAGCGGAACCAACGGCAACACGCGCGCGACGGCCTGTTGAAGAAAAGAAGTTTTGCCGAGGAGGGTGACGAGCTGTTTCGGGGTTTTTTCCCGGCTGACCGGCCAGAAGCGTTCGCCGCGCCCTCCGGCCATGATGATGACGAAACGATCTTGTTCAGATGTTTTCATACAATGTTAATTCTTGACTGCGTTGACCAACGACGCGGTGAAACGGGACACCTGTTCCACCATGTCTTTGCTTTGGCCGTGGCGGGCAATTTGGTTGACGATGGCGCTCCCTACAACAACTGCTTCGGCGCTGGCGGCCACGGTTTTGGCCTGGTCCGGCGTGGATATGCCGAATCCGACGGCAATGGGCAGATCGGTGTGGGCGCGAATCCGGGCCGTCCTTTCGCCGATGCCTTGGGCCACTTTGGTTTGCATGCCAGTGACGCCCTCGCGCGATACGTAATAGATAAAACCGGAGCCGCGCTTGACGATAAGTTCGATGCGATTTTCGGGCGTGGTTGGGGCGACAAGGTAGATGACACAAAGCCCTGCTTTGGTCATGAGCGCTTCGTAATTATCCGATTCTTCCGGCGGCAAATCGAGCGTGAGCAGGCCATCGACGCCGGACTGCGCGGCCTCCTGGATGAATTTTTCCAGGCCGTGCCGGTGCATGAGATTAAAATAAATGTAGAGAACAATCGGGATCTGCGATTGACGGCGGATGGCGGCAACGGTTTGCAGCACTTTGGCGGGAGTGGTTCCGGATTCCAAACCGCGCTGGGCCGCCAGTTGATTGACCATCCCGTCGGCCAGAGGATCGCTGAACGGCACGCCCAGTTCCAGGACATCGACGCCGATGTGATCGAAAGCCAGGGCCAATTGCCGGGTGGCTTCGAGGTTGGGATCGCCCGACCCGATGTAAACTATAAAGCCCTTGCGCGCGTTGTGTTTCAAACGGGCAAATCGTTCCACAATGCGATTCATGTCCTTGAGTGCCGCGCCCGCGAAGGCGCTTAATGGCGGGGGTGACGGCGCTTGACGTGCAGTTGCGCCAGGGATTGGGCAAGGGCGGCGTTGACCATGGCGGCTTCCTCGTCGCTCATATTCTGCGCCAGCCGCGCTTCGGCTTGACGGCGGACTTCCTCGGCCTTGGCTTCATCGATTTGTTCGGAACGAATGGCCATGTCCGTTAAAATGGCAACCCTGTCCGACGTGATTTCGACAAAGCCTTCGCCCACGGCCAGAAAAATATCCTGACCATCTTTGCGCACAGTGATTTCACCGGGGACCAACTGCGTCATCAATGGGACGTGCTGGGGATAGACGCCCATTTCGCCCTCGACGCCGGGCAGCGTGACCATTTCGACATCGTCGGAAAAAGTCTTGGCGTCCGGAGTGACAATTTCGAGTTTGAGCGTGTTAGCCATTTCAGCCTTCTTTGATTTCGTCGATGCCACCCTTCATGTAGAAGTTCTGTTCGCCGACTTCGTCATGTTTGCCTGCGAGGATTTCCTTGAAGGCGCGCACGGTTTCAGCCACGGGCACTTGCTTGCCTTCGCGGCCGGTGAAGACTTGAGCCACGGTAAAGGGCTGGCTGAGAAAGCGCTGAATCCTGCGGGCGCGAAAAACGGTTGTTTTGTCCTCGGGCGAAAGTTCGTCCATGCCCAGGATGGCGATGATGTCCTGAAGGTCTTTGTAACGTTGCAAAACTTTTTGCACGCCGCGCGCCACATCGTAATGTTCCTGCCCGACAATTTCCGGCGTCAGGGCGCGGGAATTTGAGGCAAGGGGATCGACGGCGGGGAAAATGCCCAACTCGGCAATGGACCGTTCCAACACGATGGTCGCGTCCAAATGCGCGAAAGTGGTGGCCGGAGCCGGATCAGTCAAGTCGTCCGCCGGCACATAAACAGCCTGGAAGGAGGTGATTGATCCTTTTTTGGTGGAAGTGATGCGTTCCTGCAAATCGCCCATTTCCGCGGCGAGGGTCGGCTGATAACCGACGGCGCTGGGCGTGCGGCCCAATAACGCTGAAACTTCCGAGCCCGCCTGGGAGAAACGGAAAATATTGTCGATGAACAACAAAACGTCCTGATTCTTTTCGTCGCGAAAGTACTCGGTGATGGCCAGACCGGAAAGGGCCACGCGCAGACGGGCGCCGGGTGGCTCGTTCATCTGGCCATAGACCAGCGCGATTTTGGATTCACCCAAATTCTTTTGCTTGATGACATCGGCCTCGGACATTTCGTGGTAGAGATCGTTACCTTCGCGGGTGCGCTCGCCCACGCCGGCAAAAACGGAGACACCGCCGTGGAGTTTGGCGATGTTATTGATCAGTTCCATGATGACGACAGTCTTGCCGACGCCCGCGCCGCCGAACGCGCCGACTTTGCCGCCTTTAAGGAAGGGACAGATCAAATCGATGACTTTAATGCCGGTGGTCAACACTTGGGGAGAGGTGGACTGATCGACCAGGGGCGGGGCAGGACGGTGAATGGGATAATATTTTTCGGCGACGACTGGCCCTCGTTCATCCACGGGATTGCCGGTGACGTCGAAAACGCGGCCCATTACCCCAGGACCGACTGGCATGGAAATTGGGGAACCGCTGTCACTAACTTCCAGGCCGCGTTTGAGACCCTCGGTGCTGGACATGGCGACGGCGCGGACCCAATGGTCGCCGAGGTGCTGTTGCACTTCGAGGGTGAGTTTGGTTTTGCCGTGTCCGGGAACGTCGAAATCGACTGTGACGGCGTTATAAATGGCTGGGAGACCGGCGGGGAATTCGATATCCACGACAGGCCCGATGACCTGGACAATTTTGCCTTTATTCATTTTAAGTTGTTTGCTCGGTATTTAAAAGAGGCGGGAATGTAGGCGCAGAGGGGGCCGGATGTCAAGTCAGTTTGACAGTCAGTTTGACCCACTATGACCGGGTTGGGCGCAAGACAAGTTTAGAGAACTCCTTTCTCCGGTTCTTTCCCCGCTGGACGGAGCGCGAGAGAAGAACCCACCCTGGCGCTGGCGGGCGCATGCTGGTTCTTGGGTCACCTGCGTTCTCCAGCCAGGTAAAAAATGTTTTAAAACGGCTTGATTCAGCCGAATGGCCTTTTTGGTAATGCGATCCGCCTGCAAACATTGATCGAAACGGGCGTCGAAGGGCTTCTTGTCAAGTATGGTTTATTGACAAGCGAACGGAAAATGGACTTTTTTCGTCACTGAACCCTGAACGTTTTCTGTTCGCCCTTGCAGGAAATGACAACGCTGGCGCGGTCGATGGAGACAATTTCCAACCCGTTGATGCGTTCTCCAACCTTGAGGACCTTGCTGTTAATCACGACAACCGGATGGGCCGCACTATACATGATGCCTTGAACTTTGATTGCATCGAACGGCGAAGCTGCGGTGGGCGCGTTGGTTCCTGCGGTTGCTTCCGAAGTCGACGAAGCATCCGTGTTGGTCGCAGAATCAGCAACCTGTCCCAAATGGACCGGCTTCCGCATCAGCACGGCGGCAGTTAGAATCACTGCGGCGATCCCCGCAACAACGAGGAGCCTGCTGCCGGCCTTGGAACCGTCTCTTTGCACGGGCGACGACGAAGGAGCGCGCTTGGCCGCATGTTTCTCCACGGCGGGTTCGTTGGCCGGGGTGGAGGCGAGGAGTTTGCGCCACGCCTCGATTTTTTTCGGCAATCCCAGTGTGGCCAGGTAATCGGAGTCCAATTTCGGCAAAGGCAGGCCATTGACCCGTCCCTCGTCTTCCTGGGCCAAGACGTTTGCAATATGCACAACGGTCAAGGCCGAGAACTCCAGGGACGTCGCGGAAGCGGGTTGATGATAGAGGGCAACGGCCTCCACCAACGGCAAAGGCAGCCCCCACAAACCCAGCAAATAAGCCCCCACTTGATTGTTCGTCACACCCAGTTGTTCCAATTCCACTTCCTGTAACGGGCATTTTCGTTTGCGGGCGGCCGCGACCACGGCTGAGTATTCCTGGGAAAGGTTGGTTGCCAGAACGATTTGGCCGATGTTGTGCAGGAGCCCGGCGGTGTAAGCCTCGCTGGCCATGCGTTCGGAATTAATGCAGCGCTGGACTATTTTGGCGGCCAGCTTGGCCACGCTGAAACTATGATGCCAAAGTTGGTCCAGCGAAAAACTCGCTCCTTTTAGCGGGGCGGATTGGGAGAATAACTGCAAACAAAGAACAAGCGATTTGACCGTCTCCAATCCCAACCTTGAAACCGCTTCTGTGGGGTTGGTGATTTTTTCAGGCAACCCGCAAGCAGGGGAGTTTACCATTTGCAGCAACCGCGCCGTCAGAGCCGGATCGCGGGCGATGACCTCGGCAATGCTTTCCACGCTGGAATTGGGGGACTCGGCTCTTTTGAGGACTTCAAAATAGGTGGCGGGCAAGCTGGGGAGTTTCCCGAGTCGTGGCACAAATGAACGCAATGTATCGTTGGAGAGCCAGGCATCCAAGGCCAGACTGCGTTCGATGATGGAAACTAACTCCGCCGGCTTCCAGGGTCTGGAAACGAACTGATGGGCTGAACCCATGCAATTAACTATCAGCTCGCGGTCTGCCACGTCACCCAAGACAAAACGCAAAGTCCGAGGATGGCGAATGGCCGCCTGCTGCAAAAGTTCCGAATTGTTAATTCCGTCCGATGTCAGATTGGCCACGACGGCATGGAATGAAGACGCCGCCAATACTTCCAGCGCGGATGCGGCATCAGGCGAGAAGACGCAGTCCCACACTCCGGCCAAGGCCGCGAGGGAGGGCTGCAAGGCCTCGAGTTCCACCTCGCCAAACCCAGCGAAACAGATTTGCTTCTTCATTTAGTATGCCCTCTCTTTCAGCCATGCCGGATCGCCCGAGAGCACAACGGTCCCGGTTTGTCATCGACAGGTGGGGGAAAAACTTAATCCGACGTCTTATCCGGCCGGATTCTTTCTGCTGAGCGATCCCAGCCCAGAAGGAAGTATTCTACAGTTCCATTGAACTCTGCCGATAAACAAAGGCAGGGTGTCAAATAAACCCGTGAAGCAATGGGAAACGAGAATATGAACCGATCCATTTATGTCGTTGATGATGAATCGCTCCTTTTGGAAACGCTGGTGCTTGGGCTGCGCTCGATGGGCCGCGAATGGGAGGTGACTGGTTTTGGTGATTCACTGGCCGCCTTGGAAGCGGTCAAAAAAAAGGCGCCCGACGCCGTTCTGACTGATCAAATGATGCCCGGGATGTCGGGCAGCCAACTGCTCGAACAGGTCAGGGTCATCTCTCCGACGACCGTTCGTCTGATCATGTCCGGCTATGTGGCCTTCAGCCGGCTTACCCTTATCACGTCGGCGCACCAATACGTGGCCAAGCCATTTGACCTGGGCAAATTGCTGGAATTAATTCAGCGAAGCTTCGCCACCCAAGAACGGATTACGAATCAAGGATTGCAAACTGTGGTGACTTCGATTCGTTCCATCCCCTCGCTGCCTCAGACACATAGTTTGCTGCTGGCGGAATTGAAGGACGACGAAAGTCCCAGCGGGACCATTGCGCGCCTGGTCGGGACTGATCCAGGTTTGTCGATCAAAGTGCTGCAATTGGCCAACTCCCCGCTTTTTGGCCACAGTTACCTGGTGACGGACGTGATTGACGCGGTGAATTGCCTGGGCACCGACATGATCACCGCCATCCTTCTTTCGCAGAGCGTTTTTCGGGATTACGAATCGCTCAAGCATCGGGAAATTGATTTGGCGCGCGTCTGGACTCATTGCTGGGAAACGGCCTGCCTGGCCCAACATCTCTGCCGCGAAAAGCGGATGCCGCGCCAGACCGGGGAGGAGGCGTTTCTGGCGGGATTGCTGCATGAATTGGGACGTTTCATTTTAATTGACAATTTCCCGGACCGGTATCAAGCCGCCTGCAACGAGGCGCGTGATTCTAACGTTCCGTTGTCCGTGCGCCTGGAAAGGGAATTCCAAGTCAACGCGACTCGATTGTCCGCCTATGTGCTTGACCTGTGGGGGCTGCCTGACGCGGTGGTCAAAAGCGTTTCCAACATGGACAACCCGGAGGAAGATACGGCCCCCGATTTTTCCCTGACGTCCGCCCTTTACATCGCCGACCGCCTGGCCTCGCGAAATTTTCCAGCCGATTCTCTCCCCCTCGAGGACTGGAGAATGGATTACCTGCAATCCATCGACTGCGCGGACGATATTCCGATATTGGAGAAGCCCTTTCTCAGTCCCAAACAACTGCCCGCCACAGCGGAAGCCGGTGTTTTTATGGCGTGACTAAAATCTGCAATAGCCAATTCTCACCCTCCATTGCACGCTCGTCCTCAAGCGCACCAGTCCCGCCTTCAGGCCTGAAAGCGCTCAGCGGCTTGTTGATTATGCGGGCCGCATAAACGCGGAACTCAAACGCAGCAGTGCGGGGATGCGCCCGCGCTATCCGCCGCGGTTTTTCAAAACAGACTTTTTCCAACGCTTTACAGCGCAATGGACTACGAATACTTTTGTTTGGTGCTGGAATTATCATGTACGACCATCTTATCCAGGAATACGAAGGGCAGTTCGGCAAAGGCCGGACGGTGGATGACATTGTCGAATGGATTGAAGAATTGCCTCCCATGCCCAATGTCATCACCCGCGCCCTCCGGCAGATCGATGACGTCAATACTACTCCCCAGGAATTGGCCGAAATCCTCATGCTCGATCCCGCCCTCGCCTCGGCCATCCTGCGCCTGGCCAATTCCGCCGGCATCGGCCAGCAGCAAAGGGTCACGACGCTCGACGTCGCCATTCTTTTGCTCGGCATGGGAGTCATCAAGCGCCTCCTTCTCGCTTCCGCCCTCCGCCGCTGGAATACCGATTTTGGCCCGATGCAACGGCTCCTCTGGGAAAAATCCCTCGGGGCCGCCACCGCCGCCCATGTTCTCTGTCAGCAACAAAAGAAATGGTACCGAGACGAACTTTGCCTGAGCGGGCTGCTTCACAACCTCGGCCAAATCGTGCTTCTGTCCGATCGGGAAATCGGTGCCTCCTATCCTTCGGTGCTGGATCGGATGCGCCAGCATAACGAAGATTTTATCACGGCCGAACGCGAAATCATAGGCTTCTCTCATCCGCTCATTGGGGCTTTAGTGGCGCAAAAATGGGGCCTTCCCCTGCCCACCTGCCAGGCCATTCTTCACTACGCCGATCCTTTCGAAGGAAACTTCAGCCCGCAGGATGAAGAATCCGGCATGCTCAAACTCGCCGTCGGCCTCGGCCTGGCTGCCGGGTTCGGCCAGGCCGCGGGCCAGTTTCCTGAAATGAAAGATTTGGAAACGCTCGCGACTGCGGTTGGTTTCAATCGATCCACTATTGCCACAGACTTGCAGGAATTAATGGACAACATAAAAACTCGCTTTAAAGCCGAGGTCAGCGCCTACGACTGATTTTTTCTCCGGGAGCATTTTTTCATGCCCTCCGTCTAACGGGTTATGAAACGATTAATTTTTCTGCTCCTGGTTGTGTGCGGCTTCGCCTCCTCCGCGCTCGCGGATGGGTTGATCATTATCAATAAAAACCATTGGCCGGACAGGCCGGTGCCCCGCCCCTATGCGCCGCTGGAAATCACCTATCATCACGTCACTGTCAAGATTGACGATCAACTGGCCGCCACCTCGGTGGACCAGGACTTCTATAATCCAAACCCGGAACGCCTCGAAGGCACTTATCTCTTCCCCATTCCCAAAGGCGCGCAAATTGACAAATTCACCATGGAAATCGCCGGCAAACAGGTCGAGGCCGAGTTGTTGTCCGCCGACAAGGCCCGCAGCATTTACGAAGACATCGTGCGCCAATTAAAGGACCCCGCCCTGCTCGAATATGCGGGCCGCGATGTTTTCAAAGTGCGCGTTTTCCCCATCGAACCGAACAGCCACAAGCACATCACCCTTTCCTATTCCCAAGTGCTTCCCTCCGAAGCCGGCTTGGTCAGCTACGTCTATCCGCTCAACACGGAAAAATTCTCCTCCAAACCAATCAAGGACGTCAGCATCAAAGTCGAATTGGAAAACAGCCGTTCCCTCAAAACCATCTACTCTCCCAGCCATTCTGTTGACACAAAGCGGCACGGCCCCAACAAGGCCACCATCGGCTTTGAAGCTTCCAATGTGCAACCCGACACGGACTTTGCCCTCTACTTCGCCCCGGAAAAAGACGAGGTCGGCCTCAACCTCCTCACCTGCAAAACGACCGATGAAGACGGCTATTTTCTGTTGCTGGCTTCGCCCGGAATGGATGCCAGGGAACGCCAGGTGGTCTTAAAGGACGTGGTCTTTGTGCTGGATACCTCCGGCTCCATGTCCGGCAATAAAATCGATCAGGCCAAAAAGGCCCTGCGTTTTTGCGTGGAAAATCTCAACGACGGCGATCATTTTGAGCTGGTCCGCTTCTCCACCGAGGTCGAACCCCTTTTTGGCCAACTAGTTAATGCCTTCGCTTCCAATCGTTCCAAGGCCGATGATTTCATCAAAGACCTCGGAGCCGACGGCGCCACCGCCATTGACGACGCCTTGCACAAAGCGCTCTCCTTGCGGCCCGTGGACAGTGCCCGCCCCTTCGTCATTATTTTTCTCACCGATGGCATGCCGACCATTGGGGTTACGGATGAAGAACAAATCTTGTCTAACGTCAAACAACACGATTCAGGGCAGACCCGCATCTTCTGTTTCGGCATTGGAACCGATGTAAACACCCACCTGCTCGACAAGCTGACCGAACAATCGCGCGGTTCCAGTCAATATGTCCTGCCGGAGGAGGATCTGGAACTGAAGGTTTCCACCTTTTTTTCCAAAATCAAAGAGCCGGTTCTGGCCGATCCCACTCTCAAATTCACCGGCGACATCCGCGCCACGAAACTCTATCCTTCCTCCCTGCCGGACCTCTTCAAAGGCGAACAACTGATTCTGGCCGGCCGCTATTCCGGCCATGGAAACGCCGCCATCACCATCGAAGGCCGCGTCAACGGCGCAACCCGCCAATATGTCTATGAAGTCAAATTCCCGGAGAAATCACCCGAGCACGAATTTATTCCGCGCCTGTGGGCAACCCGGCGCGTCGGCAATTTGCTCGACGAAATCCGCTTGCACGGCGAAAACGCTGAACTGCGCGATGAAGTCACTTCTTTGGCCCGCAAATACGGCATCGTCACGCCTTACACCGCTTATCTGATCGTCGAAGACGAGGCCCGCCGCGGCGTCGCCGTCAACATGCGATCCTTGCAAAACATGGACAAAGATCGAGTGGTGCGCGCGGAAGCGGCCAAAAGTTGGGGCGCGCTGAACAGCAGTTTGGATGGCAGTCAAGCCATCGCCGGTTCGCAATTAAACTTCAGTATGAAAAATGCCAATGAAGTGCCCGCCCTATCAGCCGTGCCTGCTGCTCCGGCCAGCGTTTTTGCGCGGCACTCGCTCGGTTTGGGTTCGGCAAAAGTAGCGGCTACCGATGTCTCCGGCCAGGCCCGCGAACAACTCGTCCAATACACGCAGCAGGCTCGCTTCGTCAACGGCCGCAACTTCTTTCAGAACGGCTCCCAATGGACCGACAGCGAAGTGCAGAACAATCAAAACGCCCGGCATAGCCGCATTCAATTCAACTCACCGGAATACTTCGCCTTTGTCGCCAAAAACGCCCAAGCCCTGCCCTGGCTGGCCCTGGGCCAAAATGTCCAATTCGTTTTAGACCATACCGTTTACGAAATTTACGAATAAGCGCAGTTTTCTTCCTTTCGCACCGGGACGCCCTATGGATCCGGGCGCTAATTAGCTTTTGTCGGAGCAAGCTCCCTCGGAGGTAGGGACGGATCGCCGAGCCGTCCAAAGTCGCCTCGGCGAGGCGACTCTACCAAAAGCTAATTTGAGTGCGCACGGAATTCACGCTGGTAAATCCGATTGAACTCAACCCCCATTTATTGCGACACTGCGCCCCGATAAATGAAAGTATCAATCGCTCCTCAGACATTGCTCCAGAAATGCGCCACACTCGCCGTAATTCTTGTGGCATTCACCGGTTGCCTCGCCAGCCACAACACGAAGCCGTCACACTCTCCCCATGCTTCCCTAAACGCCACCCTGCCCCTCCATCAGGAATTAACCCCCGCCGGTCTCCAAATCCAACTGCCCGGCCTCCGCCCCCAGGCGCTGGCCCTCAGTCCCGACGGACGGTTGCTGATTACTTGCGGCAATTCCCATGAATTGCTCGTCCTGAGCCCTGCCTCGGGCCAAATTCTCCAACGGGTCCCGCTTCCTGCCGACGTCTCCACCAATCCCCCCGTCAGCGCTTCCTCGGATGCCTATCTAAATCCCGATCTTAAAGCCCAACTCAGTTTCACCGGCCTGGCTTTTTCGCCTGACGGCACCCGGATTTACCTGTCCAACGTCAACGGCGACATCAAAGTCTTCGCCGTGCAACCCAACGGCCAGGTGCGGTCGATCTTCTCCATTCCCATTCCGGCCTCCGATTGGAGCTTCGGCCTGACCCAGAGCTTCCCGGTGGTGACGTCCGTCTTTTCCATTCCATTGCCGCCCGCCGGCGCCCCCACGCGCGCTGCTGAAATCCCTGCCGGCCTGGCAGTTTCCCGCGACGGCAAACGCCTTTACGTCGCCTTAAACCTCTCCAACCGCTTCGCTGAATTGGATGCCGCCACCGGTCGTCTGCTCCGGCTCTGGAACGTCGGCGTCGCCCCCTACGATGTCGTTCTCGTCGGCCACAAAGCCTATGTCAGCAATTGGGGCGGCCGCCGTCCCGGTCCGGGCGATGTGACCGGTCCGGCCGGTCAAGGGACCCGGGTCCGCGTTGATCCCGTCCGTTACATTGCCAGCGAAGGATCGGTTTCTATTATTGACTTGGAAACCAACGGCAGCCAGACCGAGCTCCTGACCGGCTTGCACGCTTCGGCGCTGGCGGTTTCACCCCACGGCGCTTATGTCGCAGTAGCCAATGCCGGCAGCGATACCGTCAGCGTCATCGACACCCGCACCGATCAACTGGTGGAAACGATCTGCGCCCGACAGAATCCGTCCGATTTGTTTGGCGCCCAGCCCAACGCGCTGGCTTTCGATGGAGCGGGCAAAAAGTTGTTCGTTTGCAACGGCACCCAAAACGCCGTCGGCGTGGTTCAATTCCGCCCCGGGGCTTCCAAGCTCCTGGGGTTGATTCCAGTCGGATGGTTCCCCGGCGCGATCGCCTTTGACCGCCCCCGCCAGCGAATTTACGTGGCCAACACAAAGGGACTCAGCCCGGGACGCCGGGAAAAATCCGGCGACCATCTTAAGTTCAATTCCCTGGACTGGAACGGTTCTCTTTCCTTTGTGCCCCTGCCTTCCCCGCATCAATTGGCCGACCTCACCACCGCTGCCCGGAGCGACATGCACTATTCCCTGCTGGCCCGGGCCGCCCTGCCCGCCCGTCCCGGCGAACCGCCGCGTCCCGTGCCGAAGCGGGTGGGCGAACCCAGCGTCTTTAAACACGTCATATATATTATCAAGGAAAACCGCAGCTACGACCAGGTCCTTGGCGACGTCCCGGAGGGCGACAGCGACCCTTCCCTCTGCGTTTTCGGCGAAAAGATCACGCCGAATCAGCACAAGCTGGTTCATCAATTCGCCTTGCTCGATCACACTTACTGCTCCGGCAGCAAAAGCCCCGATGGTCATCAATGGACCGACAGCGCCATGGCCACGGATTACATGGAAAAATCCTTTGCCGGATTCCCGCGCAGCTACCCGGCAGGGGGGCAAACCAATGAGATCGATGCCCTGGCCTATTCGCCGGCCGGTTTTATATGGGACAACGCCATTGCCCACGGCAAATCGCTCCGCGTCTATGGGGAGTTCACCTTTTCGAAATGGCGTTGGACCACGCCCCACCGTCATGAACCGCGCTTTATTGATTTTTACCGCGATTTTATCAACGGCTCGGGCGACCTCGTCTTATGGAGCGAGGCGCACATCGATTCATTGCGCCCTTACGTGGCCACCAACGGCTTTGGCTGGAATCTGGACGTGCCCGACATTTACCGCGCCGCGCAATTCATTGCCGATCTCAAGAAAAGCGAACAAACCGGCGCCTTCCCCAATCTCCTCATTCTCTGGCTTCCCAACGACCACACTTCCGCTGCGCGCCCAGGCGCTGCCAAGCCTGAATCGCAAGTGGCCGACAACGACCTCGCCCTCGGCCGGGTGGTCGAGGCCGTCAGCCACAGCCGCTTTTGGAGTCAGACCTGTATTTTTTCCATCGAAGACGACCCGCAAGCCGGATGGGACCATGCCAGCGCCTACCGCACCACCGCCTACGTCGCCAGCCCCTACACCAGGCGCAGCCAGGTCGTATCCACTCCCTACAACACCACCAGCCTGCTGCATACGATTGAACTCATCCTCGGTTTGCCCCCCATGAACCAACTCGACGCCACCGCCACCCCAATGTTTGACTGCTTCACCGAAACGCCCGATCTGACCCCCTTCGACTCCGTCCAAAATCTTGTGCCGCTGGATCAATTAAACCACGAGCTGAAAAAAATTTCAGATGTGCAACTCCGGAGAGACGCCTACGTTTCCGCGCATCTCCCGCTGGACCAGCCCGACCAATGCCCCGAAGACCAACTCAACCGCATCCTCTGGCGCGCCCAAAAAGGCCCCCGCCAACCCTACCCCCAATGGGCCGTAAGCCCGACTCCCGACGACGATTAAGACCACTTTCAGCGTGGAACTGCCCTATGCTATGGACCTTTCATGCTGATAGCGCCGTAGGCGGGGTATCTCTGTAATTAATCCCTCCAACGAAATTAAGTCCCATCGGAACGGCATATTCCGAATAACGATTTTCCGGTCCCACCCCTATCAATATTCACGGTTGGCTCATGAAGAGAAATTCCCTTTGTCTTCTCCCTCTCCTCCAGGAGAGGGTTGGGGAGAGGAGGCTGTTCGCACGCAGTTCCCCCTTCACGAGCCAGCCTTGAACAATATTAATGACTCGTAGAATATGGTTGCAAAAACGACTGGGATGACTACGATAGGAGCATGATCACAATTAGGCAAGTTCAACGCAGCGGGTTGATCATCTTTGGTTCTATGGCAATATTCCTCGCTGTTCTGTCGTTGGTATGGAGGAAAACCTATGTTTTGGGCGAAAGCGCTGTGTGGTTGCTACTCTTTTGCGCCGATCTTCTTTCCATTCGCTTGCTTCGTAATTCTCCTGTCATCGACACGCCTCTGATGTCTGATAGGACTCGTATTGTTCTTGTTGTGTTGTTGTTTATCGTCGGCGCTATATTTGCCTTACGCTTGTTTGCGTGAGTTTAGAGCATTTAATTAAAACTGTAGCCGCATGTGGTACTGTCTTCGGCGATCGCGACCGTCTCGGTCGCACTCGTCGGCGTCTCGCCGACGAGAATCTGTGGCTACACATTTATTTAAACCGCTCCAGCATCATACACCCTGGTTCGGAGTCGCACAATCTTCGCCACCGCCGGACAATCTTAAAGTTCTGACTTACGGCGTTGCCAGCCGATAAAACTCGCTTCCAGCCTGCACCGGAATATTCACTTGGTTCAAGCCATTGGCATTCTCCGTCACCGCATTCGTCACAGTCGCCCAAGCGGACCGTAGCGTCGTCGCCTGCTGCAAGACCAGCCCCCCCGCCGAATTAGGCCATGTGAACTTAACCGCATTGCTCCCGGCAGTTTGGCTCGAAAGCGACACTAAGCTCGCCAACTGGAAATTGCTGATGATTTGCGTGGACTTGCTCCCGCCGTCAGCGCCCGTCATGCCGACATAAGCGGTGTTTGTGCCAAGGACTTGAACAATGTTCATCGCCGCGTTGGTGACAAAGGTGGCATGGGTCACCGTGTCGGTAAGTATTGTGGACAACGTTTTCCCGTCATAGGAGAGGGACACGATGATTGGATTGCCGCCAGCCACGTTGACAGACCCGGTCGTGCTGTAAGGAGCGCCGGTCAGACCATTCGTGCGCAACGCCATCCCCACGCCGTACGACGAATAGATATTGAACTCCAGCGCGATGCTTGGGCTGATGCCGCTCAGACCAAAGCTGCCGCCTCCTCCACCAAGAGCGGTCGCACCCGGCGTGGCGTCTTGCAATACGAACGCGCTGCCATCGGCACCTCCTCCGCCAACGTCCTGATAAGTAAAGGAAGCCACAAACGCACCGATATATTGCGGAGAATTCAGCAACACGGAAGAGGCCTCACCGCCATTGCCGTCTGTCACCATAACCTGATTGTTGGTGATGGTGCTCGCGTTCCCGCTTCGGCTCCAGCCCGCCGCCGCGCTGAAGGCGTCTCGTCCAAATGTCACGCTGCATACCCCGCTCGTGGCGGAACCGAGCGAGTTGGAAACAACGACCTGATAATTGCCTGAATCCCCTGGAAACGCCGGCGTGACACTCATCGTTTGAGATTGGGCGCCGCCGAGCCGGGAACTGTTCGTTAGATTCGCGCCATTGCCTCGCCACTGATAACTGATCGGCTGGGTGCCAACCGGATACACCGTCAGCGTCAGAGGAAAGCTGGCGGGCAGTTTCCAAGTCAAAGGCAAATCGGTAAAAATCCGGGGCGCGCCAGTTTGAGCCATACCCGCCGCCTGTCCGTAAAGCTGGAACAACTGATCGGGCCGCACGACGACGTACTCATTTGTGCTCAACGAGTTGGCAATCGTCTGGCAATCCGAAGGAGCAATGTCCCAGCCACTGCCTTGGACGGCAATGAAGAGCGGCGCGGAACCATTCCAATTTGTGGCGGCGTTGGTGATGCCTGTGATCAGCAGGGCGGCGGTGCTGGCATAATTTGCATCGGAGGGAAAGCCTATGGTCGGAAGCGTCCCATAAACAGTCGAATACGCGCCGTCTCCCTGATCGTTCAAACCCAGCAACGTCGGGCAATTAGTGCAAAAGGCCGTGGCCATGCCACTGGAAACGGTGTTCCAAACAGTGATGACCTTCATGCCGCTGCGTTGCAGATAAGGATTGGAAGCTTGAGTATAGGCCGCAATGTTCCCCGCGCCCCAATAATTCAGCCGCGTATAACCCGCTCCAGAAAGGCCAGCGACAAGGCAGTCGTTGGTCGTGGCAGTGCTCCAGTAGTAATT
>Ga0182030_10005070_pt1 | contig 28005 bp, 15 predicted proteins | sample 812S3MmetaG_FD_121299 | JGI IMG/M metagenome (GOLD analysis project Ga0182030, IMG submission 121299) | Permafrost microbial communities from Stordalen Mire, Sweden - 812S3M metaG (Illumina Assembly) | ecosystem: Environmental > Terrestrial > Soil > Wetlands > Permafrost | place: Sweden... | reverse complement strand
GGGGCTCATTTGCCGCTTCGCGCAGGGCCGGATAGGTGACCAGGTTCTGGTAACCGACAACCGCCAGCAGGCTGGCAAATGCGGCCGCGGCAATGGCTGGACGCCACCACAGGAACCAATCTCCCGTCTTTCCCCGGCGCTTCTTGGCATCGGCAGGCGTGGACGCAGGCGAATTCGCCGTCAGCTCCGGGAGCTGGATTTTGGCTTCATCGACGAATGCGGCTCCTGCGCGAAGGTCGAGAGCGCATTCGGGGCAATCGAACAAGTGTGTTTCGAAAGCATCGCGTTCTTCCAGCGTCAGCTCATCGAGAAGGTATCGCTCCGCGGCCATCTGTTTTACTGCCTCGCTATGATCCATCATTCTTACCCCAGTGCGGTCCGTCCTGTCTTATCGTGGGCGCAGCCTGGCAAATCGTTTCAGTCTTTCTGCGAATACACGTCAAGACCTGCCTGATTGCCAATCCGCTTCACGTACTCAATCTTGAATTCCTGCTTTGCCCGGTGAAGGAGCACGCGCAGATAGTCGCGATCCACTCCAAACTCTTCGCAAACTTCGTCGCGGTCACGTTCGTCAAGGAAGACGGCCTTCAGAAGCGAGTGATCGCGCGCGGGCAGACCGAGCAGAATCTCCCGGACTTTGTCCTTGATTTGGCGGGCAGAGGCGATGTCAAACGCATCGGCTCCGCAGAAGGGAAGTTCGGGACTCCCTTCCGCGTCGAGCGACTCGCTTCCCTTCGAGGACCTGTAATGCTCGAAGAGTACATGGTTGCAGATCGAATTCACGAACGCGCCAAGCCGTTCCGGCTGGCGCAGGCCGCCGTCCTTGCGCAAGACCGCGAAGACCCGGGAAAAGGTCTCCTGACGCACGTCCTCTATCGCTTGCGGCGACTGGAGCCGCGAGCGGAGCTTCAGATGGAGCAGCGCAGTAAAGTAACCAACAAAATGTTCTTGCGTCTGCTGGTCTCCTGCGCACAGGCTCTCGACGTAACCTGCATCGAACGAATGGAATTGCAAGACCGACTCCGTAGACCAGAGAGGACGCAAGTATAGCATCGGAGGCGTGGACCGCGATTCAGGAAAATGTTCGCGGGCGCCAGACCGAGCGGAGCGCCGCATAGCGGAGCCGCGCCGTGGAGCCGGGTTTGGAGCTGCGGGGCTCATCGGGCCAACCTGAACTGGCGATTGACCAAGAGATCGACTGCGTCTCTCGGATCGACTGACTGAACCGGATGGAGGGGGGAGAAATGGTAGGGGTACCCAGTCACCGGTCCACGGATGTCAGTCGGCTGGCTGCCGAGGTAATAGAGATGAATGGCGACGTACCTCGAGGATCCGTTGGCTCTCAGATCCCTTTCTTCCTGGCCACAGGGCATGGCGCGACTCCTTTATGATCTGTTGTTCCTGATGGAACCGTACGAATTGCCAGTTGCCGCCCGTGTTTTCTGGTCAGCATTCGATTGCGCGCCAGGCAGCAGTGCCGGTTTCTACTGCGCGTACAACTGGAATCAATGAGAACGAACCGGAATGCTGCATGAACGCGTACAAACACGTAGTGTCGGAAAGTCCAACGGCGTTTCACGCGAATCGGAAGAATTCTCCATTGGAGCGATCGGGCCATGGGAGCGCCGGATCGCAGATTCGAATCGGTGGGAGGCATGCAATTTATTAAGTGAAGATCAAGGGCTGGTTTCCATGTAACGATGACTTGAAATCTCTGGAAGCGGCGTGAAACGATTCGCACGGTTGCCCTACTACTCATCTGCACGCGATTCCCTGAGCGACATTTGAGAGGAAAAACAGATGGCAAACGAAGAAGCGAAACTGCCCACAGCCGGAAGCTCTGCCTTCCATGAAGAACGAACCAACTTCAAGATCAACCTGTTGAAGAACCCCAACTACTTCGGCACGTTTCCCGGACTGGGGAGTGTGGTGAAGAAGATCAACTACAACACAACCTACGAGCAGCTCGACTGCCTGGGTCTGAACCCCGGGACAGGATTCGGAGCTGAAGGCACGCTCGAAGCCGTGATCGAGATCAAACTACCGAACGGCTACGATTCCGGGCCATGCGGCTCAGGCTCCACGGAATGGGTGCGCTTCTATGTTGAAGACGGCACCACCTGGACCGACCTGGGCGCCACCGGAGTCACCGTCTACAACCTGGCGGGATCGACGTTTCCGGTAAGTTACGCAGTCTCCGTCGCGCTCCCGCATCTCAAGAAGTTCTGCACTCAGGAAAACGTCCTCAACGTGCGAGCGATCCTTTCGTGGGAGTTCGAGCCGCCCGCGAACCAGCCCAACTTCATTCCGGTATGGGGCAACGCAGTGAATGCCCGCGTGCAGATTGCGCCGGCGCTCTTCTGGGAAGTGCCGATCGCCTCCCTGGTAGGCAGCGAGCTGGTGAAGATCGATCCGGTCGTCGAATCCTCGCTCGACCTGACGAAGACGCTCCCGGCCAAGACTGTACAGGCACTCTCGTTCGCGGAGTTGAAAGATATTTATGCGAAGAGCAACGTGCCGTCGCACCGCTTCGGATTTCTCGAAGCGACGAATATCGCGTCAGCTTCTCTGGAAAAGGGAATCTCTGCCGCGGATGCGGTCAAAGGGCTCAAGACATCGTCGACGAACCTCACGATCGGCGCCGATTTGTCCGCAATTCTGGGCGCGATCGAGGATCTGGAGGGCGACACAACCTATGAGCAACTGACCTGCGCCGGCTACAATCCCCAGACGAGAACGCTGGAAGCCGTTGTCTCGATCAAGTTGAATGCCGGGTACTCAGGCGGCCTTTGCACGGCGGGCAGCTATGAGTATGTGAGCTTCTTCGCTTTCTTTGGCGGAGTGTGGAACGCTCTCGGCACCGCCCAGGTGAATGTGCACGACCTGAATGCGATCACGCCGGGCAATCCGGTGAACTACGCGGTGATTCGCCTTTCGAACTTGACCTCGGAGATCTGCGAGAAACTCACCGCGGTCCCATTGCGCGCGATTTTGTCTTGGCAGACCGTCCCTACCGGCCCGGATTTCATCCCAATTTGGGGCAACGTGTACAACACTCATGTGCAGCCTCAGATCGGCGGCGGCATCGAAGGCGAGAACGCCCGTCTGCTGCGCGTGGGCGATGTGGGCGTTATCGGCATACAGAGCAGCGTGAATCCGGCGTTGTTTGGCGACTACCTGGCCAACCCGACAGGTGTGGCGGAAGACTGCAACAATGCGGACGACAGCCCCTTTGGCGGGACCATCGGGATTGAGGGCGCATTCACCCTGAATCCGGCCGGCACGTTCAATCCGGTTACAGGCACGGTGCTTTCGGGAGCGCATCCGGTGATCTACCAGGCGTTCATCACGCCGCCGAGCGGGCCCAAATTCCAATTGACGAACGGCTTCGGCATCGGCGTGTTCCCACCCAGTGCGCCAATCACCAACCCTGAGGTGGTGATTGGCCAAAACGCGGCGCCTCCGTACGGGCCAGTTTTCGGTGGTGTGCCGGGCGCGCTCTACTACACGTATTACGAGAGCGCAGATGGGCAACTGGTGAATCCGCGGGTGGTGGCGTGGTTTGCGGCTGGCGGCCAGCCGGACGGCAACTACACGATCGAGCTCGACGGCTTTGCGTGGGATGGCGCGCAGTACTTGCCGATGAGCCCGGTCAGCAAGACGTTTTACGTCTACAACGGCTATGGGCCGGGAGGCAACCGTCCCCTACCCTCGTTGGGTCTCATCTCGGCTGCGGACTGCGGCAATATCACGGTCGGCGACATCATCACAGGCGACTACGGTGTTGCGGACGAGTTCTTCGGCATCGTGAGTGTGGACTTGACGCCGTTGACCCTGGGCGGAACGCCGATTGCCATGCCCACCGTCTACCTGTCGGGCGCCAATTCCGGTCCGGATGCGGTTGTCTACAACGGCAGCAATACAACAGGCACCAGCGGGACGTTCACCATTTACACCGGTAACTACGATCCGAACAAGGATCCACTGAACAACAAACAACCCAACCAGACGCCGCTGCCGCCATGCGGTTACACGATCCAGCTCATCGCATGGGACCGGGCGCTGGTCAACACAACCTGCAGCGGACACGAAAACCAGGAAGCTGTCGGCTTCTGCCTGGTAGCTCCTCCACCAACCACCTAGGCAAGACGACGCGCCTGGTTAACTACGCCAGTCCATTGCTCACGCAGTGGACTGGCGATTCGAAGGCGGCCGATGGGGTGCGAGATGGAGATCGGTATTGCGGAATTGGCGGTGGGGGCGGCGGCTGTCTGGCGAATATCCCACCTGCTGCACGCGGAAGACGGACCCTGGGACGCTGTGGCGCACCTGCGCAAGGCGGTGGGCAACGGCGTCTTCGGAAAGATGCTCGACTGTTTCTATTGTGTAAGTGTCTGGGTGGCGTTGCCGATAGCGTTGGCGATCAGTGCGGCGTCGAAGGAGCGGCTGCTCATTTGGCCGGCCCTTTCGGGCGCGGCAATCTTGTTGGAGCGCGCCACAGCCCGGCCACAGCAGAGCGCGGCATGGGCGGTGGTGCATGAAGAATCGGAACAACAGATGTCGAAAGGAGAAGGAATATGAGTTGCTGCGGACGGCAAAGAGCGGAGTTTTCAGGCGAAAACAGCGGCGGCGCGGGTGAGGGCGCGGCGGTTCGGCTTTCGTACGGCGGAGTGCAGACGATCATGGTGAGAGGGGCTGCGACGGGCAGTCTCTACCGGTTCGCGCCCGGGGTCTCGATGAGCGTTCCTGCGGCAGACGCCGCGTCCATGGCCGCGATTCCGGGGCTGAGACAGGGTGACGCGAGGTTGTGAGCGAGGCTGGCGGCCCAGGCCTGCCTTTCCGGAGATGGCCTGGGCAGCCGGCACGGTTTCACGGTTTCACCGTTTCACAGGGGTCTGGGATGTCTTGGATTAGGCCGTTTATTTTTAAGCAGATACGAGGATTTCACGGTTCCACAGGCGGGAATGCAGGTTTTTCAGGTGGTTTTGGCTGGGGGAAGATCTGGATAAGTTACTTTATTTAAAGGAGTTGCGTGGTAGAAAGCGGTCCAGAACGACGGCATGAAGCAGAGCCTTTCTGCGTGAATGTGGGTTTCTGGGCGTAGCATAAGCTGTTTTTGGCTTAGAGTGGATTGAAGAGGCATGGAATCGAGCTCGAATGGAATCTGGAATGCGGGCTGAAAAAGCCGGCGGGATTTCAAGGGCTCCCTGCATGGGTTCTCCGGGCTTCCGATCTGTTTCCATTGTGCGCCGGGAGAGGGTTATTTTCGGCAAACAGTGGTCTGGGGGTTTGGGTTCCCTGAGTTGGGTTCATGCGATCCCGGCCTTGCGCCAAAAAGCGGTGCAAGGATGGGCACCCGGTCGGACAGTGGCGGAGGGGAGTTCATCGTCTCCCACCCTTCCCGCAAAAAGCGCAGGAAGGATGGGGCACCCGCCCTCCTGGCTGGCCACAGTCATTGAACTTCGTGCCCTTGAATGCCGATAGAAGATGTGTTCGCACCTGCCAATTCGTAACTAGAGACCGGGAGAAGGTAAGGCGTTTGAAATCTGAGATTTCAATTGCAGTTTTCAAAAGCGGAGAGCAGAGCCACAGCAAATGTGCTTCACTCGGATACGCGGAGGATTGCTGACAGAGGTCTGCCATCTGCCTGTTCGCTGTGGCGCCATGTTGGTGGCGAGTGCACTCCTGCTCCCGTTTTTTTTCGCGGAAAGTCAGCCAACTGGGGGATCGGCGCCAAGTGCCGCATCCACAATGATGCTTGAGGCAGCGCCACCCATGCTTACGACGGCGCGCCAGGCGCACAGCCTCTCCAACGAAGAGGCCAGCCGCGCAATCCCCGTCCATCTGCGCGGCGTAATCACTTATTTCGATCCGGATTATGGCGGCGGAAAAGCGGCCATTTTCATTCACGACGCCACTGGCGGCCTCTTCATCAACCAGACTTCCCAACTAGCAAAAGGGCTATTCGTCGGAGCCGTGGTGGACGTTCACGGTGTCAGCGCCCCTGGAGCCTTTGGTCCTATCGTCGACTACCCCAAGATGCGTGTCCTTGGCCGTGGTCCTCTCCCACCGAACCCACCGCGCGTCACCCTTGCTCTCCTCAAGACCGGCGCCTATGATGCCCAGTGGGTTGAGGTCGAGGGCTCGGTCCATCGCGTTATCGAATATCCCCACAGCGTGACGCTACGCCTGGAGCTGCTGGATGGACCCATCGGCATAACCATGCTCAGGGATCCCGGTGCAACGTACTCCAACCTGGTCGACGCCCAAGTCAGGATTCATGCCAACGCCGCCCCCACCACGAATATCGACCGCCAGATGATCGGCGTCCACCTGCAGGCGCCGAATTTGGCCGCCGTGCAAGTGGTCAAACCAGCTCCCGCCGATCCCTTCGCGGGCCCATACATCCCGGTGAATGGATTATTACAATGGGAACACTTCTCGACTTCCATGCATCGCGTCCACCTGCGCGGAACCGTAACTCTGCAGTGGCCCGGCTTCTCGATTTGTATTCGTGACGCCACGCGCGGCATCTGCGCGCAGACAAGTCAGACTACACCCGTTGCCGTGGGCGAACAGGTGGACGTGGCCGGATTTGTTGAAACCGACAATCGCTCTCCCGTCGTCACCGATGCGGTCTTCCGAGACGCCGGGCACAACCGCCCGGTTGCGCCCCAACCGGTGACGGCAGACAAGATTCTGCGCGGCGGATTCTCCTCCGAACTGATCCAGATCGATGGCCAGCTGATCGGCTACGACCTGGCATCGTCCGACGTCACGCTTCAGCTCTCTTCCGGCGACACCCTCTTTCCAGTCATTCTGCCCAAGGATCTCGCGGGTTCTCAAGCCAGCGCTTGGAAGATCGGGAGCAGGTTGCGCGTCACTGGCATCTCCTCGGCCCAGTTCGATGCTATGGGCAATGTACGGGGAGGCGTGGCCCTGACCAAGTTCTTCAGTGTGCTCATGCGCTCCCCGGCGGACGTGACCATTCTGGAACAACCTTCCTGGTGGACACCGGCGCACGCGATTCTGCTGCTGACAATGGCGCTCACCGCCACGCTGGTTGTGCTTGGCTGGGTGGCGATGCTCAGAAAGCGCCTCGAACATCATGCAGATCTCCTCCGAGAGAGTGAGAGCAGATTTCGCCATCTGGCTCTGCATGACAATCTGACCGGACTCGCGACCCGCCTGCTTATGTACGATCGGCTGAGCGTTGCGATAGAGAGGTCTCGGCGGCGGTGCACAGGATTAGCGATCCTCATAGTTGACCTGGACAGGTTCAAAGCGGTGAACGACACTTATGGACACCAGGCAGGAGACGAAGTGTTGCGGACTTCGGCAAAGCGGCTCTCGTCGGTCGTTCGCAGGGAGGACACAGTCGCCAGGATGGGAGGAGACGAGTTCGTCGTGCTCCTTCCCGATCTCACGGATATGAAAGTGGTCGAGGCGATAGCTTCAAACATCGTGGAAACTCTGGCAGTTCCCATACGAATTGACGGACAGGAGGTGCCGGTTTCCGTCAGCGTCGGGGTTTGTGCGGGCACCGCGGAACAATTCGATGCGGATGCCATCATGAAGAACGCGGATGCAGCCCTCTACAGGGCTAAAGAAAGTGGCCGCAATCGATTCCAGGTTTTCGCGCGCGAAGTCGCTGGCATCCTTGCAGTCAAGTAGGTCACGCACGGGGCAATGACGGTAGAACCCCGGCGTAGGTTCTTGTAATCGCCGACGCAAATGTCCGTTTGCCAGCCGCCCGCGGTGAACGGGTCACAGCTTCTCAAACCCCATGGTGATTTTCAAGGTTGATGAGCGGGCCACCTGCCAACGATACTTCCCGAGCGGGGAATAGGAATCATGTCCCCGTATTCCCCCCACCCTTCCTCACTGAACCTCCACCGCTCCGATCGTACACTCCGAGGTGTTGCGGGAGAGACCGCGCTGGTCGGTTGACTCGCAGCTCGAACCTGCGCCGATCAGCGGGCTAGTCGAGGCCGGAAGCATCGTCCAGGTAGGCCCGCCGTTGTTGGCGGGGTTTGCCAAGTCGGGATCGGCGGTCAAAATGCTACCGCCGATACAGTCATTCGTGGATCCGTTGGGAGAGTACTGCAGGTCTTTGCTGCCTTTCGCGCCCCCCCCAATACTGCAAATCGACGCTCCGTTTTCCAGGAAGACACTGTTATCGATGTCGTAGTTCGAGCCGGTGAGGCTCAGACTGTTATTATTCCCCGTGCCGTAGGCGAAGGTGTCGTTATCCAGGGTCACGATGGGCGTCGGCACAGCCCACTTTTGACTCGGGTCATAAGAAACGTTCAAGTCGGATCCCGCCGATCCGGCGCTGTTCTCGTAGAAGGTGCTGTTCGTGAGGCTGCACGTTCCACCATCGCAGATCATCGTGAGCCCACCGCCGCTTCCGCTGGCAGCATTGTTGGAGACAAAGGTGCTGTTTTTGACAATAACCGCGCCCAGTGTGTTGGGGGTGTCGGACCATCCGAGCCCGAGGTACATTGCGCCGCCGTTTCCGCTGATGTTGTTCTTGTAGGTGTTGCGGTCAAAGATCATCTGATCCGGCGCATAGAGCCAGAACGAGACGGCTCCGCCCAAGAGCAAGTTTTGATTGTTCTCGAAATCCGAGCCGCAAACGGAGATGGTGGGAGGACCGCCATTGATATCGGCGCCCGCTCCATCCGCGTTGAAGGCGCCGCCAAACCCTGGGTAAATGGAGTTGGCCCCCGCGCTCGAGTAAGGGATTCCGTTGTTGGTAAAAATGGAGTTGGTGATCGCATCGTTCGAGACAAGCGAGTAGATCGCCCCTCCATATCCGCCTACATTGCTGTCGAAGACACTGCCGTCAATCGTCACCGTGGCCATGCTGCCGATGGATATGGCTCCGCCGGAGGAGAAGGAAGACGTGTTGTTCTGGAAGATGCTGTTGAGCACCTCCAGGGTGCTCAGATAGCCGCCGTTGATGGCTGCGCCGCTGGTGTCGCCCCATTCGGTGCCCAAATAACTGGCGGGTTGCCAGCCGGGCGTCCCACCGCCGTAGGCGTTGATGAACCGCATGTTTCTGACCGAGAGCGTCAAAAAGCTCGGTAAAGTGAGGATGCGGGTGACACCGCCGCCGTCAAGTGTGATCTTGTTGCCGCCGTCGATGACCGTGGTGCTGTTGACGCTCATCACCGAGGCGATGGGGATCGTGGCGGGACTGCTGCCGCAGTTGAAGGTGATCGAACCGCCCGAGGCGACGGCCGCGTCCAATGCGGCCTGTGTGCAACTTGCAGCCGAGCCGTTGCCCACGACATGGCTCGTGGAAGGCAAGGGCATGGGCGTTGGACGAGTGCAAACCTGGGGAGGCGTCGCTGTGTCCACTGGGACGCTCGGCAGGGTGATCGTCAGTGGAACCGATGCCGTAAAGGTGGTGCTCGAGTTTGTGGGAGTGAAGGTTGCCGTAAGCGTCTGCGTGCCGACCCCAAGGTACGCAAATGCGGCGGGCGAATACGTGAACGAGCCTGGCTCATTGGCGGTAGCGTTCAACTGGGCGCTGCTCAATCCGGTGCCGTATGGTATGGGGGCCGGAGTCGCCCAAGTAATCACTGGCGCCGCCTGGTTGACGGTAAGAGCGACCAAGGTTGTTGTCACTTGGTAAGTCTTTTGATCTTCAGGCGTGAAGATTGCCATCAAGGTATGCGAGCCAGCAGTGAGCACGGCACCGGCGGCTGGAGAATAAGTGAATGATCCCGGAACCGATGCGGTTGCATCCAATTGATTGCTGCTGAGAGCTGTACCGTAGGTGATCGCTGCAGGCGCAGGCCAGGTGATGGTCAGAGCCGGAGGCGCCGAAACCGATCCGATCGATCCGACGCACCCAGTGAACACAAGTGAAACCGCACTCAACAGCAAGAAGAGAGATCGAATCACTGAAGTCATGTTTTTCATAGTAGCAACCCCGCCCCTGCCAAGCGCCCCAGGCGCCGGTTTGGCGCCTGGGATTCCACGAACCTGGACTCACCGTTGCGTTCCTCTTCCCATACCGCGTTGACCCAAACGTTGTCACCAGAGCGGGAGCTTCCATTTCATCACCTTCAGTCGTTTCTACCGGTTCCCGCACCTGGGCTCGCCGGCCGCCCGCGAACTCTTTGAAGACGCCCTGGAACGAACACGCAGCAAATGCAAATTGTCCGTCGCCAGATACGTCGTCATGCCCGGAAATGTCCAGCGGCTCGCCGGCGAGCCACTGAATGGAACGATTGCCGGCGTGATTCATGGGCTCAGACTGTCGGTCACGTTGCGGCGTCGAGAGCGGCCTTTACGGCAGGCGCGGTATTACGATTTCAATGCGCATAACGAAGAGAAGCGGGTTGAGAAGCTGCGCTAAATGCATCGCAATCCCGTGAGGCGCCGGCTGATGGCGAGACCGGAGGATTGGGCCTGGTCGAGCTTCCGGCACTATGCGACGGGAGAGATAGGCGTGGGCGGGATCGAATCCCCGTGGACTGCATTCCGGCGCGGAAAGTTGTTGCCAGAAGCTCTGCGTTCTAAGGGGGAGAGCGGCTGAGGTCCGAAGTCTCCCATGTCCCCAAGAGCGAGGGACATGGGGACCCGACATTCAGTGGTTGAACTCACATTCCGGGAGATGTACCATCTGCCGACGATGGAGAAGACATTTCTCACGGGTTAACGTGATTGCAGTCACCTTGGACTGCGCCCCCAGCCGATACGATGAATTGTGAGCCGCAAATTGGACGGCAATCGAACTGGAGAGGAATAGAGATGAATCTGGGGTTTATTGAGAGCAAGACATACGACGAGATTTCAGTTGGCGATACAGCCGGAACAGAGCACGTGCTAACGACCGATGACGCCATGGCCTTTGCCTCGATCTCCGGGTTCCATTCGATGCTGAACTCCGATGAGCTGATCGATCGCGCCGGGGGCATTCCGCCGACGGGGCCAAACATGTGGTGCGCCTCGCTGATTTCGGGTCTGTTCAGCATGAACATACCGGGGCCGGGATGCACGCTGACGGACGTGTCGCTCTCCTTTCAGAATCGGATTCGCGTCGGGGACCGCATTATGGTGAAGGTGCAGGTTACGGCAAAGGACGACGCGACGAAGAAGGTTACGTTCGATTGCCAGGCAAACAACGGCGCCGGTACGCCAATTTTTACGGGCACCGCACAGCTTATCGCGCCATTGACGAAGTCGCGCTGGTCCACTCTGCCGGTGGCCCAGCTGATTGTGAACAACCCCTATCGTCACTACCTTGGCATGATCGCGCGCGCGAACTCGAAACCGGCGGTGAGAACCGCGATCGCTTGGCCGTGCGACGAGGTATCTCTGGGAGGAGCTGTTCAGGCATTCAAAGACAAGCTGATCATCCCCGTGCTGGTGGGTTCCGAAGCGAAGATCCGCGGCATGGCCGAAACCATGAAACTGGATCTGGAAACAATTGAGATCGTCGACATCGAGACCAGCCGCGCGGCCGCTGTGAGGGCAGTCGAGATGGCGCGCAAGGGCGAGGTCCAGATGCTCATGAAGGGCTCTCTGCATACAGATGAGCTGATGGGCGCCGTGGTATCGCGCGAAGGCGGATTGCGCACCGGGCGGCGCATTAGCCACGTGTTTGCGCTGGACGTGCCTTCCTATCACAAGACGCTTTTCGTAACCGACGCGGCCGTCAACATCCAGCCGGACCTGGAGACCAAGATCAGCATTCTGCAGAATGCGATCGACATGATGGTGACGCTCGAGGTCGAGAATCCGAAGGTCGCCATTCTGTCGGCGGTCGAGTCGGTCAACCCGGCCATCCCGTCTACGCTCGATGCAGCCGCCCTTTGCAAGATGGTCGATCGCGGACAGATCACCGGAGCCATCGTGGATGGCCCGCTGGCTTTCGACAATGCCATCTCCAGCGATGCGGCTCGCATCAAGAAGATCCAATCGCCGGTCGCTGGAGACCCCGATCTTCTGATGGTCCCCAATCTCGAAGCCGGGAATATCCTCTTCAAGGAGCTTCAGTACCTGGCCGGAGCGCTGGCAGCCGGAGTTGTGGTGGGGGCAAAGGTTCCGATTGTTCTCACCAGCCGCGCGGACGGAGAACTGGCTCGAATGGCAAGTTGCGCGCTCGGCGTTTTGCTGGCAAAGCCTACGCCTGTGCTGGCTTAGACGGAACGGGAGCGGCGCTGAAAGATCGATACAGGGCCGCGCTTCCCAGAACGATTTACGATTAGCAGCAAGATCCGCGTGATACAACAAATTGCCGGAAGCCCCCGGCACGATGTCTCACGCGTCGAATATGGTTACGCCGAGCTGAAACGGCTTCCCGCGAGGCGTCCCTGCCGCTACGACCGCGTCTCGCGACGTGGCTATGCACTTGGCCGCGACAGCTGGTAACGAAAAGGGCACTCATCTTGAGCGGTACAAGATGAGTGTCTTCTTAGCTATGGGAGACTTTGGTTTACGGTCCGATTGCTTGATTTGCGTTGAATAGCTGAGATGGTTCTGAAATGACAATGCAGACAATTCGTGAGGATTCTTTGAGGCGTTCGCTGCCGATCCGGCTGGTTTCGGAGGATGGGGAGTGGATTCACGTCCAGCAGCCGCGTCCGGATGGGACTCGCTTTATCCGCGGATTACTTCTGGGCATCGCGCTTTCCTTGCCGATCTGGATCTTGTGTTGGTGGGCTTTGATAAGCCGCTTTTGAGCGGTGCAGACGACAGGGAAACTGCAATCGACGTTCTTGTTGATTTCGAACGGCGAAGAATGCTCTCAGATCTCATTCAGTCTTGAATCCATGGGAATTCGCCCAGCAAAAGTGAGGACTGCTGGAAGCTCTTAGCTAAATATATGAGTTTAAATATGTTATGGCGGAGAGACAGGGATTCGAACCCTGGGTACCCTTTCGAGTACACACGCTTTCCAAGCGTGCGCCTTAAACCACTCGGCCATCTCTCCTGGGGGTGGTCTGTCTGATTGAATTTAACATATCGCGCTGGCGATTGGCGGTGCGGGAGAGAGCCCGGAGCGATGGGGGAGCAGGACCGGATTCGACAGGAAATGAAACCGTTTACTTTCTTGCGGCGACTGATTTATAGTTCCCAGTTGCTTGCTGGCTGTTGTTCGCCATTCAACTTCCGCAAAATGTGAAAAGGAAAGAGGCCTTTTATGTCCACGATTTCCCGGCGCGACCTGCTTTGTTCCGGTATTGCACTCTCCGCATCATCACTGGTTGCCCGTTCCGCCTGGGGGCGCACCACGGCCCTGTTGGCCAGTTCTCCGGAGGCCGGCTCGCCTGAGGCGTTGGCGGCCGTGGCGCCGCGGGAGCAGTTACTGTTCGATTTCGGATGGAAGTTTCAATTCGGGCACGGGACCGACCCGGCGCGCGACCTGGGGTTCGGGACAGGGCAGGGGGATTTTGCGAAGACCGGCGACTTCAAGTTTGCGAAGGCAGGATTCGACGATTCGAAATGGCGTCTGCTCAACCTGCCGCACGACTGGGCAGTGGAGCTGCCGTTTGTGCGCGACGATGAGCTGGCATCGCACGGGTTCAAGCCGCTGGGACGGCGGTATCCGGAGACAAGCGTTGGTTGGTACCGGAAGGAGTTCGAGATTCCCGCGGCCGACCTGGGGCGGCGGATCACGGTCGAGTTCGACGGGGCGTTTCGCAGTGTGCTGGTGTTTGTGAATGGGTGCTTCATTGGACGGAACGACAACGGCTATGCGCCGTTCCGCTTCGACCTGACGGATTTTCTTGCCTATGGGGCGAAAAATTACATTGTAATGCGCGTGGATGCGAGCTTTGGCGACGGCTGGTTTTATGAGGGCGCGGGAGTGTACCGGCATGTGTGGCTGGCGAAGAGCGATGCGCTGCACCTGGGCAAGTGGGAGAGCACGGTGCGGGCTTCGCTGGAAGGGGGATCGGCAACATTGGCTTTGGGAACTGTTGTCGAGAACCAGGGGAAGCAGGCAGAGAATGCAAAGGTGAGCTGGCGGATTCTGGATGCCGGCGGCAAGACGGTGGCTACGGCCGAAGCCGCGGCGCAGTCGATTGTCGTGGATGGTTCGGCGGCATTTACAGCGACTGCGATTCTGGCCAGTCCGGCGATGTGGTCTGTGGATGAGCCCAATCTCTATTCGGCGATTGTGACGGTGGAGACGAACGGCAAGCCGCGCGATGCGGAGCGGGTGAGCTTTGGCGTGCGCACAGTGAAGTTCGATGCGGACAAGGGGTTTTTCCTGAACGGCAATTCGCTGAAGATTCAGGGCACCTGCAATCACCAGGACCATGCGGGCGTGGGCGCGGCGGTGCCGGACCGGCTGCAGTGGTTCCGGCTGGGGGTGCTGCGCGAAATGGGCTGCAATGCGGTGCGGACTTCGCACAATGCGCCGACGCCGGAGTGGGTGGATGCCTGCGACCGGATGGGCCTCATGATGATGTGCGAGTCGCGGCAGTTGAGTTCAAGCACGGAGGGGATGGCGCAGTTGGAGGCGATGGTGAAGCGGTATCGGAACTCGCCTTCCATCATTCTCTGGTCGATCGGAAACGAGGAGTGGCAACTGCAAAACGCGATGACCGAACAGGGCTCGAAGATCGGGGCCACCATGGTGCGGCGTTGCCACGAGCTCGATCCGACGCGCGTGGTTTCGGCGGCGGTGAATGGAGACAACAAGGCGGGCGTCTCCGATGCCTTCGACATCATTGGCTTCAATTACGGTCTGGAACGTCCCGACGGTTATCACAAGCTGAACCCGGCGCGGCCCATCTACGGGTCGGAGACGTCGAGCGCGATTTCGACGCGCGGCGAGTACACCACCTCTCCTGCACGCAATACCGTGAATGCGTATAACTCCGTGGTTCCCTGGGGCGAGACGGCCGAGGTCTGGTGGCAGTATTACGCTTTGCGCGAGTGGGAGGCCGGCGGCTTTGCGTGGACAGGTTTCGATTATCGCGGAGAGCCGACGCCTTATGGATGGCCGTCGGTCAACTCGCAGTTCGGGATTATCGACATGTGCGGCTTCCCCAAGGACACGTTCTATTACTACAAGGCGTGGTGGGGCAAGGAGCCATCGTTGCACCTGTTTCCGCACTGGAACTTCGAGGGCCGGGAAGGCGACGAGATTCCGGTGTGGGTGTACTCCAACCTGGATGAGGTGGAGCTGTTTGTGAACGGAAAGAGTCAGGGGAAGCAGAAGGTTCCACACCTGGGACATGTGGAGTGGAAGGTGCGCTACGAGCCGGGCTCCATTGAGGCGCGGGCATTCAAGGGTGGCAAGGTGGCCTTGACGGAGAAGCGCGAGACGACGGGACCCGCGGCCGAGATTCGCTTGACAGCGGACCGGACGGAGATCGATGGGGATGGCGAGGACGTGGCCATTTTGAAGGTGGAGGTTCTCGACAAAGAAGGGCGCGCTGTGCCCACAGCAAGCAGTCAGATTGCGTTCAAGGTGTCGGGCGCAGGGAAATTGATCGGCGTCGGCAATGGCGACCCCAACTGTCAGGAGAGCGACAAGGAGCCGAAGCGCTCGCTGTTCAACGGGCTGGCGCAGGCGATAGTGCAATCGACGAAGCGGCCGGGTGAGATTCGGATCGAGGCGGTGAAGGAAGGGTTCGATGGACCGGAGCTGATGCCCGCGAAGCTGACGATCAAGGCGAAGGCAGTGGAGGCAAGACCGGAGGCGTGAGAGAAACAGGGAACAGGGAACAGGGAACAGCGAAGGGACGCTCACTGGGTGCGGTGCGGCACGTTCGTTGCTGGTTTCAGAATGGAACTTGGAGCGCCTGGGTTTCGTCCATTCCGATGAAAATCTGGCTCGCAGCCACTATGATTGGAGTGCCCATCTACTGAAGATGGAGGACTTGGGCGCCCTGGGAGACAGGGTCGTTGTCGATGGTGATTTGGATCACAATTTGCGGGACTCAAAGGGGTTACCTTTGGCTCAGGAAGCGGGACGAAAGCCGTTCTGAGTGACTATAATCACATCTGGGCGAGAAAAGCCGCCGCTTCTTCAGATTTTACCGGAAGGGAATCCCGCCAAATGGCGACAGGAAACCTGGCCTTGGGTCAAGAGCAGGGCCTCATGAACGTGCGCGCGCGTGTGGCAAACGATTTCAGCATCAACGTAGCAACGGTGAACGGGTCCGGCTCGCAATCCGCCAATAGCGTACTGCTGAAGAGCATCTTCGGAATGGGAGTTCCGGTCAGCGGAAAAAATCTCTTCCCGTCGAACATCGCCGGACTACCCACGTGGTACATCATTCGCGCCAGCAAGGACGGATATGTTGCTCGCAAGCGCGACTCCGAAGTGCTGGTGGCTCTAAATCCCGACACGGCCCGCGAAGACGCGTTGGCGCTGCCCCAGGGCGGCGTGGCCATCTATGAAGAAAAACTGGACCTCAAGCAGTATCGCGACGACGTGGTGTTTTACCCGGTGCCGTTCGACAAGATTACGGCGGCGGTGTGCCCGGAAGCGAAGCTGCGCAAACTCGTCAAGAACATGGTGTACGTGGGCGTGGTCGCTCAGATACTGCAGATCGATCTTGGCGTGGTAGAGAGCGGCTTGCGGAAGCAGTTTGCCAAGAAGCAGAAGGTGTTCGAACTGAATTTCGGCGCGGTGAAGGCCGGCTTCGATTACGCGCAGACGACGTTTACGAAGCAGGATCCGTACTGCATCCAGCCGATGAATGAGACCAAGGGCAAGATCATTATCGACGGCAACGCGGCCTGCGGCATGGGCGCGGTGTTTGCCGGGGTTACGGTGGTTGCGTGGTATCCGATAACTCCGTCGACATCGTTGATCGAAGCCACGACGGACTTGCTGAAGAAGTTCCGCGTTACGCCGGAGGGCAAGGCGACCTTCGCGGTGGTGCAGGCCGAGGACGAGCTGGCCGCGATCGGCATGGTGCTGGGCGCGGGCTGGGCCGGTGCCCGGTCGATGACCTCAACCTCGGGACCCGGCATATCGCTGATGGCGGAGTTTACCGGCCTGGGCTATTACGCGGAGATTCCGGGAGTGATTTTCGACGTGCAGCGTACGGGGCCGGCTACGGGCATGCCCACGCGCACACAGCAGTCCGACCTGCTTTCCACGGCATTTCTTTCTCACGGCGATACCAAGCACATCGTTCTGCTGCCGGGTTCGGTGACAGAATGTTTTGAGTTTGGGTATGCGGCATTCGATCTGGCCGAGCGGTTGCAGACTCCGGTCTTTGTACTTACCGATCTTGACCTGGGCATGAACAACTGGATGTCGGATCGGTTTGTTTATCCGGAGAAACCGCTGGACCGGGGCAAGGTGCTGACCAAGGAAGATCTCGACCGGCTGGGCAGTTTCGCGCGCTACCGCGATGTGGACGGCGACGCCATCGGCTGGCGGACACTGCCGGGAACGAAGCATCCCAAGGCATCGTATTTTACGCGCGGCTCGGGACACAACGACGCAGCAGGCTACACGGAGAAGCCGGACGAGTATCAGGAAGTGATGGAACGGCTGCTGCGCAAGTTCGAGAGCGCGCGCAAGCTGGTTCCTGCGCCGGTGACGGTAACGAACGGAAGCTCGACGATCGGATTCATCGCTTATGGCAGCACGGACTTCGCGATGCGCGAAAGCATGGACCAGATCAAAAAGGAGTACGGGAAGGACGTGGATTACATGCGCGTACGGGCTTATCCATTCGCGCACGAGATTCACGACTTTGTGGCTTCGCATGAGCGGGTTTACGTGGTGGAACAGAACCGGGACGCGCAGTTGGCGAGTCTGCTGAAACTGGATCTCCCGGCGGAGAGAGTGGCAAAGCTGCGCAGCATCCTGCATTACAACGGATTGCCGATCGATGCCCGCACCATTACCGAAGAGTTTGCGACCAAGGAGGGCCTCTAATGGCAACCGCATCCCCAGCACCCAAGGTGAACCATATCGGTCTTCCCATTCTGGAGTACCGCGGGGGGAAGAGCACGCTGTGCGCCGGTTGCGGGCACAACGCCATCTCCGAGCGCATTGTGGACGCCATGTACGAGATGGGCGTGGAGCCGGAACGGGTGATGAAGATGAGCGGCATCGGCTGCTCGTCGAAGAGTCCGGCGTACTTCATGAATCGCTCGTTCGCGTTCAACAGCGTGCACGGGCGCATGCCCTCGGTGACGACCGGCGCGATGCTGGCCAACCGTACGATGACGGCGCTGGGCGTCTCCGGCGACGGCGATACGGCTTCGATCGGAATCGGGCAGTTCGTTCACATGATGCGGCGGAACATGCCGATGATTTACATCATCGAGGACAACGGGGTTTACGGGCTGACCAAAGGCCAGTTCTCGGCGACGGCCGATATCGGATCGAAGCTGAAGACGGGGGTCATCAACGACCTGCCGGGGATCGACACTTGCGCATTGGCGATCCAACTGGGCGCGACGTTTGTGGGGCGGTCGTTTTCCGGCGACAAGAAGCAGTTGCTCTCGATGCTGAAGGCGGCGATTGCGCACCAGGGGACGGTGATGCTGGACGTGATCAGCCCTTGCGTGACCTTCAACGACCACGAGGGCTCGACCAAGAGCTACAAGTTTCTGCAGGAGAACGACGAGCCGATCAACGAGATCGGGTTTGTGGCCAGCTTCGACGAGATCGAGGTGGACTACGACTCCGGCCAGGTGTACGACGTGCAGATGCACGACGGCTCGAACCTGCGGCTGCGCAAGTTGCTGGAGGACTACGATCCGACCGACAAGGCCAACGCGGTGCGCACGCTGATGGAGGCACAGGAAAAGGAAGAGGTGCTTACCGGCGTTTTCTATATCGACACGCAGAAGCCGACGTTCATCGATCTGCTGGGGATGGTGGAAGAGCCGCTGTCGACGCTGCCGGAGTTGGTGACGCGGCCTCCAAAGGCGGCGCTGGATAGCTTGATGGCGAATCTGCAGTAGGTTTGCTTGAGGCTTGGAAGTGAGAAGCGCGGGCTTTGGCCCGCGCGTCTTTGTTTTTGGGGGGATTTTGGGTATAGGCTGAGGGCTGAGATTCTGGCTTTCCCACCCGAAGAATAATAGCGCGCTTTGGATTGAGGGCAGCCGACTGGTAGCCTTGCGTGTTCGGCAGGAGGGAAAGTTCAAATGAATCGTTGGAACATTCCAGATTGGCTAGAACACGACGTGATTCAGCGTGATCGGGCTTGTGTCTATTGCGGTGTTAGTTTCGAAATCGTTTCGAGTCTAGTTGGTGATCGGCCAAGTTGGGAGCATATTGTTAACGATGCTGGAATTATTACTCGGGAGAATATTGTGCGCTGCTGCCGATCTTGCAACTCCAGTAAAGGCACAAAATCGCTTGAAAATTGGCTTGAATCATCGTATTGCAAAAGGCGCGGAATAACCGAGCATACTGTCGCAAAGGTGGTTCAACAGTTGCTGGAGAATACGGGAAAGAGCAGAGGGGATTGAAGAAAAAGATTTCAACGTAAACGGTTGTCTGCGAAATGCCGCACGGCACACAAACATTTTTCGCTCGGAACAACCGGGACACAAAAACAAATAAGGCGGTTTCCCAAGGCTTTCCTTCGCGCTCAAATTGATTAGTGTGCAATCGAGTTTACCTATTGTGTGGTAGCCCTGAATGATAAAACCCGGTCCCGTGCACCGGGAGAGCAGGCTGCGGGCTAAAGCCCGCGGCCTGCTTGTTCAATGGGGCATTTCTGGCACGGCTGAAGCCGTGCCCTTTCAAAACCACTCTTCACCTACAGGTAATTTGCGCTAAACCTCCCACCAATCGAAGAGCAACATGCGCGGATAGTAGAGGCCGGCGCGGATGGGTGCGGCTGTGCCGTGCAGGTTGCGCAGGACCTGAGCGTAGGTTTCGAGTTGGGGCGCGAAGAGCTTGCGCAGGTCGGGCAGCGCGGTGGCTTGGCCGGAGCCGTCGGCGTGAGCTGTTTTGTAGTCGACGATCCACCAGGCTTCATCGCCGGTGGAGAGGGGTGTGAGACCGGCGCGGAAGAGGCGGTCGACCTGAACGGTGCGGAGGCTGCCGGCGACGATACCGGTCCAGCGGACTTCGCTGGCTTCTTCTGCATGGGGAGAGAGAATCCAGTCGCCGGTGGGGTCGCTGGAGGCATCGAGGGCGAGACGAAGCGCGTCGGCAGCCAGGGCGGCGGCTTTCGCGGGGTCTACGCCGGTGGCGCGGATTTTAGCGGCGATGCGAGGCTGGTGCTGCTTGAGAGCGGCGCGGGCCTGGCCCCAATCGTGCGATTTGCGCAGGTCGGCGAGGACTTCGAGAAGTGCGTGGACGGCTGTGCCCAGGGCGCGGGAGAGCAGGCCGCCTTCGTGGCGTTGGTAGTGGGTGTTTCCGAGGTTGACCGGGAGTTCTTCGTCTCCCACCCATTCGCCGGAAAGATGGCGAATGGATGGGGCACGGAGACCTTCTGCTGAAGCCAATGGCCCCGCGTTTGAGTCCGTGGGGCGGAAGTCAGTAGGCAGGCGACGGAGAAAAGTTGGTTTGATTGGGGCGGCCATTGCGATCAGGTTGGTTTCGGCGGAGGCGGCGAGGGACTCAATGGTCGCGGGCTCGGTTTCGGGCTCTGCGAGGGTGGATCTCCATTGGTCGAACCGCTGCTGGATCTCGGATTGCAGGGCAGGCCAGGCAGTGGCGAGCAGACTGTCTTTCGGTTCGGCGAGGGTCCAGGAACCTGTCTTGTCTTGCTGGCAGGGCGGCCGGGCGAAGAGGTGGAGCTGGTCGCGGGCGCGGGTCGCGACGACATAGAGGAGGCGGCGGGTTTCCTGGGATTCGCGGTCGCGATAGACGCGGTCGACCCATTGCTTGGCCGAGCCGCGATCGGAGCCTTTGGATTGAAGCGGCGCGATGAGAAACTCCGTGATCTCTTCCGAGCCGTCGGGGTGGTCGGAGCTGTCTTCCGGGGGAAGGCCGCGTTCGAGCCAAGAGAGCAACTTGACTTTGCCTCTGTTGGAGCCGGCCTGAAGATCGGGGACGATGACGACTTCGAACTCGAGGCCCTTGGATTTGTGGATGGTCATCAACTGGACGCCGCAATCGCTGCCGGTCTCGGGGTCGGGCTGCGCAGTCAGATTCTCAAGGGCAGAGCCGAGGGTGGGACTGAGCAGATCGAGTTCGCCGTTGGGCAGGGCGTCGAGGCTTTGCCACAGGAGATCGAGATTGGCGCTAGCGGTGCGGTCGACGCATTGCGGGCCGCCGATGCGGAGCCAGACCTGGCGGAGCCAGGTGCCCAGCGATGCAGTGGGTTGGGCGAATCGCAGGGCGGGGAGGGCGGCGAGGACTTCGAGGACGCGTTCGGCGGGGAGGAGGCCTTCACCTCTTAGAAGGTGACGGCGCTCGGTGAGGAGTTCGGGGATGGGGCGGGCGAGAAGGATGGGGTCGTCGGCGCTGGTGAGGGTGTGCAGGTCGGCGAGCGAGAGGCCGCACCACGGGGCGCGGAGGACACCGAGCCAGGCGACACGGTCGAGAGGGTTGAGGATGGCGCGGGCGAGGGCCAGGGCGTCGAGAACTTCGGGACGGGCGGCGAGTTTTTCGAGGTCGACGGCACGAAAGGGGATCTTCGCGTCGCGCAGGGCCTGGGCGATGGGAGCCAAGATGTTGCGGGTGCGGCCGAGGACGGCGATGCGGTATTTCTTTTCTTTGTCGCCGCTCTCTCGCGCTTGACGGCATTGTTCAATGCGAACTGAGTGACTGCGGATGAGGGTGATGATCTCTTCGATTTGCGCCGATTGTGAATTGTTGTCGAGCGATGTGGAGATAATGGTCGTGTTTCTAGAAGTTTGCGGATTGAAGTTGATGTGGATCTCGAAGTTTGATTCCGGGTTGGTGGGAGCTTCGGTCGCCCCTACGGGGCTTGGTGTTCTTAGTTCTGCGATGTTCCCAGGGCTGCGTCCGCCGCGGCGGACTTGCCCTGGGCTATTCTCGACGGCTCCCTCCGGGAGCAACTCAGGAGCGGGCGGTGCGGAGGTTTCCCTGATCCTCAAAGGCGAGGGACCAGGGGCACCCGCTGGGGCACCCGCTGAATCGTTGCGGGCGGGGTTGGCGGGGGTGAAGGTTACGCCGCTGCCGTCGTTCTGCGCGAAGACCTGGGTGAAGATCCGGTTGAGCTCATCGACCAGCGGTTTGACGGTGCGGAAGTTGGAGGTGAGGCGGACGGGGTCGAAGAGGAGCGGGCCGGCGCCGGGGATTTCAAGGCCTGCTTCGCGAACGCGGGGGAAGAGCTCGGCGTCGGCATCGCGGAAGAAGTAGATGGACTGCATGGGGTCGCCGACCACGAAACAACTGCGGCCTTCGCGCTCGGGCCAGGCGGCGATGAGGCGGCGGAGGAGTTCGTGCTGGCGGCGGCTGGTGTCTTGGAATTCGTCGACGAGGATGTGGCGGATGCCGTCGGCGACGGCGATGGCTGGGTCGGAGGGCTGGGCGTCGGGGCCGCGAAGGACGGACAGGGCGATTTGAGCGACTTCAATGTAGTCGACGGCGCCAGCTTCGGCGAAGACAACTTTGAGTTGGGCGGCGGCATTGCGGAGCAGGGTGAAACAGGCGCGGACGATCTGCCAGTCTTCGTCGGTGTAGCGGGCGGGGGGTAGACTTCGGACGGCGGCGAGGGCGGTATCGAAGCCGGGGATCGCAGCGAGGCGCGCGATCAGTTCGAGGAGTTGAGCTTTCTCGCGTTTGCGGTCGGCCGGGAAGCCGAGGCGCTTGTCGATTGCCTTGCGAAAGCTGCCGTCGTTGGTGAGGAGCAGCGTTGCCAAGCAGAGGTGGGCCTGGAGTGCATCGTCGAGATTGCCGGAGCACTTGAGGTCTGACGGGAAGCCGGGAAGCTCGGCGAGCGGCTGGAAGAGAGTGCCGGCGCCTTGCTCGCAGGCAAAGCGCGCGAGGCTAAGGGCTTGGCCGCGGGAGCCGGGGACCTGGTCGAGGAGATGGCTCAGAGTGGTGAGGGATTGCTCGGTGGCTTTCGCGAAGGGCCGTTCTAGACGCGTACGCAGGGTCTCCCAGTCCTGTTCGCGTTCGAGGACAAAGCCGTGCATCCAGCGGTCGCGATTCTGGAGCATTTCGACGAGAAGATTCTCCATCTCCTGCCAGTTGTTGTCGCGCCAGAGGAGGAGGGCTTCGATGGCTGCGCGGAGGGCTAAGTCGGAGCCGTCGATCTGTTGGAGGGATTGGCGGGCGGCGCGGCGATAGAGTTCTTCTGGCTGGTCGTAGATGCCAAGACCGTCGCCGAGGCCCGAGAGGAGGGGTTGTTGCAAGGCAATGTCGCGGCAAAAAGAGTCGATGGTGGAGATGCGGAGTTGGGCGGGTTGATCAAGGAGACTCCAGCCGAGGGATTGGGAGTGAGCCAGGGCGCGGCGGGCGAGGGACTCCATGGAGAAGGGGTCGGTGGCGTTCTTGGAAGGGCGCCCCTCAGGAGCTAAAGCCCGGTTCATTTCGGCTTGGTCAATGTACGGGCTGAAGCCCGTACCCTTCACGCTGAAGCCGCTCTCCTCAGGGGCTAAAGCCCGTTCTGTTTCTGGTGAATCAATGTACGGGCTGAAGCCCGTACCCTTCATGGCGGCCTTTTCGAGTTCGGAGAGGATGCGGTGGCGCATCTCGGCGGCGGCGGCCTTGGTGAAGGTGATGGCGACGATCTGGCCGGGGTCTTCGACCTCGGTGAGCAGGCGAAGGAAGCGGCGGGTGAGCAGGTCGGTTTTGCCGGAGCCGGCGGGAGCCTGGACGAGGACGGAGTGGGTGGGATCGAGGGCGCGCTGGCGTTGAGCCTGATCGGGCGGCGGAGTTTTGGGCGCGGGGTTACTCATCGGCTGCTTCCGCGTTGTCTTCGCCGGAGTCTTCGCCGGGATTGAGGAGGGCGCGATTTTCCGCGACGCGGCAGAGGGTTTCAAGGCCGCAGTGCTCGCAGGTCTTTGGGTAGTCGCGCGGGTCGACTTCAGCGCGGCCGGCGAGGAAGTCGCGGGCGAGTTGCTCGATATGTTCGCGCCAGTCGATCAGCATCTCCGCACTGAGTTTTGCCTTGGCGAGTGAACTTGTGTTGGAGAGGCCGGAAAACAGAGTGGCTCTAGGGTCGCCGACATGGCCGGCGAAGGACTGATCGCCAGCGCGCACTTTGGCGAAGACCAGGCCGCCGAGTTCCTCTTCGGCGTGGAGGGCAAAGCCGGCGTAGAGCGGGAGCTGGACATCGTCGGGGCGGGGAAGCTGCCAGGATTTGGGAGTGACCAGGCCCGTTTTGTAGTCGATGACAAGCAGCGAATTGTCGTTGAGGCGGTCGATACGGTCGAGGCGGAGATCGAAGGTGAGTCCTGCGAGCTCGACCGAGCGCTTGGCCTCGGTTTCGACGACTTCGAATTCGATGCGCGCGGATTCGTATTCGAGCCACTGGCTGACCAGGCGGATGAGGCGTTGCTCTTCGAGTTCGAGATAGCGGCGGGGCATGCGCTCGCGGAGGCCTGGGCGGAGCTCTTCCTGAAGGACACGATGCACGATCGCTGCGACAGCATTCCGCGCCAGGAACTCCCGGAGTTGGCTTTGCGCTCGTATCCCCCCCGGTGGCCCGGCCCAGACGGCGTGAAGGACGGCGTGGAGCAGATTGCCGCGCTGCGCGGCGGTGAGGCCCACTTCCGCGGGCTGCCAGGATTGGGCGGCGAGACGCGCGGTGGCGAAGGCTTTGAATGGACATTGCGACTGGTGGGTGAGAACGCCTGCGCCGCCTGCAACTTTGCCAGGGGGGAAGGGAATCAGGCTGGCGTCTTCAAAGGGAACCGTCAGCGGCTCGGGCGCGGCGGGCGCAGTGAGCTCATCAGGTACGGGCTGCGGAGCGCCGGCAAGGTGCGCGACGAGGCGCGAAGGCCGCGTCTCCACGCCTTCACTTTGGCGGGCATAGCTGAAGCAGACTTGCGGCGCGGACTGGAGCAGGCGTTGGGTGATGGCGCGCGCGAGGTCCCAGTCGAGCTGCGCTGTGGAGTGGGGCATGGCGGCTTCGCGCTGTACTTCGAGCGGCAGTAGAGGATGGGTTGCGCCGGAGGCGGGCCAGGCAACTTCGCTTGCACCCATGAACCAGATGGCGTCGGCGGTGAGGCCGGCGGACTCGGCGGGGCCGGCGATCTGGATGGGCGCCTCGCGAGACTCGGGGGCGAAGAGGGTTTCGCCAAGAGCGCGAGCGAGCGTGGAGAGAAACTCGGACCAGCGGATGCGGCGGCCATCGTAGCCAAGCCCCGCGCAGGACTCGACGGTTTGCCGCCAGCGGCGCAGGGTCTGGAATTCCACGCTCGAGAGCCCGCCGCGGCGGGTTGCGCCGGGCCAGCCGGCGGTTTGAAGCAACTGCGGAACGAGTTCGGCCCATTCCAGGGGGCTTTGCTGCTTGTCTGCCAACGCGGCCAAGCGGCTCTGGGCTTCGGCGATGCGGGCGGTCCAAGCAGGGGGGAGGGATGCGTTGGGGTGCGCGGCGAGAAATGCGAGGAGTGGCCAATGGGTGCGCTCAAGACCGCGGCGGCGGAGCGCACGCATATAGGTTTGGAGGGCTATGGCTTCCTCGGGATCTGCCGCGATCTGGCCGGTGGAGAGGAGCCAGTCGAGTTCATTCTCGGCGAGGGGGTTTTCTCTGGAAGGGCTCGATATCCAGCGGAGTAATAATTGCGCTCCGCGTGCCAGCGGGACCTGGCCGAGCGGAATGCCGAGAGAGAACTCAAAGAGAGGGGAGGACGAGGGGGGCTCGACGCCATCCGCGAAACCGAGGAAGGCGCGCTCGATTTCGCCGCGGCGCTCGGACAGGTCCTGGGTGATGACGAGGAGGCTGGCGTTTGGATTGGACGCTAGCTGGCGTTTGCACCAGAGGGCGCAGGCGGCGAATTCGGATTGGGCATCGGGGGCGTGGTAGAAGCGTACCTCGCGGGCGGATGGGCCGGCAGAGGCTTCTTGACAATGTCCCCAAGCGTCGAAAAGGCGGCGCTGGGTAGGGAGGACGCGGTCAAAGCCGGCGAGAAGCAAGGGCGGGCGTGCGGACGCCGAGGGTGCGTTCTCGAGGAGCGGAATCAGTTCAAGCGGCAGGCGGGCGGGGCTAAGCAGGTTGGCGGCGCGGCAGGTCTCGTCGAAGGCAGCGAGCCAGGCGCTGAAGGTCTCGGCATCCTGTTGCCAGGCGGCGCGGGCATTCTGCCTGAGGAATTGCGGGGCATGGGAGCAGAGGAGTTTGTGGGCCTCCATGGCAAGGCCGGCCATGCGGTTGCGGGGGCCATCGAGTAGAGTGGCGAGGTGCTGACCGGAACCGGCAATGGTCGCCCAGAGGGCTTGTTCCTGGAGAGGATCGAGCAGCAGGCGGGCGTCGATGCTTGAATGGCTCTCCCAGGCGTTGCGAAGAAAGGTCTGCCAGTCGAGGATTTCGGGGGCGGGCCATGCGGTGAGGCCTTCGGCGCGACGTGCGCGATGGAAGGCGGCTACAAGGGCGCGGGCGGCGCGCTCGCTGGCCGCGACGACGAGGCCGCCGGCGCGCAGCCATGTGTCGATTTCGGCTGGCTCCATTTCGTTGCTTGTCCCCATTTCAGCGTTATACGCCATTGGGCGGCGGGGCAGGGGCCGGGTAATGTCTGAAATCTGCGTCGAACGAAAACAGCTAACGATTGCTTTCCTGTCGTAGCCGCCCTATCGTCAACTCATGCCGACGGATCAATAGGAACTCCGCACTCTTGACATCTGCTTACCCGGGCCGCCAGGATTTTGGAGCACAGGATGCTCACCTCAGCTGCACGATTCTTGGATACGGTATTGGAGTCCAATCGATCTTCTTGAGCAAAACGGCCGGCCTCGGAGTCTCCTTGAATGGTTGCGGCTCCAAAATTTCATACTTGTATTCCCATCTGTTCGCTTTGGGATTGAACTGGATATTTAGCTCTTCCTCGGTGAGCGGACCTCGTGATGCAACGGAGAAATTATAGGAGGTCACACCCGTTTTTGGGGGCTGGATGGACTTACCAAAACCGGCGAGACTGGTCGGCATGATAGGTTTTAAGTCAAATTCCTGAGTTACTTTATAAAGATTGTCTGGATCAGACAATGACCCTTCCTTCATGAAAATTCGGCCGTCCCAGATGGGGTGCTTGCCCTGCGCAACGTTAAGAAGATCGAACTTTCCTTCAAGCGGTTTGCCGTTCAATAACTCGCCGTGGGGATAGATCACCATATAGGAATCGGCTCCTGTCAACTCCAAGACTCCATCCTTTGCAAGATCGGCAGTCTCCTGCGTCTTGGTAAGGACGTTGTCGACGTGCGTGATCGTTGCGCCGTACTGCTCCTTGCTCTGGGAAATCGCCGTCTTTAGACCCTCCGCTATGGCGTTAAATGCAGCGTTTTGAGAATTTCTCGTTGCTTCTGCAGCTTTATCAGCCCTACCAATGGCAAGCATCTCAAGAACAGTGAAGGTTACAAGAACGGCAACCCACGCAAATCTCTCGGATGGGTGCATCTTGGGGCGCACACTCATAATGCCGGCCGCCCCCGCGAGCAGCCCAATTGAAACTCCCGGGGACTGGGGGCATATTCCGGCCCACAAAGCAAGACCCATCACCGAGAGCACCAATATCCATGCGAGCGCCGTATTCTTACTCCAGAAGTACTCCGCTTTTCGCCAAAATTCCTGCATGCCCGCAATGCTCTCACTGGACACCACCCTGCGTCGATCTGTTTCCTAGAGTTACAAGCGAAGACGTGGAAAAACACCGCCCGTGCCAATTTCCGGGAGCTTCAACGCACATTCTAGACAGTACTCGGAGACGGGGATTGCATCCGGCCGGCTGTAGACTTGAAGTGTGAATCGCCGACTGCTTGTTCTCTCACTTCTCGCACTTCTCTCATGCGCCGCGCTGGTCGGGTGCCACTCGGGCCAGAACTCAGACAACAAAAATGGGGCCGGAGCGGGTGTTAAGGTTTACCATCTGCGCGGCAAAGTGGTCTCGACCGATGCGGCTCACGGCATAGTTGTTTTGGATCATGGGGCCATCCCCGGCTTCATGGAAGCGATGACCATGCCTTACCAGCTCAAG
>Ga0182030_10005069_pt1 | contig 28009 bp, 26 predicted proteins | sample 812S3MmetaG_FD_121299 | JGI IMG/M metagenome (GOLD analysis project Ga0182030, IMG submission 121299) | Permafrost microbial communities from Stordalen Mire, Sweden - 812S3M metaG (Illumina Assembly) | ecosystem: Environmental > Terrestrial > Soil > Wetlands > Permafrost | place: Sweden... | reverse complement strand
TATAGAAATTTTGACTAGTCTATCTGTAATATATATACTTTATCTTCTATTATTATAAAGAGCAAATCAGACAGATATAAATAGATATATTCTTGATCTAAAGAGTAATGTCTATATTAGTAAGTATACTCTACTGAAAGAGTTTATGGATTATTCCATCTTTGTAATCTGTACATCTATTTTCCTAATCTTGCTTCGACATCACAAGTATATATGGTATCGCAGAGTACCTATGAAATGTTCTCAAGTGTGTACAACAAGGAATCGCTGGTTGGGCAGAATTAAGGCGCCGCTACAACTATTATAGCGCTAGTGTCTGGGCCGACATGTCCCTGCCTATACTCTTCCACTGGCGATACTCTAACAGCAAGACCATAGATCATGATCAAACCCCTCCGAAGCCATCTTCGAACATTCCGTTCTGTAAAGACGACGACTTTGTGGACCGTGGCTACATTTTCGCTCCCAGCAGGTCGTGCCGCGCTTGTAGGCTTTGGCGGCTTCGAGTGTGTGGTTGCTCTGCACTGTCTGTTTTTAGTCTTTAAACGTGGGCTGCTGCTGCTTTAACCTAAGCCGAGAGTGAGCGCGCCTGAGCAGAGCCTGAGCATCTCCTGAGTCAAGCTCCGTTTCTGCTCCCTTATCCGTTGCGCTGCGGCCATGTGGGAGTTGGCTCGTGCGCAGAGAAGCGAACTAGATCAGCAAATCATATCGCCAGATTATTTGGTATAACAACTCTGATTCGGTACAATTTTGCGGTATATTTCATCATGGAAACTCCCACCTGGCCGCAGCGCAACGGATAGGGTTACTTTAGTGAAGCCAATGGCACCCCGCACCTCGTATTTCGGCTCTGCTCTCGCCAGTGGGACTTTGGGCCAAACACAAGAAATCTAGGGGACTCGTTTCAAAGGCGAGAGTGGCTAAGCGACATTCAATCCCTGAGTTATAAGCTATTTAAGGGATCACTTCTTTCAGTATAAGTAGGTGGTTTGGATTCACAACCACTGTGCCCCCGCTTTCCAGGGCTTATTTAGTAAACCTAACACAGTGAAAAACTATCTGGAAGTGTGAGCTGTCAACAGCGCCGAAGGCTCGCAGTAGGTGGCTGGCTGCTAATGCATTGCCTGGAAACTGGGGCGTCGGGGCGGATAGACCCCCGCACAGAGATAAAGGATTCTTTGCTTTTTCTGAGCCTGACATCTCAATGATCGTTCTTGACAATTCTCTAGTCGCAATAAGATGGTCGTTACCGGGCTTGAGATCGTCGCCCTAGTGATGGCTATAATCTCTGGGTTCAATGCTGCTGATGGTCTTATCAAGTCGATGAAGGAAAGGCTTCAGAAGCAAAAGGACTCACGGTCTGCAGCTGCAATCCAGCAACTTGATACCATTCTCCGGTCGACAATCAATGGAAGGGACGACGTGCAACGTGGATATGAGAGCTGCTTTCAGAATTTGGGGAACAAATTCAGTCGTGGAGATGGTTAGTTTGTGCTGCACACCATGCTTGCCTTGAAATTTCCAACAAAAGCTGAACAGAGATGGCAAAGTTGGGCCTCGAGGCAGCATTGGATATTCAGCGAACGTTTATATCTAGGCTACGATTTGCCCAAAATTCGACTCCATTGGTGATGTTTGACCGGGGAATGTTCGATTTAGGATCAAATAGATGTCAGACCCAGACTCTGGATACTCTCAAGCAGCTATGCCAACGCCTAGCTTTAGCACCTCACAAGTCCCCGCTCATGCGAAATCCAGGATCGAACATGTCTAGAAGAAGAAATTACCCTCGAGATCTTTGCCAATCCGCCATCGCATACAGGGATAATAGAGCCGAGTTCGCAGAACTCGCTCACCGAAAATCGGCGGCGCAAAATTCGGAATGGCTTTGCAAGTCTTGCCGTAAAATCTTTTCGCCCGTCTCTCTGTCCAGCCTAGACACACACTTGTGGATTTCCGTCAGCAGCTTATTCAAGGCACACTGTGAAAACGGTGGCGGGTGGATGTGCATCTGGGAAAATTCAACACCGGAGTGTACCGGCCAGTTTACTACCCGCAAAGAACTCATTCAGCACATGAAGGGGGTTCATGTCACTCCGATTGAACCTGGCCACGACATAAGGGTTGACAGACCATTTGATCTGCGGCAGAACGATATAGATTCCTGTGGGTATGGGATCACTGTCGGAGGGTGTGGGATGATCATGGTTGGTTTCAATTTCGTCGTGCCCCGAACAGTGTAGCGTTACTTAAAAAGCGAGAAGGAAAATCATCATCTATTCTTGTAAGCTTATTTCTAAAAGATCACCCTCTTTCTCTTTGTATTGAGTAAGAACTATCGGGATCTACCAACTTGCATCACGGCCGTATTGTATCACTCTCCTCATAGACAAGTGCAGCTCCAAGCTTTCAAGTGGCTCTGGTCGCCGAAGGTATCTGTGACATAAAGTAGATCCTTCTTCATCATCATAAAATCGTCAAATATTGGTGAAACTAGACAAGTAGGACTTTATGGCAGCGGTATCAATCTCCATCAGCCTGAGAGAAGATTCCTGAATCAGCAGCAGTTGAGGGGGCATAATTTGCTTGGTAGAATGCAGCATTCGGTTCAGCGCCGACATCTCGTCGACGTTGAACGAGGAATCTAAAGGCATTGAACTTTAGCATGAGGAATCCATGTTCAGAGGATTTATCATACCTTTCAGCGACGGCAGGGTTTGTGCTGGCAAATCGCATGACATCGTCGTAAGATAGGACTTGTCTTGAGTGCTGCGCACACCTTGGACAAATGATTTGATTCCATCGAACACCTTCATTGAGTAGCTGTTCAAGATGAACAGTCAAACATCCCTTGCAGTCCTCTGCGCCGTGATTGCATCTTGCCGTGGGTGCGCTGATATCAAATTCGCTGGCCGGTAATTGATGGTTTTGATACGCGCAAGTCTTCATAGGAGCCGCATTTATATCGCCGGCTTCGGATTCAACGTAGCCAGCAGAGTTCGGGGGTTCATATTGGGGTCCACTTCCAAGTCCTTCTGTCCGATTTGGTCCAAAGTTTCTCAGCCAGCTCCCTACACCTCCTGTGGGGAAATTATAGTTGTGAATCGTGATCGGAGCCCTTCCACGTTGCTGCCAGCACACAAAAATTGTCAATATTGCGCACAACCCTGCAAGGCCAAGAACTCCCCCGACTATCCCATTCACTTGTGCTGTTGTGAGCTGTGATGAATCATGTGTACAACCTCCTTGACAACCCTGTGATATCAAACAACTGTATTTTTGTCGTTGTCTTAGCATTGAGATCGTTGGGCTGGCCCGGAACAGGGTGTATCATACTATTCAATTGTACTGCCACAGTAACTACGTTCGCGTTAGCATAAGTCCAACGTGGAAAACTCTATAGAGCGTATATGCACACATACCCATTGATGCTGCAACAACCTAGGGATAATTTTGGGTCGCAAGGAGCATCCCCAAACTGGCTTCCACATCTTCCATCTGGGCGATAGTCCATTATCGAGATTTACCCGCTGCTCGGCAAGGCTGCAACTGGGAGGGACGTTTGAGCACGAAAATCTTGCCGAGTCACTATGAGAACATGGCCAGATTACATGCCATATGCAGAACTCAAGATTTTAAATCATAGAATACAGACAAGTCATGAAGAGCAGCATGCATATTCAAAGACACAATCAGAAACTGAGGTGGAGGAAGAAACTGAAGAGCAGGATAACGGAGAAATCCGCCCATTGACTAGCCTGCAATGTGCTAGGGCACAATCAAGGCATTTTTGGGCGATTAACTGAGACAAGATACCGATTTGAGGAAACATATTGGACCGCTTAAAGTCCGATGCTGTGGCTGCAAGCCCTTTATAGCAGTTCTAGCGCAAGGCTCTCGCGTCCAAAAATGGGAAAGTAAGACATAAGGTTACCGCCACGCCCCATCTGGGCAACACCACCTTCAAGACTCATTAATGGGATCGAATAAGGACATATTAGCTGCTTGATAGAGCGCATAGTAACTAAAATATTTATGAGGATTGTACTGGCATCATTTCATGTGCTGAGATGTGCAATGTATTATTTCGTTGAGGAAAGGGAGAGTAAGGTTGAACGCCTTAGTAAGCCCATGGCGCTGCTTCACCAGCTTCATGAAAGTGGTTTGGAATAGCCTAAGTATTAGCTAACCTATAAATATTTATAGTCATGAATGGAAATGACTGAAGGAAAAATGGCATCGCTTGCCAAAGTTGTGCTTTGGTTCTCATCGGCGATCAAGTGCATTGCTTGTATCGATTTGAGGGCCGGTCCACTATTATCGGCTTTGGTTCTCAGTCACACGGTCACAGCCTTCGTTTTCTCATAGATGTCCTTCATGAACTTGACGTGTTACACAGCAGTTTCCCTTCAATACGGAACTGGCTCATTCCTCTCAATCCACTGTTTCAAAACTTCAGGGTGATCCATGGGATCCAGCGAATATGGCACTTTTCCGTTCTCACTGGATTTACCAACTTGGTGCCTCTACCATCCTAGCCTACAGTGGTACAACGATAGTGGCGGACCTATCGCCCATAACCTGTCTGCCTTCAATTCTGCCTGGACAAGTTCAGTGACCATCACGTGAATGATGAAAAAGGGGATGTCTCGCTTAAAGTCTTCCTTATCATAGAGCTGATTATACCGAGACAGGACAGAGGAATTAGAAGAGTAATCCCACGGACTGAAAATGGTATGCAACAAAAAATGCACGATTTTATATGCTAGAGTATAAAGTTTGGAAGACTTCCAGAGCTTTCCTTCATTACACGGCTTCGTTCATTCTCCTAGACTAAACACGAAATATGTCGGAGAAGTTGATTTTAGTAAGCGCTCCTCCAGTAGCGAATGAGTGAAGTGATACTGATGAGACGTATAGATCACTGGCGTTAATGGCTTCGTCGGTTTCCACACTCTCCTCCATGCCCTCAATTCGGGGTATAGAGCGCGAGCTGTTGTTCGCAAAGAGTCTCAAATCGATGAGCTCAAGGACTTCTTGACCAATGGAAATGTGATACCGAAGGCTGAATTTGTGGTTGTGAAAAACTTGGCTGCTAAAGGCGCCTTCGATAGAATCCTTGCAGATGTCGACTATATTCTGCACGTCGCATCGCCCATGAATACACTTGTGGTATGTCCTCACCCCTGCCACTCAGCATATTCTTCCTAAAAATAATCGCAGACAGACAACTACGAGCGCGATTACTTTCGCTTCGCAATCGATAACACCAGGAATATTCTTGCCGCTGCCGCTACCTCACCCTCTATAAAACGAGTTGTCATAACATCATCAATCGGCGCTATACTTACCGTCTGGCAATTTGCCAGCGGAGTTCTGGAAGCCAGAACTTACACAAGCGCGAATATTACCCTGCAATCAACAGTAAAATCAATTCTGTTCTTTAGGTGACGACGAAATCTGCCACTATGACATCAAAACACCCTTCCCGCACCCACTCTTGGCATACGGAGCAAGAAAGAGCATAGCACTCGAAGCTGCACAGTCTTGGGTGGGAAAATATAAACCGGGTTTCGATCTCGTATACTTGATGCCTTCGCTAGTCATCGGTCCCAATGCTTTGGCTAAGACGCCAGAACAGTTCGTTTCAGGGACGAATGCACCGTTGATGAAACTATTACTTTGTGGAAAGGCCCCAATGCCGTCGCTCGGGTCTTCAGTTTCTATACAAGATGTTGCAGAATTGCATATCAAGGCGTTGAATTCGGAGGTCAAGGCGAGAAGGTATCTTGTTGCAGGGCCAGGTCACGAGTGGGTGGATGCCAAGGCTGTTATAGAGAAGCATTTCCCGAAGGCGGTGGGAGGGGCCATTTCCCTAGGTGGGGAGCTGGGCTCTATTAAGATCGATGTAAATGTCGAGAAGACACAGAAGGAATTTAAGTTATCTTTCAGGAACAGGACAAGGGTGTTGTGACTAACTATCTTGAGCTCACATCGAAAATGCCATGAGATGTTTGTGTTAGTATGGAGTATTGAAAAGTTAATGGAACAGGTTTGCAACAATGAGCATAGCAACTAGGTATAATATAAATTGATGTTTGAATTCGCGCGAGAATCCTTTGGGATTAAAACTTTTTGAAGTAACTCCTAACTTTAGGACTGACTGAAGTTGCCTGGAAAGGCGGGAAGTAGAATTATTTAAGTTCAAGATCGTCTGAAGGGTGTAATATATTCATGGTTGAATGGGGACCCCAGGGAAAACAGTCGTGGATAGAGAGGCAATAAGGCCGCTGTTGGACAACTTTATATTCAAGAATTCAAGTCGCGAAAGTTCTTGATGAGAAGAGACGCGGGGCAATAGAGTCGCCGCGCGGCTAATGCTAAGACAACTGCCGGGCGGTGGGACCCGCGGCTGTATGTTTTCGAATGCCGCGTCTCTACGTCGTCAATCGGGAACCCATTCTCCGGTGATCAGATCCCTCTCTACGACATCTGCGAACTCCCAAATATTCTGTGCCTATGAGGGCACAATGTCAAAGTCAAACTTTTCAGTTGTAATACCAGCATTTCGTCCCAACGACCAGGCTTCAGCCCAAGCCACCGCTGAACGCGATACACCGACAATGCAACAAGCTCCCCCGACTCCAGACTCTTCCGACCAACATTCACGCCCTTCAAAATCTAGTATATTTTCGGACAGCTTGAAGAGGCATTTACACAGCCGTTTGCAAGGCTCGTTGCATTTGCAGGGCTCATCAACTCAGGGAGCGGCCCCACGGGAAACTTCGAGTAAACGGTCCTACGATACATTCGACGACCATAGAGAACCTCAATCATACGAAATGCCCCACAAAAGACCTCGAAAATACATATTAGATCCTATATCGGATGATGTTGGGTCGGCAGAGCCCTCGCATGCTAGGGGGGACACACCTCGACTGTCCGAGTCGTCCCACAGAAGACCTCAAAGTTATACCACAGAGAGCCCAGTTGACGAGAATCTGGCCGAGCTTCAACGTATCAGAAGAGAACATGAAGCGCTCACTCGTTGTATTGTCACGACGTTGAGCAGAGAGGCACTAGAAGAACTTATGGTTGATGCGGCTCTCAAATACCCAGCAGTTTTGAGTAATATAATGCTCAGTAAATCAAGAAATTCTGTCGAAGCATCAGCTGTTTCATATTCGGGCGAAGGAAGAAAAACAGAAGGAACTCCATTCAGCCCACGATGGGGAAGTTCTGTTGATACCTCAACAACTCTTCAGAGGGAGGAGAGGAGAGTTTCAGCGGCAAGACCCTCAAGTCCAGATGCGAGAACGCATGCCGATATAAAAAAGCCTCATGCGAGTGAAGAAAAAAGAAATGCAGAAGCAAGACACTCAAGTCCAGACCTTCGAGGATCTATCAATGTATCTGCATCGCGACAAAGTGGGGAAGGGATCATACTGGATGATGGACTACGGAGTGCAGAATCAGAAGCATCATATGGAACTGCACCATCATCTCCTCAACTAGGGAGACTCTCAACTCCTCTGGCTGAAATCCCTCATACTACGTCTAGCAACGGTCCGGACTCAGATGCGAACCCAGAAGACCAAACATCAGCTGTTAAAATTGTTCTCAACCACAAAAAGCCTGCAGCTGCATCTAATATCGGCGAGCTTTGGACACCAGAAGAAGATGCTAGATTGATGGCAGCTAAAGCTGCTGGTGTGCTGTGGGTGCCGCTACAACAACAATACTTTCCTGGCAGGACAGAATGGGGTTTGAAGAAACGTTATCGTCGGTTAAAGGAGGCAATGGCAGAGGATATAGCGGATGGCAGTGATGATGGCACTTGGAGACCCGGCGTAACTCATGACGGCGTCAAAGCGAAATATGAACCTGTTCACGTTGATATATTCTGGACTCCTGAGGAAGATGCAAAGCTCCTTGAGGCAAGAGCCTCAGGAATGAGCTTTGCCGAGTTGAAGAAGGCACACTTTCCAAATAGGTCGTCGAATTCTTGTGCGAAACGATTCACAAGGATCTTGAACAAGGGTGGTCCCACCATGATAAACAAGACGACATACATTGACCCAGTCACAAAACAGAAGGTGTATACGCCAGAATTTCTCAAAAATAAGACCAAAGCCCAAGTTCAGGGTGCGAGAGGCCAGGATTCGATGACACTGGATGATTTACTCAGCCCTTCGGAAGATGAGAAGGAGAATGATATGACTCTAGATGATCTAGTTGACGCCTCGGACCACGAAAGGGAAATAGCAAAGAAAAATGTCCCGCAGAAGTCTAGTCGTAATGAACGTCGCCAGTCAGGTGAGGGCAGTAGTCATACGCAAGATGAGCCAGAGGGTGATTCTGCTGAGGGCATCGGCATCAACCTAAAGGATCATGCCGAATCCTCGATAGTTGTCGCCACTCAAGATTGGCCTTCCCCTTCGGAATCACGCGTTCCATCCTTTACGCCAGCGAATCTGCAAGCCCTATCGTTCACGCCGACAAACCAGTATCAAGAAACAGTCAGTAATTTTTCTCATTAATTGCTCAAACCTCCATTTTATTGTTGAGTTGCTCATTCATCCTCTAAATACACCCAAATTCTGACATCACTCCTAGAATCCCCCAGCCAAAAAGAAAGAGCCGTTCGAATGCCCCTACGAAGGATGCACAGGCTATGGACCCTGGACCTACGATTATAGTTTACAACGATATATCAAAACTGTGCATCAAGACCCGAAAATGTATCACTGTTATATTGATGGTTGTACGGGATTTGGGCCGTGGACGAGGAAGGAGAGGTTGATGAAGCATATTGCTACGAGACATGATAATGCTTGACAATAATGGCTAGGCTATTAAGTACTTGTTGCTATCTTGGGCGTTGTGGGAGTGGGTGTAAGAGATGTGAGATGTCCTGGCTATGATAAATTCCAATGTGCTTTAGCGATAACGGTTAATTCAACATTGTACATAGTATTCATACCGCACCCCAACCCCAAATCCCAATACACTCCACTTGGTCGCTCCACTTGATCACTCTGCATATGTGCCTCTTTCAAAGCCATCACCCTCCCCTTCATCCCCTCCCTTTCCCCCGAACAACCCTTATCCACGCTGCGTATAGTCCCCATACCCCCCATCCCCCACCCCAACCACACCCCCATTCTGCCCTCCCGCATACTCGGTCATCCCAGGTCCACCCCGGCCCCCTGGCAATTTCGACCTCGGACTCCGGGGCCTTCCATTCGTGTGTACAATGCGTGTGTTGGCATCTTGTTTCGCTCGCTGGTAATTGCGCATCTTTTTCAGAGCGACGAAGCCTAGGATGCACATGTTGAAATTCTCGGCGTGATTTTATGGAGGTAGTTGGTGTAGATAAAATCAAGACTCGTTTTGATATGTTGCTTAATCTCGGGACCCGACGTGAAGCGCTTTCTTCTGTGATCCAGGAATTGATTTGCTGAACTAACTAAGGGGTTTCGTTCCGTTCCCAAGAGTATTACGGTGACGAAGAGATGAGTTTTTCGATGATGAATATAACATCAAACAAAACGCGGAATCACAGTTGAATATATACCATCTTCTCCACCCTCCTGACCCCGAAACTCGAAGCTAGACGCGTCCTGGACACGTCACAGCCACACATAGCCACGCCGTCATATATCATTTTCTCGAGATCGGACAACCGGTGATTAAAATCAGTATCCCGTTTAAGTATTCTGGCCGTCGGGTTTATATTAATTGTGAGAGCTGTGGTAGGGGATGCGTGAGGCGGGGGCGAAAAGTGCGGCGGTACTAGTAAGCCGCGTGTGTTGGGCTGGTTTGGGATAGGAGTGCGAGGGGATAAGCGAGGCTTGTTACCAAGGGAAGACGATGGCGGAGAACGCGTGCCGTTTCATGGGGAAAATAAAGCGGAGGCTCTGGTTCTTCCGGAGAAAATCTATTTGGGATGATGGGGCTAGAAATGGGAAAGTTCGAAATATCGGGGGAAATAACATAATTAGTCAATAGCTAAAAAGAATATGATATAACCATATCGCCATCTGTGCTTGAATCACAATCAAAATATTATCCTCACAAACTAAGACACCGCCTATATCCTTATTCCTCTCCCCTCTCTATTTTACCTAATTAGTTGTATATATTTAAATAAGCACAATTTCCTCACCAAACACCAGGGCGAGCAAATAGGAGTTTGCTTCAGGTCAAATGGTGTATTGGGCGGAGGATGCACTTACGACTGGCCACCAATTTACTCAATAACTAACAATTCGCCAACCGCGATAATTAACCCCAACTGGCGGGCAAGGAAGGAAGTTTGCTTCAGGTCAACGTTGGTGTGAGAGGAGTATAACGATTGGTCACCAAGGATGTAGGCCCCCTAAAAGAGGGGCTGAACCTTTTTGGGGTTTGGGATAACTTTTGAGAGTCTTTTTTTTTTGACTGTGCTCCCTATTTTACTTCTTTCATTTTAGGATTCGATACGAGGTGAAAATTCACCTCCAAACGCGATAGGTGCACCTCACCCACCCCAGCTCTCATCCCTAGATATCTTCATCATGATGCTCGTCTTTTACAATTCTAATTCTTCCTATTCCCCCCTTGGTCTCCGCGCCCGATGGTCGGGGATCCTATTTCGTCTTTACTGATGCGGTGCTTAGACGGGATTTGCAAATGAGGAGATGATAAGGGGTATTAGATGAGAACTCTCCCATCTCTCGAGATAGAATGAAAGAAACAAACAACACAGGCGGTCCACTAACAATTGTGGTCTTTTATCAGTTATGATTGGGAAGGATAGCTGATTACTCAAAACAGTCGTTGACGAGTGGGCGGGGAAAGGGGTGCTTGACGTTAAGTAGAAGGCAGTTATCTAACAAACTTAAATGTTCACTAAAAATAACTTTATAACCGCCAAGGCAGAAGAGAGATGACTTGGAGTTCATAGAGGGTTCTACAGAGCTAGGTATGGGGTTTAAGAGCAGTATAGGGAGTTGGATTGGAAGCTGGGGAGATGTCACGTGGAAAAATAGGGGAAGCTGATAGGGGTAGAGTTTAGGGGACTTTTCAGGGGAGAGTTACCAAGGGGGTGGGATTTTGGGGACTTGGGAGTTTAGAGAAGATTTCTATATAGGCTTTCCCTTCGATTTTTAATTATAGAGATCGATGGATTTACTCCTCGTGCTTCAGGGCTGAAGCTGTGCTATTGGAACTTCAATAAGTTTATAAATAATATATGAATTCTAAAATTTATTTCTGAGCTATAGCTGCCGTAGAGGGAAGTGATAATGAGGAGGGAGGAAAGAAAATAAAGATGAGAATGATACGGAAGTAAAATAGAGGCTGCTGTTACTACTACGATTATATTGATATATACTATTATAATTTCTATCTCAACATTTCTTATACCACCCCAAATTACCACTGCTAGTAATTCAGGGCGTCCGGGATGCCTCGATACAGTAATTCGTACTCGGAACAATCCGTGATCTGCTATTTATCCCTGTGTAACCCTGAACCTATCTCTCTATTTCTTATTTACTCATGTCCAGCAGAAATAACTGGAAAGAGGAGCAACGAACGATACCAGCGAGATTAATAGGGTCCCTAGTGCAAAACCCTGCAAATTCATAAACACCATCCAATCAGCCACAAGTCAGACTCTGCTCCAAATTTACGAATCACACTCTCGGCTAACAAACGCAATCTCGTGATTCAAACCCTTCATCTCACCGGTCTTGCCAACTTCCCAGTCAATAATCATCACTCTCTTCAAACACCCACCTACCTTTGCGATCTCCAACAAAGCCACTCACATTCTCAAATAATGTCTAACGCGTCCAGCCCAATCAATCCCAACTCCCACCATCCCCATCATATACCGCACGCCGAACGGCAGCGCATCATCCTCGGGGTCTCTATCTTCCTGGGCATCGGTATCCTCGTCGTTATCGCCCTTGCGATCGCACTCGCAATCCTCATTCACAAACTTAACAAAGCGCTGGCGCTGAGAAATGAGCAGGCAGAGCAAGCCGCGCCGCGTGTTCAGGGGACGGAGGACACAGGGGTTGAGATGCATCCTCTGCCAGATCCTGTGGGAAAACGAACCGAGACTGGGAGCTGATTGTGTTACGACTCTACATGTACCTATACTGGACGCGAAAGAAGGATGGGTGTTGAGCGATGGGAAAGATGATGGGGTGACGCGTCCAGAACGTGATCTCATTCAAGCTGCAAATCGCGCCAAGGCTGCGGCTGAATGGAATTGATCGCTAAATTTCCAAGAATTTTTAGTGGCCACGGTTGCTAAATAGTTGGAATTCCAGCGTCGTATATCATTAAAATATCAGTGAATGCTCGCGATATGAACTAGGAGAGGTCTTGGCGCGGTGTGTAGTTTGGATGAGATAAATGGTGGGAGGCGGTAGTTTGCGATTTTAGTTGGGGTTTGGTCTGGTCTGGGCGCAATTTTAGCAGGTTCCCAAGCGTGGTTCTGGGGACATGCGCACTAATAATAACTGATATTGAATTCGGAAGCAATGGACTTATCTGTCTTTATCCATGTCTCATTCACTTGTAAAGATCAGAGTCAATCGCTTTGAGCTTGCAACACAATTTTCACAAAGATTTACACTGTTTCATATGTCACCCAAGCCATAACATTCACTCACTTCTTGGCGGTCTGAACTACGTTAGGCATGCTTCCTTCGGGCTCATGTTCCTCAGCTAAACCAGTTTAATTAACGCACTTTCTGGTCATGTTCATCCGATTCTTCAAAGGCCTTAGACGATGCAGGTTGGTTTGGTATATAATGACAATGCGAGGAAAACTGACAGCGATGGTATATAAGGACAACTTCTTGGGGTTGCATCAATTATGTCGAAACTGTTCATTACGTAGAGAGTGTCAAGGTCCATTGGTGGGGGCCTATAGGTTAGTTCTATTTTCTAAAGTTCTTGCTCTCGTCCCTCCTGTGTCTTCTCCAAGATGCGCAAAGCTTAAAATCTATGGATCTCTTGGGTGGGGATGGAGGTTTAATTGATGATTAGGTCTCTGGCGTCTTGCGCGGGAGTGATTCACTTGCAGGTGATAGAGAGTCAATAAATAGGAGTTTTGCATCAGGCCAAATTAAGTGACCAAGAGTCTTTATGTCCATATTGAGTAATATAAATAGCTAGCTATGTTTATTTTAAGACCCCATCTTTGCATTACACAGGTGCAAGTGGTGCAGTGTAGAAAGGAGGTGGCCTGGAGCTTCTTGTAGTTGACATTAGTGGAGTTATTTCTTCGCAGATTCACCAGAAGATCGGTGGAGCCAATTATATGTAGATAAAGTCTAGATAATCAAATTATTCATATTTTATCAAAGCTTAAGGGTATATTCTTTTAATTTTTGCAGAGAAGTTTAGTTATTATTATGTATCAGAGTATATAACTTTAATATATCTATTTATATGTTTGGAATTTTGATATAATAAACTTGGAGTGCAGTGGATACTAGAACAGCCATCCAAGCATCCTCAAGCTCCCATGCTATAAGATTACAACATCTCACATTAGTTCTGCATTTAAATTCTTAATAAAAGTAAGTAATATACTATTATCCTCCGCAGACTTCGAGAGTATATCTCGCGTACCTAAGGTGCAGTACACTCAAAACACATTATATAATTGATCAGAACCAATGAAGATATATATTATAAGGAAACTTGAACAAAATTTGCTACCGTCGAATATTCGGCTGGAGTTTCAGCGCTGCGAGGACTTCACTTCGTGCCAGCTGACAACTTAATTTGATGTCTAGAGCCAGCTTTAGCCGTTCTCAAGCTCTTGATAAAATCCCCTGAGGCCAACGTATGATTTGATACTCTTGAGTATTAGTACTTCTCAAATAATTATCTAAGATAATGCTGTCCATAATCGCCTTTGTGAATACAAATGATCTAGCCCCATATTGTGACAACCATTGGTGAATACAATTTCCTTTTCACAATCTAGCGATTTCGACCAATGAAAAGATTCTTATTGCAGATATTGCTACAAAAGATAAATGCAATTGCGTTAAGTGATTAAATTTAAGTCCGAATTCTCAAATAGCTAGATGGTCGCTTTGGAAGAGCGGATATCTCACGCTTTTTGGTGATCAGCTTCGGCCGCTCACCAACTCAAGCCTAGTCTGAGAAATCTCAAGACTCGGATGATTCAAACAGATAGAGGGCCTTCGAGTAGAGAAATGGCTATCATGATACAGAGGGAAGTGAAGGAGTGAAAAGTGAACAGCGTGTATATCGGAGAGCCTGAGAGATGCCTTTTGCCATATACTCTCGAGAGTCAGCGACTTCAAGCGGCAGAGCAAAATACATATCTTCAAAGAGGAAGTTTCCTTTGAGATCCGAAGGGCCGGTATGGCATCAGCGAGAAATTGCTACTGGCAAGATACTAGTGATTGCCTCTTTCCAACACCTTATTTTCCTCCTGGGTATAAATCTAAATGGTACCCAACAAATAATGAACAAGTTGTAGCAGAAGTATGTCTTCAATATCCCTTGGATTCAAAACCTCTCTTTCATTTTAGAGACAACTGTCCGCAGATTGTCATATACCTTCCTGACACCTGACCCTAAAATCAAACTGACAATGGCCTCCCTTATTATCTTGATATTCTCGAAGGCTCCTAAGATGTGGACTTCCTAGTCTGCCAATACGATTCAAGTTATAGACGCGTTCTCGATAGCGAATCTTGTCTTTCCCTTTCTACTTGCAATTCGACCGATAAGTGGTGATAAGTATTCGCCCTGCAGAGTCTTGATGTTTTTGATTTCGAATGTCTCGAGATATAAATGGTCGAGCCGCAAGAATGTAATCGCATCTGCGGTGTCGAACCAAAGAGAAAATGCCTTGCCAAAGTCTTCACTCTTTTGCAAGGCTCTCAGATTCGTATTATGTCGCGATGTCCATAGCTCGACTGTCCCATTCTTGATATTCGTTCGCGCATAGAGCTTGAGATACTCGTTTGAGGGGTAACGATGCAAGGCCATGAGGGGTTGATCGGCGAAGGAGAATCAGGACTTTACGAATTCGACTCGGAAAGAGGGCTCGGAGACACGCTCGGCGGATTGTACGAATCCCTCAGGTCTGCGACTAGAAGGGCGTTTATGTTCGAATAGAAATCATCCTCCTCCACTAAAAGAAACATCAGTTTTCGATCTTCAAAGGCTGAGCCCTACCTTACATCTTCTAGATATCAGATTGTTTCTCATTAGCGCAGTTGGGGCTTACATGATATTTTACACAGATGATTTTCAGAAAGCTTGCTGAACACTAGAGCATGCTGGGCATAATCCGATACCGCCTACCATTTATGGTTGGACCCCTCTCTGGCCCCCAATATTTCGCGTGCTCCCATTCAAGTCCCACTTCAACGACAGGCTGAGAAATGCCCACCACTGTAATGGGGTATCCAGCTCATGGAACTCTGCAACTACATGTTTCATATTGAGGGACGATTTGTGGTTGTATTGAGGGAGAGAAGGTTGGGTAATAGGCAGCCAAAACTGCGCGCGTAGCGCATACTGCGACCTGCAGTGGTCTGGATATCCAGTGGCGTTTTTTGAGTCCAATGGGCTGCCAGAAGTCTCAAATACAATGATCATGTCTCTGCAGTTCGCGGCTCGGTTAATCATCCGCTGACAGTTGTTCAACCGCTGTGTAAACTCCCACCACAACCCTGCTGATGTGCAAGAACTTCACGACGTGGTTTTCTGTCCTTGTTCTTTGCGACTTGATTTACTGCGATAGATTACTGCGATACTTGGCAGTTCAAACTTGGCTAGGGCTGTTAACAGGATCTGGAACTCTTTTGACTCGAATCCCAGTAACCATAGCCTCGCGCTTTTCTAGCCGCGCCGGTGACGATGGCACAACAAGAAGAGCGACCTTTGAGGCTGCTATCGCTTGGTAAGTTCCTATCTATCATCATTATGATCAAAGCCTGACACCCTAGGTAGATGGCGGTGGCATTCGTGGGCTGTCGGAGCTTTTTATTCTTGGGGAGATCATGAATCGGCTTGCTGGCGAGTTAAAGCTGGAAAAGGAACCAATTCCTGCGGATTACTTCGATTTGATCGGTGGAACTAGTACTGGGGGGTAAGGTTTGATGTCATCATGGTTGATTGTCTCACTAAACGTGACACTTTTCAGGCTCATTGCATTGCTCCTCGGGCGACTCAAGCTTTCTGTGCCTGAGGCAATGGAAGCATATCGGAGTCTTGCGAAGAATGTGTTTGGCGAGAAGAAGAGATTCTCCGATGGCAAATTCAACGAAAAGGCCTTGGAGCAGGCTATCAAGGACACAGTCAAGACAAAACTAGGGGATGCGGAAGAGAGGATGCTGGACCCAGAGAGTGGCGCAGAGGTATGCAAAGCGTAAGTTGCCGCGTCCATTAGTCCTCAAAATTCCAGCCTATTGGTAAGCCCTACACGATAATGAGCTGCTCCATTCATCGTCCTGGTTCGATAAAATGGGTTGTGGGTTTGCTCAACCTACATGTGTTAGAAATCGAACGTATCAAAAAGTGCAAGATATTCAGAACGTTGCTGGGTGGTACAGCCAACTGAGTAATATGTCAATATTTTGGATTACTCTCCGCTAGGCTGCTAGAAACTGGGGCTAACGAGTAACGACTTTTTAACAGCTTTGTCTGCTCTGTCCAGGCTCAAAACATTGGCGCAACCGCGGGACCTCGAAGATTTCGGACTTATCACGTACATCGTAATAAGACATATGATTGTAAGATATGGGAGGCTGGGCGAGCGACTTCGGCAGCGCCAACCTTTTTCCCTCGGATTCTTATCGGTCCCGAGGGGGCAAAGCAAGAATATGTCGATGCTGGCATTGGCTATAACAATCCTGTGAAAGGTTCGTCCAATTCCTCTGACCAACTTTGTCTCATTAGTATTCCTGCACCAATTTTCGGAGACAAACCCAACCTTGCTTGTTGCCCCCAATTCCATACAATAACAAGACCAAGTACTAACCATATTTTGCGGACAGAGGTGATTGATGAAGCCAGCCGAGTTTTTGGAGAAAAGCGAAAAGTCAAATGCATCGTCAGTATTGGGACAGGGCAAGCTAGTGTCATTAAATACAAGAAGCCGGGCATGTTTGAGAAAGCACTGCCATTCAAGCTTGCCAAGGCACTGGCTAGCCTTTCTACTGACTGCGATCGGGTCGCTGAGGAGGTGGAAAAGAAGTACAGAGACAGAAAAGTCGGCTACTGGCGACTGAACGTCAACAAAGGACTTGATGGTATCAGTTTCGAGGAATGGGATAAGTTGGGGGATGTTGAAACATATACACAGGATTGGGTGGCTACGGAAATCCCTGGCAGGATGATTGACGAGATTGTGGCTGCGTTGATCGCGGCCTCTCCCACTTCGACACTGGTAAGTGACACAGCATTAACATCTCCTTTTCCCGAAATGTCCGCTGGAACAGATCAGCAACTGGGGCATTGAGGCTGAAATTGAGAAAGGGCACACTAGAAAGGGTAAATGAAAAACATTCGGGTCTTTACAACTTGGGCCAACTACGTATGTAGCACAAATTCAGAGTTTATAAGAAATTCACTAAAGTGTTGCGAAAGTCGGAAACCTCCCTGCGAGAAACCGAGTAGCCAAAACAATTGGTGAGTCACCCGAAATTCGTGGGGCGCCAGGGTTCTGGCATGCTAGTATTGCTCCGAGATTGCTGGATGCTAATATACTCCTGTGATTCAGTGATGTGTCCGTACTCCAGAAACACCAAATTCGTTGGTCGAGAACATATATTAGAGGGCATACGCCAGCAACTTCCACATGAGGGAGTTATAGAAGGACAACAAACAGCAAGAACAGTAGCTATCTATGGGCTTGGAGGTGTAGGGTATGCAAAGCATTTTGTTCCGGCAACATAGGAGATACTCACCCATATCCAGGAAGTCTCAAATCGCACTTGAATACCTCTTTTGGGTGCACGAAACATATCCTGATATATCAATCTTTTGGATCCACGCAGCTACACCGGAGAGATTTCGCGAAGGGTACCTTGAAATTGGCCGGCGCTGTGGGATCCGTGGACTCGACGACCAAACCAAAGACATCTTGCAGCTTGTGAAGGATTGGCTCGAAATTCAAAGCCATGGTAAATGGTTCATGGTCATTGACAATGCTGACGATGAAAAAGAATTCTTTCACCGGGACTGTACTTCCGATTTGCCTTCCGAATCCCCGAGGAAGAATCCGTTATATTATTACCTTCCACAATGCCCACACGGATCAATTCTAGTAACTACTAGAGTCAAAACTGTCGCCTACAACTTTACTATGCAATACGACGAAAGATGCATTGAAGCAACAGCGATGAACAAAGAAGAATCAAGAGCACTGTTACAGAAGTTGATCCCGGGGGAAAAGTCTGACTCAGATATCGACAGGCTTGCGGAATTACTTTACTATCTCCCTCTGGCTTTAGCACAAGCTGGGGCATTTATCAGATGTTCAGCATCTACCATTGAGAAATATATCAAAAGCTACCAGGAGAGCGAGGAATCTGCAGTAAAGGTCTTGAACAGGGAGTTCCAAAGCGATGGACGACATCTGGATGCCCCAAACGCCGTAGCTACTTCGTGGATGCTTTCATTTGATCAGATCCGCGCCCACGCTCCTCGTGCCGCCGAAATATTATCACTTATGGCTTTCTTTGACCGGCAAGCTGTTCCCGAATCCCTTCTCAAGAACGACAATGAGGACCTTTCTGATTTCGAAACCGCAATTGGCAATCTCATGGCTTATTCGCTGATTACAAGAAATGTGGATGACACCTTCGACGAACACCGGCTTGCTCATTTGATATCTGGTGCCTGGCTCAAACGACATGAGCAAGAGGAAAATTGGGCAGCTATAGCTCAAAAACGAATTCTCAATCGCTTTCCTAAAGAGGATTACAAGGACTGGGATTTATGCGCTTCATATCTACCCCACGCTCGAGCGGTCATCGACAAAGAGATGAAGAAAGAATCGAGGGTATACGTCAAGTGCATAAATTATCTTATGAGCTGGGCTGGTCGCTTTCTTCACGTCCAAGGTTCTTACTTGTTGGCCATAGAAATACACCAGCGCCGGCTTGATTACTGCACAAACCACCTGGGAGAAATGCATCTTAACACTCTAGATAGTATGAACAATCTAGCTTTAGCCTTTGGACTCCAAGGGCAGTATTCGGCGGCCGAGAAATTATACCAACAGGTACTGGCGGGTACAGAGAAAGTCTTAGGACCTGAACATCCCAGTACATTAACAAGTGTAAACAACCTAGCCGAAGTTTTTAAAGCTCAAGGACGGTATCCAGACGCAGAAAAGCTACATCGACGGACACTGGCAAGCAGAGAGAGAGTTCTAGGATCTGAGCACCTTGACACATTACGAAGTGTAAACAATCTAGCTTCTGTTCTTAAAGATCAAGGAAAATATTCGGACGCAGAACAGCTGTATCGACGGGCAATAATGGGCTTCGGGAAGATTTTAGGGCCTGAACACCCTTTTACACTAAGTAGCCAAAATAATCTGGCTGTGGTGTTTTTGAAGCAGAGAAACTATAAAGCCGCTGAAGAATTGCTTCGGGGTGTAATAATATCTCGGGAAAATATACTTGGGCCGAAGCACCCTGATACATTAGGAAGTGTCCATAACTTGGCTAGAGCTCTTTTCAGCCAGAAACAATATCTGGAGGTGGAGCAGCTGTACCGGAGAGCGTTGTTGGGCAAGGAGGAGGTTCTAGGAGTAAAACATCCCCATACAACGGCAACCTTGGAAAACATGGTGGCGACGTTAAGGGGGCTTGGGAGAATTAATGAGGCGGAAGAGCTAGAAAAGGAGTGGGCGATGAAGCAGATGTGAGCTGCGAGAGTGCCACTTCTTGTGAACAGCCAGAGCCACACTGGAATGTTCTCATGACATTTTCATCTTCATCTCTAGATCTGACCAATTGCTGATTAGCCTGAGTCGTGGCTGAGCAAGCCTAAGCCGAGGGTGGGTGTTCCCGAGCGCGGCCGAAACACGCACTAAAGAGCTATTCTAGTACCCTGGGAGCCCGGAGGGGCTCGTCTTGGCCCCTGGAGGCCGATTACACTTTCCTCGTCTTTGTCTCTAGGGATGGGTTTGGTTCACGCAGATTGAGACAGGAGAGGGACGATCGTATCAGCTGGATTGACGTAATGGGAGATCGCCGGTGACAAGCCTGCGGATGGTGACATTATGCAACGGTGGTGCCGTGGCAGGGGGGAGTCACTAGTGTTCAGTGCGACTGGAATATTTGTGTAAGGGGAGTCGGATCAGCGATTAGGCGCTTATCAGAGTGGAGATTTCACGCCACGTTAATGCCGTGTCCAAGGACTAGCATCAGAGGGCCAGTAGCATTAGGAGATTCATATACGGGATCAGCTGGGAAGGGGTCAGACCGAGGTGAAGTCGTGCGGGTCGCACCAAGGCTTAGTGACAGTTAATCATGAAAGTCAGTCAATTACTGCTCCAAACTCAGGATTTAGGTCAATAAGATGGTGAGCTAACAATTTCTTGCAAAGTTCAACAATTACCAGCTTAGACCGGAAAGGTCACCAATCCTAGTAGGCGCAGCCACCACAGTCGCGTTCGAGCCAAATCAGCGCCTACGCGCCTGTCTGCAGAAGAGTACGTTCGGGCTTGAGTTCAGGAATTGTTGAACTCCGACCTTTCTATAATATAGCAACCAGAATATACCAGCCTTTCCTTCTTTTTAAGACCCTCCTTTTCCCTACCCTTTTTGAGATATAAGTGTTGCTGCCCAAATAAGGACATGACCATCCACTAAAACGTCTCTTTCAAAAGAAATTGAAGGCTGAATGGTGAGTGTCAATATTCTAGTGGTCAGGGGAAATAAGCACTTACATCAGCAAGCAGTGACGCTTGCCCAATCCCCATTACACTTCCAATCGAAATCAAATATTCTCTGAATGTCTCATTGAAATGTGATGGCACAATCGATAAATCCAACACCGCGTGTAGCGTATATATAAGCATAAGGCCACCGATTGAGTGATTAGGCAATATGGCTTGGTCGGTCCAACTCATCTGCTTTTGGTTCACAAATATTTCTGGGTTTCGAGTAAGATGGTATGGTATTGATGCTACCAAAGTCTTGGAAAGCTCAAGGGCTTCTTTGAGGATATGACGTTGAGAAAACTCTTCGATTTCTTCATCATTTAGTTGCTTGGAGCAGGTGTATATGAAGTTTAGGAGGATGAGGCGGCATTTCCGATAGGCATTCCAAACGGCGCTCACATATACTACCAATAATCAGTCTTGGGTTAGGAAACATGATGATGGGTTTGCATCCGTACAATCAAAGTAGATATCAACACGGCCTAACCAAGAGGTCGTGCCTTTTAACAATCCTCCATTTTCTCTCTGGGTCATATACCCAATTGTCTTCGGCAGCCATTCTTTAGGTTGACTAGCCGGCCACATAGCTAGCTCTTTTTCAAGAGACATAGCGTACTCTCTGAGTTGACGAATCTCAATTGGAGACATAGATCTGTTAGCAGTGAGAATCTCGCTCTTGCGAAATATATGCGAGAAGCGGAGAAGAAGGGTGTCAAGACTTTGGACAGAAGCTGCCTTTGAGGGGCACAGTATGCCAAGGTGATGTGGCCACTAGGTTGAATCAGTCATTAGTAAGGATGAACGACCGGGAGTTATCGTTAGTTACTGGGAGCGTACTATTACTGGCCCTTTACAAGGACTGTTGCCAAGAGGTGAGTCTTCTTCTCGAATAATTTCTTCCACCGGTCGTCCGCTGAATGGGGAGTTCTCAACTGACAAAAGGGCCCTCACACCTCGGAAGTGTGTACCGTGTTCGCTAGGGTTACTTGTGGTTGCGGAAATTATCTGAGTTTTTGTTAATTTCAAAGGTGCAAATATCAAATGTTGTATCCTCAACATACCTCATAGAGGCCTAATAAGACAGCAGTCGTGAGTGATTCGATGGTGTTTGATATAGCTCCCTCTGACATGGTGGCCTGAAAGGAGCATAAAAGTTCGGAATATAAGATAGCACCTTGATGAATAAGGTATGGTTCTCCGCGTCGGTTGCCGAGACTCGCAAACCCCGCAGCCTTCGCAGCCTTGGTTATATCTGATAATGGTCCGGCAGAACCAAGGAGGAATTTGAGGTCGTCAAAGTAGCCTCGCGATAAAGATTTGTTCTTTGGAACAATGCAATAATCGTCGAGAAAGGTATTCAGAACAAGCTGTTCAATTTCCCTTCCATTGTAGATGTCCAGCAATAAAGTCCGAGGGTCCAGGCAACTATGCATTTGAGGTTTGAATTGTTGTAAAATAGGCTGAGGAGTTGAATACTCATTGTTAATTCCTTGGGCGCGGCGGAAAATCAGGTTTGCTTCATCCTGATAGCCTGGGCATCTAAGCTTTGCCTTTATGCATCCCTTACAAGACTATTTCATTACTGACAAGTCAGCAAATATGGCCTTGGCTTGAGGACCCAACAAACTCTTTGATAGAAGGTCTATCTAATTAGGCTGCACAAATAGACCGAGCATAGGAGAGAAATTGGCAATACTAACGGGACGGGGCTCGTCGCACTATAGAGTAACTTTGTTAACAGAACTCTATGTAATCGAGAATAGGCTGAGGAATCTATCAGTCACCTTCTTACGCCTCCGCTTGCATGCCGCACAAGCTCGGGAAACTCCATAATTGACCATCCTTGCTCAAAAGTCCGGAGTTAAGAGTTACAATGAGCTGCTACCTCGTTGAAAGGAATCCAGATGTAGACTCAGTTGTAAGGGACTACTATCCACGTATGTATAAGGCCGATTGATCGAGTCAAATCCTACAAACGCGAGAATGAAGCTCTTGTTTATGTGGATGTTGTATCAAGATTCAAAGGGGTTGAAGGAGGCAAGAAAGGTTAATAGGCGAGAACCAATTTCGGGTTAGCTTTGCGCGACAAATGATTTGAGGTTAGCGTGGCGCCAGTGGCTGAACTTCAAGTCAGATTGCTTCACAAAGGTCGATCTTATACAAATCTGCTGGACGAAATTAGCGTGGATCATAACTCGCCTTGAGCTACTGCTTCAGAACATGCTTTATCTCTATGGTATCCCTTGTTAGATCCTGCGGACCTTCGATTGTGGAACTTTATCTATGATGCTGTGGTTATCAAAATACATTTAGCACAACTTGCGGAGATAATACTAATTCCTTCTTATCTTCGACGTTCTTCCGGCCAATAATGAAGGCCAGAAAGTTTAGGATATGACAGTCCCAACTATTTAAACCCCAATCAAGGTAGGTTTAAAGTTGAAGAATATCAACTCTTCTCTCTTGGTGGCAGAAATTTCTTTGAAGCTCTTTTTCCACGCCTTCAAACAACGGTCCCCAATCTCTCACCATGACGAACAAAGCTGCTTGGCTCTCTGGCGCAAAGGTTAAGCCGTTTATGATTGATGATGCACCTATGCCAGTACCCAAAGCCAACGAGGTCGTCATTAAGAATCGTGCAGTTGCCATTAACCCAGTCGATTGGGCAATGCAAGCTTTCGACTTCATTTCACTACCTTATCCATATATTGAGGGTTGCGATGTAGCTGGTGAGATCACTGCGGTTGGTTCTGCAGTCAAAGATTTCAAGACCGGCGATCGTGTTATTGCTGTCATGGTTGCCTTTGTAACCCACAATGTATCGAATGCGGCTTTCCAACTGTTCTCTCTGGTAGGAGATAATAGTATCGCTAAGATTCCTGACAACATCAGCTATGCAGAGGCCAGTGTTCTCCCACTGGCCATTTCGACGGCAGCCAGCGCACTCTTCCAAGACAACAATCTGGCTCTCCCACTTCCACAGATAAATCCAAAGCCAACAGGCAATGTTGTACTCGTCTGGGGTGGCAGTTCCAGTGTTGGTGCTTGTGCTATTCAGCTTGTTGTAGCTGCAGGCCTCGACGTTGCAACGACAGCAAGCGGTCATAACCTCGAGTATTGCAAAAGCCTAGGAGCCAAGTACGTCTTCGATCATGCTAAGGAGAGTGTTGTTGAAGATATCACAGCTGCGCTAGATGGCGTGGATTTTAGTGGCGCATTCTGCGCCATCATGGTATGTTTTTTCTTCCTTTAATTTTATGGTATTCTGGGAGCCGAGCTATTAGGACATGTCTTGAGAGCCAGTCAGCTCCTCTGTTCCTTAAAAAAATCAATAGAAATGAACACTAATTCGATGGTCAGGCCCCGGAAGTTATTAAGCAGTGCGCAAAGGTTGTTAGTAAAGTTGGTGGCAACAAATTCGTGTCGACCCCGCTTTCACTTGCTATGCCACTTCAAGACGGTCTACCTAGCGACGTTAGGACCAGTAATGGTAAGATAAAAGACTCCCATCCGTGGTGATGACCAGTAGTTAATATAAATGTTTCGCTCAGTGGATGGCTTGTCTCTTTTGCAGAATGAGATTGGTCCGGCGGTCTGGGGTAAATGGATTCCAGCTGCTCTAGCAGATGGTTCATTGAAGTGCGCACCTCCCCCACTAGTGTTTAGCCAAGGTCTAGAGGCAATCCAAGGGGCTTGCGATAGGTAGAAAGAAGGTGTCTCATGCCAGAAGGTGGTTGTGGAGCTACCTTGAGGTCGATCTTGTGGGAATTAGTCTCTTCCGCAAGGTAGCCAAGCTTGACACACAAAAAAATTCTTTGATTTGGGCTTGCCTTTTGCAGAATTTATTGTTTTGGGCGGTCTTACATATCATTCAATCTGAGGTACTAACTCATTATTATCATTCTTGCAGTAGACGAATACACCTTCATTTTCTTCCGCAGGTCCACAATCCTCCATAAACACTCAGTTACAAACAGACCATCGTCAGATCATTACTAACTATTCCAATGCCAAATATCACCCCTATTTTCATCTCACCTCCTCAGGGTATATCGATTAACCGGCAATATAGCACAGCAACACCCATCCCGAAAAAACAAGCAGGCCACACACTACCTCCAACAGGCTATCTCATCAGCTCATGCTCTATCGCCTTCTCACCATTGTTGCGCTACCCTTATACGCTCAACATTAAAAAAATACTTATTTGACAAAAATCTCGTTGTAGCTATTCCCACATCATAATTACCTATGTTCTTGGATTTCTGTAGTTTGATCTATGCCAGTAAAATGGTGCTCCAACCAAGATATTTATAACTTTATCTTACTAGTTCAATTACGACATATTATGCACACAAATAACAATCACTATCAAAGCCCTCCGTTCCTTTATCACATGATATATTTTGTATCTCATACCTCCTTAGATGCAAGACTCCAATTTTATAGCAACCGTATCTATCATAAATAAAGAGCTTTCTCAGCCCACGTTTATATTACTCCAAATGAACAACTTACCGATCGCTCTTCGTATAGTTACTACATAAATCCCTATATCTGGTTCAGATGAGGCGACAACGCAACTAATGGCTATCACAAACTTGGTCCCTTTTACTTCCATAGTATTGACTGTGCTGTAACATTGAAATTCATGGTATGAGCAGAGTATATATATTTTGTAAGCTGCAAGAAATTATGTTAAAAACAAGGGCATCGGATTCATGTCTATCAAACCCACTAAATACCTTATCATTAGATGCCGTATTTAAACTATAGTAGATTTAGCAAATCTATGGTAGATCTACCATAGATTTTCAGAAACTACCATAAAACTTCAAAATCTACTATAATTAAAATCGGCTCTATGTACGTGAATTATTCACTACTATCACCCTAATTAACCCAGAAGGAAAATTAAGCCTTACCATCCTCTTGCATTTGGCCACTCACTATAAAAATTCTCTTACTACTCTATTGGCTTATTCAAATCAAAAAATTACTAGAGCAAAATCACGCAAGGAATACAGATATCCTCACATCACAAACGCCTTTTTAATTAGCCACCCTGAATCACATAATGCCGATCATATTTTTTTGGTATCAACCTTGAATATTTACACCACGACCGAAGCCCAGCATCATCTATTAACATATTCTAGGTATCAATGACAGTAACTGAATCCCCAATAACGGTAACTGCTAGAATCCGAAGACAGATGGGATTTAAGATGGAGATGGCAAGTGGATTCAAGCTTTGTATATCTCTTTTTATCATCTTGTTATGTGAAATTGCAAGGGAGCGTTTATGTAATGGAAGATACTGACCTTACTTGGGTTCTCCATAAACATAGTTGTAATGTAAGCTTATCATTTATCACCTGGGAACTCCAACCTAGCGCTATAAATTATTCACTTTGATCAAACCTAACATTACTCAACATGAAAATAAATGCAAATAACCTTTCCTTCCCCTATTCTCTTCTTAAAATCCTATCAAACCACCCTCTCTTGTACTTTATCCTTCTTAATCAAACAACGCAGCATGAAGCAAAAGCTTGAGAGCAGGGGAAAATCACGCATCTAGTTTACCGGAGATAAGCATTTAAGCCAGAAACTACTTGTACTTTGTAATGACATTGAGGTAAGGAATAATTTATTTTTGCTTATCGATGATAATAATTACACTTATGACAACAAATTCCTCATGACAACATGGTCGCCAAAACTCCCACCACAGGGACAAAATACAAAAACGAAAGAATGATTGATTCATCTATGGATCAATCAATATCTTTCCATTTTATCTTCCAACACTTATAAAAGCCCTTTTCCTCCTCCCTCCATTACCTCCAAGAGAAGAACCATGGGCACTTTCGACCACGAACAACGATGGAGTCTCTCGAAAATTCAAACTGAAACTACTGAGATAGGGAAATGTTATAATTAAGGTATATTAACCCAGGATTAAGTAATCTCCTTTTTTCTGTAAGAGTCGATTTAGCCTACGCAATAAATAAGCTGTAGTGACAATAGTAGAGAGCTTGACAGCAACAATCTTCCTCACAACACTTTACTAACCTCAATCTCCAAACAAAGCCCCTCAAATTAGAACCTAGTTAGATTATACTCCTCGGACATGAAACTCCAAGTATCACAATAAAAATTAAAGACACGGAGATACTGCAACACTACCACGAGATCTCATTTCCCGTGTTCTTTGTGATCGAGCTATATGATATCATCGGAACTAGACTCTAAGCACGGTATATATACCTAGCATGGCTGAAATCGAGCTTATATTTTGAGGTAATTCACTGTAATGAAACCAAGAATGTAAATAATCCCCTCACTCTCCATTGAACCTCACCAAAAAGCTATAAAAATCCCCAGTTGATCCAAAATCTCCTCAACCCAAAAAAGCTTGCCATGATGTTGCATTAGAACGAATAGAAACATTGAAATCTCCTACTTGAACCCGTCCACAGCACAATATTTGAGTTTATTCAAACACATCCTATTATTTTCAATATCAGCTGCACACCATATCCTAGTCTAAAATCCGTATTTACAATCTGCTTGAAATAACAACAATAGCTTCCTCCACAACAACAATACCTACACCAACGTCCCAATTCCCATTTAACAAGAAAACACAAGAACAAGCAGCTACCCAGACTTCATACCTCACATACACTCACACTGCGTATATGAATCCCAAGGATTCGCAAGTCTCCCTGTAACAAGTATTTCCCAAGTATTCCAACATCTGCACCATCACAATGAAGACCAAACTGGCATTTTATACCCCGGTCTCCCTCGATAAGTCGCTGAGTGTTCACTTCTATATAAATCCGATAGGTACACTGAGCATAAACCAAAGCCGTCCCTTTTCTTCGCGGTCTGTTTTCCTGACCGATTTTAAACCCGGTCTACTACTCTATCAGCATTCTTCAAACCAAAAAGAGTCCAATGGAGTATGTCGACTTCTGTGTGGTTTTTTTTTTTTTTTTTTTTTCCCCTTACCAAAACACATTAACACCAAAATTATTTTTT
>Ga0182030_10005068_pt1 | contig 28012 bp, 33 predicted proteins | sample 812S3MmetaG_FD_121299 | JGI IMG/M metagenome (GOLD analysis project Ga0182030, IMG submission 121299) | Permafrost microbial communities from Stordalen Mire, Sweden - 812S3M metaG (Illumina Assembly) | ecosystem: Environmental > Terrestrial > Soil > Wetlands > Permafrost | place: Sweden... | reverse complement strand
CTGGAGGGGGTATACCAATTTGTTTAAGTTCAACGATTTACGTCCCTATCTTCAATTTGAAACCAGGAAGATAGTTATAGCTAGACATATAGCTCGATACTATTTGATTAGGTCTAATAATGATTCACGGTCTGCAATTGCCGTCCACTTAAGCCATGACAGCATCATTTGATATGGAGAACCCATCAATACTCTGATCAGATACTTCCAAACAACTTTCAAACAAGAGATAACATGAAAGAACCCGTCCCGTATGAAGGAAAATATACCGATGTCACGTGCCTTAAAAACAACCTGATCTCCACTCCCGTCGTCAACGTCACTCCGAGATTTTAGCTCGGCGATCCGATGTCTTCCTTTAAGCCTCGATTTTGACATCTCAAGCCATCAAACGCGTGACGTAGGCTATTGGATTTACACGCGCGATAATTAGTGCAGGTAGGTGATTTCGATCTTTAATCTTTGCTTAATATGAAAGAAAGCTCTTTCTTTCGACACTGAATGTTGCCTTCTCTCACTCCTATCCTGCGTTCTGGCAGAGTCTCTTGGTTCACTTCCATAGGCATAAGTAGAAACCTGTCGCATTGTACTCCATTATCTGTTCAAATTAAGAATACCGCGTTGCCCACAGCAATGCCTGCTAAGCGCAAGAGATCATCAGTTGGGGCAGTCATAGCACTACCTTCAGTCACCCACGAGACGCCGATACCTCCACCACCAGCGCCAATCACTGCTAAACCCCCACCTGCAAAACGACAAGCTTCCCGCCGTGGCAAAATCGATACAAACCCTGACCATAATGCAGATATTACGGATGGCAAAACTGCTCTGAGAGCAAGTCCGGACGCTGACGAGAAAGGAGAAGCACTCGATTTACAGAAAGTGGATGCTGGACCTCCAATCATACCTGCGAACGCCAATGGTACAAAAGCCATAGCGAAGAAAGAAGATGACAGTGATTCTCCACTCTCCGACCTCGAACTACAACTCACGCCAGCCAAGAAGGGAAAGAAGACTCCTACTAAGAGTTCAATAGCAGCAAAGAAAGGATCAGATGAAATAAAAGCTTTCAAAGCGGAGCAAGCTGCGAAGAAAGCTGCAGAGGCTAAGGTCAAGAAAGAGGAGGATGGTGATGACTGGGATAAGAGACAAGATCCAGATGGTGATGATGTACCACCAGCTGAGGATGTGGATACTATGAAGAAAGAAGCAGCGAGACCACCTCCTGTGAATAGTGATTATTTACCTCTGCCATGGAAGGGAAGGTTAGGATATGTGAGTCAATCTCCTTAATGGGAAGAGACAAATTGCTAACATCTGGTCAGGCATGTCTAAACACCTATCTCAGATTCTCAAATCCTCCCGTCTTCAGCAGTAGAACCTGCCGCATAGCTTCTATCCTCGAACACCGACATCCTTTGAAAGACCCAACGCAGCCAGAACACCCAACCAAGAATAGACCGGACAAAACACAACCTGCGTCAATCGAGCGAGGACAGCGATACGTTGAAGAGCTCGGAATTGCAAACGCGAGAGACATAGTCAAAATGCTACGATGGAACGACAAATACGGAATCAGGTTCATGAGATTAAGTTCTGAGATGTTCCCCTTTGCCAGTCATGCAGAATACGGGTACAAACTCGCTCCTTTTGCCAGCGAGGTACTTGCAGATGTCGGGAAAGTGGCCGCGGAATTAGGTCACCGTTTGACCACTCACCCAGGACAAGTCCATATCCCCTCCCACCACCTGCTCTCAAAGTTGACAATCATATAAAGTTTACACAACTGGGCTCCCCCCGTGTCGAAGTCATCGCCAACGCCATCCGTGACCTCGAATACCACGATGAAAAACTCTCCCTCCTCAAACTCCCCCCTCAATCCGACCGCGATGCAGTAATGATCCTGCATATGGGTGGGACTTTCGGGGATAAAGCATCCACTCTCTCCCGTTTCCGCACTAACTACCAAACCCTCTCACCATCCATCAAAGCGCGCCTCGTCCTCGAAAATGACGACGTATCCTGGTCCGTACACGACCTGCTTCCTATCTGCGAAGAATTGAACATCCCGCTTTGTCTCGACTTCCACCACCACAACATAATCTTTGACTCTTCGCAACTCCGCGAGGGTACACACGACATCCGTTCCCTATTCCCACGTATAAAAGCAACTTGGGACCGCAAGTCCATAACCCAGAAAATGCACCACAGTGAACCAACACCATCAGCCATCACAGGTCGGCACCGACGAAAGCATAATCCTCGACCCAGTTGCCTGCCGCCGTGTCCAGATACTATGGATCTCATGATCGAAGCCAAGGATAAAGAACAAGCTGTGTTTGAGCTAATGCGTACATTTAAACTACCAGGCTGGGATACATTCAACAATATCATTCCTTACGAACGAGACGATGACAACAAACCCCTGCCAAAGAAACCAAAGAAAAAGAAAACAAAAAAACAAATAGCAGCTGAGATTGAGGAGTATGGGAAGGAACTAAGTGAGGCAGAAGAAGAAGCCAAAGAGTTGTTACCGGATGAGGAGGTAGGGATGGGTGGGAAAGAAAATCGTGTTTATTGGCCTATGGGCATGGAAGAGTGGTTGAGGCCTAAGAAGAGGGAGGTTAAGAAGAAGGGGGAGGCGGAGGATGAGAGGAAGATGTTCGAGAATCCTACGCCGGGGAACTTTGAGGCGAGGAAGGCTATCACGGCGAGGAATAAGGAGACGCTTGGGGATGAGGCTAAGGAAAGATTGGCGAATGCGAGGTGTGTGGCTGATATCCAAAATATACTGGATGATATTAAGGAGCAGAGAGCTGCTGCTAAGGTAGACGTGGAGGAAGAAGATGAGAAGCCGGCTAAGAAAGCGAAAACTTTAAGTGTGAGAAGTACACCTGCTAAAAAAACACCTCAAGCAGCGAAGAAGAAAATAGCAAAAAGCGTCCCCACACCAAGCATCTCAAACATGGACGAAGAAGACGACGAGTCCGATCTCAGCATGCCAGATCTCTCAGCCTCAGATGAAGATCCCATGGCCCAGAAGCTGAAGAAAACCGTTATTGCAGCAGCACCAGCACGTCAAAGCGGGCGAGCGAGTAAGAGGATGAGTTATGCAGAGGCAGATGGGGATATCGACGAAGAGATATAACTCTTATCTCAATTTAAGAAAATCAACATTTCCCATGGTCTTAGATATGGCCTTAGATATATTTGCACAATATAATAAACAGTATTTCTTCAAGTGCGCGCGCCAAATCCACCCACATGCCTCAAAATCTTAATATCCGGTGGCGAGGCCAATAATTCCTGTTCTGCGCCGGCTTTCTGAACCTGTTGGTACACTTCACTTTTCTGGTGTTTGGCGAGGGTTTCCGCGTCTTTGAAACTATTTTTATTATGATCAGCATCTCCTCTTTGCTCAAAAATATGGCGTATGTTGATTGATTGCTGAGACTTAGAGGATACGCACATCTCAATAAACACCAGCGTCTCCTCTCCCGACGCAGCATTAACTTGTCTATACAGCTGATACTTCAAGACACCCGGTTCATGAGCCTCGACATATTGGAGAAGAGGTTGTAGACCCTCAATGACCTGCTCAAAAATGTCAGAATTGTGTCGTTCAGTGTAAAGAGGTGGAGGGGTAGCTCGAGCGGGGTAGGTACGGACTTGCTCGATGTTCCCCGGTTTAGGGGTAAGAATGCCAACGATTTCGATTTGGCCTGACATTTTGTGTAAACTTCGAGTATGTTGTTGTATTTGATGTGGATTTTATAATGGGACGCAAGGAGTTTTGTATAGTAAATGGCTCGAGCTATGAAGGGTCAAAGATTATATTGATTTCAAAGCGAAACCTCGGCACATGTGCAGATTGATCCCTGAGGTGACCAGGCTCGGAAACACGTTCTTAATCAGGAATGCTCGGTGCAATGTTCAGCCCTGTAGGTTGATCCGGACGTGGTATCATAGTGGTTTTCTCGGGCGGCATATTTGAATCCCCCGACTGTGAAACGAGAGCGAACAAAGTCGGAAAACCGGACTATTGTTGTTCAGGCTATGGGCTGGGTACCCTATTGGGCTTTTTAGATAAGGCAGTCAGGTTTTAGCCAGGTCGTACTTTGAAGCTGACAAGGATCTGACCGCGTTGAACAACGAATATGATACTTTGAGAATGTTTGGAATCTCGTTAATAGCAATCAAGCTGTCCAAACGTGACGTGATGACGGAAGGGCTGAGTAAGAGCTTGCGTTGTGTCTTGAAACAGAACCCGCGGCTGGAGGTCAATAAACCCTTCAAGAATTATCAAGATACTGAAGCCAAACTAGGATACTCTCTGGGAGATCCAATTCCTGAAGTTCAATTCGAAAACTTTTGCACACGCGAAGACAGTGTCTGACATGAGGAAGGAAATTGCTGGTTCTTTCTTCTGTGGAGCCGGCTTCTTCGGATCGTGTGAAAATAGTATTATAGCATACTAAGATTGCCTGACGAATATAGCGAATCTGGGAAAGAGTCAGTAATGTTAGATTCAACAAATTGAATGTCTCAATTTCGTTGAGACACTCAGAAGGATTTCAGTCATTTGAAAAGAAATCCGAATTACCTACCCGACCAGCAGGTCCCATCGCATGTCGTGTACACTCAAGCCAAAGGGGATGGAATTGAAATGGTTTTGAGATCTGGATTCGTTCTCCAAATGATACTGTCTCAAGTTCGCTGAATAGTGCTCGTAGATGGAATGTTTCTTCGCCTAGGAGCTCGTGATCTGGAAACTCCTGTGGAGTTATTGAACAAGCGTGGTTGAAAAAGAACTCGCGCGGATCGAAGTTGCTACCAGGTTGCTTGGAAGTCTCTAAAATGCTGGAGAATCTGAAAGACTTAATCAGCATAGGGTTAATCCACAAGTACGGCATCAGTCGGATAATGGGGGGCGACAACTAAATACGTACTGCATTAAAACCCAAGCCTGGCCGTTCGGTGTATTGAGTCGCTTTTGAGAGACTTGGAAGGTTTCCATTATTGAAGGTACTTCAGGGCTGAAATCCAGAAATTCTCTCCTTTCTCTGAAGCTGTTGCCATTGAGCATCGCGATGAACTGATTTCCAGCTGTCGCAGCCTTGTATTGGGAGCTGACTCTGATTATGTATTTGACTGCAATGGAAGCCGCAAGAGGATGACCTAGAAATCATATATGAGTAAGAAAACTATTCAAGCTCAAGTTGCGAGGGTCTTAGCGACTTAACATCTTCCACGTGGATGAGTGGATAGGGAGGGTCGCAAGAAATCGACTTGGAATACACACCGTGGAGCGCATTAGCAATTTGAAGGAGGGTCGCTCTGTCGTATAAATCACCGGTTTTGTCATATTCGTTACTCTCACTATCTCGAACCTCCTCCATTATATTGACGATGTCCTCTGCTGTCATCGTAGCGAGTCTAACCTTGTGCCGAGATCGAGTATTGGATTCGCGAAAGACCGGATTGCGTGTTGTATATAGAATGTTCTTCGCTTCTGGGGGTAGAGCAGCTTCCCTTTCATCTGCTGGGCATTAGCATTGTGTCACCAGGATAAAAGCATAAGTAGTCCATCAAAGTCTCAGACAGCAGATTCGCCCCACACTCCCTTTGGACGCTCTAGCTTAGAATTTACGAAGAAATTGAACAATAGGAGTCCATGTCAATCTATGGGATTCACAAGCCGGAGTCGTCAATACTGAGAATTTGAGCTGAGACATACTAAGTTCTTGCAACCCATCCATATCGTCAAGAATGAACAAAGTCTCCGCGTTTTCAGGATCCTCAAGCCAAGCCTTGAACCTTTCTACCTTATCTTCCGAGCTTTCCTATAGCACCTTAGAACCAGCATTTGTGGACAAGAGATGCCTAGTGTGCTTTGATACTTACGTTGCTCCAGATCTCTAGAAGGTCCCGGCCACGAAATTCTTTCAATAGATATTCGGGGCCTACTCTTCTTGCAATATGGAGATAGGCTTGGTGTAAAGACGCTGCATTATGGGCGTGAATGTAGAATATATTCCTTTGGTCTGCGAGTTGATGTGCAGCCTCTTTCACCGTTGCCGTTTTCCTAGTTTCTGTCAGTGTGTGATGACCCATCACAGAAATCTAAGGAACAAGAATCGTTCTGCCCTCAGTGATATCTCGAGTAATGGCATTGATTGATTGAATATGATAGATATTGAAGACAGTGGATTTCAAAAACACAAGGGGAAAGGCGCTCACCCAATCCCACCTATTCCTGTGATAGCAACGGCCGTTCTTGTTTCGTCGGCCTTGGTGTCGATGATTGCTTTCAGGGAATCCAATTCCAAGGCCCTACCCCTTAGCTTTTTATGCTCATTTAGACCTTTTCCTTCGAAAAACTTCTTATCTGGGGGAACATAGCAGTTCATCGCCGTCGCCGGTGGAAACCAGGCTTTTGACTGGACTGGAGGTACTGTGGTTTCTGCTAACACAACCGCCGTTTGGCTCAAGAGAAGGCTCCTCAGATAATTCAGCTTTTCTGCCACTTGCATGAAGCCGCCAAATTTGCCTGAGAATTTGCAAATTGTTTTGTGGTCAACATCAGCCATCGATGTTGCTATTGATCCGTTGAGGCTTGCTGATTGCCGAGTAACAATCTGCAGAGTGACTTGTCAGTGCTCAATATACTCAGTCACGTTCGATTATAATGCCTACAAGGCGATTGAATCCGCCAACTTTGGTTTTAGAAGTCTCATAAAATGATTCATATGGTGGTTGGGGTTTGATGTTCGCAAAATCCTCTTGACTTTCGGTTGACAGTAGATTGGAGGATCGTAGAGCAGCGATAATATCCGGCCTAATGCCCGTAGTGAGCTGCCCTATCCCTACCAAGAATTGGCTCCAATCCGCGTCTTTTGTGCCGGAGTGAGGAGTGCTTAGGAAAAGTAGACCACATGATTTAAGGTTGATCCCGGCATACTACCATCGAATTAGCATATTAAACACTCGTTTTCTTTGGTGGGAGCTATAGAGCTGGGAGTTATCCCAGGAGCCGAGACAAAAGAATAAACGAACGTAATCTGTTAGTATCCTCGAGACAGCTCTAGCCTCCGGAGGTCCTATAGAGAGAAATAGCAATTTGGTAAGGAAGTAAGACGAACCTCAGACTTATGGGAGTACTCGTGTAGTCGAACCATAGCCTATAAATACAGAAGTTAGAGTGATGTATACTCGGACACTCCTTTACCTCACCTGACGTGCAACGAGCCCTCCCATAGAATAGCATATGAACAATAGTGGGCGCTGCCGTTCCTAATCAAATTAGTCTCGCCTTTCCTCTTTTCCTCAACTCCTTTGAGACCATAGTGATAGGAGAACTTGATGATGAGAGTCTTTATTTAAGTTTGACAACAATTAAATCAATATATATATATAGAAAATCTGATCATAGATAAAGGGCTAATGTAGAGCCTTGCACTGTAATAAAATTCCATACCTGGTGTGATTGCCGGACACTGCTGACTGAGAAGAGAAGATGGTGCGCCCATTCGCTAAGTCCAGAAAGGTTTGCACTGTCCGACAGCTGGGAACTATACCCAAATGTCATAACACGAGCCTTGTCAAAAGGAGACACGTGAGGGAGGAGATCCCGAAGCCACATCTTTTGATTAGTTGATGCTACCCAGGTATCGAAAGCATTTCCATTAAGTCCATGAACCGCGCAGACACTATTCTCTTTGTCAAACAACTCCTGGATATCATAGCGTTGAGGCTTACTCGACATCCGCACCTGGCGGCGAGGCTAGCACCGTTACCCCACTGAATTTGTCGTCAAATGTCCATTCGGTGTCATGCTCTTGCAACGCGGCATTCTTATGTTTTTGTGAGGGGAAAGTGATTGTGCCCACATGGCCATCGAATTGAGTGGAGAGGGTATAGCTTGGGTTGCTGTTGCCCTCCCGCGCCGACGAGAGCAAGCGGCGATCGAAATTTCGTGAGCTCAGCCGTTTGGCAACGTTGAAAAACTCAAGCGGCTGCACATTGAAGGGAATGTCGGTGACTCTGACAGTCCTCTCCGAGACCTTTGCCATCTGTCTTAATCTCGACCACGAAGGCGATCAGTGGCGGTACTGAGAACTGAATGAAAGCCTCTACTCTGTCACGACAAAAAACACATCTTTATGGCGCGGGGCGAATTTGACGCCTTTGCAAACATGAACGCGCGTGGGTCCATTTCCTTCCTGCGTGCGATTTGACGGGGCGCCGCCGTGACCTAGCATTTGAGGCTGTGATGGGGGCTGAAATGCAGGCTGCAGATTCCTTGTGACCTTGCATCCTGCCCGCCATGTCACCTCACACCACGTTTTCAAAGAGCCCTCGACGATGATTGTCGGAGATGTATTGCTGGACGTGTCTATGGTAAATGATCGATATACATGTCTAAGGATAGTCAGTTCTCTGAGTCCAACGATACCAACGGGGCCGTGACGAGGCTGACTTCCAATCATGAACCCCACCCAAGGAGAGAAAGGAACAACGGCACCTCGCAAGAGGAAGAATAAAGGTCTAGCAGTCAAACCTTCTGGGTCCTCAAAAAGGTTAGATGAAGAGCCACAACTTCGCTTCCTAGCATTTTTCCACTGCGAGACCATACCCAAGATTCTATTTACTCGTGCAGAAAAGGCCGCATCTCAATGGAGCGAGAAGGGAGAGCTGGATTCATCCCCGCGTCACGGGCTACCATTATTGCACTGTGGTGCAGAATCTTTCACGACCATCATTGAAAAGGCAGTTCGAAGCAATATTTTGCGAGACGAGGCGCATTTCTATACGGTAGAAGAAACATGGAAAGATCGATATCAGGTTGGCCTCGGCTCCGAAATGGCCAGGTCTATATACTTCACTATTATGGGCATAGTGATACGTGCTTTTCCTGAGCCTTATTGCGAATTCACATGGGAGGAGACGGAAGATCAGTTATGGGAGGTCGTTCAATCCACATGCGTGCCTTTCTTGGGGGTTCTTGATATAGACGATATCAAGGATCATCTAACAGGTGCAAGCAGCCAAGAAAAGCGGCAGTATTTAGTTCCTCTACTGAAGCTCTTGAACCGTCTTGCTATACTTTTAGGACGTCGGATCCCTTTGAATATTCCCAGACTTTTCTCAGACAGTGTACAATACCTCCAAGAGTAAGGAACATCCAGGAGTAGAATCTCCTATTCGGGCCTGTTTCATGCGTAATGGAGAAATACCTAGTACCGAGACATAAGGGTGCTTAAGCAGTTCTCTGTTTACTCATGAAACATATTTCAACTCCCGAATCCATCCCAAAGAAGCAATTGCTAACTCTCGGATCTTCCAGGCTAGGGGCTGTGTCCCGTACAGAGCTGCACTACTTACAACTCTCGAGATCAATAGCAGAGACTTTGATAAGCCCGGTATCACGGCCTTGGATTATTGCGGAAAAGCTGCAAAGTTTTGAGCATCAAGGTAGCAAGAGATCAAACGCTGCAATTGGACTGGCGATCGCATCTGTTTCTACAGGTTGGATGGCCTCTCAAAACCAACAACATTGGGACTCGCTCAAATGGTCCCCCCTAATGCCCGATTCGACGTCTACACTGGAGTTTGTGGCACAAGCGTCTATTTTCGGGCCTTCTTCGATACCGCCTGTTGCCTGGGAAAAGCTTTCCTTAAACGCAAAAATTTTAATCGGATTTTCTGAGACCAAAAAGAAGCACTTCGATAATGCATATCAAATTTTGCAAGAATTGATAAAGCCAGTCCTTCTTCAATTCGGCTTGGGATCTATGGAAGTGCTACTAGCTGGAAGTACCCTAATAAATTGCTGTAATGCAACTCGACGAGGAGTCGAAGGCGAGAAGTGGGCCCTTCTGCTATTTTCAGACCTTTCGCAAAATGGAAGCATTAAACTTCCCCAGCAAACATACGCGGCGATGGCTCTAGCCGATTCATACATTGGTCAATATCAATATGAGAAAGCTACTCGGCTTCTACACGAGATTATGGGGTATTCAGATGTGCCCAGCGATATTGCAATGAGCGCGAGACTACGCCTGCTCAAAATCAGTCGGAGACTCTCGAAAGGTCCTGGAAATTCACAGGACTGGAAGCACTTAAGCGATGCAGTCCAGAGATTCAAGGAGGTTCCCGATCGTCTCAAATTTGAGTGTTTGGAGGAGGTCATCTCCTTCTTGTCAATTCTAGATCCCAGCGATAGTGCGAGGCTCCCGCAAGCATCCCACATAGTCCAAAGTCTATCTCGTTACGACATTAGCGCCTATACTGGATCGGTCAGGTCAAGGAAAAATATACTCGAAAATCTCGAAGCCTTGCAAAATTATAAGGATCAGCTGAACCTGTTTTCCTTTACGGGTCCACAGCTATATTACTGCAGGAAAATGCGAGATAGATTTCCTTGCGCCAAGGTTCAATTTATTGAGAAGGTGGGTGGCGCCAACTGGCACCGCTTTTTGAGAATTAAGAAGATGAGGGAATCGGCCGACACCGAAGAAGACGAAATTGTAACCTTAGAACCTGCGCCTGCTGTCTCGAAATCGAGTTTTCAGGATTCAGGACTTGGCTCTTCTATTGAGACACAAAGCAAGCAGGGTTGCCCACGCATTCCCGTGAAGGCAAGACGGGCAAAGTCTGTACTGTCAACCTATTCATTTCGTTCCTTTATGTCTCATGAGGAAGGTGCTGCCGAACTTCCTCCTATGCCTCCTGCGGGGGGTAATGGCGAAATTATTTGCACAATTTGCGAGAGAATTCTCGTGGATGTTAGTGAGGCCAAATGGAAGTAAGTTTAGACCTTGTTGGAAGCCTCTAGGTTTAACAGTTTGCAGGCAGCATTTGTTTTTGGACCTTCGACCGTACATCTGTATTGTCGAAGATTGCGAGGCAGATGGCCTAGGATTCGCTTCTAGAACCGAGTTCGCAGCTCATCTCGCTACACATCAGTATCTGAAGTCTTTCGTATGCACGATTTGTGATTATACAGATGAAACTTTTCGATCACTTTATGTTCACAGAGATACGGTGCATGGGTCGGAGATAGCAGATGGTCAAACCATCAAGATTCTGGAAAAAACGAGTCTCCGCGATCTGTCCAGCCAGAGGTGTCCATTCTGCGATATAATTCCTGGCGCGCCCAGTTTTGTGGGCCACATCTGTCATCACCTCGAAGAGCTATCTTTCTCAGCGATACCACAAGAACCCGATTCAGATGACAATGATTCTGAGTTGGCGGATGTGGCGAATAGGCTAAGAGGAAGTGAGATCAGCTCTGGTTCTGAAGATTCTACCTATTCTCGAGCCAGCAACGAGTTTGCAACCGATTCAAGCGGCAAATCTCAAGCAAGCCCCCTAGCCTCACCTCAGCCTAGGGTTTTAGATCCAAGACCAATCATTGATGATGCAGCGGGAGAACAGATTGTGCACCCAGATGAAGCGGTTCCTCGGCCTTCCGTCCCACGACCCCCACTTACTGCTCAATTTACTAGACCAGCTAGGAAAAGTGCTGCCATCGTCATTAAGACTCCTAATGGACACGTCCTCAATCCGAAAGAGGAAATAGCGAAAGAAATAGCACGAAAACGTGAAGCAGAAATGCAAGCAAAACGTGACGAAGAAGACGAGCTAGAGCGCCAAATTTCGGAGATGGAGAGAGCAGAAGAAGAACGTAAAATGAGAGAGACAATAGCTCAGCGTATTCCTTCGGATCCAGAAGAATTTATGGGACACTTGGGCGCGTTCATGCGCTCGAAAAATCTACCCTTGGATCCTCCCCTCATTATTGCAGATCGTCCAATTGATTATAATCTCTTGTACAAGGCCGTAGTTAGGTATGGTGGTTATAGGAAAATTACGCAAGCTAAGAGCTGGCCTTATGTTGCACAAGCTCTCTACATTAGACCAGGACAAAGCTTAAGCGTTGTACAAAAATTAAGCAGCTATTATGAACGGAACTTGCTGGTATTTGAAGAATCTTGGCTGCCAGATCAACTACGACAATTGACCAGCAGTCAAGTTAAAGCAAACTCAAGTTCAAAAACAATTACAGCTAATGAAATGAGAAAGCAGCCGGAAGGAGATAATCTAGAGCATCAAATCGGGGGAATGGAACGGGCTGAAGAAGTACCGCCCGCTAAAAAGGAAGTTGACGAGTGCTATAGAAAGATTACGCAAAGTGTCGTAGAGTTTGGGAATATCTACGAGAAGATAGAGCAGTCTAAAAATGCCTCGCAGAAGGTAAAACTTGGAGAGATTCTCAAAAAGGAGATTGAGGAGTTGCAGAGGCATCATGGTCAGCTTCAGTTCTGGGCTATTAGTCGTCATTTTAAGGAAGACAAAAGACCGTTGGCGGAGTATCAGAAGTTAATTAAGACAGTAAGTCTTATCTTCAACCGCCATAACATCAGCTGAGTGATATACAGCAAATGGATAAGTTCAAGGGCATCGAAAATTTGATAAGAAAGGCAGAGGATGAAGAGTTGGAGCGACAAATCGAAGAGATGGAACAGGCTGAAAAAGAGCGGGAGAGGAAAGAAGCAGAGCTTTTGGAAAGTCGCCGGATCCAAGATACTGCTGCCACCAATGCTCTAGCTCTCCAGCAAAGACTGAAAGCAGAGGCTAATGACCGCAAGCTCGTGGAGCGAGAATTGGAGATGGAGAGATTAGAGGGTAACCCAGACCAAGAAAGGGTTGAAAAGGGGTACGAAAGGGAAATCGCTGACGAGCGGCGCTATACCGTGGATCGATCTCCTGTTTCTCCAAAGCGTGAATCTTCCAGAAACTCCTCTACTTATTCTAAGGTAGCGCTGCTGGAAAAGAAAAAACTTGAATATCTAAGACTCCGGGAGCAAAAGCGGCGTTTTGAGTCTGAAATGGACCTCCTTGAATCGCAGCAGCAGCAGAGGGAACGGGAACTTGCAGCCATGGATTCTCAATACCGTATGCAAGGGCCGGCTCATTATGAGATAGTATTAAATCAGAGACCATCGTCGTTCACGAACTGCTATGTCGGCAATCTAGCCCCACTTACCACACAAACCGATTTTATCCCTCTGTTCCAGAATTTCGGCTACGTTGTTGAGGCCCACTTCCAAGCTAGTAGAGGATGGGCGTATGTCAGTATGGATACTCATGAGAATGCGGCGATGGCAATCTGCCAGCTGAATGGCTACAATGTTAATGGGCGCCCTCTTGTTGTACAGGTAAATTGACAAAACCCTGAGCTTTATAGGAACTAACTTCAAAGAAGTGGGGAGATGAAGCATCGCCATATTATTTGCAGTCAGCTACTCCAATTTTTCTGGGCGAACCCCATGACTCGAATCCCATCGAAAATGCTCCTTGCAACACCTTATATATAGGGAATTTACCATTCGACACGTCTGAAGAGGAACTTAAAGCCATGTTTTCGAAGCAGCGTGGATATAAACGACTGGTCTTTAGGACTAAGCAAAACGGGCCAATGGCTTTTGTGGAATTCGAGAACATTTCTCTCGCAACGCATGCATTGCATGAACTTTATGGACACCCTCTGCACAACAGCAAACATGGTGGTATACGTCCTAGTTTTGCCAAGAATCCACTCAACCCTATGAGCACTGGCCAGCAAGTAAGGAATCAGATGCAATCTCATTCTCAGCCGACTGCACAACCAGCACCTCCTCCTCTCCCCGAAGGATGGATCGCTCAATGGGATGAAATGAGTCGTCAATACTATTTCGTGCAAATGTCCACTGGTATTTCGCAGTGGGACAAACCTACGCATCCAACACTTAACTCAGTACCCACCGGGCCAAGGCCTCACGAACATCCATTTGGAATGCCAGGCCAAAACTCCGAATCCGGTCTCTATGATACTGGATCGGATCAGAATTTAATCTCAAGGCCAGCAAATTTCACGTTAGGTTTGAATGCGCAGGTACAGGGACCAACATCTTCTGAATTTTGGAGCGATGCAGGATCGTCTTCACGACCAAGTCTTCCTCAGTATTCTCGATCGCAAAAGGGTCCGCTGATAGATGACTCGCAACTCCAAAACAAAACCGACGACATAGACGAGATTATAAGAATGGCAGAGGCAGGCATTAAACCAGCACCAAAACCTATCGTAGCTCTTCCCGACACCAGATCTGATCAAAATATCACCCCGAGATCTTCAGTTGAAAGATCGGGGGTTGTCTCACGATCGCGGAACGAAGGCGAGTCTATTGGAAATGCGACATCTACGGCTCGGACATACACCCAAAATCAACGCACGGGTTTCATCCCTAAGTTTGGTGACATTCAGCCCATCCCTGACATTCCGCGCATCCCTAAAATTCCGCCCATCCCTACGTTTGGTGACATTCAGCATAGTCGCCGTCGATTATCAACAGACCAACTGCCACAATCGATATTAGACCGTTTAAAGCACTCCTCGCGATCCCCTTCACCTCTTGGTCATAATCAGTCATACTCTATCGGCACTCATTCTCCTCCACTCACAGCAACATCACCACAGCAAGGAATGTTGAATAACAGTCCTCGAATTCTTGATAAGAAGAGACCCAAGAAGGGGAAAGGAGTCCAAATTTACCCCAATGATTCAGCTCCAAGGAACGAAGATGAGAGTGGCAGAAGCTCAACCAATCAAAGGGGTTCAGAATCAAGGACAGGTCTTGAGGCCTCTCAAAAGGGTTACCAGAGAAAGTTGGTTGTTAATGAGTCAGGGGCATGGAAACAAATGTCATCTGCCACTCATTCTTCAACCCGCCACGTTGTATCAGGCAGAAGCTCAGTCCTTAAAGGTATTTCGAGGCCAGCAAATATCCCTCCAACCTCATCATCAGTCAATTATGGCAAAGTATACACCGGTGAGACCAATGTGAAGTCAAAGGTCTCACCTTCTGAATACATGGAAATAAACGAATATCTGGAATAACATGGGTTGGGGCCTGATCTTTGAAAAAGCAACTGAACAATCATTTGAGTCTCGACCTACTTTCCTTGGTTGTTGCAACCAAGCTCTTTCTTTATGTCGGAAATATGGAGCGTCATATCACTTTGCCTTTGATATTTCATTGATAGATAAGGCACCCTTTGAAATGAATCACCGGAAGAAGATTCCTAAACCTGAAAGAGGACGATTTCAGTAAAGCCAACAGATTTCCGAGATCTCAGGACTGCGAAAGTACAATACCATTGTTTACTTTTCGAATAAATTCTGATCAACCTCTCAGGAAACTAATACGAGAAAAGCCATGCCACCCAAAAGAAGAAGAGAGAGAGGGAAGCCGGCAAGAAGAACAAATGGAGAGAGACCAAGAAAAAGGCTCAGTCGCTTCCAGAGTCTTCCCGATCTATCAGCCAAGCTAAGAGTAATAATGTGGCAATTGGCATTACCAAGAACTCCTTTGGAAAGAAATCAGTGGGCGGCAAGTGAGATTGCTGTCGCACAAGATCCAGAAACGATACAGGCTGCAAGACGAGCTAGGGAGGCAAGAAACCTTGCTGATAGAAGGGCACAGGCATTTGCAGAGTGGCAAATGATTGTTGCAAGAGGAACTGAGGGAGATGCTCGTGCAGCTGCAATGCAACAGGCCAGAGAGGTTAGAAGACTCGCTGCAGAAGAACGGGAGTACCAAGAGAGGCAGGTAAGAATTGTTCATGAAGAATTGGAGGAACAGCAAAGGCAGGAAATGAATGTTTTCACACAATGGGCTGAAATTCGCGCGGGAGCAACGCTTGTTCCAAGAATGCAGGAGGAACAGGATAGAGAGGCAGAAACCGCTCAGGAACAATACTGGAAAAAGGATAGGAGGAAGAGAATTGCCGTGCATAAGTGGGATATGAGGCGCGCGGAGACGGAATCTGCTCAAAAACAGCGGGAGGAACAAGATTCGGCGGCAAGAATCGCTCTGGAAGAATGGGAGGAACAAGCTAGAGAGGAGGCTGAAATAAGGGCCTTGACATTGTCACAGCAGGTAGAATGGACTGCCGCGCATCGAAGACATCGAGACAGAGAAGAACGAAAAATAGCTTTGGCACAAAAACGGCAAGTGACAGAGGTAACAAGGATTGATTCAAACAGGACGAGGGATGAGTTAGCTGCGGAGTTCAGAGACGCTACTGCAAATCTGGAAGAGGAGAATGCTCGTATAGGTAGGGAGAATGTAGCCAGAGATACAAGAGAACTCGCGTCGATGGGCTCACCTAGGACTAGAGCTCGAGCTCGCGCGAGGCTTAAGGCAATTGAAGAGGAAAGAATCGAGACCGAAAGACTCGAAGCTCTGAGAGCGAAAAACGACAAACTCGAAAGAGCGAGGGTCACGCGTGAAGGAAAAGCAGCTGAGAAACGGGTGGCTGACAAGATCGAAAAGGCGAGGATAACGCGTGAGGTAGAGGAAGCTGAGAAACGTGAAGTTGAAGCTGAAGCTCGAGACAGACGTATTCAGATGTTTGAAGAAGCAATGTCTAGACCAGACAGGCGTAGACAAGAAAGCATCGACGAAGAAAACGACGAGCTTTTAAGGGAGGAGAGTGAAAGTGTCGAACTCATGATTCAAAGGCCCGCAAACCAGAGGCTAGCAAGAGCTGACCACGGAGCTAGGGTGACTGTAATTGCAAGATTGAAAGAAAGATTGAAGGAGATTGAAAGAAATAGGATTGAGTCAACAATGAGAGAAGCCGCGTTATACGAGAGAACCGTCAGGGACTCGAGAGAGGACGCTCGGAGAATCATTCTTGAGATAGTACAGGATCCAACTTTGAGCGACGAAGAGAAGATTGGACGCGTATGGCCTCATGCATTGGAATGGCAAGAGGGAATGAACGAGCTTGGAGAAAAGCATGCTGAAAGCCAAAGGCTTACGAGCGAAGAAGTCGAGAGAGCGAGGATCGAAGCAAGAAGAGAGATGGTTGCGGCACAGGATGCTAGAAGGGTTGAAAGAGATAAGTTTAAGAGGGAGAGGACTAACAGCCAAGGATCAGGACAAGCAGCAACGGAGGACGAAACGCGGAGACTCGAAGCGGAGAAATCAGAGAACCACAGACTTGAAAATGAAACGCTTGAAAAAGAACGAGTTGCGAGAGCTGAGCGGGAAGCTTACGTTGCCGAATTGGAGCGTAGGATATTAGCAAAAGATAGGCGTGAAGAGGAGAGACTTAATCAGCAGAGGAAGAAATGGAGAGACTCGAAGACGAGAGGCGTGAAAGTGGCAGGGCTGAAAGAGAGAGACGGAGGTTTGAAAAGGAGGAGCATGAAAGGCTCAGGTTTGAGAATGAGAGGCGTGATATAGAGCAAGAGCTGATTGGGGAGATTAGGAGGGTTCAGGGGATGGCGGGGGTGGTTTTAAAGGTGGGGAGACATGGGCGGGAGGAGGAGTTGGAGAGGCAGAGGGTAATGAGTGCTGAGGAGCAGAGGATTGCCGAGGAGAACAGAAGTGAGGCGGCGAGACAGGATAAGGCTAGGAGAGATTTGGCTTTGAAAATCGAAGCTGAGAGAGAAGCAGAAGACAGGCTTGAAGATGTGGCTGAGAAACTCGAAGCTGAGAAAGTCCAAGCAGGTAGAAAATATTGGTTGCATGGATGATTGTTGGAATTGGGTTGTTTAATGGTTTCTCTAGATTACTTTATTTTGGGGAATCCATTTATTGAGAATGAAGTAGTTGAGATTGACTGTTTTGTGAGATGAAAGTTATAATTCATTAATCATATTATTTCTTGATTTTCATCCTCTCCTCATCCTCTCCCCTAACCAATTGTGAAGGTACACTGATGAAATCCCAAGTATACAGAGAAATATGAGAACACACCCACCTAAAGGAAAGGTTCAAGCTTGATTTTACCTCTGTGCTATTCATTTCAAGGATCGAAAACTTGAGATTTCGAGCTCACGCTGGATTTATTAGGCCATCTCACGTCCAATAATACATTGCTTTAATGGTTCCGATTACCTTTCCATAACATAATACTCTCTAATTCCCATCCACACCCTCCCCACCAAAGACAAGAACCTCAATCCCCTCTGCCTCACCCCCTATCACCTCCAACGCCACCCTCCCCTTCTCTAACACTACAAACCCCGCCTTACTCATCAAGTCAAAAAACACCATCTCACTCTCATGTCTCACTTTCATAGCCACACACACCAACACTTCTTTATTAACATCCCGAATCCTTTGCAATGTAGAAACGAGATCAGGTACTACGTCTGGATTATACGTGCAATCTGCTATGAGAACTAGATCGTGTTTGGTGGTGGAGATGGGTGCGGGGATGGAGAGGGACCAGTTGAGGACGCGGTGGGTTATTTTTGAGTGGGCGGTTCTTTGAGGGAGGAGAGATAGGTTTTGTAATAGGATGGAAGAGGCTTCGGGGAGGTCGGTGAGCGTTATGGAGGTTGAAGTGGGGTGGGGATGGTAAGTTGAGAGTGCTATGCCTACTATGCCGCAGCCGGCGCCGAGTTCGAGGACGTTGAGGTTCTTCCGAAGAAGCTTTTGTTGGAGGACTGGAAGGTGCGGGAATTTTGAGAGGGTGGTGTGGTGAGGGGTCTTTCGAGGGTGGCCTTTTCGCTTCTTCGGGGGTGCTTCGTCTATTTTCGAAGAATCGGGGGAGGGAGAAGTAGAAGAGAGAATGGCGAGATAAGCTGATAACACGAGTCCCGCATCCCTGGGAGGTCGTTAGTAAACAATTAGGAAGGAGGACGTACCTGTCCGAGTCAATTCTCACCAGATATGTCGTGCTATGCTCTCCCCGGTTTCTTCCCAAATGTGTATCTCCTTCCCTCCAAAGCTGAAGACCCTTTCCGCCATTGGAGTCTCGACTTCTTGCCCTTTTGAAGATGGGTTGATATCGAGCAGCATACTCCTGACTGCTACAATGCCGCCTCTACTATCATTCATGCTTGCATCTGCATCGTGACCACCCAAAACCGCGGTAAATGTATCCATAACGTGAATATCCTCTTTGGGTGCGACTAGCATTTTCAATTTCCGACCACTTTCTTTGCCCCTAGACGGCACTGGTAAATGCATATCCAGACTCCTCATTCCATCTTTGCCATTCCACTCATAGACTCTAGTACTCCCAGCAATGATTCCCTTCCCTGACTCTAAAGAAGCGACCACTCTGATATCAGCGCGCAGGAACGACTCCCCTAAATCAGTAGTGATAGTAATCCTAGTATAAACTGTTGGAGGAGAACCTGGCCGTGCCTGAGGAGGCTTCAGGAAACGGATATAATGCATCGTTGCTCTGAACCTTGCTCAAGCAAGAGGTAGACCGCGATGTGCAGATGTCTCGTCTCCGCAACCCCGGAATCCGAGACGATGGAGAAGGCTATCCGCAAAGTCTCACCGGGGTCCAGCCTTGCGAAAGTAGAGACTGTCTCGTCTCCGAGCTGCTGGTACCTCAGACGCCTGGTGCAGGTCAAAAGCGCTCACCGAGCCACCGGCATATTTTGAGGCACAGCCTTGCACCCTGAAAACGTAGTAATAGAGTGTGATGAGCCGCCCGTCTTTAAGGCAATCGCTGGCCCTCCGGGACAACGCCCGGCGATAGAGCCTTACTCGGCACTTGTAATGTGTTTCAGGACGCAGCCGCTATACTTCTGGATATAACGTGTGGGAAGAGTGATGGTAATCTCGCACACCGTGATCCCTTGCGGCGCTTGACGAACAAGTGAACGCTGACTTAGATAGATCCACCAACTGAGGAGGTGAAAAATCCAACAGTGTGTCAGATAGCCCCACTGCAACCACTTCTTACGGAAGAACCAACGTGTAGTCGCTGACTTGGGGCAAAGAAGGCCAAAAGACCCTGCGTCTAAGTCAAATCTTTGCGTGAGAGGATGGGATGCCCCCCTTACTACGTAAGTTGTAACCTTGACGTAAGCGCCAGGCTGCCAGCCTTCTCTCCTCAGGACGTCAGATTTCTACCCCTACAGAGAGGCCGAATATGCAACCCGTAAGGCAACTGCTGCACATGTACGGTAGCGGCTCGATTTCCAACCCGAAGAAAGGAACAGGCACAGCCTCGTTGGAATTGTCCGTTAAATATAGTTTTGCGATTGGGTTGTGGTTGGTTGGTTCGGTTGGGAGCTGTGCGGCTGAGAATTGAATGAGGGGTGGTGGTGAAGCACAGCCTCGTGTTTGCTGTGCGATAGTGCGGTCAGGATATTCTTACCTGGGTGTTTGTTTTAATGTATCATATACGACCGCACACGGTACTTCTTGACTCCACTTGAGAATGGTAGCGGTTCTGAGATATGGTTACGAAGCGCGCGCTGCTATCATCGTCAATGTCTCAATCTGACATCAACCTCCAACATTCCCCTTCCAAGTTACCAATGACAGCACGGTCTTACAGCCGCTTACCTCTCACTCAAATCACTTCACACTCGTACCTAGGGTATACAACAAAACTAGCCCCCAATACCCAATACCCACTCCCACAAGTACGGCTCGGAACTTTTTATCGTGTACGTACAGTACGTGCAGCGGCTATCCTACTCGGTGCGCTAAGCCCCGTCGTTTATCGAATCGTATCGATATCGATAGAGGCCGCAGTGCATGCATATGCGATGCTAAAATGCTATCTTTATCAGGAAGAAGGAAAAGGTGGGTGTGGTGTGGTGGGGTTACGGTCGCGAAGGAGGCTGATGCGGTGCAGAATGCAGATATTTAAAAAATGCCTATTTTGGCTGTTTGCGCGAGTGCGTTTATAGGTGGGTTAAAAATAGACCGTCAGCAATAGCAATTGCAAAAAGTACAACACCAACTTCTCTTCAACCGTGCCCTGATCAAGAGGCACAGGATTACCATTAGCGATGAGGGGCATCGCGGTCGCACGAAGAGGGGCTGGGGACTTGGACTTGAGAAATGGAAAAGTGGGATGTGGGATGTGAGGATGTGAGGATGTGAGGATGTGAGGATGCGGCAGAGGCGGTAGGTCGAATATGTAGTTATTTCGTGACGAATCAGAGAAGCAGCAAAAGACGCATCTCGTAGATGTTTCCCGAAGTCGAGATTTAGCATTTGCCGAAATATGTCTCAATCGCAATGGGTTGACGAGATGCATTTTGGCAGAACTGCCGTTCATGGAGTCATTTGCTTTACGAGGTACGTAGGGTACATTTCTTACACACCCTCATCGTTCGTTACGTTTCGCAATTTGCAATTTGTGGATTGTTGGTAAAGGTAAGTGGTGGTAAAGGTAATTCATCCGTCGCAAGGGAAGAGCAGTCATTCATTGATAATTGATTGATACGGTGGTTGGTCAGGGTGGGAAGAGATGTGATTGGAGTCAGCGCGCGTCAAGCCAACCAGGGTTCGGCGCTTCCGAGCCAGAAGGAGGAGGATTATGTCAGGGTGCGTGAGTAAGCTGGAAAGAAAAGGAAAGGTATTGATCGGATACATTGGATGATCGGGGTAATCATTCGATATGGAGTTGTTAATTGGCCGAGTTGGGGTGGGTAGTGTGTAAGCGTTGTATTGAGCATTATTGTGTTCGGATTGTCTATCAATTGCTTTGTCCGGACGGATGGTTGGGGGTCGGAGTTGGAGTTGGAGTTGGAGATGGCCATGTGCTCTTTACTGCGTTGTAGATGGGATAAATGACTCTGCATTTTGAGGAGGGGCTGTGATAGGAGAGGATGCGATTTGCTGCAATGTCAGCCAGGGAGGAGACGTGCTCAGAAAATGGAAGAGGGGTGCCAAAATGTTTCTAGAAAGGTTGGCTTATGGCCAGGACTCGGTCTAAAACAAATGTGGGAGGGTGTGACGATGCTGACGGTGGTTAGTGGAGGGCTTCATGCAGAGGCACCGAACTTTGATCATTGAGGGTGGGGTCAAAGCGGTCGTGCTGCATGAACACTTGCGTTGGCGGATACTTTGGTTGCCGATGAGGGATCATGGTTTGAGTGATGCTTACGAACTATGGATGATGCTATTCTGAAATGCACTGCGCCTGGTAGGGCTACTATTGCTGTGTTTTATGATATTGGCCTTTAGATTAACCTGTGTCATGATTGAAATCGAGTCACGTAGAGTCACAAATTGCATGATTGGGCGAAGATCGTTTTCATGTGATATTGATTGACGAAGTAAGAAGGGTATCTGATGACGATTGAAAACGAGGGCGACTGATAGAGGAAAACATGCGCCAGCCCAGCCCATATGCCACCAGTAAAGACATTACAAATACATTCTCCCATTTCTCGTTGACCACCTGTGTCCAAATGCGCGCAATAACAAAAACCCTCAAATGCAAGATCCCCAAAATTTGAACTGAACTTTTTCCTCCCCACCAATCCATGATGCAGTGATCAAAACCGCCCAATGCCAGACTGACCGGAAAGATGCCTTGGCCGTGGGGCCGTGTAACCATCTTATTATCTTTAACAAAAATGCACCGTAGGGTATCGTGCGCCGTAGGAAACGCGATGTTCGAGAAATAGACAAACTCCTCCAATATATCATTCTAATCATGTTGACCTGGATTCCGCAATATGTCTTCGCAATTCGCATCGAAGCGTAGATTCCATAGACGAATAGCAGACATGAACTTCTCCGTTTGCTCAAGCTCCCTGTCTCTTCCAAAGATGGAATCAACGAACTCAGTTCCTGCATTCTTGCCCAATTGTGCAGAGTCTCTCTTGCTCTTCTTTCCTGCTTTCAACATTGGCGTCTCACACGCCTTTAAAAGTTTTTTTAATTTACTCGTAAGTCGCTCCCCTGATTCGATGAAATCGTCGACCATCTCTTTGTTCTCCTGTTGTCGTATGCGCGGCATACATTCCTCAGCGCGCTTGACTTTGCCCGCTAGTTGAATGAGGAGTAACCAAAGTTCGCCGGCCATGTCCGCGATAGGCGTGGAAGGACCATGGTGATAGACAGTCCAGTCGTAAATCCACTTGCCTAGACTGTTGGCATCGAAGACACTGCCCAGGAGCATGATGGGTTCTTCTGAGGGATCCCAGTTCTTGAGTGAGTATCCGGGAGGGATGTGATGCTTGCGCGCATCTGCCTCGGTGGCTTTTGGTGCTGGTGGTGGTTTCTTTGGTGATGTCGTAGGACGCGCTGTCTGTGGTCGTGGTGTAGAAGTCGATTGTCGACGACTTCTCGGAGGTGCTTCATAGTGTGGCGAACCATCTGTGTCGTGACTGTCATACGCGTAGCCTTGTGCCTGATAATAGTAGTGAGGATCAGTGCTATGTCCACCATATTTATAAGATGACTTCTTCGCCCGTTTAGCAGGCATACGGTAGATTACGCCGTCCACATGATATTCTACGAATTCATTGTATTCATTGTCATCCTCGTCGGATTCCCCATAAGAGGTTCGATACGAGTAAGAATTTCGACGCTTCCCCTCATAACGTGGCCCCGACCAAGAACTTTTTTTCGGACTCACATTGGCAGCAGTCGCATAATATCCGCTGGAGTTATATCTAGGTGAAAACGCGCCTCGCGGCGAATATCCATAGTTATCCCCAGAACTTGTGTGTCGGTGGCGTGGTGATGGTCGCGCATATCCATATTGGCCTCCAGAAGGTGATCCCGCCGGCGATGGAGTTGCGCTGTATGAAAAGTATGCTCCCGGACGTCCGGGAGGTGGTGTATATGGTGAAAAGTTCATGATATCCTGCTCTTGCGTGTCCCAAAGACACCTTAAAACGAAAAAGAAAAAGGTCGAACACGCCTTATAACGAGGCGCGAAGAGTGTGACAAGGAAGTCACCGTGGTATGTAGTCGGTACGAGAAGGAAGGGAAACCGTTGTCGTTGATCCGTACATGTCAAGAACAGGCCTGGTGATATCCCACGATGGAGAGATCTGGAGCTGGTCGGAGTCGAAACAATATCGACTTCGGAAGTTTCGAGAATGAGCTGGACGATAATCCAGATCGAAGCGTATTGGTAAGCGTCGTTGTAAGCCTTTTGGGATCGAAGAGATTCTGAATGATTTGGTGAAAAAGTCAAGAAAAGCGTGGCTGGCAGGGCGGATGGGTATTTAAGTCCAAAATTCCTAGTTCGGATGTGCGCTGAGTTGGCGTGAAGAGCAGGGGCTGTGACTCTGTACTAAAATCAGCCACACTGTTGATAATAATATCCCAATAAAATAAGATTTATTGGGTGGAGGGGCTGTGACAAGGGGTATTCTGGAATGCTGGGTTTGTGTTTGATTTGATGGTAGAAATTTTCCAAGGCGGTGGGAAAGCGCAATCCGAGGGTGATATGAAATAAGGGGGGCATACGAGAACCGGCTGCAATTTGCATAGAAAACTTAGAATTTGTTGCAACGACAACCCCTGAATCATGCCCCAAAATCAGAAGCCAGTGCGCAAAAGACCATGGTTTGGCTTGTCAAGCGAAATTAGAGAGACAAAATGCCTTTTTCAATCCCAACCTCTTCGCACGGTGGATGTCTTTTCCTATTGCCGCGTGCCGCGAAGTGGCCGAGGAGTAGGTTTCCGAAAACGAGGGCGCAGGAGATTAGAGTTGGATATCGGGAGATTGGCTTTGGAGATGGATCGTTCTTTGGTGCAAAATGGTATTAGATGGTATTAAAAGGTTTTGAGTCACTGAAGAAGTGAAATGAGTCGGCGACTTGGAAGTATGACGAGTCTTCAGCGTGGCGATGACAGTCGCATTGTATTTCGAGGAGGGAATTGTCGAATTAGAAGGACAATGACGATGTTCTGGTCGGAGAATGGTCAGAGTGGAAGATTGATAAGAACGAATCGCTCTTGGATGAAGTCGGGGGGGCGGAGCGTCCACTACCTATATGGTCCCCAGAACAGAACAAACCGGGTGCTTCCTGGGGCTTCTCTTTTGTACTACCACCACTAACCACCACTACCAACTTTTTTTTGGATTTGCCTCTCCGGTAGAAGGTTAGTTGAAGGTGTGTGTGTACGAGGCCTGGTCGATTCTGAGGTAAGCTGCAATCGAAAAAAAAAAGAGGGGTGGAGGGGGAGGGGGAGGGGGAGGATGCTGGAATGGCAGTGCAAGAATTATTTTTATAGATATTGCGCAGCAAGATGCAGGAGCGCAATACAATTAGATGTATTCATACATGTATTCATATATGTATTCATATATTTGGAAATCTAGGTATCCGGGTAGTCATCATCTATGGGCTGCGAAAAGCGAAAGCGAAAAAGCATCAAGCATCCCATGATGACCTGTGACTGAATCAAATCGCATCCTGTTACCAGCCTTTTCTCCTGGTCATGGTTCTGGACTGGATTAGACGATCCCCGAGAGAGCAATACTGGTACTAACTAGTATGCGAACCACATCGTCGCATGTCACAAACCGGCCGCAAAAATGTGCCACAAATCCTACCACAGTCTGGACGATGTCAAAATGGGGGCCCCGGAGGATCGTGAACAGCCATGGATTGATTATCCATTACAAGTAGCGATATCTTATTGGCGGCGATGTCTTGTCATCCCACCGGCGGCTCTGAGAGAAAATATAATCGATCGCGACCCGTGGCATCCTTCATTCAAATCCTTCGTCTTCAGGGTCTCCTTGCTCTCTTTTTCTCCTTGCGACATCTCTCCCCCACCTCCCTCGGCCGTTCTTTGTCAGACCTGGTTCCTCCACCAAATGCCACAGCATTGAACACCAATCCGTTCTCTCAAATCGCACGACAGAATTGACTGGACCTGAATTTTACGTGTGATTGACTCCAATCAATCCGGCAATTCACGACCACAATATCGATCCAGCTACATACACCATCATGATTGCGACGAACCAGCATCCAAGCACTCCTCCACGAGTTCAGCACTTCTCAGCTGATCATGTCAACACTAAAGAGACGGAGCTCAAGTCTGCTACAGGCTACCGACGCACACTGCGGGAATCCATCTCGGGCCCTAATGTGCTCGATTCTAGGGGCGTCTTCCCACCCGCCGTGGTGGTTCGGTTCATTCATTCAGAGCCCATGCACCCAGCCATCTGCAATTCTTCACCAACCCCAAACCTTGCTTTTTGGCAAACACGACGAACCCGAACCCTTGAACAAACCCCATGCACTTGCCCCTCCGGCCGTTAGGGCCGTGGCATTCCATTCCCCCTTGCCTAAAATGGGCAATACGATTAATTCTGCCGTTTCGCAAGACAGGCCCTCTTCCCAGCAATTAATTTGCTAATCTGCAGAGTTTTCACCTCTATTTCCAGTGCCCACCAAAAACACGAATCCTCTCTTCTGACTCACGAACTCTATACTCACCGGTACTTCCTTTTCATGCCCAAAACACCTCTCATACGGGCTCCTTACCTCGTTTGCATGGAAAGGGATTCACGATAAGTATTGTGGGCAGCCACCTGCATATTTCGAGACCTTGATTCGTGAAAATCCCTGCTGGACACCACGTTGTACAGGATCTAGCACAAAGATACCCTGGCCACCAATCCACGCAAACTCCCGCTTCCGCGAAAAACGAGTGCTACTTCCCGTCTGCATGTCACCACATTGGCTGGATCAGCTAGCGTATGCAAGCGGATAACAGCACCACTGAGGTGCATCGACAGCATCACCTTTTGAGACGTCCAACTCCTTCAGGAGCGCACTTAGAGCGGTGTGTATACACGTGTCGTACAACAGCAGGTGTACCTTATGTCTAGTGACGTAAAGCGATCCTTTTCGTTGAAGCGCCGCACAAATATAACAATAGTTTTTAATTCCAAAATTGTTCTGGCAGAATTCAATGAGGGCATTTCAAAATGTTGTCTTGGATGGGCTGTTTCCCGGAAAAGGAAATTCCACCGCTCCCGTTTGGAGGGTGACCATGGCGCGTCCAGTCTTATTAGCTCGCCTTTGGCACGTTCGGGTCACCAGATCTTCAGGCGCGCTTAAGGAACAAACAAGGCCAATAGCGAGGCCATCGCAAATGTGATTGCCCGGCTGAAGATCAGCCTTCATGAGACATTCACACCAACCTCTTCAACTGCCGATTGGGGGCCATGTCCAAGTGATAAAGGCAAACCAATCTTTGGAGTTTGCTCTCGGAAGGAGAGTCGCCCGTGTTTCAAAATTTGAGTCATCTGCGATATTGTGGCGGGGGTGGTTGAGCAATCGCATCTCCTCAGCCTCGCATTGAGTCATGTGATTCGCCTCATATTTGTCAAGAACTTCCATGTGATAGTGCTGGTGACTATCTCCGACCTCCTGTCGGTCATCGCCGCGCGTTTCTTCTGCCTTTTCTTAATTTCTATTGAGCACTCTGCTTTTCTCACATATTTGTCAGCACCTCAGTCTTATTCATCAGAGTCATCTGACAGGGAACGAATCACTAGAGCGGGACAATCGTCGAATGCTTCGCCTCATTCTCATAAGTTTCCCTTTTCTCCAGTATAACATATAACAATGAGATTGCGCCTATATTGCCCTTCAAATTACTCCATCACTGAAGAGTCATAGCACGGATGGATGGTCTTCTGAATCCCTAAACCTGTATCGGTAACATAAATCTATATAGGTATCATTCATTCTACCAACGTTCTTTCTCTCTTAGCAGGCTTCCCTATTATGACGAGGCACGCCCAGCTTCTTTGATTGTATTTCAGAGCTCTGAGTCATACAAGAAAGTCGTCGAATGAACGTTGGATTGTAGACTCAGCCCCTCGCAGCTCGACAAATGAGATTTAGTATAGGGGACATTCCAGACTTGGTCTTCCTACCATTTTTTAGAAACTCTCATGTGAAGCGACGATCTAGCTGTGACAATGACAGAGGAAGGATCGCCTGCGTCCATTGCTCATAGTCATAGTCATCCATATTCAAACTCGCCTCCTTCACTCCTGGACAGCATGTGATCCTTTCATATTGAGGCCTTGAAAAGGTATAGCTTAAATATTGTTATTATTTCTTGGATTTGGAGATGAGCATTACCTACGAAGGTACTACGATCGAGATGCCGCTTGAGCGTTGTGGCAAGATCCTACGGGGATCCTCTTAAAGAACAAGGAAAGAAACTAGGGCTCTTCGAATCTTTTTTTT
>Ga0182030_10005065_pt1 | contig 28018 bp, 32 predicted proteins | sample 812S3MmetaG_FD_121299 | JGI IMG/M metagenome (GOLD analysis project Ga0182030, IMG submission 121299) | Permafrost microbial communities from Stordalen Mire, Sweden - 812S3M metaG (Illumina Assembly) | ecosystem: Environmental > Terrestrial > Soil > Wetlands > Permafrost | place: Sweden... | reverse complement strand
CAACATCCACGGTCGCCGTACTTTCCATCTCCCCCTCCATCATCCATTCAAACGGCCAATTGTTATCTTCCCCGGGAGTTCTCTCAATAAATCATAATTCGATATTTTAAGGTGTTATAACTCGCATAATTTGTTGCGTGAAGTGGGGGGTGTGGATTGAGGCCGCATCGAAAGATATATTGGGAAGGGAGCTCCCTGCGTACGGTGAGCATTACTCTTAAAGTATTTTAGGTGAGCTTGAGCCGGAGAAAAGGTTAAAAAGCCCAATCTTTTGTGAAATGAATATTCATTGCAACTCAAAATACAAAATTTCCCGAACCTCAGTTCAACGCCATGCAAAACCATGCCCGATTCTTTCTTGTAGTCAGTATACACAGATCGCTCAAACATCATATAAAGGCAATGCGTAACCTGTATAACTAATTTCCCCCAAATAACCTTCAGACATCCTGCACTACCATGTGGGGGTGTGACATTAGATACTTCATAGGATATCGAAGAAGACCCTCAATTTGCGGCTAGCGTCCCATTCGTGGACGAGTCTGTCCAGAAGAGAGGTCGGGTTCGTGAGTCGTGTCTGTTAAAGGGAGTCTTATTGTGTGTGTCTATCTAGGAGTGCTCTAGCCTCTGAATACATACCCTCCGCTAGTACGTGTCGCGGTCCATATCACGTGATCACTCACATTCCGTTTACGGTCAAGTCTGATGTCGGATAAGCAGGTACCGTTCCATTAGGTCCATTATCCTGAGGCGCAGCTGGGCAATAAATGGGTTTCTGCAAATTAAATTGTTTCAAAAGCGCCGGCATGAGCTTCTCGTTCCAGCATTTCGTCCCCGCCCCAGGTGAATCTGTAGATGAGTCGGTTGTAGGGTTGTGAGCGTCGATTATTTGCGAGGTAATAAGCCAGTTATTGACCTGTGCCGTCGCATTATATCTTGAGCCCCCTTGCCAATACATCCGGGGAGCGTAATTAGCGTTCCCGGCTGTATAGCAGTTTGCGGAAGCACAACACAATTTGAAGTAGAGCTCCCACATTGAATCTATAGGTATATCAGTATAGGTTTGTCACAGATGTTTCGGGAGCTGAGGAGCCGACTGGCTCTGAAAACATGTTTCAGGATCTCGACTCCTGAAATGTTGCAGGATCAAGGTCAAAATAGTACGTACCGTAGAAAGTCAGGAAGGTGTCATATCCATTGGTGAAGTCCGAGTACGCGCCGGTCATAGTTGTAGTGTAACATTCAAGGCCTTGATATAAGACAGGGTCTTCCGCTGTGCAGTCAATTTCTTGCCCTGCGAAAGAAGTGTCGAGAGTGCCGTTTCCAGGTGGGCTCGTTGAGGCATCGGACGTGGAAGCCGGTTCGCTTGTGGTTGCGTTGCTTCCACTGTTTGCAATTGGACCACCCGTCGGATTTGTATCGCTGATACTCGTAGTTGCAGATGTGACAGAAGAAGTAACAGAGGGGCTGACTGAGGAAGTGACGGACGAAGTGGCTGATTGCTCGCCATCAACGGGCACGGCACCGGCTGCGAGGGAGAGAGAAAGAACGATTAACGAAGATATACGCATACTGGATCCTAGTCTCATATAGAGGATGTCTGTCAATCGAAATAATCCTGTCAGAAATGATTGAAATTTGAGATATTGAGAAGACTTAATCGTTTGATTCTATTGTCCATCATGAGAAGGTTCTCGTTGGGTCTTTATATTCAATTGATAGGATCCAGTACCTATTCCCTTGAATGGCTATTATCATAATTTTTTTCGCTTTCGTTTTCTTTTTGATTTTACTCACAGGGGCCTCAAACGAGATACTCCTGGCTCCTGTGTGGGAAATGCCCACCGCTCCATCCTCGCTTCTTGATGGGTTCCTTCCTCTAGATCCCAGTAAATTCCGATGTCGCGCTACGACTTTGCTCACTAAAGATTCGGGGTACTTTACCGCACAGAATCACTGAATCGAAGAATTTTAATGTCCCAATACATGGAAGAAAATATTGAGATTGAAAAATTATGGTTAAGGTTGATGAAACATTAATGCATCCCACCAGGGCAATTCCGAATCAATATGTTGCCAGTAGGAGAAAAATTCCACCGAATTTTTTCAAACGGTAAAGTTACAAACGGAGGAAGGGGCTGAGTATACGAGAGCAGGGATCCATTGGTGGCACAGTAAAATGCATTATCAAGTCTTTACAAGATGGGCGTGGGACTCTTCTTTTTCCGTAGCGAAGGGTTCTATTGGGGCTGCTGCGCCACAAAATCCCATTCCATGAACAATGCGGATTGGCCTTCATCGGAAATAAAAATAAAAATAAAAATAAAAATAATCACCTATAGATAGTCGTGATCACAAAATGGAGATGCGATTGGAATTCGGTCCTAGTAATTTCTGGACTTAGCGAGTTAAGGCTGAGGAAATGCTAACCTGCAACCGACCCTCTTATTTCTTTAGATTGGACGTTCCGCATTTGAACACCCGTGTCCAACTCTAAGGTACTACTCAAAAAACCTGCCTTCAAATCCTAGAGGCCGAATAGGTCGCTGGGAAACTAGATAGGGAGCTAGATGAGGAGTTGGATAGCTATCACGTGAATGACAGGGGTAATTTCAAGGGTCTGTGCCAATAGGATTCCAAAGGGATTGGAGAACTGTGCGTGCTTTTATCTATTTATAGAAATCCTCGGGATCTGGGGTTCTAGGTGTCTCAATGAAAGTCCAATGGCTTTGTATATATAAAATTAAAATCTAAAATATAGAAATCTAAGATATTAAATCTAAGATGTTAAAATCTGAAAGTCTGAGCTTCTAACCGGAGCGCGGAGGGGGGTGCTGGGGGAGAGGGTGGTGGCTCGAGGGGAAGAAGAGAAGATGGCTGGAAGACAACAGATTCAGCAATTGCATCGGCTCCTTCGATCAAGAAAAGGAAGCCGACAGAGGACATCAAAAGAAGTGTGCCCTGAATTACCGTTTAGCTAAGTGAAAGAGGGCACTTTGAAGCTTCGTGCCAGGCTTCTCGCACTAATAAAAGGCATGCTTCCATATTACGGGACACAACCAACCAATCACCCTCAACTGTCTGAATCCAGGACTTCATCCTTTGGTACTAACTCAGAAAGTGTACAAATCTTTGAACCTGTCTGTTCATAACTCTTATCATAATAAGGCTGTGAAACTTGATTTTAACACTAGAACGAAGGCTTTCGCTTAGCTAGTGTTAAAAGAAGAATGTCTACATGTTCATTAACCTCTCTGCTGGATCTTTCATTTGCAGAAACAGCAAAGATATTAAAGATTTATGACACATACCAGTCTCCGATAGTGAACCTCGGCGGGTGGGGAGGAGATAGAAAACATTGCTTTTGCAAGTTCACTTTTAGGTCTTTTTTATTTCTGCTCAAACATCTCAACCCAGTCTATTTTAATCTTTGATACTTATATTAAAACTGTGGTCACTTGAGTGCGACCAACAGACGACATGCCATTAAGAATAATGGCAAATAAAACGACTCATGCAGATGCAGATGCAGCACGGTTTACTTCCAATGGTTCTAATATAAGCAATTCTAATTCTAGAGTCTCTTGATCTAGCTAGAACGTTTGAGCAGATTTATAGCAGCAGTTAAGCGAAACACCAGTGCCCATCAAACAATCTGCACTCTCTTCGAATCAAATGAGTTGCAATTCTCAAGGAAAATATTCTCTATAAATTACGCCCGCTATGTTCGACTCGGCGGCCACGATCTCAGTGTTGCCTATAGCGAGCTTGCAACACCCACCTCGGAGAATATACAAATCATCGATGGAGATCTCGACGGTTATATTTACTATAATGAGAATCTGGTAACAAGGGATATGCGGTTGGTAGGTTCTGGCGGCATGCGCTATAATTGGACTAATGGCAGTGTTGACATGTCTAAAGATAGGGTAAGGTAGCGACACCTAATGATATAATTACGACCCCTGACAGCTCCTACGTTCCATGCGGCTTCTCTGGAATGCAGGCCCCTGTTACCCCACATCAAGGCAATGATCAACAAGCTCGCTACGTACCCCTACACATACCATTCCCAATATAATTTCGAAACCACAATACAACCCTCAATTAACCTCATTCAGCCGCCCAATTTTTCCAAAGTGCCAGCGGCACTTTGATCCCATAGAATGCGCTGCGGAAATATTGTCCAAACAGCCACATGACAGATAGATGACTTTTTACGACTTCTTCCATGTGTTGAAACAAGAATTAAGCTTTTAGATCCTGGAACGCAGGCCCGTTATGTATATTGAAATTACCAGATATGGAAGGAGGCAATATGTGTTTGCCATGTGATGTTTTAGGAGCATGACGGTGCGATTACAGATGGTGGAGGGGTTATAAGCACCACTTGTCTCGCCTCGGGCGTTTGAAAGAATGTAGCATTTTTAATTTTCTGACTTGAAACCATGAAGTCTATATTCTTCTCCTGTGTTGCGGCACTTGCACTCCAGCAAGTTGCTGGTCATGCAATTTTTCAGGATTTATGGGTCAATGGCGTGGATATGATATGTCTCCCAGCTTCTTATATAGGGTGAAGATTGCTAACCCCATCTTACCAGGGCTATTGTGTTCGAATGCCACCCTCTAATTCGCCCGTGACGTCTGTGACTAGCACCGATATTAGATGCAATGTTGGAGGAACCACTGGAATTGCCAATAAGTGTCCTGTCGTTGCGGGCGACACTGTGACGGTAGAGATGCATCAGGTACTATCAAAAACTCCCCATGAGGAAGATGGGGCTGATGTGGACAAAGCAACCCGGCGACCGCTCGTGTGCAAATCAGGCTATTGGTGGCGATCATTATGGACCTGTTCAAGTGTATCTCACTAAAGTCTCCAATGCTGCCACGGCGGATGGATCCACAGGTTGGTTCAAGATATTCGATGATTCATGGGCGGCGGTATGATCATATGACCGAAATATGGGGGGCTTTCTGACTTGATGAAATAGGTAGCGGGCGCATCTGTTGGAGATGACGATTACTGGGGAACCAAAGACTTGAATACGTGCTGTGGGAGAATGAACGTGAAAATCCCATCGGATATACCTGCTGGCGATTATCTTCTTCGAGCCGAAGTGATCGCGCTGCATGTGGCATCATCGACAGGAGGGGCGCAATTCTATATGAGCTGTTGTATGTCGGTCCCATTTTCACGGCCCTTTTTGCTCCCATTTCAAGCTAACACAGTCAGATCAAATCACGGTCACAGGAGGAGGCTCAGCAAGCCCCGCAGTCGTCGAGCTACCTGGGGCATATGCGGCTTCTGATCCAGGGATTCTCGTAAATATCCACGCGACCATGACAACTTACGTCGTACCAGGGCCAACGGTCTATTCTGGGGGAACAACTAAATCTGCAGGCGCAACGTGCGCCGGTATCGAAACTGGAACGGCAACTGGAGCTTCTTATGCTCCAACTGGGGTAGCCAGTACTTTGGTAACTTCTGTAGCTAGTAGCACAACTACTGGAGTTGGCGTCGCCTCAACTTCGTCCACTGCAGCAGGTTCAACTGGGTCAAGTGGTTCGACCGGTGCGTGTGCGGCTGGGTTGGCTGCGAAATATGCTCAGTGTGGAGGCACTGGTTTCACAGGTTGTACAAGCTGTGTGGTGAGTCCCTGTTTCTTGTCCTCAAGCTAGGTTCTTAATATGGCTGACCCGATTATCTTCCTAGTCTGGCTCCACTTGCTCTGCTATATCGCCACCGTATTATTCGCAATGTGTTTAAATACAAGGGTTGAGAAAGGTAGTGGGGTCTCACTTGCTCGCCGTTTCAGGGATGCCGAGGGACTGTATATAAGCATACCGCTGTTCTTGTACATAATGTTCTAAAGGGATACTGACCATTTAGCTTCCTAGCCAGATTGTTAGCCATCCAAGTCTTCACATCATCAACTCCAATCCCGTTCTTCCAATTGAAGCTATTCTTCAAATCCCATGCAACTCCTTTTCCCTCCGCGAAGACAACCCTGTATTTTTGCACAGTATCTTCCGGTCTCCTCTTCAGCTCCTCCTTTAGAAAACCCAAACTCCACTCCTCCCTCCTGACTGGGTTTCCTTCTCCCCTAAATTGGTCTACCAGATCCGCCAAAGAACGATATGTGATTGTCTCGCCCGCCGTATACACAACTTCATTCCTTGCTTTTGGCTCCTTGAGTACTATTACCGCGGTCAGCTGGCCAATATCCTCAGGTGTCGTAACAGTAACCTTATTATCCCATCCCCCAAGAGCCCGCACCACACCTCGTCCGTGGCCCCCCTCACCCTCGAGATCTACGACCCCAAAACAAGACTCGAACAGAAAACTGGTGAACATCCCAGTAGAGATGATAATCCATTCTGTCCCGTTATCTCCCTTGGACGTTGGTTCTTGTGCACGTAATAAATCACGAACATCAAGTTGCTCATCGAGCGAATCCTGTGCGCTTCCCCGCTCGATAATATCATAATCGACGCCAAATTGCCAGGGTGCGGGTGTTTTTGCTCCCGCATCTAGCACCGCTCTTGCGATTTTTAACTGAGATCCGGGACCAGAGGCAAAGCCTAGACAGGAGATAATGAGATCGTAGGGCTTGAACAACGCTGAAAGGTCCCTGATAGCTGAGGATGCTATGTCGCCAGGCAGGATAGAGATACCTAGGGCTCGTAGAGCGGAGATATCTGCTGCTTTATAAGGAGACAAAGATTCGATGGCGGATGGGCGGAGAAGAACGCTGATGGTAGTAGTGGGTGTTTTTTTATTAGCGAGAGAAGTGAGGACAGCGGTTCCTAGCTCACCGGCTCCAAGCACGAGGATGTTGGACGCCATCTCAAGACACTATGAATGATCGAGAAAAGAGGATTGGTATGGGAGATGCTGTCATGCTATGGGATGGTAGTTTATATAGTTCAAACGGAGTGGTGGAATTCTTGGCGGATCCGCCAAGGCTGACAAATACCGCCGATCACGAAGGGGCGAACAGATCAAAACTTGGGACAGACGGTGTCTACGATAGATGATGAGTAAGTGTCTATTTATATATCGCTTTCAAACTGTCTAGTCATTAATCCTTTCTTGCCAAGGAAATCTTTTACTTGTTTGACGGTATACTCGCCTCTGTGGAACATTCCTGCTCCGAGAGCAGCATCAGTCCTAGTCTTTTCGAAGACTTCTTCAAAATGTCCGGGGTTGCCTGCTCCACTGGAAGCGATGACAGGTATGCTAATAGCATTCTTCACTTGATCGATAAGTTCGAGATCGAAGCCACTATTTGTTCCATCCTTGTCTATGCAGTTCAGCAGAATTTCTCCAGCTCCCATGGCTTCAACAGCCGTCACTAGCTCGACTACGTCCATGTCCCTTGTCTCCCGACCACCCTTAATGGTGCATGCATACCAGCATGAGCCTTCTCCATTTGGTCCGGGAAACTTGGTTTGAATTGTATTGTGTTTCGTCTCAGCAGGCTTGGAGATGTAGACCCGCTTGGGATCCACACTGACAACAACCGCTTGATTTCCATAAGCGCTCGATATCTGCTCAATTGCGGTGTTCCCAAACAGTTTCTTATCTGCTTTGTAGTATTCTTCTGCTGCTGTCACAGCATCCGATCCAATGGATACTTTGTCGGCGCCACTCTTGAAGTACATTGTTGCGATCTCCAAGGCCGACACCTTTGTTCCATCGGTATCTGTTGTGTCTCGAATTCCTCCTCCAATTGTCAATGGTACGAAAACTGTTTCTGACGTCTGCCTTAAGATCTCAAGCATTGGCAGATCTGCCAGTGGGCAATCTCGAAAACTCGTAATGTTGAGGAAGGTGACTTCATCCGCTCCTTGTTCGTAATATTTTCGTGCCATTTCCACAGGCTTACCCAGGTTTCGAACATTTCCTCCTGATGTCTTCTCTCGGACATCGTATTGGTCACCTTTTGTCACGACCAGATCGCCTTGGTCATTTGCCCGCACATCGAGACAGGCAATGATTCTCCTAGTCAGGCCTTCCTTCACTGCCGTTATGGTTACATCTGCTTCTTTGATGCCACCGAATTCTCCATCCAAGAATGCTTTCAGTACCCGCAGTCCGGCAACGCCACTCTTTTCAGGATGAAATTGTGTAGCCAAGATGTTCCCTTTCGCAACTGCTCCAACGAATTCTTCATCCCCATATCTTGCAGTTGCAACTGTCCAGCCTTGCTTCTCGAGCTCTCCTTCTCGATATGGAACTTTATATGAGTGAACGTAGTAGTATTTCGAGTTAGGTCTTAAGCCATAGACTTGTTTGTCGGAGGTGTTCGCGCTATTCCAACCAATGTGCGGGACAGACTTTGAGCTGGCATCGAATCGGTCGAGGTTCCCTTTAATGACCCCAAGTCCTCGCACTGTAGGATCCTCTGCAGATCCTTCAAATAGTGCCTGTAGACCAACGCAGATACCCATGAATGGTTTGCCAGATTCAATGTGTTTTCGTATGGCGGGCAGATAGTTGGCGGAGGAAAATTGAGTCATGCAGTGACCGAAATGCCCAACCCCTGGGAGGATGAGTTTCTATCAGACATTAGACTTGCTAAAATTGTCTGTATATAGCTTCGATGCGGTGTTGTTGAATCACTCTAGACTATTGGAGAACTTACGTCCGCTTGCACGATATCTCCAGGGCTTCTGATCCATTCAACGGTGTACCCCACCTTCTCAATCCCATTGACCAGACTGCGAACATTTCCCGAAATATAGTCCAGCAAATAGACTTTTGGCATCTTGGCTTAAGGGCTGCGAATGGTCTGAGGAAATTCGTGTGATGAAGGAAGGTGAGTCAAAATGTTCTCTGCCCCACCAAAAGTTTACTGCCCCTTCTGACCGCCTTTGAAGGGAAACTTTCCCCCAAGTTGTCAACCAGTAGTTAGAAATCAGCAGGAACTCTTCTGGTGATGGTGTCCTTCTTGAAGTGTATATCTTACTCATCGCTTCCCCCTCCTGTTAATGCTCGTAACTTTTCAGTCAATGTCGTTCGTCCATTCGTATTATGTACATGCATAGCAACATCTACTTGAATCTGGTCGGAGTTGGAAGACTTGATAGAAAAACATATAGTAGATTACGCGCTCTTTCTCTCATTATCTCCTACGCGAGCCAGTCTATCCTTCTAATTTACATCTATAAACCGATTTAAAATTTGTTCACAAGTTCCTTCATTTTGTCCATGATGGCACCTCTCAAGCCACCATCCTCCGTGTCCACGGAGCATCTCCAGAGATCTTCAGTACAGTCATTCCAAAGCTGGAAGCACTCTCTCACCCCGGCATCGCCCTGCAAAATCTCTCCGCGGACAACAATCCCGATGCAACCCCTCAAGATGATATTGCTGCCATCCACAGGCTCATCGTCCCTTTGATGGATGAGGTTACCATTACAGCACACTTGTATGGCGGAATCCCAGCATGCGCGTCCGCAAAAGAATCCAGGATTCCAGAGCGGATTAGATCCAGTCAATCCTCTCCATCGAGGCGTTCGCACTCCACGACCGCACCCTGGTACTCAGTCCAGCTTGGACTCTAGTGAAAAATGATCTTTTCCGCTATGAAGTCGTACGTGATTTTCTCTCCCAACACCGTCAACTTTCTAGTACGCCACAGACCGATGTTTTAAAAGTCAATAAGAAAGCCAGAGATATCATATTCAAGGATCTCCCTGCTTCCGAGGGAGAGCTCTGGCTTGGAAAGTTCAAATCAGAATCTTTGAAAGCTGTGATAACTCCTGTGGCCTTCATTTCCCCAGATTTGAAGATACGGAGCATGTATCTGAGGTGTTCAAACGATAGAGCGTGAGATTCTGCTTTGCAACACATTTTCATAAAGGGTACGCCCACTAGGAAGGCGGAAAGGTGAGATTCTGGTCATTTCCCCATTATAACTCAGCCTGATTCCGAAGCTGCAGAAATGTCAATTACGGGTTGTTTTATATGATTGAACAGGAAAATTTGTGCTTTTGCTGAAATATGTGTGGAAGCATTATTGCTACATCAAGCAAAATTCATCCTACTTTCATTGATTTCGTGCCATGCTGTATTTTCTACAGTTTTGATTTTCTATCAACACACTGTGCCATCTATCATCCATCTCGTAAACCTCGTCATCTCAATCCATTCTCCATCCCTGGACAATTGTCACTGGCCCCTTGAATACCTTCTTCGCTCTTGCGAAGTAGTCAAGCGTGCTTATAATGGCAACTGCAGCAAACATGACAGACGCCCAATTGAAAGACTTCGCATCCACGGATGCCGAGTTGGGCCAAAAGCACCAGAAGAAGGCGAAGAATGAGTATGCGACTCCGATGACATTGATCGGTACTCCCCATTTTCCTAGACTCCATCGCGCGTTCGGTAGAAGTTCTGGTGCTGTTATGCGACGGTACAGAACACATCCGATGGAGATGGTATAGGTAAGCATGAGGGAGACAAGATTGAGAGAGATGATGGCATTGAATGCAACATCCGAACCGATGTTGATAAGTGACAATAAAATCGTGAAAACACATGTGACTGTGACGGCATTGACGGGGACTTGAAGCTTGGAATGGATGTGTGCAATCCATCTGTAGAACGGCAGACCTGCATCTCTTGCAAAGGCCCAGGTCTGTCTCGATGTGGAGAGATTGAAGGATACCGTTCCAGCGAAGATCAAAATTATGACGATAAAAGCAAGACCATTCACTCCGCCCATTGCTACCGTCTGCTGAAATACCCACATGTGAGGATATCCGGTTGGGTCGTTGAGCGCATCGTCGATATTGGTAATGCAAAAGAGGTAAGATATCAGGAAGACGAGACCGAGGCCCGCATTGAGGAGGTAGCTGCTGATCATGGCTCTTGGCACAGTAACACCTGCGTCCTTGATCTCCTCAGACATGTGTGCCGCCGCATCAGAGCAAATGAGGCCATAGATCGCAGAAATCTGCCCTACCATGAGACTCAACCCCGTCGTCTTCCAGACTCCCTCATTCACGAATTGAGTGAAAACAACCTCCGCAGTGTTATGCGGCGACAGCACCCAGAAGATAATCATGATGGCCAAGAATCCACCACAATGCACCAACAGCATCATATTCTGAATGAAAGGCATGGCTCTCGATCCCCAAACGTTGAATATAAAGACAAGAATGGTGACTGCAAAAACGAACAATGTCCCTTGCCAATTTTTTGGTGAGTAGTCAGGGTAATTGGCTTGTACCAAGGCTTGAATCAAGGTACCGACAAGGAAAGGCCCTGAGGCGGTACCAGCTTGCCATGAGAGGGTGGACATCCACCCTGTCAGGTGGGAGAGGTATTGTTGGTGTTGTGGAGGAGCAAATTCAGAGACCCAATGGTACTGCCCGCCAGAGGTGGGTGCCATGGATGCCATTTCCGCGAGGGAAATGTTGACAAACCCCATGCCGACGAACGTCCATATGTAGCTCCTGATCATTGAATTAGTATGAGTTTTGACTGATGTTTCTGGAGTAGAAGAGCCGACCAGCTCTCAAGACATGTCTTAAGAGCTCGGCTCCCTGGGTACCATGCAAAAAAAAAGGGTGGAATAGGACATACCAGAATAGGCCGGCCAGACCTCCATCGCTAAGACCTTGGGTCGTCGCACTGACGAAATGTCAATTGTTGCTGCCTATCAATTTGCATGGCGGACTTACGTTAACAAAACTTCCCAAGTCCCTTGCAAAATTACGGTAAAAGCAAATGCAGACAGTGGGCGGAAGTTTCTCTATCAATTGTTAGAATAGTTCCTAGATGACGGATAATACTAAAACTTACTCTGAGCTCCTGGACCTTTCCCATACGGTCCATGTCAGTGCGATCATGCTGAGTTGATCCAAGATAACCATGATAACTATCCTCTGCATTTAGAGTATCAACGCCATCCAAGGATTCAATTTTAGGACCTTTGAGCCCTTGTCGTCCATCTTTGGCTTGAAAGTGTTTGATTGAGTCTGAATGTCTCAAACAAAAGCAAATGATCAGCGAGCTTTATTGGCGAGATGAGATGGGATATGAGATTGCAACCGCATGAAAAACGTGGCAAAAGCAGTCTAACCTACTTATCAATGGTCCACATTCAACATTTGTCACTAGTTGGCACCTGTCTATTTGCGACTAAATCTTCCAGAAGACCCCTATGGTAGGACGAGGGTCCTCCCGCAAGTTTCCGGATCGCTTTCATCGCCATCATCGAACGAATCAACATCATAGAATGAGCTGTTTTCAATGCGCTATTGGCACTTAGTCCAGGCCAATGCATGCCGTTGCCCTCTGGTGGCAGGTATCAGCCCCGCAGATTTTCAAACCATTCAGACTCGGTGCAATTGCACCCCGTTTCTAGTGTGATTTATAGTACCTTGATATTGGACTGATTGGTTGCCAATACGGCCGGAAGCTGTCCCAGCACGGCAGGAGAGGGCATAGAACGAGAGGTGGGGCAAGTATAACCATACGATCTGCGGCACGGCACGGCGCTGCTACAACCCTGGTGGAGAAATTTCCGAGCCGGGGAATTTGCGATCTAGTCAAGCTACTACGCGTCCAGGTGTGTCGTTAGATTGCAGAATACCTGCACTGTTGGGATAGCGGCTAGTGCTATTGGTCCTACCAAGCGCCAAGGCCCCGAAATCTAGTGATTGTACGGTTTAGATCGAGAGATACGTAAGCTGGGGTAGACAGCTAATCACAGATAGCTTTATGCGGGAACGATTTTTTTTTAAAAACTCTCCTAGCAGGTAACTTTTTAGCAGTTGCCAACTATTTAGCTTAACGTCGGGGAGAAAATTCGAAAGACGGTACATTCCATCAAATCAAGAGGTGGTTGGGTATTCCTCCTGTGTGTCGAGGGACAACCCCCCCCCCAACCAATATCTCTCCAAGGTTAATCCTCGGGATTCGAAACAATTCCTGACTCCAGCAGTTTCCAAATCTTATCTTTCCCAATCTTCGCATTGCATATGAAGTAGCCGCAATATCTCATGCAAGCCACAGGCACAGGAACATCCCACAATGATTCTGTAGTCTCTTAAGACCGTGAGTGCTGTTTCCTACTTCAGTGTATTTCTTTTTTTCAACACTTTGTAAGGCTCCATGTCGGTAGTATGGCCGCAGTTGTACCGCCAGCTCAGGTCATTAACGCGACGAACAAAGCTGGCTTAATAGTTGTTATCACGACGTATTGTCTCGTATCGATATGGGTTGCGCTGGTGACTCGGGCGTATGTTCGTTTGAAAATTAACGGCCCTTGGAAATGGGATGACTGGTGCGTGGCTGCCGCTACAGTAAGTCTATCATACCGTGGAAGTCGCTCCATGCTTACACATATATAGAGTTTATCCTGTGTTCGATCTGCCATCGTCTTTGTTGAAGTAAATCAAGGGTATGGAAAATCTGGAGACCTTTTGAGCGGCAATGCAATCCTCCAAATCGGAAAGGTACCCAAATGTTCCCACATTCTTAACGGCAATTCTGATATCAAAATACAGAATGTGTTCGCAGATAACATATTATATATCCTAGCTCTTTTCATCTCCAAATGCGCGGTACTTGTCCTTTGCGGCCGCATTGCACCGAGTGAAATACACTCCTTGATCTTATGGTCAACGAAAGGATTGTGCGCATTGTGGGCTTTAGTCTCAATTCTTCTCATCAGTATAAACTGCAACTCTACACATGCATGGGTAGATATCACAGCACAATGCCCCAATATAGTATGGTTTCGACGAGCTTTAATTCAAATTGGAACTTACCAGATACAGACTTCCAGATGGATAGCCATCTGCGTCCTCGACATCGTCACCGAATTAATCCTCTTCGCCATTCCCATCTACCTTGTCGTCGGCCTAAAGATGTCCCTCCGCCTCAAATCCATCGTAATTATCGCATTCGGTATCCGACTTCCGTACGTTGCCCCTTCCTCTCCCAACCCCAACTAATTTCCCCAGCGTCATAATCTTCTCCATCCTCCGCCTCCTCGCTGTAAACTACGAAATAACCTCCCCCGACCCAACTCTAAACGGGTCGTACACATCTGCTTTCACACAAATCGAGCTCGACTACAGCATCATAGCATGCACCATGTCCTGTCTCTACGCCTTCCTTAAGCCATTTACTAAAGAAATGGGTCCTTCCAGAGACGACAGCTATACTCAGCGTAGCTACCAACTCTCGTCTCTCTCCTCTGCAAACAACCATATCCCTAGATCCAAGGCCATCCGATTATCGTCAACAGAGAATGTGGTGGAGAATGTTGGGGACCCGGTGCTGAGGAAGGATGGGATTGAGCATAGGGTTAGGGTGGAGAGTGAGGGGATAACTATGGGTGGCGGTGGGGAGGGGGGCAGTATGGAGAGTAGTGATAGTAAAAGGGGGATTATTATGAAGCAGGTGCAGTGGGAGGTTGCGCGGGAGGGGAGTTTGGGAAGTAGACCGGTGAGTTGGAGAGCGGAAATGTAGGGATAATAGAGCCCAGACTATGCTAATGCATTTGTCGCATTTCGCCTCGAAGGTATAAATTATTTTCAAGATTTATACGAAGTTGTCCAAACTGCGCTTAAATACTTGATGCAACCGCCGCCACGAGATGCTTGATAACAAGGTTCCTTTGCACATGGGACATTCTCTGTCGATCCATAGTCTCATCATTATCTTCTATGTTTCATTTCGGTTAACAAGAGCAACAGCAGAGCATCCCTCTGTATTCCTGCCGTTAGATTCTGACGGCTTCTTCTTGGTCCAAGCACAATTTTCTCTATTCCTCTGCTTGAGCTTTATACGCTTAAAATAAGCATTGAGTTCGTATTTCCGGTTTATGAACAGTTCTTATGCGAGTTGCACGAGTCCTCAATATTCGTGATCCTGAGGTTGAAGATCGGTCTTCTATTCGGCGACAGTGCACTCGGAGAACAATCTTTTTCGTATGAGGATTAATTCAAATACTTGCAACTTCCTCTTGATTTACCTAATTTTAAATTAAATCAAGAATTTATTTTATTTATGAGAAAAATTACTTGAAAGATACTTATGTATCAATAAAGGAACGTGATTTATATATAGGCTGAAAGCAACAGTATGGACGTCTGAGTTTTACTAAGATAACAAGAGTTCTTGGTGCAGCTCTAAAGAACTGTGGAGCCTCAGGCCTCCATGCTTCCTCGTGTTCACAATATTTATGCTTTTATGCCGAGATAAGCGCAAGACCAGACATAGTTCGTAATACAGCTCCAACGACATTCTACGTCTGGACTACATTAGCGTTGCGCCAAAAAGCTTCATTAGTACTCTCATTTACTTCAGTTCGGCGCATGATGACTTCTTCAGCCATAACAGACAAGGGAAGCGCCAGTACCAATGAGCTCGAGGAAGAGACGGTGTCCGTAGCTGCTCCAAGCGATACCGCTGCTTTGAGTGCGGGAGACACGGCGGCTGCTGCTAGATCGGTATCTTCGCAACTATCTGAAAGTGTGGGGCCAGGCACCACTGGCACTGCGGATGGTGCATCCGTAGCAGTCTTGCCGCCTGAGCCTGTGCATTTTATTCAAGCCATCCATGGGTTGGATGTAAGACAAGCGTGATTAAAAGAAGGTTTATTCTACTGAGATGGCAGTAGGTTGATAATGACAATGATACTGATTTTGAAGTCAAAGGTCTACAGAACGTGTAAGTAAATCAATCCTTTGACTTTTGAGGTGGTGGGATGGATTGACTTACAGGGGGTGCAACAAATAGCTCGTCAACAGCTCCAGGTCGCTCTAGTGTGTATGATTATATTGAAGAGAATGGAAGAAGGTATCATAGATACAAGGAAGGCCGTGAGTATTCTTGGCATTGTGAAGAAAATAGAATTAACTAGCGTAGAGTATCTATTACCCAATGACGAGGTTAGATCCCTCCTTTGATATGATATTCAAATGATGACGGTCTCGGGATAAAGGCAGAACAGGAAAGACTTGGTGGGCATACACCTATTATATGGGCTGTCATTTGAGGAAGACCTACTTATGATATTTTCTAGACATTCAACATCATCTCATGCTTCTTACTTTGGATGGAAAACTACATGTTGCACTAATCGAAAATATGGAGGGGGGCCTACATAATGTTTTGGATATCGCGACTGGAACAGGCAATTGGGCCATCGATTTTGGTGGGCTGGCATCCACACTTTTCCTCTATCTCTGAATATTTTCAGGCTGACTGGTATCCTAGCAAACGCATATCCATCAGCAAATGTGGTCGGAACAGACTTGAGTTCCATTCAACCTAAATAGTTCGTAACCTCCCTCCCCAAACTATTCCACACTAAAGCTCACCCCACAGCACCCCCCCAAACTGTCGCTTCGAAATCGCCGATGCAGAAGACGACTGGCTGTTCCCCATGCCCCTCGACTATATTCACGGCCGCGCTCTCGTCACCTGTTTCACATCCCACCATACGGTTTTCCAACACGCTTTCAAATCACTCCGCTCCGGTGGCTATATTGAATTGCAAGATGCCGATCTTCCCCTACGTTTCATTGATGACAGTGGCAATGGTAGCGCCGTCGAGACTTGGATGCAGCGCTTCATGGCCGGCAGCGCTGCGCTCGGAAAAGACTTCACTCGTGGGCGCCGATATAAGGAGATGTTGGAAGAGATTGGTTTTGTGGATGTGGTAGAGAAGCGGACGCAGTTCCCTATTGGTACGTGGGCGCGGGAGGAAAAGATGAAGACTCTGGGGGCGTGGATGAGGATTGATCTGCTGGCGGGCTTGCAGGCTATGAGTATGGCGATTATGACGAGAGGGTTAGGGATGACGCCTGAGGAGGTGGAGGTAGATTTAGTGAATGTCAAGACGGAGTTTGAGAGTAATAAGTTGCATTCTTATTTTCCTATGTATGGCTCCCCACCTTCTATTGGGTTTTCTAGCTACTGATTTGTAGGTAGAGCATTCGTGTATGGTCGCAAGCCTTAGGGCTCGAAGCCCGCCGCGGTGCAATATCGTATAGTGTCTGAAAGCAGAGACGAAGCACCGTCTTCTCCTCTTAGCTTCTGATATTATGGACACCCGCAAATAAAATGGAACAACATAGTTAGGCGAGTGACTAATTCGTATACGAAAGGAAGTTCAACTATCAAGCGTATCAAATATTGTAAAAAATGAAGTATTTAAAGCTCAACGATTTTAACATGAGAATGTTATATTGGACTAAGCGTAACTACCTAGCTAAAAGAACAAGAAGACAAAAACCTATGATAAGATGCTTATAAAGCAGCGTAAAATACTCAGGCTGCTCAATGAGTCAAGGGTGAGCCGAGGGTGATTAGCGACTGATTAAAAGCAACAAACTTATTAACTAAATACAAAGCGCAAAAGAAAACTAATTGATTCATAATGCCCTCATACTCGTGTTTAATTATAAATTTCAAATTAAAAGTATTAGTTCTCTAAGTCTAGATATCAATATATGCCATTGAGCTTGAGTTGCGGGCACGAAAATTTGGAACCCTGCTGAAGGAGCTCGGAGGATCCCAATAGGAGAGAGGAATTAGGTTGGTTTAGGTATTGAGAATACAACCTTACAAGATCAGCCAATTATTAAAAAGGATATATTCTCATTATAGATTGCTCGTCTGAAGAATTCTCGGGGATCTGTGCTTAAGGTATATGGGGCAAGTTGTGGGGCGGATTCGTTGAGTAACACCACCAAGACCAAAAAGAATATCTGTTGACTGGATCAACTCTGGTTATGCTCTCTCAAATGAGTTGATGAATTAAATCATGGCTTCTTTTAATTCACTTATACATGCCCGTCTACGCATGTCGCTGGAGCTCGTCAGAGCACTTCATTGTATTATACCAAAGCTAGCGTACTAGTACTTGCATAAAGGCTAGGCCAGTTTGACCTCAATTAACAGTTGAGGCACGGCTGTTGAATTTGCAGGCATTGAGTATGTAAAGTTCCAGAACTCAAAATCACTATGTTTCGTTAGTCACATCTAGCTTCGCAATTCATCTCAGGATCACTCTAACATACTTGATAGTAGAATCTGCACCTCCGTAACCACCAGCATAATTCAAGCTCTCGGTCATATTGATCGTCCCAGAGAGCGTGATATTTAGACCTTGAATATCTTGCAGCCCGGAAATTGTTTTCTTTGCTGCGAATGGAGACACGAGAAGCGTGAAGATGGATGAGCTGTTGCCGTCTGGGTATGTGATATTTAGCATCCCGGGACTTGCTTCTGCAATGACGTGTTTTTCCGTCGCGAAAAGCTGGATTTCAGGTTAGCCTTGTCAAGATCCACGAAGAAGGTAGTTTGAGGAGAAATCTTACATTGAGCCAACCAATTCCATTCCCAGTGTTCCACTGAATAAGAGCGGGGTTGAAAGTGTTGGTATTCAGAGCTGGTCCTCCAACTCCAGTCTCATTGAATGACTCTGCACCAATCGTGATATTTGGTGCTAGCCATGCCGTAATATTACGTGGGTAAGCGTCATAGGGAGGCGAGAATGTCGAGGAGGCAAATGTGTGTTCGCCTCTGAAGGTCGTAAGTGCGGCAACGACATCTTCAGGAACGAGAGTGCTATGGAATGAAGAAAGCACTGCGAAAAGTGGCGCCGTAGCGAAATCTGCGTTGTGAGACATGTCATAAGGCTGGATATTGATTAATTGTGGTCTTTCCTATCTTCTCTCTGCCTCGGAGGTACTCACCCTATCAATCATAGAGGATTTGTCTTTTCCAATGATATTCCACAAGTGGAGTGCTAGTAGGCTCAAATACTTATTCATGTCGTATCCGTAAGAACGATCCCAAGGACCAGCCACATTCTTGAGCTCAGGATGCCAAAGATCGGCAACTGCTTCCCATGTATACTTGATCATTCTTGCGCCATTTTGCCCCATCAACGAGTCTTCAGGCATGTATTTTGCCCACAACGTCATCGCATAGAGCGAAACTCCAGTATAAGTTCCACTGTTGAATTCCGAAAGGGTATCGGCACGATTGAACAGATCGATAATTTCCGCAGCATATGCTTCACCAGAAGCAGTAAAGTTGGCTTCGTTCAATCGTCGACCAGTCCAGCCTGTAACTAAAGCTCGCATAATAGACTAGAAGAATAAGCATTAGGGTACTGATTGGTTCCTAGGCTTGAAGAGAAGTCTACCGGATTGCTGTATGCGGGGTACAAATTATCGCCATTGATACCTCCACCACGATACGAGTCTCCAACAGTGTTGTTGTAGAGTGACTCTAACATCAAATTAGTAGTTGGCTCGGGAATCAAATCACCAAATTCTTCTAAAGCAACGATGAAGGCCGTTCCAACAAATCCACGCCAATTCGGATCCCAGCTCCCATATATTTTAGCGGGGTAGGCTGGAGATCCAACAATTGGCTCTTCGGGCTCTTGCTGATACGTAGCATACCTCCAAGTTTAAAACGTCAGCTCTTACTCTCGCGAAGCCACATAAGGATATTGAAAATAAGTACCATTGATCCTTTGGTTCCTTGTATTGTCCACTTATGACGTTTGTAATGATCGTCACGGCGTTATCTCTATCGCTGTCCTCGTTTCTTGCCAGTAGTCCAACAGCGTAGTAGGCAGAACTTCGAGTCTCGTGACGAAGAGCAAATGCAGCACTTTCATCATAAAGATAGCCGGCTTCGGGATCCCAGAAACGATCCATCCATGCCATAGACTCGTTGAAAAGGCCTTGTGTGTTGAGTGACATGGTAGACACATATGAGGGTGTAGATGGGGAGCTGCGGCTGGACCAAGGCATAGCCAACACTGTAGCTGGCGCCAACACCAGAAGAAGCTCCGACGACAACATGACTGGAAGGAAATGAACCTTAGAGATCAACTGCTTAGGGAATCTTAAACCTACCCATCATTGTTCAGGAGGCCAAAAACTTGTTCTTATAGTGATAAGAGAGATTGACTCAAAAGAACATTATTTGACTTTTCATCTTACGTTCAGAAACATCGACGTCAAAACGGAATATGGTCGTGAGCGAGTCAGTACTTAATCCTATCCTTGTAGGTGGGGATCTTCAAGACCCACATTTAATCAAGCTCCGAGCGCGTCCTCGCTCACATACCCATATTCGATCATGTTCAAAGCGATACAACCCTAAACGAGACACCGCAGGCAGGTTTACTTCTGCCGGCTCGAGAGATCAAAGCTGCAGTTCCTTTCGGCATTTGCTTGAATTTCCTCTGCTATCTCTACCTCCATTCCCGCATGGTTCGAATTTAGTCTGGACACATGACTCGGCGAAGTTCCCGGCGAAGCTCCATGTATCGCCGGATGTAAGGGGCTGGTAATATGGTGGGGCTGAACAGCGCACAGTTGGGCCACTATTGTCAAGAACACTCCGGGATCTTTTGAGTATTTCTATGTGTAATTCATATAGCATGAGAGAGATGCAGCTACAGGAGACCATACGTTGCTGGCGCAATGATAGGGGTCTTGGCTGCAAAGCATATCTATGTTCCTAGCTGTATTTAGCGCCAAGATATCACCAATATTTAACAGTTGGGAGATAAGTGAGATATGATATCTTCGCCGCATCTGTATCTTGATCCAAAAGTGGGAGAAATCCCCTAAAAGAAACATTTTCACTGCTTCCTCGGTGTAACAAAACCTTCATTCAAATTACCACATCTTCATCATGATGGTCTTAATCCCTGCACATGTTATTTCGTTGATTCTCTTCGGCCAGAATATCGAAGGACTAGATAATGGTCTTGCACTGACCCCTCAGGTGGGTGATTTAGATAATCCAGACTCTTCAAGGGAATGCTGATGTTGCTACTAACCTTCATTAAGTAAGCGAGGCGGGGTAATATACAGGGCATTTACTGACCGCTCTCTGAGACCCATAATTGATAGGTGAAGTCTAAACATAAAGATCGTTGACCGCTATGGCTCATATATTACGCGGGAATTGAAGAATTTACCAGAAGCAGAAAGCCGGGCAGTCAATCGGAAATTTTCTGGATTAGTGGGTCGAGCTGAAATGCCAAGATGATACCCTTTCTTCATCAATGCTAGAATACCAAATTCAGAACCCTATTTAAAAAAGGGGGATAAATACCTACTAGAATAATGTCAGAATTTGCAATGAGGAGATTCGAAAGCGCAATGTTTTCACTAGTCATTGTCACTATTTTGACCAACCCTTGCTAAGTATGGCAACAAAGCAAGGGAACTGGAGAGACCAAATCAATTTCTGGCAAATATGGATCCAGGTTGCTCTAACCTCATAAAAGTTGCCGGAATTCTGTAGAAAAAGGATAGGCAAAGCACATCTACCACCGTACTCCCAATGCCTTCCAGAAAAATTACTGATAAGTCGCCTGCCATAGCTCCTCCCTCAACTATTTCCCATGCCTTCGTACCACATCCTCCAACTAAGATCTTACACCTAAATTACCCATACTTCTCGTAATCTATCTGGTCTGGCGGGAGGTAGGTAGTCTTACTAGAGCCTCGATTAGCATCTTGAAGTCCAAATTGAAATTCTAAGGTTTGAGACCTACTCTTTGTCCGCTCAAAGCTCACGTTGGGAATTTTGAAGTTGATATTTGCCTTCTTCTCTTGACCGTAAAACTCAACCAATTCCTTAACTAGTCTCTCTTCGTGCACCTCGTTATACTGCGCAGCTTTTGGACCAATTGCGATATTCACCAACCGGAGTTCTTCCAATCCCGAAAAGCCTTTCGGGGTATTTTGATGCATTTCATCATATATCCTATAGGGAGATCTGGATGATAGAATCCTCTGAGCTTTAGAATTCGGATCTGCTTTATCAGGGCTAGATCGCGCCGGAGAAAAACTTTAAATTTGACGCAGTCTTTATCGTGAAGAATAGTATGGATGTCAAAAAATACGAGATCTCGGTTAGGATCCAGGAACGGATACAGAGCTACCTCCCGAGTTGGGAGAGCCGCACGCCAGATCATGAGCTGCAACTCAATAGGTAGCTGGGGGAACTTTGAAAATTTGAAGACTTCTGTTTCTATCTCTGCATCATAGACATGCTTGGACAATGAAGTAGCTTGAGCTTTGGTATCGGGACTGCTACTTACACTCGTTGATTTACCATATTTAGCCATTATTACAGTCATTTGGTCAAGTTCTTGAGTTGCTGTTGTGGAATTATCAAGTTATAAGAAAATCTGGGTTTTTAGATGGTTGATGTTGATTGAAGATAGCGAATGAAGATGAGAGCAGGTAGTGCTTCAGCATTTGATTAAAGGCACAGTGCACAACTACGAATTGCGACGCTACTATAACAATAATCAAATGTTGCGCGACGCAGCTGAATTGAATTGATTATTGGGGTTCTTGGAAGCTAAATTTAGGCAACGCTATTGACAATTGTAAGGCGGGATAGTTCAAGTCTGCAATGTTCCTCTTAAATTATAGATCCGAGGAAATTTCACATTTCTCGAGTTCGATTCAAACAGATAAAGCTTCGATAGATAGCGGAGAGCAGGATAAAAATATTGTTGAAAGACAGTCAATAGATTCTAGATAGAGGGCTCTAGATAGCTCTATTAAAAATATGTATCGAAGCTCTCAACTTTAGGTTTGCAAGTTCGAATACTGGTCTGCAATATATCACTCATGATCTGAATCATGGGCTAATATGGCTAAGAAGTTTTGATAAAGATTATAAGATCAAACAACTCATTACATCCTACACAAAATTGCTGGTTGTATTCTCTTTTAGGTATGTAAATAAAAATGACTTCGATAACTTTATAAGAGCTTAACCAGTTCCTTTCCATTTAGTGTGATATCCAACAGCTAGCTGCTGCTGCTCACCCACAGCATCTGCGACCCGACATTCACTCCTCTGCCTCCACTTCTCCGCATCCAAACCGCTGGACAAGCTTGGCTATATCGCAGTCTAATACTTGCAATAGTATCGATGATTTAACTGGGAAGACTTAGCGATACTAGTCAAATATCAGGAACCCATGAATTGAAGTAGATGTATTCAGTGGTGGCACTTACTACTCAAATACAAGGAGCAGAGAAACTTCTGGAACGCAATATTTTTTTCGTAGAGGTCTATTGATGGTGGGATCACAGGTCGTGGTTGTTGTGGTAGCTGTAAAAATGTCGAGGATATCACAAATTGGGGTCCCTATCGATGGAAGTATTGACACAAATGTAGCATTGAATGCGATGCCTATCGACCCGCTCCATACCGGAGCGGGAGCACTAAAACGGAAACAAGAACGCCAAACGCCAAACTCCACCCTTTCTGAAAACAAAAATGACTAGCGCCACCAATTTATTTCCCCAACTTCACAACTTTTCATGCTTTAACGATTCAAATTGCCGTTTAGAGCTGCAGACTAATCGATGCAGATACAGCCCAAATTGATATTATAGCAAAAGCCACAGATTGTCCAGAAGTCTCTCTCCCCAGGCCCGCCTCTGACCAAACGCATGCAGTATCCATTATTGCGGTGTCTGGAGCTTGGAACACAGTAGCCAGCATCGCCGTACGCGCCTAAACCCTTCTTACCGTCGAGAGCAGCATTCTTGCCCGCCTTCTCGTATTTGGTGACTGCGCTCTTTGCGGCTGTTATATCCTTTGCGGTCATTATAATCTTTTGATCGGTTGCACCCTTTGCGGCTGTTGCATCTTTTACGTGCCTGTCAAGCGGTCCATCCTATCAAATGTATAGCCTTTGTTGCTCTCCCGGTTCTTGTTGATCGGAGAGATCGCAGGATGCCCGCACTCTTCCAACATTCAGTACAGTCCCACAAGCTTAACACAGCCAAGCTCGGAATAGAACTCCTCATCCTTTCTAGAATTCCAACAGGCAGGCCAGCTCATCCAAGCTCAGGATGAAATATCATCTTCCTCCGGAGAACAGGCACAGCCCGAAAGTACCAAAATGCACCAGGGAGGTATCACATACTAAGGTTACCATAAGCAAGGAAGAGGTACTGAAGGATCACGCTGCTCCCTTTTGCATTGCTTTGGGCTTAAGCATGACCGTCAAGTTCCTGCAAACAAACAGCTTAGCTAAGCCCCAGAGAGGAGTATTTTATCAGCCGCGATATGTGGCTGGTAAGGTTATTTCAGTCTCATGTCGTTCAAACATAGATCCTGACTCTAGCACTTGGATTATTTATTTGTAATCTTCCTAGACTGTTTTTGGAGAGGCCGAGGGAAATTTAGCGCTTCCGTATAACTTTCGAAGAGGCAAACAACAGGAGGATGTTATTCCGGTATAACACTTGTAATGCCTCTATCGCTGGCATTGCCTCGTGGGGGCTATGTTGTAATCTTACCATTGGCAGGGCATTGGAGCGCGTTTTATCTTATAGAAGGTACCTACCGTGAGAGCGTTCTGCCATTGGCTTTGGGTCCATTGCGTCCAACAGCGATGGCCCAGTATCAGTTTCATCGTTCTTCGTCACATACATGGATACCGAATATATAACAGTTGGAAGTCTAAAAAAAGGCCAATTAAAAACGATTCGGCCAATTGAGGCTCGGTGGGAATCAGAATGAAACTGAACGAAGTCTCACAAATAATCGTTGCAACTTACCCAGGTTGTTTAATTCTCGTTAGTAAAGTTCTTTTCCTATTGTGAGTTTTCAAAAATTGAATAGTGTCCAAGCAATTCGTGCTGGCTTCTAGGATGCGATGCACAAGTCGTGCATCGTGCGTCGTGTCAGATGCAGCTTATATTTTAGCGCTGTCGGTCAGGCCTTTTGGGACTAGGCCCTGGCGGCAAAGGGTTAACCCCTTGAAAACAATTGTACGCTTCAACAGTATGGGTTGATTGTTGGAGCTTGTGAAAAGCACAGCTTTCTTTCCTTCTCCTCCCTTTTCCACTACTTTCCCTCATGTTTACCTGTTTTCTCTTGGATCTTGACGAAGTCACTCTTTGGCCTCACTTACAAAAAGCTCACCTTCTCTCGATTCATCATGTTAAATAATTTGGTTATAAGCTCTCTGGAAAGCCTCCTTGGCTTCGATACCGCGTTAATTCTGAACCTGGGCATTGCGCTTGCAGCTTGCTCGACCATCTTTCACTATACGCGAGAGCTTTTGCTCAGTGTTATACGTTACTATTGTACCTCTTCGGTTGAAATTAAGGGATTCGATCCGGTATACGCTTATATTGTGCGATGGATGACTATTCATCAAGTCAAGATGACTTCCAAGACTGTCCAAGCCACAGCCATGCCACAGAATACAGAAGAGGATTACGAGGACTCGCCACTATTCCGAGAGTACGATTTGAAAAATAACCGAGAATTGAACAAGGCAAATTGTTCGCCAGTCAGCTATCGAGGTGCTGATAAATTGCCGATTCGGTTTCTTCCCTCAGGAACTTACACGTTCTGGCATCGAGGCAGCCGCTTCGTCTTTCAGCAGTCGACCCGCGAGAGAGAAAAGACAACCAGCTTGATAGACGACTTGAATAACGTTGACGATATTATCAAGTTGGACTGCTGGGGACAATCTCTAGGACCAATTCGAGATCTCTTAAAGGAAGCTCAAGCCGAATTCCTTGAAGCAAGGGGATCGGGGACCAGGGTTTTCAGGTCGGCCGCTGCGGGAGGAAGTTTCCAATGGAAACATATTACGCTTCGTCCGGCTAGAGATATGAATACTATCATTATGGATGATAATAAGAAGCAGGCGCTTGTCAATGATATGAACGAATACCTACTTGTAGCCACGCGTAAGTGGTACGCGGCTCACGGTATCCCGGTATATCTTATTTTGCACTAAATTTTCCAATATTTTGGGAGCCGGGCTCTCCAGACACACCTCGAGACCCTTCCTTCATCAGCTCCTAAAAGTTCTATAGAGACCCATACTAATTCGATGATCAGTACCGTCGAGGCTATCTATTCTCGGGAATGCCAGGCACGGGCAAAACCAGCCTGGCATTTGCTCTCGCCGGTGTATTTGGATTGTCCATTTACTCGATAAGTCTCGCTGATCCCGATATGGTGGAATCAGAGTTGGTTAATTTGTTTTCAACGCTCCCTAAACGGTGTGTCGTACTCCTTGAGGAGATAGATGCCGCTGGTATCAAGAGAAATGGCATCGAAGGATGTGAGCCCGGTCTAAATCGTACAACTGCTCGCCAAGTTAGCGGATCGACAAACTCAAATTCGCACAAAGGATTGAGCCTCTCCGGCCTCCTTAACGCGATTGACGGCGTAGCATCTCAAGAAGGGCGAGTCCTGATTATGACTACTAATATCCCCGATGCTCTCGATCCGGCTTCGATCCGCCCCGGTCGTATTGATATGCGTGTCCATTTTGAGTACGCAACTCGCAGCCAAATTCGCGAACTGTTTATTTCCATGTATCGCGACATGACAGAAAATACTGCTCAACACATCTCTTCAGTTCCTGTCGCCGATGAGAAGAGTTCTTTGCCTGCGCTGGCAGATGATTTTGCTGCAATGCTTCCACCGGGTCGCCTCAGCATGGCGGCTGTCCAGGGATATCTTATTCACTACAAGCACAACCCACGTGAGGCTGTTCTGAATGCTGAGAGCTGGCTGAAGGCCAGACTATGCGAGGGCTGAAACTCACACCATAAGACGAGAGGTAGAGGATAGTGGAGCTGGAGTTAGGCACTGGATCTTAAGTTTGATGCATTGATGGTTTTTAGCATGGGATATTCAGGGTATTGATTGACTGACTGAAAAATGAACGACTTTATTTCCTAGAATGAAAATGACTTGTGAGTGCGAGTGAGAGATGAGCAAGTGCAAAGGGATGTTGCAACTGCCTCACCGCCCCCTAAATCTATGTATATTTAAATTTTTACTTTTTATAAAATAGATACCTATATAACAATAAAGTGCTATTTTGTAAAATAAACTAAAAATAACAAGTTTATTTATATTTCTGTTAGATTTTAAAAAAACCAATAATTAGTATCTTTTAAGATGTTTATAATACTACTATAATATAATATAGTGATTATAAAGCTTTATAAAAAAAATTCATATAACTTTGCTATTACGATAAGAACTTTCAAAAGTTTATAAACTACTATATATAGAGGGATTTTCTTCTTAAATACCTAGTTTTTAAAATTTCCAATATATTTACATTTAATAATTGCTTATACAATTACAGATCTATTGACCTGGGGCTTTGCTAGGTGACCTGACTAGCCCCTTTTCTAAGCCCCAGGATTAACTTTAGTGGAGAAGGAAGTTTCGGTGTTCACATTCATATAGTTACGGAAGAAGACCAATTCCTGTATTTGCTGAGGTCCTAGAATCTAAAACAGGATCCAAAGGCTATCATTCATACACTCATATACCCAGACACATTGATATCCTCACACAGGCTCAAAGTAATCACTATATTTTCAAGATCCCCACACGGTATAATACTGATGGCCTCTGGGGAAGAACACCAGGTCTCCATGATAGTATATTAGTATACAATAGATTAAAACTAAGGAATATCACTTACTCGACATTGCCAATCACTAACTCAACGTCTGGTACCTTGTAAATTCTCTTCTCCTCCTCTTCAATTTCCGAATCCTTGTTGAAAAAAACGCTCAATTTATCCACTTGCTGTTCTTTGTTTTCAAATAATAGCTTTCTTGCCCCTGATCCGTGCGGTGTCACAACTATTGTGAGCTTCTCAAGTTGTTTGAATTTCCTGAGGGCCATCTGAATTCTCAAGTCCATATTGGTGTCAAAGTTCCAGGCACAGTAACAACCGCGAACGCCCAGCCCGGTGACTTGGTCCAGAAGTTGTGGAATCTTCTGCAACAATGCCATCATATCCCAGAACAACTTCCTATTTTCGCACAATATCTGGTTCTCCATGTAGAATTTGTCGCGCTTGAAGTTTACATAATATCCAATTTTCCCTTTGATACCCTTGTGTTTTGGTCCGGAGATCTGGTTGAATAACTTCAAGACATCTTTGTAGTCTCATTGCGCTTCGCATCTGCT
>Ga0182030_10005064_pt1 | contig 28020 bp, 27 predicted proteins | sample 812S3MmetaG_FD_121299 | JGI IMG/M metagenome (GOLD analysis project Ga0182030, IMG submission 121299) | Permafrost microbial communities from Stordalen Mire, Sweden - 812S3M metaG (Illumina Assembly) | ecosystem: Environmental > Terrestrial > Soil > Wetlands > Permafrost | place: Sweden... | reverse complement strand
TTTTAAGATATATAAAAACTATACTAAATTAGCTAAACTTAAGTACTATATTAGAGAATTTAATTAATCGTTTTCTTTATCAGATTTGAATATTATTAAAAAGGTCTGGAAATAAATGAAAAATAAACTAAAAAAACTTTTCTTTGTACTTACTTTTAGAAAAGTATTATATATAAAGATTTAGAGATTTTAGAACTAGATAGATCTATATAACTATTGGTAATATACTAAGAGATTAATATATAAATTAGAAGATGTTATTACTATATGTAAATTAGTTATCATTTATTAATCTAAGATTTTAATTTCAAAAATAAATAATTTAAAATGAATTTATAATTAATTTTTGAATTAGAGGTGTCTCGCTTAGAGGGGGGTGCACGAGCTGTGGCCCCAACTCTTACAACCCGAGAGTAGGCACAAATTTGCTGTACCCCGTGTATCTCCAGCACAGCACTTGATGATGAATGACTGGGTTGAAGAGCTATCGCCTCGACAAGTGTTAAGTGCGGGTGAAGGTTCTTTATAATATGGGAGCTACAGAAGCAGGAACTAGTCAGTGATGACAATCTACAGAATGCCAATTTCCCTAAATTGTCCCTCGGGTATTTTGTTTCTTTTGACACTTCAACTCTTGAGTTCATCAATTACCAAAAGCGAATTGCTCGAAGCCTTCCCTAGTATGTTTAGAAACGTTTTGTGTTATGTGTAGAATCCTTTGGTCGTCTGTGTCCTGCTTTCTACTGTTTCTGCTGGCAGATGTTCTTGGCCAGATGGGCTACAATTGCGAGCTCGTGAAGAAGACCGATACAAATGGGGCGAAAGCAAAACCAAAGCGGGTTATTCAAAAAGCTGCTAGTATGAGCCTCAGCCTGCTTTAGTAATGATCTGCGTGAGTGCTGTAAGATACATTGTAGAAGCTGATCGGGATTAGCGTACTAGGTCACATCATCAACGAAAGCTGATTTAGTCATTGTTGAGATGTATGCCGGTCTCATCCCAGTCGACACGAAAGATCTTCTCTGACCACTATTCTCTGTCTTCAAGCCAACTATTAGTCCACCAGTGGATGAAGTCACAGTATGGCTGAATTTAGGACCGGGCTGTAGCTCTCTGGAGGAGTTCTTCCAGGAGAATGGCGGATTTATCTGGAGTTGGGTCCAATATCAGCCAATATTCAACCCTTACTTGTAGGTGGATCTGACCAACGTATTGTGGGTAGAGCAGCTCGTCGGCATTAGATTCTTGATAGGAAAAGTAGCAGCGACTAGCGAATAAGAAATCGCCTGGGATTGTGTGGCTATCCCCCGAGCTTCCAGAATATCTTCAGAATCTCTAAGTTCAAAATCCACATGACCGGTGAAAGTCAAGCGGGTAGATATGTGCTGTACATCTTTGCAGCGATGCTTGACAAGAACGATATGACCAACTTTAATATCTCCGTTAAGCCCGCATCTCCCTATTGCCTCGAACAATGACATTATCAAGGCACTCTTTTATATGACCCGACTATTGGACTTTTTGATTATGTACAAGAGGGGGTTGCTGCATATCCATACATCGAAGCCAATAAAATATCATCGGCCTGAACGCTAGCTACCTCGCTCAAATGAAAGAGCTAGGTTATTCTTGTCGTTATGCCTAGTTCGGGAGAAATTACTTTTCATTTCCAGCAACGGGAGTTCAATCACCGTCTCTCGGAGCAACGGATGGGTGAGATCTCAATGGGAGACGCGGCGTTCCCAACCAACCCACATTTCAACTCCTATGAAATCAACACTCAACGCCCAATCCCTTCGGGTACAATGCCCGAGATTTCAGATTGCTCAAGCCTATTCAAATATTAATCCCTTCAAGTAATCGAGGCCACAAACCAAATCCTGGTCTCCAACGCGAACTTCAACTTTGTCATCATCACCAACAGCACAACCCTAGTAGTTCAGAACATGAACTGGGAAGTAACTAGGATTTTAGAGCGAGCCCTCGACTCTAGTTGCCATTACGTTACTGGGTTTGCAATATTAGTAGGTATTTGTGGATAACGATACCCGTTTGGGTTCGAGGACCCACAGGGGAGGATGGGATTGTAGCATTATATGATAGGTTTAGTGTGGGCGGAAACATTATTGTCAGGTCATATGCAACCTCAATTTCAACCAAGATCTAGTTATTGTCACCTAAAATAGTTGTTGGGACATATTAATGAGTTGTGAACTGGCTCCTAGGTTAGAGAGAATGTTTTCAAAAATGTTGAACTTTACGGCGCTTGAGCCAAATAATCGAAGAACACAGCCCTAGAATTAATAATACTACTCTCCGTAAAATTATTATCCCATGATTTGCGCTTGTAATTCTGGAAAGGTCATGCTAAGTCTCTGGAAAGAGAACATTCTTGAGGCGCTGGCCCTAACTGTTAAATGGCTTTCTAAGAATTCTAAATATAGCCCGTCCTGAGAATCATCCATTGGAAGAACCATTTTGTTTAAGTGATCCAATCTGCTGGGCGCGAGCGGTTAAGTTTAGAACTGCCGGAAACTGGACAACAAGGAAGCAATACAGGAGGTTGTTGATCTATATGAAACAAATTCAATTTTAGCGCGTAGGTCTGTTTTGGGGTTATTCCGGCCTAGTGCAATAACGATCTCGATTCTATCTTATCTTCAATAAATTTCAAAAAGAGCGATGATTTCTGCTTGATGTTGAGCTCGGAATCAATTGACTCAGCAACTTCCTTCAAGTCAATATCTAGGACACCATCCTCATCGCCGCGTCGCGAGAAAAAAATGTCGAATCTCGCCACAGGCTAGGAAGCGAGTAAAGAACCATACGAGGTATCAAAGCGAACCTCAAATATTGCACACCTAAGAATCTCATAAATCAGCCAGACCCGATTGAGAAATTCATTTCGAATCCAACAAATCATTTCTATACGAGCACTTGAGTTGCGGAGTAGGGCCCGGGGTAGATTTTGAGACCCAATACAGCAACCCGCTACGGACTTCATTATATAAATTTTCGAGGCATATATCTAAAACTTTGGTTTTCGGCTCTCCAGAGATTCAGTTTGACAATAAGAACAACTAAGTTCCAGCCCTTCTAAAATATTGATTACCAGCGGCGGAGCTTACATCGAGGATCCTAAGGCGCATATAATCAGAGCCGGGAACAAGAAAATGATTGGATATTGATGAATATGGCGCTGTAAGGAGTGGCATTTTCCATGCGCACGGAGACAGGCGGGACAAGAGAGACAGAGAAAGAGGTGGATGACATTTCCTAAAATTGATGTCCAAACTAGCGCAATATCCCTCATTCAATATTTGGAGTCGAATCAACCTAACGCAAAAGCAACATATAACCACGATGCAGGAAAGCATTCAGAACCCGTCTCTTGTTCCCAACAACACACACCAATCAAGCATGACCAAGTGCCAATGCTGATCCACCCCACCCTCCTTTCTGCATATCATTCGTTCTCACTCCGTCACCACCTCCATTTATATCGGCCCTCTTCCGTATTCTTGCTTGACGCTCTTTTTCTTCTTGCTCCGTTCTTGGGATATCCAATCTGTCTTCTTCATACTTCTCCCGCAACTCTCGTTCGTTCTTTGAGGATTGTGTCCCGGATGGGCCATCGAATATAGCTGACATGATCTTCTCACCGATCGAGCGTTTGTTCTCCGAGGGCTTGGTGCCTGAAGATGACTTTATTTTTGGCACAGAGGACGAATCGAAGGTTATAGAGGAAGACATTTCGAAGTTGAACTTGAATAACTGTGGACGGACTCTTTTGTTCAGATCTCTGCCCACGATGCCACCGCGATCTTTATACCGCCATCGAAACCAAATGTCTTTCCTGACCTTCTGACGCAGATTTTAGTTTGCCGGTGCTAATTTCGTGGCGCAGCGACGATCCCTGAACTCTCCATCGAATCATCATCCACCCCTCAACTGGTTGGAAAGCGCAGCATCTCATGGGAAAGGGAAGTCTCCCGAATTTTCAATGAATACGCAAGCACTGCGCTTCGGTTGCCCAACCCAATTCTTAGCAGACGTGATCGATTTGCAGTGTCTCGGGCCCACCGTTCTACCATGCAGCTACAACATCAAAATCGGTTTGTCCCAATCGCAACATATACGGTCATCGGTGATGGTCTAAGAGATGTTAGCATTCGTGCACGAATCTACCCTTGATTATTTATTAGCAGGTCGAGGCGACGACGAGGCTCTATTTCGAAGGATAACCTAGAATGTCAACAAATGCCCCTCTTTAATGTGTAAATGAGGCAGATACAAATTGGTTCACAGCCTTGAGATCCTGCAGGATTCAAGGGATCATCGGAGTAACAAAAACAGAAGAACAACACGCGAGAAGCCGCTATCTCTCTCAGTATAGTACTGTTTTTCAGTACACATCTCATTGCTCACTCAAATCTTTTATGGCTTGCATCTCACTTCTTCTGCATACGCTTATATGTTTCCTAGCCCCCCTGAACGATTTATTTCCAGAAGTCCCTGATGAAAGCGGGGCAAAGTAACCCCGCATAACCCACCGACGTCCCTGGTAGGTCAGAGACTAAAAATATGCTTCAACGGAATTCAAGTACTCTAGAATGGCAGCTGATATGAATTTATTGCATAACAATCTGTGAAGTTGACCTAGGTCCCGATTCGTTCCTTTGGTTCGAGCCGCATGGCAAGGACCTGCTTGCTGGAGCTTGCTGGAATGACGGGATGTGGGTAAGATCTTTACTCTCGAAAGACTAGCGACACATTACCACTCATCTATCTTCACCATTACCACCGGTTCCCCTTGTATTTGAGCGACTCTGTGCATCCAATGCCCAAGCTTCTGGAGCACTCTCAGATCCTCAGAATGTATGGGCGGAGAAGGTATCTAACTCCGTGCTAGAAACAAGCGCTTGTCCCAATAACCCATTGCAAAGACCTATGAACCAAGGGGTGCATAGGCATAGGAATTCAGGTTGAATTTCAACTTGATCATTCATTTGGGCGCCATATTTAAGACCGACTTGTATTTCACAGGTGTGTTGATAACCTTACTAATCGCGTTGTTCTTGAAATTGACTAATATCTTGGCGCCCAGATTGATGTTCACGGAGACCCTATCGTTGGTCCCTTCCGAGAAACTCTCTACAACCAAGTGGTTGGGAAAACATCATAGTTTGAAATATTTGCTACTTTCCTGCTGCAGACGAGGATGATAAGATAAGCCCCACATCTATTGGGGGTTCCAATCTGATATGTTCTTTTTTAAGCACTTGTGTCTTGTATAATTCCTACGTTGCATTCGTTTCATTTAGCCTAATGTCCAAGTTTCCCCGACGCACCCAGGAGCCAGGGCCGATTAATATCGGTGCCGTCCCGCTGCATACAATATTCCGCTTCCAGGTATATCGGCCTATCATGTTCCATTATTTCTGACGCTCTGTTCCTGGGGCTGAACCGCCATCGACAGGTGGGACCACCATCCATCCGTATCTCGTACTCTCTCTGGGAATATGATCAATCAATATTCCTCCTGCAGGGTTCCACATCCCATGGCTGCCTTGCACCGTGCATGGTCAGCATTTATTCATGACTACGCGGCATCCCACATCCCGGCCGTCCGGTGTCTCGCGGTTTCCAGCACACAAATTCCCCGGAATTACTACTTTTCGGAAGTTTCTCTTAACGTATCAGCTGTGAGAATAATTTTTCTTTCGTATTTCAAAACCTGATGGTTGATTCATAGTGCATTTCTAGGCTCTTCTTTCCAATTATCTAGGATTCGGATGGCTCCCAGCCTTATCATACTACCTGAATACCAATATCAATAGGGCAGAATAATTTATTTCCCGTATAGACTTGCAGGTACGATTCCCTGTCAACACGTTGCTGCTCGTTCCCTTTCAATCCCAACCAAGGCATAGGCACCCCTTACCAAACTTGAGACCACCATAAGGTTGTCTCAAGTGGGTCACTCTGCGTTTTGGGCGCTCGAACTATACCTATTTGGTGAGAACCAGGACTACATTTGTATCTTATTTTGCTTTTCTAAGTCTCCTGGACCGAAAATTTGGCGCTCCGCCTTCTAATGCTCGCTTCAACTATCTCGTGTTGACCACCAACAACGCCTGGATTATCGAATCAAGATGCTACCACTGTGGACTAGCCAAAATGTTTAAAATCGGAGCCCTCATTCTTCTGTAGGGGTGTGGACTTTGGACTATTGAATTTCCATTTTGTACCTTAAAAGGTGGTTAGGAACTATTTTAGATAGTCTCGTCATCCCAAGAATATCTCTTTCTGCATCAAAAGGCTTGTCATTGGTCTCCTGGCCATGTTTGCTTTTCGACTATCTTGATTCTCCGCTCGTATAGCCAGATATGGTTCTGGGAAGCGAGGTTGAAGGTGCCAGCCCTATTCTCAGGAGTCACCTTGTCTCAAATCGACAAATCTTTCCTGCGGTTAGTAAGTTTGGTAGGTTGAGTAGAGCGCTCCTCTTAGAAGTATAAATTGGTGTCCTAAGTGTCTCTCCGTCTTCATTTACCACCAACAAGCTTCCCACTTATCAGTTGCTTTCCCCGCTTTCTATGTATAACTGACTCACTTTCCAATCGACTACTTGAGCTTTACACCATGTGGATGCCCATTCTTCATTGCTACATCTTCAGCTTGCTCCTAAGTCACCTTTCCATTGCAGCTCCAACTTGTAACACGCCATCCAATCGTGCATGTTGGACCACTGGCTTCAATATTAATACAGATTATGAAACTAGCACACCCACTACTGGGGTTACTAGGACAGTAAGTAGTTCTCAACAACCTAGGTCAGATTCAAGTTAAATCTGCATAGTACACCCTCACTGTCACTGAAGTTGACAACTGGGTTGGGGGCGATGGCCAAACTAAAAGTAAAGCTATGTTGATCAATGGTATACATCCCTCATGACGACCATGCTATGTTATTATTGCTAATTCAAACCCACCAGGCCAATTCCCAGGTAATCCCGCACCCTTTCTATATAAAGGAACAATCTAATTGAGATATTAGGACCAGTAATCACTGCAGGTGCCAGAATTTCTCACTCCGTATCTCGGCACGGCACTAACATGTATAGACTGGGGAGACGAAATCAGTGTCACTGTCATCAATCAGCTGCGTACCAATGGGTAAACCATCAATTTACGGCTGTTTCCTCCGGATCAAGTTATTGACTGATTCAGGACATCGTTTCACTGGCATGGAATTCGCCAACTGAACAATTGCATCAACGACGGCGCGAATGGAATAACCGAGTGCCCTATTCCTCCTGGCAGCCACAAAACGTATTCGTTCTTAGCCCAGCAGTACGGGACATCCTGGTACATCCCTTTTCCTCCTCGGTATTTACTTTAAACTAACATGAGACCTTAGGTATCACTCTCATTTTGGGTCGCAATACGCAAACGGTGTGACTGGCTCTATCGTGATAAACGGACCTGCATCTCTGCCATACGATATTGATCTTGGCGCTTTCCCTATCTCAGACTGGTATTATGGAGCGGCAGATGTTTTGCAGTCAAAAATCAATGAGCCTAGCGGTGGGGGCGCACCCCCTCCAAGCGATAATGTTCTTTTCAACGGTTCTAATATCAACCCATCTGGATCCGGTGGATCGTATTACAAGGTTACCTTAACGCCGGGCAAACGCCATTTACTTCGTCTCATCAACCCATCTGTGGAGAATAATTTTGTTGTCTCACTCGTCGGCCATTCAATGACCGTGATTGAGGCAGACTTTGTTCCTGTCGACTCCTTCACATTGAACTCTCTATTCCTTGGAATTGGTCAGCGGTACGGCGTGACAATTGATGCAAGTCAAGCAGTAGGTAACTACTGGTTTAATGTGACTTACTCTGGCACGGGTGCCTGCGGTTCCTCAAACAATCCTCATCCGGCAGCAATTTTCAGCTATGTTGGAGCCAGTAATACGTGAGTACAATTTCTCATGTCGCGGACTCCGATTCTTTTTTCCACAGACTAGAAGTCAAATTGGTTGAGTATATACACCCTAACTACTTTGAAAGGCTTCCTACAAACCCGGGCACTACTCCAACCGATTCTCTGTGCGCCGATCAGACCGGCCTCGTCCCGATCGTCACACGTACTGCTCCCAGCGCGTCCTTCACCCCGACGGTAGATGATTTAGAGGTCAACTTTGATGTGACTACGTCTAAAGTAGCCTGGACCGTCAATTCTAGCTCGATTCAGGTGGCGTGGGACAAGCCCACACTGGAATATGTTTTAGAAGGCAATACCTCCTATCCGACCAATTTGAATCTCATTCAATTACCGAGTTCTAATGTGGTGAGTTTAACAGCCTGAAACTTTCACAGCAATTGATGCTAACAGCTTGCAACAGTGGAGCGTGTGGCTTATTCAAGATTTGTCCCCAGTACCGGTAAGTCTTCATTCTCCTTCCTCACAGGCATCATACTAATCTTTTTTAGCACCCCATGCACTTGCATGTAAGTAGTAATATCCATCCCTTCTTCGCCCCCATCCCCCCTTCTCTTTGCTGATATCTCTCAGGGGCACGATTTCCTCGTCCTAGGAAAATCTCCACCCCTTTCATGTCCCTTCTGCCCTTCGTCGGTCCCTCGTCCTTTCACTAGCTCCGATGAATCCTCTCTCCAGTTCTCAAACCCAATACGTAGGGATGTGACGATGTTGCCGGGCTTCGGTAAAACCCCCCAATTATTTCCAGAACCAATTTCTTACACCTATTAGGCTGGCTAGTAGTTGCATTCAGGACCGACAATCCAGGCGCCTGGCTCTTTCACTGCCATATTGCGTGGCACGTGTCTCAAGGGCTTTCAGTCCAATACCTCGAACGAGCTGGAGATATTCCGGGTGCTATGAACTTAAACAGTATAGAACCGAATTGTAATGCCTGGAGAAGCTATTATCCTACAGATCAATTCAAGGAGATCGGGAGTGGATTGTAGGTGGGCTTGTTTCCGGCTGATGAATTTCAAATTCCGATTTTCCGAGTCTTTGGTTTTGTATCTACTTTCGTAGAGATATTGGGGCAATGGAATCAGTTTTGTTTTCTTTCTATGTTGCGTTATATTATGTAGGGACAGGATACACTTAAATATTGACTTAAACTCCAACCACTAACTGCTAAACTTTTTTGAATTAAAAATCACTTGATTGGCATGGCATCAAGCCGAAAGCCATGAAGCATTTCTATTTTGGCTTGCAATATGACCCGATGGACATAACAAGTGGAAGCACGTTTACCGTCTGTGAACAATATAATGTTTATTGCATTCTTCTAGCCCTAGAGCAAGAGATGATATTTTCCGACCTATTATAATTATTACTGTATATTGTGCTGGAAACATCTGGCCTTTCTTCTTTCATCCTATAAACAGAATGCATATGTTCATCGGTGAGTTACACTTTAATGATCTTGAGACATTGATAGCAAGCTAGCAACATGTTCCCTCCAGAGAGGAATGTGGTATATGATAGTAATTTGTATTCCTCTCGTTATTTGAGTTATAATTATGGTTTTCATGCGAAAGAAAATACAAAAGCATACAATTGTTCTTATTATCAATGTTCTCGAAGAAAATAAGAATAGTAGTGGAAGCCCATAATTTTAACTAGAAAACCATATGTTGGATGAGGAAAATGCTGCTAAGGTTCAAAGATAAATGCAGTTCTCTACGGAAGAGAATGATACGTGCTCTGGAAAAGGGGATATTCTCAATGCATAAGATAAAAGCTGGTTGCTTACCCTGAATCCTCCTCTACACGAGATCTGTTTTTGTTTGGGAAGGTAAGCAGGGCTGCTGTATCGGTAATACAGGGTGAGCTAAGGTAAGCAAGGGTAAGGCGAAGATTAGAAGCGGGTAAGCAGTAGTAAGTAATAGTAGACGGCTAAAGCATATATTAAGAAGCTATTTTAGTATCCGTAAGAGTTCTTTTTGGCTTTCTTAAGGCCTAGTTATACTGTAGTGGGGATTTTTGCTCCTTAGTTAGTCACGTGTTGACGCCCCCTTCAAGCAGCTCTCAAGCAACCCTATATCAGCTTAACTACCTGCTTAAGGCTTCACTTCAGGCGTACGACTACTTAGGGTGGTACACGCTTCATACCTGGCCCTTATTCTTGCCCGTTTTACTGTTTATTCTATATTGGTCTGATCGTTTCTTACTTACTTTTACTCCCCCCCCACGTATCCCACGTCCTTGTATGGGCCCTGAAAACCATATAACGACAAAATACCCATTAAAATACTAAGCTACTAAGCTATAGGCTCCTAATACTAATCCCTTGGACTGCTCGTTCTTGCCTAAGGCCCTAATATACAGCAGTAAGATAATAAGCGCTCTCTCGGTGTGGTTACACAATAAGAACGATGCAACATTCCTACGAGACAGGATGTTATTACGTTATCAGTTTGCTTACGCGTACTTTTCATTAACCTCAAATTTCCCGAGTTTCGCTCAAATCCACCCTTTTCATCCACAACATTCATTCGAGCTCACTTGCGGACAGAAACAACGGTTTCATGGCTCTATCTACCACGCAACGTGCGAGGTACCAGCATCAACCACTCAAGAATACAGATTCAGTCCGTGTCCTTTACCTACAGCCTGGCCAATTCGAGGATGACATAAAGGTCGAATTAACGGAGGTCTCTGTAGCGAACCCGCCCTTGTATGAAGCGCTATCCTATGTGTGGGGGTCGCCGACGGCTAACAATCCTATTTCCTGCCATGGGAAAGACCTCCTCGTAACCGCGAACTGTATCGCCGCCATGAGACAGCTGCGCAATAATAAAAAACGACGCGTTCTGTGGATCGATGCAATTTGTATCGATTAGAGTTCAGTGAACGGGCGAGGTCAGCAGGTCGAACTCATGGGCGATGTCTACTCAACGGCTAGGAGAGTCATTCTCCGGCTGGGCGAAGAGTCGACTTTCTCTGACTTCACCACATCATTTTTAAAGAGCTATCACAGGGTACTCAAAAAGAAATGGCTTGGTCCGTTCCGTTGTCGACGACTCAAAAAGAAAAGAAAGGAATTCCTCAGTATGGATAAGTTTGGCTTTAGATGCTATTAGCTAATTGGCTAATAGATACTGTGAAAATGGCTACACAGGATGGAATTGATGGAGCGGATGTCTTAGGTTCAATCTGTAATAGGCCATGGTTCACTCGAAAGTGGATGATACAAGAGTTTGTATTAGGCCAGGAGTCATACTTTCAATGTGGCGATAAAACCCTGCAATCTTTGGATTTATTCATGGCCATTGGAGATATCAACAATCGATGGGTCGATCTAAACAAAGCTGCTCTCCAGGCATTTCATTTAGACAATACGTTCTGGGCCTATTTGAATTGTTACAATGCCTTCCGGAAGACCCTTAGATACAACGGCGACAGGAGAAAATTTTCTTCTTTAGACATTCTCGCAAGAGGGTGATTCCAAACGGCTACCAACGCAAAAGATGCGGTCTTCGGTTTATATGGATTGTTGAAATGAATGGACGTCAATATTCCTCGACCCGATTACTCTAAGTCTGTGGAGCAAATACATACGGAAGCCGCAAAATTTATCATTACACATGAAATTTCCTTGCGGATACTCCTAGAAACCAGTGAAAGCAAAGAGAGGCCTGGTTTATTTTCCTGGGTTCCGGATTGGAATATGCCACTTCGCTATGGAATTAGAGCAATGAATTCGGAATACTCTATATTCACAGCAAGCGGGAGCAGCTCTGCCGAGTTCACATTCCTGAACGAAGTTAATTCTATATCCGTACAAGGAACTTTCGTTGATAGAATCACTTGCACGGCGAAGAAGCATATAGCTTTGATCCAAGACTTAAACGAATTCACCGAGGTTCAACCTGAGCCTAGATCCTCAACTGAATGGTAAAGAATTGTCCACATAGAAGCATGCCGAGAGTGGATCGAAATTGCATATGGTCTAGCTACGTATCCGTATGGCGAAACAGCAAAAGAATCTTTCTTTCGAACTTTGGTACCGAGAAGGAAGATAAATCCACTAGTAGAAGAAGCGGCGCTAAACGGCTTTAATGCATGGCTTGGATGTTTTGATCCAGGAATCTCGACAATGGTACCGCTAGCACTTGAACATCTTCCCTCGAATGGACTTTAACATACCGAGCAAACTCTTGGATTTGGGAGACAAAGTGAAAATCAGAGTATGGAACAATCTTCAACTCAAGTAGAGCCCGACTACAATGCAATGGGCACGAGGCTCGAAGAGAATGAAAAGGCCATAACCTTCGACTCTTTACTATTGCATCTTTGTAAAGAAACTCGACTCTTCGCAACATCCGATGGACATCTAGGCAAAAGCTTGAAAGCTATTCAAGAAGGCGATCTCGTGGCTTTGATTGCCGGAGTCCATTGGCCTCTTATTATTCGGAAGGGTGATGAGGCGAGGGGTCACGTCGCTTGGCGAGCACGGCAAACAAGGTGATCATTCTGGACAAACAACAGCGGGGATATGAGTTAAATACATCTTTATCAGATAAGTCAATGAAGATCACGTCCAAATTCCCGAGACAAGGCTTAGGCTCCAATCTTTCAGTGGCATGTCATATGAAATCGACACTACCAAACGAAAGCAGCTTTCAGGCCTTTTTTTGGACCTTTGTCTCTAGGCTTTCCGCATCTTCCTCGATGCCCTGAGCAAAAATTTCCCCATTCATAGCAGCCATGCGCCGTTCTGTCAATTGTGCCATATCAATTCTCGGACCCTTAAAGTTTCCCTTCTTCGACGTGAACCATAGGCCGGTAACGAAGGAGACCAACCCTATCACAACTATAGATACATAGTTCATATTGACAGTGGTCACAGGCATAACCGTCGGGAAACAGTAGATGATATCTAGAAATACAACCCACGAGACGGCTGTGGCATTGACAGCGGATCCAAACTTCCCGAGCGAGAAGTAACGCACCGGAAGGACTTTGGATCGGCCACGGTAGACCAAAATTGCTTGGGGAATAATGCAGGAAGTTTGGAGAAAGATGATCGCCGCACCGACCATTGCAGAAAATGCGGTGCTGGAGCCAAGAAAAATGAGGCCGTAAAGCTATGAATTCATCGTTAATTATCGAGTTTCTTCAGACGCTGCTGAAGGTGACTCACTGAAATACATGTAGCAGATAGAACCATGGCGTTAGCAGGCATTTTGAATCTTCGGTTGATCCGCATCCAAAGATGGGAGAACGGAAATGCTCCGTCACGGGAGACTGCCCACAGCGTCCGGGATGATGTTGTTGCTGGAAATTTATTTTGTTAGCACTGGTCAACCTCATGCAGTGAAATTTACCTACCGTTTCCAACGAGACAGCCGAGAAAACAAAGAGCAAAGAACGCCATCAAGATTGAAGCTCCAACTTTTGAGCCTGTCCCTTGATAATAGATCTCAATCAATGGCAAACCTGTTGCCGTTCCAAGTACAGCCTCAAGATCTATGACAGAGAACATGCAGGCGCAGGCAAACGGAAAGGCAGTGACGAGGCCCATAAGCAAGGGGTACATGATGACTTTGGGGACATTTTTGCCCGGGTTTGGTATCTCCTCGCAAAGGTGGGCACCGGCATCACTACCGAGGAAGGCATAGACGGCGTTGCTTACACTAAGCATGAAGGCAAATCCGTCATTCGACCAACCGGTGCCGTTTGACGTATCACTGAATACCCAAGAGACAGATGCGTGATGACTTCTGCTGCAAATGAACAAAGTAATAGTCGTTGCGGATAGAGTAAAAATTGAGAGAATGACTTCACAGAGTTAGCTAGCCGGGACCAGCCGAAGGCGAAGAACTTGCAGATCATTTGATTGAACTTTGGGATAAGACTCGCCCCAAGAACATTGATGGTAACAGCTAACCAGAGAACTGCCACGTATAGCATCCATTGCTGCCAGTGCCGAATCTCGTAGTTTGGATACCATAGTGTGACAATCGCGAGAATCATCGAGGCGATGAAATTGGACACTGATCCGGAGGCAAGCCACCATCCCAAGATACTCATCCATCCATTGCTTCGACACGTCAGTGTGGCTGAAAGGCTCATTAACATGGAGCGTCACTAACAGAAAAGCCGCGAAGGGTTTGTAGTCCTCTCTTGCGACCATGAACGACCAATAGTATTGTGCGCCAGCAACTGGATATGCTGATGAAAGCTCGGCCATACCCAGAGAAACAATCATTGTCATAACACCGGCTATGGGTAGTGACCAGAGAGTTCCCGCAGAAGAAGCTTCATTGAGACTGATGCCGAGAGATGAGCCTGTGCCCAGCCATGTGCAAGTCAAGGTAAAGGAGAGGGCGCCGAGACTGAGGATGGAGAATTGCCTCGGCATCTCCCGTTTGTAGCCCACAGCCTCGAGTTCGAGATCATCGAGGTCTGCGTATCTGGATTCATCCATGATGGCGATAGAGGCGGTGAGAACAACTGATTGAGATGTGAAAGTAACTCGATCGAAAGAGTCGAGAAATGATATGCACATTAATATAAGAAGATATTAAGAAGTATTTATCTTTGCTCAGCGTTTGCAGATTGCCAGCCGGTACGATTCAAGCTGAAGGGTACAGCTTACCCGCATGACATGGCGTTCATGACCTCTGCTATGAGGTGGCATTCCATACTAGAAACGAAAATAACGAGTGGCTGCATCAAAGTCGTCCGCTAAGACAAATCGGGTAATTACCATGTTGGGAAGGCGAGATAAGAATTACCCCGCCCTCCCCATCCCACTAATCATCCACAAAACACACCTGAAGGGTGAATTCTCGGTTTACATCTGAAGCTCACCTGGCCGGAACGAGTCTGCTTGACCAGACAATAATTTCCTGAAACTAACTTGAAGAGATTCCTTTATTTTCGAAGCAGAGCTATAATTCAACTGTAGATCCTGTGTCCTTTTAAGTTCATGGCTGCCAGTCAAATCGATAACCGCTCTGTCGAGTCCCTTCTCGCAGCAGGGGGAAAACTTCCCTCCGAGCCAGGGCGCTAACTGACATCTGGCGCAAACTACCGGACCTCGACATCTTCGATGCGCCAATCATATTTCAGTCGATTCTGATTTCATCATTCTAGAGGGTCCCCTAGAGAGTCCGCGTATCAGCCTCGGGAGAATATTCAAGACTTTATGGTCACGGTGGTCTTTTTCTTGTTCTGCCCGCCAAGAAAAAGAGTATACAGAAGCGGTGGACCAGAACGGGCATCGAGTTTTATAACAAGCCACATGTGACTGTTGTCAGTGTTGATAAATGGGCGGAGTTCAGCCTACTGCCCTTATCCTGGGAAGGTCCAAAGATGACATTGGAGATGGAGATAGAGAAGGAAGTTGTTGCTTCGAACAGTGTATTGAGGATATCTTTGGTGGACAAAAATGGGGGGGAAATGCCGATCAGAGGGGTGACTTGGGCTTTCCACGAAGTAGATGAGAATGATATGATGGTGGTCGGGTTGTACGTAGCGAAGCCAACTAAGGATGATACTGAGGAATTGGTAGTGACTTTTGAAGGATTTGAAATGCAATGGCTGAAATTGCATCTTCAAGCAATTTGGGCAAGCCTAGTGACACGGCATTATGAAATCTACATGGCTGGCAATGGTAGAGATGCAAATTATAAATATAGGCCCATCAACGTTTGATTGCAGCACTGCTTTTGAATACGACACATCGAGACGCGTCTCTCAATCTGCCATCTCCGGGCCGTCGATTGCAAAGTCGTCGCATGCGCTCTTTTTTGAATACTCTCTAAATCCCGCAACTATACGAGATACTGAAAGTCAGGTCCAAAAACCCACTGGGCTTGTGTTTGCGGAATCTTATTGTTGATGAGAAAGTTTGACGAAGCGGCCGGTCAAAATACCCCCGCTTCTGTGCTTACATAATTCCCGGCATCGCGATATCGATTAACGACCTGGAGTCGAAGAAGTTTTTGTTCGTCAAGGGCGCTGTGAGTACGGGTACTTGAGATCTCGCTGAAGTCAATATCATATTCGAAATGTCAAAAATAGAGTGTCCGATCAAACCAACCCCACCCGGAAACAGCCTCGGAAGAGCAAAGGGACCTTGCCACAATTGCTCCGAATCAGACCTGGAATGTGATGGGCAGCGCCCACGATGCTTCGTGTGCATGCAAAAGCAGATCCCATGTGGTGGCTATAAGCTTGAATTATCTTGGCAGTCCGGTATTGCTGCCAGAGGAAATCTCAGAGGATTCAAGTATCCCGTCAATCAAGTTTCTGTCTCATCGGTTACAGCTACATCCCGAAAATCTATCTCTGAGACATCGGTTTCCAAAGGAGGAAAATGGAAAGCTCCAAAGTATAAGTTTGTGAATGAGAGAGCGGCTAAACGGCGAAGAGGTAGGGACGAAGTGGGACGAAATCGATTCGATAGCCGGATCGCTGCAGTGCCAACACCAGATCTGTCCACGACAGTTGGAGGCACGTCTCCAACCACTACTCAAATCAATCAGTTACTACAGCAATCTTTTGCTGATCTTTCTCGTAGGGTTTCCTAGTCATAAATCCTCCGATGAAGATGCTGACTAACACTGCAGACGCAATCACCCCAAGTTATGGATGTTCAAAACCAATACAGCCAGATATGAACCTCCCTTTTATCTACTCCCAGCCACTGATATTTAAAGAGGATGGCATGATGGCTTTTCCTGGTACCCCATCTGTGGAAGCAGATCCACCAGTATTAAAGCCCTACGAAGCTCAAGTTTCCATTCTAGACTGCTTTTCGCCATCAGCTATGAATAGTAATACCACGACAGATGATTACTCTGACTTTGAGCCCGCTTTATATTCCCCTGTTATGTTTGGAAGTTTAGCAGATAAATTCTATGGGGTTCTAGCCCAGTGTACGTTTTTCATCACCTTTCCTTCATCCTACTTCACAAGTTTATTAACATAATTGCTTGAAGACGATCAGAACATTTGCGTTATCCCGCTCACATCTGACTGTAAATTAAACCCATTTCGAATTCGGAAAGAGAACTCTAGTGGCTCTCAGTTCCTGCTTCATGCCATTCTTGCGACTTCATTCTATCATCTAACCCGCAATTCTCCCGATGCGCCGAGTTCGGATCTAATGGACCGCCACAGGACAACAGCTTTTCACTTGTTCTCAAAGGCTCTCGGAAATCATTTCACAAGAAATCAGGGAGTTGCCTTCTTAGATACCGCATTACTTCTCATGTACCTAGATGTAGGTTAAAATGCCACCTCTGCCTGACTAATGTTATGTGAGTAGTGCTGATGGTGAGATTCTAGTCCGCTCAATCGGCCAACGGAATGTTCAATGTTCATTTGGAAGGGGTTCGCTCTATAATTGATATGGCCGGTGGTGCAGATGTCTTGATCCCGAAAATTCCAAAGCTAAGGGCACAATTAGCCATGTTCATATGGTAATGTTTCATCCAATTTTCTACAGACATTAATTGACGAGAGTGAAGGTGTGACACAACGATTGCTATCATCTCGCGCGAAGCTCCAACTCTGCCAGTTTCCTACCTTGAGGGAATCCTTCGTCACGGGCGAGGTGATGGGTGGGATTACTTCCACCTGAGTGGATGTCGAGAGGAGTATGTAATCGCGATGGTCAAGCTCGCCAAACTTGCGATGCAAAATGAAAAGGCCGAAGAGATGGAATGGTTGGCGTTTGATGCCAGTGCCGTTGACGAAGTTGAAGAAGTTATCAAAGAGTGTTCTTCCAGTCCACCAATTTATGATGATGCTGCGGATGAGGAAGCTATAGAAATTGCGCAGGACCGTTATCACTGCGATGAAGCATGGAAAAATGGTCTGATGTTGTATATCGCACGAGTCTTCCGTTGGAAGAGAACGGGTCCTGTTCCAGGTAAGGTAAGATATATGGCACGCATCATTTTGGATCACGCTCGAAGTATACGGCGTTCATCAACCATACAGAAGCAACTTCTTCTTCCTGTTTTTCTCGCTGCAGCAGAAATACAGAGTGAAGATTATCGAGATTTTGCAAGGGATTACTGCAAGTGGTGGACAATATCATGCGGCTTTAAGATGTTTGCGGATGTTTCTTCCTATCTTGAAGATATTTGGAAGGAGCAAGATAATTCGGGAAGACCTGGGACTTGGTGGGCCACGATTATCGACCTTCGAAAGAAGGATTCTCAACAACCCAAAGTGCCACAAATCTTGATGGGTTGAAAATCCCTTTTTCGAAAGACCCTCCTGCACCTTATCGATGAATAAAATAACAAATTTGGGTTAAAAGATACTCAAGGTGATATGGAGCGAGAATATCCAGCAACTTAACGGGTCATGGATGGTTACGCATCATAGAATCGGATTACCCACTTTAATCCTACCACATATGGAACTAGGGATTCTGCTCCGCTTCGGGTCGTTTCTCGAAAGAGTGCAGCATTATCCGCTTCCTCGGAATTGCCGAGGGGTGTCTGGTATCTTGCCATGAAGATCCCTGTCCAGCCTCACCTTCCCAAGGCGGAAATATTTTTTGGACGTCGACCTCATTACATACAAGACGTCACAATTGTTTCTCCTCCAACAAATATTTAAGTCGCTCTGGTCCTCAGATTTCCGCACTCAAATCACCTATAACGACGTCTAGGACACTGAATTTGAACAATCACATCTTTATCAAGTGCTTCAGATGGCTCCACAACTCGGCCTTGCGCACACCAGTGCCTCTAGCTATCATCCCACCAAGGGAGAGTCTATCCCAGCAACCAGAACAGCTGCAGAAGCACAGGAAATTAAGGATACTCTCCCGAAAGTGATATGCTTGGACGCGCGAACAGCAACAGTTGATCAGATTGTGGAGGCGATGAAAGTTGCCGGGGGTCTCGTGATCCGGAATGCCGTCTCACATGAAGCTTTGGATGCAATAGAGAGTAAGTAATCAGCTGCCCATACCATGTCGGAAGTTTGCCTCGTCTCTCCTGGCTAGTGTTACGGAATGTGTACAAGCTGATACTGCTAAACTAGAGGATATGCGCCCTAGACTCGATGAAGACCATCCATGGGAAGGCGAATTTTTCCCTAAAGAAACCCGCCGGGCCTATCAACTTCTTGGATCAGCAACATGCGCTCGAGAGGTTATCATGCATCCTCTCTATCAAGCAACATGCGATAGATTCCTCACTACCAAGAATTGGTTCTGGTCTGGTGACAAGAAAACATATTCTGTTAGCAAGCCTCAGATTATGAACACAGTATGCTTCTCTATCGGCGCTGGAGCCCACAAGCAACCACTTCACCGAGATGACTGGTGTTATCATGTTGTAGCAGAGAAGGCAGATGTTTACCCAGAGGATTTGCAGCGCGACACTGGGATCGGATGGTTCGTCGCTGGCAAAGATGCGACTTTTGAGAATGGGTGTACTCGGTTTATCCCAGGAAGTCACCTATGGGAGCACGAGCGCCAACCAGATGATGCTCTAGTCTCATACGCTGAGCTGAAACGTGGAGATGCCTTTATGATGTTTGCAAGCTGCTATCATGGTGGGGGAGCGAATACGACTAAAGATGAGGAAAGGCTGTTGTTCAGTTGTTTCATGACCCGTGGCTGGCTGAGACAAGAGGAGAATCAGTATATCTCTTTCTCCAAGGAGGAGACTTTGAAGATGGATAAGGACGTTCAGAAGATTGCCGGATACCAACTGAGCGAGCCTTTTTTGGGATGGGTGAAGAGTACAGATGTAAGTTGATCTCGGCGTTATTTCTAATACGATTGCTAATTGTATAAAGCCGATGGTTGTCCTAGATCCAAGTGTTGGAGTAGTAAGTCTTCAAAGTTTCAATTAAAAAAGTTCGAATCACTAAAATGATACTTAGGGGAATCAAGATCTTTTTCAAAACGAAGACAAAGTTGCAATTGCAGTATGATTTTGGAACTTCTCGTTTTGGGATTTGTGAGATTACATGACGTCGAACCCTTTCATTAAAAATATCAATGTAACAATTTATAACAAATTACGGTCAACTTATTATTCAATTCCCCTGCCTTGACAATATTTCCTTCATCTTGAGACATGACAGATGTCCAGGTTCGAAATATCCTGCCATTCACAGTGCAGGACATCCTACTCTGCCATGTTTTAGTACAGGGTTAGGGATTGATTCACTTTCTCGGGCCCTTTTTCTTGAGTCAAAGGAGCCATCAGAGTTCAATCCAGTGCACAGCCGATTACATTTTATTCAAGTCCGAATCACTTATGTTACAGTCCCTCTCGTCTTGGGTTGAAGCCATCGTTGTTTTACTCTACAATGCTCTTTCTCAGTTCTGTGTTAAACTCTACTCACTTCAATTTAGTTAATGGAATATTCCTCAATCCGGCTTTGCAATACCAACTTCAAGATACCAAACCTCTGCGAGATCTTCACAGTAGCAACAAGAACAACTACGAGCACCGCCCCTCCTTATATCATCCATACAAACCACCATTTCTTTACTTTTCATTGATCTTGTTGAGCTTTCCCTACGCTCGAAGTAAGAACAATATTTTCAAATCTGACAATCAGAGATCTCCCCTTTCAGCATCCTCGAAGTAGCAAACCACCAGGTTTGCATTATTCACCCTGTAATTTGTCGATCTCATACTGATTAGGCCTCTAATATATAGCTAGTTTCACGAACCAAATCATTGAAAAAATATCCACCGCGCTTCATCACCTCTCAACATCATATCCCTTACTAAATCTCTGATTAAATGAGAGCCATTACGATCTTCGAGACTGTGGGCTAGTTAATGGCGCATTTCACAAATATTTCAATTGAATACCAAAAAGAGACGTGGAACAACAGCACCGTGGTACGTTGTATAGTCAGCTAGATGTCGTGACCTCCGCACCTGCCACTCAGACAAAGCTGGTCTTTTCAGGAGCTCGCCATCCTAGCGGATACGTATGCCCAAAGTAACTAAGTGCCCCAGTACCATAATAATGATATGGTTCACAGGTAAATTATCTTTCGTTGAATACCACGCCCAATATAGAACAGCCCATCTACGATGATTTGGACCAAGAATACCTGGTGGAAAGCCTGCACAACGCCTACTACTAGGACCGGAAAGGCCTTGCTCTTGCAGAAAAATACATACCATATGACCCATCAGTACTGCTCCATGCCATTTCCATAGTAATCTAGAGTTTCCGAGTTTTGCATAGGGTCTCTAATGTGTCTTGGTGTACATCAAACCAATATCTGGTATTATGTATGTGTGGTGCGAAAAAGCGAGTAGATGTTGAATGACTTGCATACAAAATTTTCCCGCTCGTTTGTTCACAAGAATATATGGATTTTATTGCGATGGGAACCGGCCTTCAGATCATCCTAGTGACAGATTAAATATATGTATATTTTTTTTTTTGAAGAACGAACGCAGGCGCACAATAGTGCTCTAGCTAATTTGCTTCCTCGGCGTGCTCGAAAGTCTCGCCTGCCGAGAAAAAGAAGCCGCTATCGTCAAGTGCTACGAAAGGGCTGGACCAACAAGACTTTTGCATTCTGAAGCCCTGTTGATAGCGGGGCAGAAGAATATATCCCAAATCCTGTGTTTCTGTAAGGCTCTGAACTTTGAAATTTGGATGATCTCGTTTTAGCTAAAGCGCCTAGCTTATGTATGACTTGCTAATGGAGACTTTGAGCTATTAGAGAGATTATGGCGATGTGGTTTGTGTTGTGGCCTGTTTGGTGATCCGGATAAAACCAGTCAGCGGTTAGAGGGTTGATTTTAATCCAGCCTAGTACGGGTGCAACAGACATACGAGGCGACAAGGCTACTAGTACCTGGCTCCAAAATTTCGCGCTAAATCGATCTGATGTACTTGTATTGCTCTTCCTTCTCAACAACCTACTTCAACAACTTCGAGCGCATCTGCTGAGCTGCAAAATATGGCTCCATTAGCTACCAATGGCAATGCCATGGCGGTATCAGAGGAGATCCAGGCCCCACCAGCTTTCGTCCTTCCGAAGGAAATCAAAGGCGCGTCTCCTCGCCTCTCGTCAAGAACACAGCTAACAACCTCTGCAGCGATACTTGAGAAGACAGCAGGATACGTAGCGCGAAATCGTATTGTATTCGAAGGTCCGTCGCTTCCCTCCTGCGCAGGCTGGAAGACACAGCTGACAATCATAGACCGCATCTGAGAGAAGGAAAGCACAACCCGAAATTCTCTTCCCTAAGCACGAACAATTCATATAATGCATACTATCTACTGAGCGCGATGGAGGAAGGATGAGGGACTCCTGTTGCAGCTGTCAGCAGAAGAGATGCCAGCAGAGGAACAGAAACCTAAAGGACCTCCCGAGCCACCGGAGTTTCATTTCTCTGCGTAGGTGCCGAATATTAGTGCGCAGGATCTTGAAGTTGTGCCATTAACGGCCCTGTTTGTGGTGAAGAATGGCAGACACTTCATAGCACGGCTATAGCGAAAGGAAGCGGGGAATTTTCAGTTCGACTTCTTGGGACCGAATCATTCATTATACAATTTCCCATAGATTGATTGATCAGTATACTGGGCTTCTACAAGCTAGTGATATAAATGGAGAGGATAGAAGATTCCAACACGAGAGAATCAAAGAGTTGTAGATAAATGTTGAAAATAAGTTTCTCACTTTGGGAAGGACAAAGCAAAGGGTAGCGTGATTCAAGTTCTAGGACCAAAAAAAGCTTAAGAGGAAGAGGCTGCAAAGAAGAGGATAATATATATGCGAATCGATTATTATAACTTTGTTATTGTCGAGACTGCCATTTTCACTGAGCCAAACGATCAGACGAACTTACCTTCTATATCTCTCCAATCTACAATTCGCATCTCTAAATCAGAAAGCCATGATGTCTATCGACTCGCATAATATGCGTATTGAAGAAGCCTTGTCCAAAGACACAGATTACTACAACTCGTATGCTCAACAATCACAGCAGATGGTACCTTCTTCAGTACCTCAATTCGCCTACCAATCCTCATACTAAGATACCCGTATGCAGAATATCGAAGAAGCCATCCGGGAGAGGACTGAAGCCAGAGAATGTACTCAACAAGCACAAGCACAAGCACAAGCCAAGGGTGGCTCGGCATTAATGAAAATTAGGGAGAGTTATGTTCCTCGCGCACAGCAGAGGCAGAACTAGGCAAACATGGCGTTATGTCCAAATTGCAAGCAGATAGCATAATTGGACAACCTGCTTCTAAAGATGAAACTGCTCGAAAAAAGAAAGTTGCAAATGGCTACGATGGTGTGCTGCTAGGGAGGATCAACAAGGCGCGCTATGAAATAATATAGAATGTCAATTTAGAGAATTGAACCCGAGCTATCCATGAGAAGTTTGGGGACAAAAATTACTTGATTACTCAGCATAGGAGGGATGGTTGGTATGGCGTTACGGATGGAACCGTGCCCGTATATCACCAAGGAGTTAATTAATTGGGGGGCCGCGGTATTGATCTCATTAGTGCAAGGACTTCCAATTGATGTTATATTCTGAGCTTCGGCAATGGAGCCAGATAGTGTGTTGTGGGGACATTTCATGCATACTCATATCCGGCGCGCATGCGTGTATTTCCTCCTCGTGACCTTTCGAATTTCTCGAAGCCTTCCACAGGAGTTGTCTCAACCATTCAGCGCACCACGTTTGTGGCCCTTGTGGTGGAGTAATTTATTAAGCTTTTCACATCTACTACGATCAAAAAGGTATCCACCTTGATCTCGGGCAAACTTGCATCTCGCTCAGCGGAAACTCGTATCGCTTCTCACTTATCCTGGCCATCGAATCAATAGCGTGCGCTCCACAACATCGGCTCGTTTGCCTCGTTTGTAGTAAGAACAGGGGTAACTGCCGGCTTTTAACCTCCATTCGGAAGCTTGATCAGATGAGATGACGATCGCTATTGATAATAAAGTCGATATGGAGCACCAAAGAGGGGTATATGCTAGATGATAAGATTGCTATGGCAGATGAACTTGCGATTTTGCGCTAGCCATGTTCCTAAAACTTGCATGGAGATGCGGACGGAGTATATTTTAAGAGGGCAGTTCTCAGTTCTCTATCTCCTTTTCATTTGGACCGCTTGCTACCTGTCTGCCATTAAAGTCTCAGTCAAATTTATCGAGACAGGATGAAGCTCTCAAATCTCGTCGGTCTTATGACTGCTTTGCCAGTTCTTACCTCAGCTCTAACTATCTCGGATGTCACGAGCAAGGCCGCCAAAACGTTTGCCAAGAGGGATACTGTCTCGGATATTTTAACTGATATCGAAGACGCGGCTAGTTGCACTGCTTGCGAGGTAAAAAGTCCTTCAATCGCCACTTTCAGAGCAGACTGCTGACTTGAAATATGCCTAGGCGCTTTTGGTTGTGCTAAAAGTCCTGGCTCATACTGGCAACGACAATTTTGTGGATGTGATTACCGACATTTGCATCTTGGCCGTGAGTTTTTCCAAGATGAGACACCGCATAATTCGGAATTCGAGACCCCAATAGTCCAGGCCCAGCAGGCGATCTAGAAGTCTAGAGAAACACCATGATTATGAAGAAACTATACTCCCGTCGTGCTCGCCTAGACCAGTTGGGTTATTCAACAAAATCATTATCCTCAAAGGCTCTTACAAGTCGTCAATCGTTGGCCGTGCCCCAGTATTTGGGATGTTGTCTTGAATGAGGTCATAGCTACGAAATGAAGCTGACGGATACAGGGTGTTGAAGATGACGACGTCTGCACTGGAGCAATCGCACTCGAAGGTCCCATCCTAGCCCACGACCTCCGCGTTATGACTATCGGAACCCGAACCTCCACCCTCTTTTGCCTAACAGTCTTCGGTCTCTGTCAATGGCCCGATATCGCATCATACACCGTATCTATGACAGACAAACCGAATACTTCCCGTCCATCTCCTAGTGGAGAGACGCCAATTCAGATTGTCCATATCTCTGATATCCATGTCGATTTGAGTTATGAGACTGGTGCTAGTTATAACTGCACAAAAAATATTTGTTGTAGGCCGTATACGGCTGACGATGAGCCGGGTGTGACAGATTTTCCTGCTGGGGAATACGGAAATCATGCGTGTGATTCACCGTTGACTCTTGAGGAGAGTATGTATGCTGCTGTTGAGAATTTAATTCCTAATAGGGCTTTCACAATCTTCACCGGTGATGTTGTTGAAGGAGCTGTTTGGCTCGTAACAGGTGAGCTTGCTGCAGATTTCCTAAGTGATTGATACTAACCAGATTTTCAGATACTGAAGTCACGAATGATCTTGAAGATGCGTACACAAGAATGAAAGGCCTTGGACAAACCTACCCAGTCGTCGGAAATCACGACTCGTCTCCCGTAAACTCTTTCCCACCAGCAGCAGTCGACACCACTATTACCACTCAATGGGCTTACGATGTCATGGAGTCCGAGTGGACTAGCTGGATTGGAAGTACTACTGCCGAGGAGGCTGATTCCAACTATGGTTCCTACTCCGTGTTAACCTCCGAGGGTCTTCGCATAATTAGTGTTAACACCAATTTCTGGTACAAGGTATTTCAAACTCCTCTGTCTTCGTGACCTGGTCAGAAATCTGACATAGCTTCAGCAAAACTTCTGGCTCTATGAAGAAACGATGGAAAGTGACCCGTCAGATCAACTCGCTTGGCTGGTGACTGAGCTCGAGGCTGCGGAGACTGCTGGAGAGCGGGTCTGGCTGATGGGTCACATGCCCATGGGATCTAGCGATGCTTTCCATGACCAGTCTGAATACTTTGGTAAGTCATAAATCTGTCCAGAATCTTAGAAGTTCAGAGCTCACGATCAAATTTGCAGATCAAATTATCCAACGTTTCGATGCTACAATCGCCGCTCTCTTTTTTGGCCACACCCACCAAGATGAATTTGAGGTAGCCTACAGCACACCTGCAAGTCCCACTGCGGATACGGCCGTGATGGTCTCTTACATCGCCCCCGCTCTAACACCTACGTCTGGAAATCCTACCTTCCGTGTCTACTCCGTAGACCCCGTAACATTTGGAGTCCTTGACTACACAGTCTACTACGCCAACATCTCCTCTCCAACCTACCAATCCGGTCCAACATGGGAAAAGCTGTATAGCGTGAAGGAGACATATGGAAGCTTAATCGACCCACCAGTCACTGATGCCTCCGCGGAACTTACGCCAGCTTTCTGGCATGATTTGACAGTTCTATTCGAAAACGATGACGATGTTTATCAAGCATGGTACGCGAGACGAGGGAGATACTACAGTGATGCTACTTGCACCGGTGATTGCAAAACAGAGTCGATCTGCCAACTGAGAGCCTCTCAGAGCCAGTACAACTGTGGAACTGTCTCTCCAGGTATCAACTTCAAGCGCGACTTGAACACGAAAAGTTCTGCTCATAGCGAGTGCGAGGGTTCGGCAGCTATTCCCATCCTTGGGGCTATCACCGGTGATGGATTGGCATCGTTCCAGAGTGCGCTGATCGCGAAAATGGGCGAGGGCTTTTTTAATACCACTGTCCCAAGTAACTATACTGTGGCTGGATGGAGCGCCTGATACATTTGGCTAAGGTGTACTTATGAAGGAAACTAACGTATTAATTGTTGACCAAAAGTATGGTCAGTGTCATCAACACTAGTCCAAGTCATCTTAAGACTCTTTATATATATATATTATTATTTGCATTACAATAATTAAAGAATTGTGTAAATCTATTATTATATTTTTATTTAATCGATTATAAATCCAAAAATTTAATATATATATAATGATTTATTTACTTTATGTATATATAATTAATTATATTTTCTATAAAACTAAGTTTGTAATAATATTTAATAATAAAAATAAAAAGTTTTTAATTTTTTTAATATACAAAAAAATAATATAAGAATTGTTTAAAATAGAATTTTATTTTATAAAAAAACAAGTTATTAATATATACTGCTTTAATACTCTATTAATATATCTATATACTTCTTCAAAATCCGACTTTTTCAAGCTTCTCTAAAAGAGACTTATTAAAGTCCTTAACAGTAATCTCATTCTTCTATATATCTAATACTGCTTCTTAAACTTCCTAATGAGACTAATCGCCAAACGACTTACTTAATTAAAGCGTTTGCTTTAAGATCCTCTATACGTTTTCAATTGGATTAAGATCCGGGAAAGAGGATGGCCAATCAATAGAGTACATAAAGCATTCTACTCGTGCCTTGTTGTAGAGACCCTTATCTCTTGATATACCCTTTTTTCTATGGACTAAACTACTATCTTCAATAACAAAGTAGTCGTAGTCTGTACAAAACGACCCAATACTTTAAGCTTGTTTGTTCCAACAGATATCCCCTAGGAGTTCTCGCAGGACCTGTTTTGTGTAAAGCATTTTCCTTTACCTTTGGTCAAAAGAAAGACTATCTTGCTTTTAAAATTGTATCCAATTACTACTACACAATATAAAGACGTACAACCACTTGTAAACTTGAATTGCATACAATCGAATTATTATTACTTGCCTTGTTTATTTAGGATTTTAAGATATTGGCACATATTCAATTGGATTATAGTCTTGTTGTTTTAAAGGCCTTTTCGTCAATACTTTTTTGGCGGATCTCAATTTGTATCTGAGAAGAAGTATCGTTTTAGCTTTGCAGCTTGTAAGAGGAAGCCTTTGCAGTCAGGTATATGATAATAATATGTATAACGAGCAAAGGCAACTAGAATCGTATTATCGCAGGCTTTAATACTATTAATTTGGGCAATCTCTTAATGGGAAAGTGCTCGCCAATCAAAGTGGCCTGTCATTCACTTAATTATCTCTTTCACCTTGGTATCTAATATAATCGGGGGTCCACCGGATTAGGGTTAGGGTTAGGGTTAGGGTTAGGGTTAGGGTTAGGGTTAGGGTTAGGGTTAGGGTTAGGGTTAGGGTTAGGGTTAGGGTTAGGGTTAGGGTTAGGGT